>Ga0070738_10002076_pt1 | contig 33463 bp, 29 predicted proteins | sample Coa_R2_2_FD_66446 | JGI IMG/M metagenome (GOLD analysis project Ga0070738, IMG submission 66446) | Surface soil microbial communities from Centralia Pennsylvania, which are recovering from an underground coalmine fire - Coalmine... | ecosystem: Environmental > Terrestrial > Soil > Unclassified ...
GACGACATTTACGATCCCACTAGGATGGTCTTTATCAATGCCCAGCAAACGTAATTGCTCAGTGGCAGCGTTGAGATCAGCTTTGGCATCATCTGCACCAGCTTGAGCGGTTTCAAGAGCGCTTTTGGCAATGGCTCCTTTGTCATAAAGGAGTTGCGAACGGTCGAGTTGGAGATGTGCCAGCCGCTCATCGTTCTCTGCTTTCCGGTAGGTCTGATAGGCGCCGGAAACATCATTGCTTTGAACGCGAAGCAACAACTGTCCTTTCTTTACTTCATCGCCCAAGCGAGCTTTGATTTCGATGACGCGTCCACTGGCGAGAGAGATCACGGGAACTGCGCGGGTAATGTCCGGTTGCACGACGCCGGTTACATCCAATTCAGACACAGCCTTGTGCTCCACCGCGGTGAAGAGAGGGAACTGCTCAGGGTGGTCCACCTTAAAGTTGTTGGCATCGAGATCGGGTTCGACGCTAGCTTTGGGCGGAGCCTCAGCTTCCGGGCTGGCCTTGCCTGAGTTGCACGCAGACAACAATCCGAAAGACAAACAGAGAATTGCGGTTGCGATCCGGCGGTTACGGTTCGAGTTCATGGAATAACCTCGTGGCCTGCGGCCATATTCAGTTGGGCTGCTGCGGTCAAATACGAAGCGACTAAGTTGATGTAATTCAATTGCGTGGTGCGGTATTCGCTCTGTGAATTCAGAAAATCGAGCAAAGATGCGCCCCCGTGCTGATACGAAAACGTAACGGTTTCACGCACGCGAACCGATAGATCGAGATATTTTGCTTTGTAGGGGCGAAGCAGCTTTACGTCGCTTTCCACGCTGGCATAGCTCGAATCCACGTCACTGAAAACCTGCGCCTGGGTCGCTTCGTAGAGGCGTTGATTGCGATCAATATCGAGTTGCGTACGCAATTTCTCGCCTTGGTTTCGATCGAAGATACGCAAGGGAACGCTGATGCTGACTCCGAGCGTGTTTACCGCGAAAGGATTGTTGGTGGACGAATTGTGCGTGTACCAAATGCCAAATGTCGGATCCGTGGATCCGTTGGCGACGGCCAGCGTGTGATCGGTTCGGGCTTTATCAATGGCAGCGAACGCCGCTTTTAAATCGGGCCGCATATCGAGTGCAGTTTTGCGAACTTCGTCGAGAGTGGGAAGTTGATCATTGAAATCAAAGGGGCCGACAACATCAAATTGATCCAGGGGCGTGCGGTCGTTGAGAAGAGTGAGGAGTTGGATCTTCGTGGTTTCCAGGGTTTCTTCCGCCGTCTGCAAATCGGACTCGTACTGAGCGCGTTGTAATTCGAGGCGGTCAAGATCAATTTGAGCGATATCGCCGGCGCTGAAACGAGCGCGGCTGATGTCGAGAACCTTGTCCCAATAATCGAGATTTTCCTGCGCAAGCTGGCGAACGGCTTTGGCCTGAAGGGTCGTGACGAAGGCGGAGCGTAGGGTGAACATCAATCCGCGTTTGAGATCAGCGTGAGTGAACTCGGCAATAGTGGTGCTTTTCTGCGCACTTTCCAGGCGCAGATGGCGCTTGCGGCGGCGCTCAATTTCAAAGCTGATGCCCGGCGATTCAAAAGTGCCAGCGAAGGGCTTCCAGACGCCCATATTAGGGGCGATTTGGGTTCCGTCAACAGTCAGATTGAGTTGAGGATTCGGGCGCAGAAAAGCCGTAATTTCCTCGGCGTGAGATTCGTCAATGTTCAACTTATCGGCCAGTAGTGTTGGGTTGCGCATCTCAAAGCGATCTCGCACCTGTTCCCAGGTGAGCGGCTGGCCGGATTGCTGGCAAAATGCCGCGGCAGAAATGCCGAGGAATGCCAGCTGTGCGAAATAGCGCAATGCTTTCAACTGCACTGAAATGCTCCGGTAGATTTGCCGGCGTCGCGAATGCTCGAGCGGGCAATGATTCATGATTAAAGCTATTGAACAAATATAAACCGCCGATTTACAAAAACACTGGCGGTTGCCTCAGTTAGGAAGGGAATACGGGAGGGGCGCGGGAACTGAGATTTGCTTGTATCGCCTGTTGCAGGAACGCAACCGAAATATATACTACCTGAGCCAAAACTTGTATTTGGGGAGCGATTGAAGCTGCGCTTACCGTAAGTGCTGCTCCACCCCAAGCGGTGGAGGCATGAGGCGCTTGTGCCGCCACGTGCATCACGATCTTCTTGGAAGCGGATGCTTCTTCAATCTCCGAACGCATCGCATGCAAGTCATCCGATGCGGAAATTACGGGGAAGAGAAGCAGCAATATGCAACCAAGGACAAGCAAAGCGCAAATCCCACCCCGGGGCGCGGGGCGGTTCTTACGCGCTTGCAGCCATATTAAAACGGCTGGAACAGCCAATAGCAGCCAAACGATATTGAGGAGCAGTTCCGTCAATTTCAAAAATCCTAGCAGTGGGAGGGAAAGCGCGTCAATGTTACCTACAGGAAGGAACGCGCACCGTGGTTTTTACTAACCATCAGTTTTACGACGGTATGCTGCCATAAATTCATTAGAAATCAGGCGTTATCGGGGGTTTAAATCCGATTTTCTCTCTCCTGCGTACAACCAGTGAAGGCAAGACAAAACAATTCAAACAGGAGAAATTTCAGTGAAGAAGAAAATCGCAGTTTTATTGTTGAGCGTTGTGACCCTGGCGGCCGCAGCACTGGCAGCAGACAAGAATCCGATGGTGGGTGGGCAGGAAATGTATCCCACTAAGAACATTATTCAGAATGCGGTAAACTCCGCCGACCACACCACGCTGGTTGCAGCAGTAAAGGCAGCCGGATTGGTGGATACGCTTTCGGGGCCAGGGCCGTTTACGGTTTTCGCGCCAACCAATGAAGCTTTCGCAAAATTACCGGCGGGTACGGTAGACAATCTTCTGAAGCCCGAAAACAAAGATACTTTGGTGAAAATCCTTACTTACCATGTAGTTGCGGGTAAGTTGAGCGCGGTGGACATCAAGAAGATGATTCGTGAAGGTCACGGGCAGGCAACATTGAAAACCGTCAGCGGCGGCACTTTGACCGCGATGATGCAAGGCAAGAACCTCGTTCTGAAAGATGAAAAGGGTGGAATGGCCACGGTAACCATCGCCAATGTCTTCCAGTCGAATGGCGTGATTCACGTGGTGGATAGCGTTCTGTTACCGAACTAATGGCGGCATGCAACCAAAAGCGCTCCTCAAAAGGGAGCGCTTTATTTTTGCACCGAAATCTTGAATTAGCTGTTGCTGGATTTGTTGCTGATAACCTCTTTGTTTTCCGCGGTTTTCGTGTCGCCGGCAGCGCCTTCCTTCATGCCTTCCTTAAGCGCGCGAATGCCCTCGCCAAGGCCTTTGCCGAGTTCAGGTAGCTTTTTGGGGCCAAAAATGAGCAGGGCGATGGCAAAGATCACCAGCAAGTGCATGGGTTGAAATAAGCCTTCAAACATGGGAACCTCCGCAGAAACAGCTCTCTTTAACGTTACAGAAGCGTGGATTGTGAGTCAAATTGAATCCAGTCAAAATTATGGGTGTTTTGGGGTAGGCGCGAATTTCATCCTGCCGAAAGCACTAGGGACATGGAAATTGGGCTGTGGGGTATTGGTTGGTTGCCAGGCGAGATGCGCACGTGGTTCCGTTTGCCCTTCAACGCGATAGAAATTGACCCGCCAAGTCGCTTGCGGATCGAAGTGTTTGGTCAAAGATTTGATGGGAATGGCTAGTTCGGCATTCCACGAATGGGCCTGCCTATCGAGATAGACTGAACGTTTCATGCCGCTCTTGAGGTCGCGGCGGCCGCCGGGAAAAATGTCGAGATCAATCCACATGGCATTCGGCGCGACTTCGAATTCTTTGTAGTAACGTTCGCGGGAGGGATTGGGCTGCAAGAAAGCTTCGACCACATCGCGGTCCCAAAGTTGGTCGCGGCGGCCGTTGGAATCGGAGTCAGCAAAGACGTAAAGATCGCGATAACGACATTCAAAACGTAAATAAAGAGTGTCATTTGACCACAAAGCTTCGACGGTGGTTTCACGAGATGCATCGGGATTTTTTCCCTGCCAATCCGATGAAAAGACGACGGGCTGCGCCGCGCTCCACTCTTTTGCGGGATAAGCGGCATCCAAAGCAAGCGGTTGCGCGACGTATTGCGCGACGATTTCCTGGGCAGAAGCGGTAGTCATGAGAGTGCAGCAGACAAATAAGAAAACAAAAAATGAGTTTACCGGAGAGATGAGCGGGTTTAATAGGGAAGCGGGCCAAACGCGCGATTTTTCCGCGCGGCCCGCCCGGGTCCTTCGGTTCGCAAAAAGCACTCCCTCAGGATGACAACTCAATAATTCACTTTGACCGCAAGAAGCGGATAGTTCAGCAACAGCGCAAGATTTAGATTTTCGAATCATGGATGCCGATACCATACTCAATATAGCTCCAACACCGATGACTCCGAAATTTTCAACCAACGATAGAAGCGAAGATACTCGCTGGCAAGCGGTGCTTGATCGTGACGCGGAGCATGATGGCTCGTTTGTGTTTGCGGTCTCGTCCACGGGCGTATATTGCCGTCCTTCATGCCCGTCGCGAAGGCCACGACGCGAAAATGTTGCCTTCTACAAACACCCCGATGAAGCTGAAAAAGCGGGATATCGCGCCTGCCTGCGCTGTCGGCCGCGCGCTTCGCAGCCTAATCCCCGGACAGAAGCAGTAAAAGCAATCTGCCGCTACATCGAGCAAAATCTTGATGAGAATGTAACCCTGTCGTGCTTGGCCAAAAAGTTTCGACAGAGTCCATTTCACTTGCAGAGGACATTCAAAGCTGCTCTGGGAGTGACTCCGCGCGCTTATGCCGACTCATGCCGCATGAACCAGCTCAAACGCAATTTGCAGGCGGGACATTCGGTGACACGCGCGATGTATGACGCTGGTTACAGTTCGAGTAGCCGATTGTACGAACGCACGGCTTCGCAGTTGGGCATGACTCCGGATAAATACCGCAGGGGCGCAATTGCGGCACCGATTCGCTACACGCTGGCGGATTCTCCCCTGGGCCGCATGTTGATCGCCGCCACCGACAAGGGAATTTGCGCCATCCAATTTGGGAATTCTGACGAAGAACTCGAACAAGGATTGAAGCACGAGTTTCCCTTTGCGCAACGTCGTCGCGACGATGATGCCCTTCGCGATCAAAGTGCGAAACTCCTTCAGCAAATGCAGGGGCACAAGGTGAAATCGTCTTCATCTTTACCCTTGGACATTCAGGCGACGGCATTTCAGCGGTTGGTGTGGACGCATTTGCAATCGATTCCCTTCGGCAAGACCGAATCGTACGCCGAAGTCGCCAAAGCGATTGGACAGCCGAATGCAACTCGGGCCGTGGCGCGAGCCTGCGCATCGAACCGGATTGCGGTGGCGATTCCGTGCCATCGCGTGATTGGAAAAGATGGGAAACTAACGGGCTATCGCTGGGGCGTGGAGCGCAAGAAAAAACTATTAGGAATAGAAAAATCTGCCGCGGCCAATGCCTAACTATCTGGCCTTCGCTGCATAGATTTCTTTGGCACGATTCAGCGTATCAAGCACGTGCTGTTTTTCAGCCTCTGTGTTCCAGTCGCGATTTGCCGAAGCATTGGCTATCAGCCGGTCAATCCAGGTGACAAAAAAGGCTGCGTCGTCCGGCGAGCGTGGCGGAATATCACCGACACTTATATAAATCGGGCTCGTCGTCGCGTACGGATAAATATCGAGGATGGGATACTCTGCCTTGTCGCTCCAAGCACGCAGAACGCACCATCCACTTTGTGAAATGGGGATTGACCCGGTAAAGTCGCCGCTTTGTCGATCTCCCGCCAACTGCAAATCCTGTGCGACCTTGCCGTTGCAGACAATTTGCAAATGATCGACCGGAACAATCGAGCGCATCCACGCGCTGAATTTAATTTGATTCTCCCCAGCGGAAAGTTTGATTTCGTCGCCTATTTCTTTTCCACCCAAAGTAAAGCCGAGCAACGGTCCGTTGGTGGCAAAAGTATGCCCTTCTTTCAGCGACTTCAGCCACGAATCAATTTCAATCTTTCCCTTCGGCACTTCTACATAAACGCGGTTTAACCCGACTGGCCCACGCAGCGAAGCGAAGTTCGCCATCGCATCGGTGCCTGCCGCTGTCGGCAAATGAAATCCTAGATTCAGCAGGCGATACCAGACATCGGCGGTAGATTTGTGGTCGCTGAATCCCATGACTTCGATGTAATCCACTTTCCCCAGAGCAACATCGACGGGAAGTTCGTGCGTGAGCGTGGCGTCGTGAACCGGATCCGGCGGCGTGTCATAAGGATGCACGTATCCGACCAGAGCATTTTGTCCATGTGCCAAGTCCGCGATGTCAGCGTTCATGGGATATAAACTCGCCGCCGCGGTTCCCGGATACGCTGCATAGCCTGGCAACAAAAAGTGATTGGTGAGATTGAGCAAGCCGAGATGTCCCCAGTAACTGGTGTGATATTCCTGTGCGTGGAAGAGAAGAGTGGAACCAGTGGACGCCGGATCTTGCTCCGTTCTGAAATACGCAATATCGGGTATTCGCTGCTCTTTGTTGACGATCAGATTTTCCACCACAGAGAGATTCTCAGCTTCTGCTTGTTCAACCAGATGTTGCGGCGTGTTGCGATAGGTGCCGGCATAGTTCATGTGAACGTGCTCATCGCCACTGAGCCATTGTGAATTAGCGCCAGCCGGTACTTTTAGCGGGTTCAATTTGAACTTGACTTCCGCGCCCTCGATACCAGCAACATCGACAATTTGGCGTTCGAACTGATATTCAAAACCATGCATCACTTCGACTGATGTTGTCCCCGCCGGGACTTCTAATCTTGCGCTTCCATTAATGTCAAAATAGTGCGCTTCGAATGGACGGTCAGAGCGGGCGAAGCTATCATCCGCATACTCCCAGGCATCAACGGGCGCGTATGCGCGACCGTCTTCCCCCGTGACCGAAATCCGGGCCGCTATTGGCTGGCCCGACGGATCAAATACACTAATTGTGAGGCGGCTCATTGGCCTCAAATAGAGGCGGTGATCGATATGAACCTCAAAGATGACTCCGCCCTCCATAGCCTGGGCCATGAGGCAAGTGTCTAGACACCGATTTGAAGTAAAAACTATCCATGCCCCATCCGGCGACCATCTGGGGTTAATCGTGTCAAAACCACCGCGAAAGTAAGGTGGTCGGTCGGCGTTATAAGAAATCGGAAACGCATCCCCGCCGTTTGCCGGCATCACCCACAACTGATGCCATTGCTGACCGAGATACGACGCATAAACAATCCGCTTTCCATCGGGGGAAAAATACGGGCGCGCCTTCCACGTCGTCTCTTCGTAATGAATTTCGCGGGCTTCGGCGCCAGGCTCGGCTTTCATTCGCCAGAACCCGCCCGTCCCATAAATATGTCTGCGATTCGACACGAAGAGAATTTCTTTGCCATCCGGCGACCATGCCGGACTGATCTCATGATCGAACTGGCTGTAGTAATAGCGCGGCAAATCACTGCGCGTCTCTCCCGTAAGACGCTGAATATTTTTCAACTCCCCGTCGGCGAAGTCTCCGACAAAAATATGAAAGTGCCCGTGGTATGAAGTCGAAACAAACGCGATGCGCTTGCCATCGGGAGAAAATCGCGGCTCGACATTCACCGCGCCGCCAAAGGTTAATTGCCGGGTTTTTCCATTCGATAGATCTAAGACCCACAACTCCATCGCGTCTTTCAAATAGCAGGTATAGACCACCCAACGGCCATCGTGCGAAACATCAGGCTGGTAGTCGTAACCTGCGCCCGCCGTAATTTGTTGCGCCTCATTCGAGCCTAGCTTCTGCCTCCATAAATCCCCAGCCATGGAATACACAAGAGTCTCGGAATCGGGCATCCACGCGGCCGAACTCGGCCCCGTAGTCAGCTGTGGCAAATACATCTCGCGGAAATAGTACGGATGCGGCAGATCAATTTGTTTGAGCACGGGCTCGCGTTGGGCAAAAAGTGGGATGGCGGTGGAGATGAAAAGCAGCAGCAATCCTAGGCGGTTGAGCAAAAATCCTCCGCGACAAATGTCGGACGAAGCGAATGTCTGGGAGCAACGGCGGGATTATAAACGATGCGATGCTCTCGCGGATTGCAGCGAAAGCCCGCTAAGCGAATTCAATCAGCACGATTTCAGGTTTTGTCCCAACGCGCAGTTGTGGTCCCCATGTGCCGACGCCGGTGGATGTATAGATCAGCATCTCGCCGAAGCGGTTAAGGCCGGAGGTATAGAGCCCGAAAATCCTTTGTGTAAGCCAGGTGAAGGGGAAGATTTGCCCGCCATGAGTGTGCCCGGAAAGCTGCAATGAGATGCCCGCTTCTTCCGCGACGGCCAGCCTATGCGGCGTGTGCGCCAGCAGAATGCTGGCTCGATTGCGGCTGATATCGGCGGATTCGAGAATGGACCGCAGGCGTTCTGGATGAGCCAGATCCCGATCATTCACGCCCACAACCTGCAAACCATCCAACGTGATTTTTTCGTTGTCCAGAACGCGGATGCCGGCTGCTTCCACGGCCTCGATATATTCGCCAGGATCGCCGAATTCTTCGTGATTACCGGTTACGAAGTAAGCGCCGAACGGCGTGTCGAGATCTTTCCATGAAGATGAAACCGCCCTGGCTTCAACTTTAGTGCCGTCGTAAAGATCGCCCACGACAAAAACGATGTCGGGTTGCAAATCTGCGAGTTTCGCAACAATGCGTCGCATCAGGCTCTCGCCGTTGACTGGCCCGAGATGAATATCGGATACGAGCGCAGCGATTCGTCCGCGCCACGCAGCTGGTAATTCCGGCAGTTTGACCGCAATGCGATTGGTGCGAATGATGCGCGCGTTGATTGTCCCGTAGAGGAAGAAAATGAATGCAGCCGCAAACAAGGCCTCACCAGCCAATGTTGCGGGGAAATGCAAGCCAAGTACGCGCGTTCCCAAGGAGGCCACCCAGAAAAAACATGCAGCGAGAAATAGAAAATTGAAAAGTCCCATCCACAATGCTGCTGCCTTGTAGAAAACTCTGGCCGGGAAATTGGAGTAGCGGTGGGCAAGCAGGCTGGCACCCATAAAGCTCACAGAAAGAACAGCAAAGGCGATTTGGACGACATGAATTTCAGTTTCGCTTGCGCCCCTCTGAAACGTCGCCCAAGTCTGGTAAACAAACCAGTGCGCTAGCAACAAAATCGATTGAATGATGCCTACAAACACGGCAATATTTGCTGCCGAACGATGGTTTTTAGGAGTCTTGCTCTCGGAAACTTGCTGTGGCGCTTCGATCGTACTATTCACTCGGTCAGACCTCACCCAATTAGATGAAGGCCGAGCGCATCAAGTCTCGAATGTTTTTATCCCGGCTAAGTCCAATGAATGGAGCGTAATCCGGCTCAACGCGAAGGCGGAACGTATTGTTCGGGCGGCGCAGCGCCCGCACCAAAGAAATATTGCTCCATCTGTTTGATGATGGCTTCCTGGTCTTCGCGGCGCGATGGATTCAGGCGATATTCATTCAACAGCATTTTGCAGAATTCGACCCAGCCGTTCCAGGCTTCCTGTGAAACATTGTCATAAATCTTGCGGCCAAATTCAGTGTCAAAAGGCGGCTCATCCAGTCCCGGAGCCTCTTTCTGCAACTTCACGCAAAAAACTTTATGTTCAGACATCCCATATCCTCGTAAGCTGTTTTTAAAAGTATCTCACCAATTGCTGTGCTAACGTAACTCCATGATAGTCGGTACGGGCGTTGACATCGCGGAAGTGCCACGCATCGCCGCCTCGATTGAGCGCTTCGGCGAACGCTTTCTTCAGCGTATTTTTACGGATGGCGAAATCCGCTATTGCGATTCAAAGGCCAACCGCGTGGAACGCTATGCGGCCCGTTTTGCCGCCAAAGAAGCGGCCATGAAAGCCCTTGGCACTGGCTGGAACTATGGAGTGCGCTGGCGGGACATCGAAGTGATACGCAAGCCCGGAGGGCGTCCAACGCTGGCTTTTTATGGCCGGGCCGCCGAATTCGCCGCAAAACTCAAGACCACAAACGTTGCGTTATCGCTTACGCACACAACGGAACAAGCTTTCGCACAAGTGATCCTCGAAAACTAAACTCTGTCATGATTTCGTCTGCTATGATTTTCAAAATGCTTGGGCAATCCGCACTTTCGCTCGGGAGAACTCGTGCCTAGCCAGAGTCAGTTGAAGTGGTCTCAACTGAAGGTTGGTGTAACGGTGCTGGCTGCCAGCATCACGCTCGGCGTTCTGATTCTTCTCATGAGCGGCACCGGTGGCGTTTTTACCCGCCGCGTCATTCTCCGGTCTTATTTTGACAATGCCAGTGGCCTTCGTGTGGGCGCGCCAGTACGGTTGCAAGGCGTTGATATCGGTAATGTTTCCGCCATCCGCGTAGTTTCCGATCCCTCGCGGCGCGCTACTCCAGTGGAAGTCACGATGAAAGTGAATACCGCATATCTGGAGAGTTTGCGCAAAGATTCCTTGAGCGCGCTTTCGACCGCCGGCGTCTTGGGCGAAACCTACATAGACATCAACAGCGCGCAGGCCCATGGCCCTGAGGTGCAAAACAAAGACGAACTTTCCACCCGGGACACCCCAGATTTTCAGGATGTTGTCCGCGCCAGTCAGGGAACGCTGCAAAATCTTGATGCACTGGTCAAGCGCCTTGATCGCATTCTTGCATTTGTGGAAAGCGGGCAAGGCTCGATCGGCAAGGTGATTTACGATCCCGGTCTTTATAACCGCCTGAACTCTACGGTCAATCAGTTTCAAGCGCTTGTGGCTGACGTCAGCCAGGGCAATGGCAGTTTAGGAAAGCTGATTACCGACCCCACGCTCTATAACAAGGCCAATGCCACGGTAGATAAACTCAATGCCGTCATTGATGACTTGAATGCCGGCAAAGGCACGGCGGGCAAATTCCTGAAAGATCCCGCGCTTTACGACAATGCGAACAAAACAATTGCCAACGTGCGCGTAATGACCGACGACATCAATGCTGGCAAGGGCACACTGGGGAAATTAACGAAAGATCAGGAGTTTGCGAACAGGCTCCAGAACACGATTACCCGACTTTCCAACATTACCGACCGCCTCGATAATGGCGAAGGCTCGGCTGGCAAGTTCCTGCGCGACCCGTCGTTCTTCGACAACACCAACAATCTACTTACGGAAACCCAGTCCCTGATTAAAGCCATTCGCGAGAACCCCAAGAAGTACCTCACCATTCGCGTCAAAGTCTTCTAAACCCTTTCCCAGCAAGACTTTCAGGTCTAGCCCTTTCGTGCCCGTTTCTAGCACTGTGGTGCCATTCCCAGATAAGCCGGTCAAAGGTAATCTGTTTTTGAGCAGACTTCGGGGGAGGGCTGTTCAGGCGTCCGGACTTGAAAAAGTCCGGACGCCTTTAAACTTGCACCCAGCTTTGCAAATGTGGAACGGTGCAATCCCAGAAAGAGCAGTCCATGGTTTTGATGATTTTTGTTGCCACCCTGCTGATGATCGGTTCTTTGATCCCAGCCAACAATCACGTACCATTCCGCCACTAACCAAGAGCCTTACCTAAGCTGCCGCTTCCGCGCCTTGCTTGAGGAATGCGAGCAGGTCCGTGTTGATGACATCCGCGTTGGTTGTGCACATTCCATGCGGATACCCCTTGTACACCTTCAACGTGGCGTCCTTCACGATCTTCGCCGACATTAAGCCAGCTGCACCGATAGGGACAATTTGGTCATCGTCGCCGTGCATGATTAAAGTTGGAACGTCGAACTTCTTCAGGTCTTCCGTGAAATCTGTTTCCGAAAAGGCCTTAATGCAGTCGTAGCCCGCCTTCATTCCGCCCAACATTGCCTGGAGCCACCACTTGTCCCGGATGCCCTCCGAAATCTTGGCGCCCGGCCGGTTGTATCCATAGAAAGGCAGAGTGAGGTCTCTATAGAATTGCGGACGGTTTGCCGCATACGCAGCGCGCAGCTCGTCGAAAACTTCGATGGGCGCGCCAGCCGGATTCTTTTCCGTCTTGACCATCAGCGGAGGCACTGCGCTGATTAGCACAGCGGTTCCGACCCGCTTCGTTCCGTGCCGGCCGATATAACGCGCAACTTCTCCGCCGCCGGTGGAGTGGCCCACGTGGATGGCATCTTTCAAATCGAGTTTTTCGGTCAAGGCTGCGAGATCATCGGCGTAAGTATCCATGTCATTGCCTTCCCAGGTTTGGCTGGAGCGGCCGTGACCGCGCCGGTCATGGGCAATAACGCGATAACCTTGCTGGCCGAAGAAAAGCATCTGCGCGTCCCAGTCATCGGCAGTAAGCGGCCATCCGTGGCTGAAAACGATGGGCTGTCCTTTGCCCCAGTCTTTGTAGAAAATTGTGGTTCCGTCTTTGGTGGTGATGGTAGGCATGTTGTTCCCTCCTTAAGTGAATGAATCTCAGCGCAAGCTCGGTGCGCGAAATAGGAATTGTACTCCGCCCGAGTTACACCAGTTCTCTCGGACTTTGATTCCGCTCGTGTCAGTTTTGATTGCGAAAATGTTGATTGAAATCAGTCGAGAACGATCGCAGTTAGTAGTTGGTCGGGACGGGCAGATTTGAAACAGAACCCACCCACCAACCCCTCGCGGCATTTTCTGGTGCATCCGCTTCGCGGCTGCATTTTTATTGGGGCGCTTCGTGGATCGGCAATTCAAGATTTTGCCAACGCAAAAATGGACTCTTAAGAGAAGTTATTGGTCGGCCCTAGCAGACGACTTTCGAACTTTTGTCTTCGTCCAGCCTGTAATGTCTCATTCTTGAGACGCGAGAAGGTCAATAAGTGAAAAGGCGATTTTTCGCCAACCAGCCATAGCGCTGCCCATTAACTCTTGGGGTAGCTGCAAATCACCGCTTTCATTGACTTGCCCAAAGCGGTTCCTTAACATTGCAGGCCAATGCTTGGCCGGACTGTATCCCACTACCGCGTCGTAGAGAAACTCGGCGGAGGCGGGATACTTGTACCGATAAGACTTTTCGATGGTGTCATGGATTGAGAACTCAGCATACAAAATTCTCATGATTTCTTGCTCGAGGACGACGAATCAAATGGCCACACGCTTAGAAAAATTGCGCGCAACGTCGTTCCTTCAAGCAGCTTGCTGACGCTCGTATAAATTACTGAAGGACCCAAAAACTTTAGACGGGAGGCACCGATGAAATTCTTAATAGCTGTCTTGTGTCTTAGCATATCAATTACGGCTCAAACTCCTTCAAAGGCATCTGCGCAGTCCGAGGCAAGCCGAACTGAACCGGGGCGCTTTCGCATCGTTGCTTTGAAGGCTCCCGGTATATCCACAAGCGACTCAATACAACCATTCGATGAAGTATTACTTTATGACAGCGTCACCGGGCGCGTGTGGGAATATAATCCTGCAACGTTTATAGGGCAACGAGACGACCCGGATCGCACAAACGCCGATGCGTATTTCGCTGAGCTGACTGTAGAAGGACTACATGGATCGCACAATGACGACCTGGCGCGGGCAGGAAGGCTTTATTCGACGATGCATGAATTCACCGTTAAGAATTATTGCGTAAGTCACCCAGGGGGTACCTACACAGCGCACGGCGCGAACATTGACTGCGATTCTTATATTAAGAATCTTTCTGACAAATAAGCTTTGAGCGTACCTCGACTATACCAGCCCATAATTCTCTCTCGGTGGACGATTATGGTTGTGCTGTCAAAGTTATCGGTACGCAGTTTAAGGCACTGGATTTCTTTGGAATTCTCAACGAGGCGGCGTTAATGAAAATCGTGCGCTGGCACAGCGGGAACGCTGACAATAAAGGGGATAATACTCCTAAGCTTTGAGATGCACACGTTGTCTCGATTCTGCACCAGCCCCTGAGACCACGACGAGGTGCACAGGCAGAACGGTTATTCGGTTGTCGTCGTAGATGTCGGGGCTGATAATTGCTGCGTCTCGTTCCAGTTGCAAAACGCTATACTCATTGTGCCAATCGTAAACCAGTTCGACGGAATCTGCGCCGTGTCCAATTTGGCCTGGCAATTCTGCGAAGTATGGTAGTTATCAAAATTTTTTCTTGACAACTTATTTACTCTTCGTCTAATTTTCATTCCAGTCACCGTCGATACAAGCCGAATGTACTGAAGGATTGGAAGTTCAGTCGCAGGGCTTGCATCACGATTCCCCTAAGAAATCTGTAAGCGCGTTGACTCGTCGCGCATTGCCTTATCTCTGTCAAAAAGATATTTTTCGGAGGAGCAATGTCCTACGGTTGCGTGTCTGCAAATCTTGCTGCATTTAAATCCTTTCGGAGCCTGATTCTCTTCATTTTTCTTTTCGTTGCGAACTTATCATTCGGGCAAACCCCTGTAACTGGAACGCCTGAATTCAATAGTTTTGGTGGTGGGCCTTTCGATGTCATCAACCTTGGGAATCTGAATATGCACTTTTCTATTCCCGTCGTTAACAAGACAGGCCGCGGCATTCCATTCAATTACAACCTCGGGTACGACAGCTCAATTTGGACACCAATGAAGGTCAATAACGTTCTGACTTGGCAGCCAATCGGCGGATGGGGTTGGCAATCGCAAACCGATGCTGCAACAGGATATGTGCCCCCACCTACGCTATCCCTTTCACAACATATATGTGGAGTCCATACGGAGCCGGAAGTTTTTATCTATTTTTCTGGCTTCGTTGACTCACTGGGTTCATTCCATCATGTGAGGAATCTCTATCTTGTGGCTCCTACTGCATGCTGGGGTATTACCACGGCAACAGGTACCACCGACGATGGCTCTGCATATACGATTACCGTGAACTATGTGACCCTTGGTTCTTACACTGGGACGGTCAACTCGCCAAATGGTGCCGTTCAGGTAATACCGGTAGGCCTTAGGTCTGGTGCCGCTTCGGTAACTGATCCGAACGGCAATCAAATCACGACCACGGACGGCGTGACATTTAAGGACACTCTTAATACGAATGTATTGACGATTTCGGGCGGTGCTCCCAATTCATCCGTATTTACATACAACGGCCCTTCGGGTAGTGAAACAGTCAAGCTCAATTACACCCCGAAAACTGTGTGTACAAATTTTAATGCACCCGGAATTGCGGAATATCCGCCAACCAGCGCTTACTTAGTTACAAGTGTGACATTGGCGGATTCAAGTAATTACACGATTACTTATGAGTCAACGCCCGGTTCCCTAACGGGATGCAGTAGTGCAGTAACCGGCAGAATCGCGTCAATCACTCTTCCTTCGGGAGGAACCATCTCCTACAGCTATGAAGGCGGCCCAAATGGATATAACGGAATTTATACAGACGGAACCACGTCGTACATCAGCCGAACCACGCTCGATGGAACCACGACGTATTCACGATCAGGAAGCGGTCTTGCATACACCACGACCGTGGTTGATCCACAAAACAACTATACCAACATTAATTTCGCAGAAGATGGAAGTGGAAGCGGCTATTTCTACGAAACACAGCGCCAAGTTTATCAGGGTGCAAGCACTTTGCTGATGACGACCTGGAATTGTTGGAACAATACATCCACAGGTTGTGCCACGGAATCAGTTTCCTCCCCCATAACTGAGCAAGACGCGTATCGTCAGCCCGCGGGTCTCGCTTCGTATGCCATTTCAAAAGTTTCGTACAACTCGTACGTTCTTCCTACCGAAGACAAGGAAATTGACTACAACGGGACAACAGTCCTAAAAGACACCATTATTTCCTACAATACTTCTCTAGGTAACGGGATTATCAATCGCCCAGCGAGTGTGACCGTGAAGGATGGAAGCGGCAATATCGAATCCATGACTTCCTACGCCTATGACGAATGTTCGGTCACTCCTTCCGGCGCAACGCAGCACGTTTCGATTAGTGGATCGCGAGGAAACCCAACAACTATAGGAGTTCAGGCCAGCAGTAGTACAACGTTGTATCGAAAGTACACCTATTACGACACCGGCAATCTGAATCAAAGTGGCGATCTAAGCACAACGAGCAATAGTTGTTCCTCTATTTCCAATCCGACAACTTACACTTATTCTTCAACCAATAATGCATCTTGCGACTATGCTTTTCCCACCTCAATAGCAGAGCCTCTGAGTCTATCTCGATCCATGACTTGGGACTGCAACGGTGGATTGCCATTATCCGTTAAGGACGAGAATCAGAACACGGCAAGCTATACCTATGATTTGCGGTGGCGACCCACGAACGTGACCAATTTTGACCAAGGGACGACCAATATCACCTACCAGACGGTTACCCCACCTTTTTCCACGACAACTGTCTCTGCCATGAATCTGGGTGAAAGCGTCACGAAGGTCACGAACTTTGATGGTCTGGGCCGCGTTTCTACTTCTCAGGTTCAAAATGATCCTGACGGAAACACTACAGTCAGCGTAGGCTACGACGGCTTGGGAAGAGTCAACGCGATATCGAATCCGTGCAGGACGTGTAGCACATCCGAACCCACATACGGCGTGACCCAATACATCTACGACGCGCTCGGACGGCTTGTGACCTTGACTCACCAGGACAGCAGCACGTGGAACGCTTCCTACTCCGGCAACGTCACTACCGTGACGGACGAAGGAAATAACAGCAACGGAACACATACAGTGAAACTCTATCAATCTGATGGACTGGGAAGAATTGCGTCCATTTGCGAAGTGAGCACAACGACGCAGGCGAATAATGTTGCACCTTCTACATGCGCCCAGAACAATTCCCTCAAAGGATTTGCGACTACATACACCTACGCCGCCAATTCCACAGGCAGCCTTGTTTCCGTTGCGCAACCCGGATTAAACACGCGAAGCTATCAATACGACCGACTCTCGCGCCTTGTGCAGGAGATAAACCCAGAATCGGGCACTACTTCGTATGCCTATGACACGCAAAGACCCGGCGACCTGTATACCCGGATACGCCCGCGAGCGAATCAAATTGGAAGCCTGCAAACCACGACCACTTATACAACAGACGCATTGCACCGAATTACGAACGTTGCCTATAACGACAGCCCGCAAACACCGTCGGTTACCTTTCAGTACGATCAAACTTCGGCCAACACCTTTACAATTCAAAATGGTTTGGGGCGGCTTACTAACGCCATTGCAGACAATAACCACGTGATGACCACGTTGAGTTACGATCAGATGGGCAGGGTTATAAACCAGTGGCAATGCACCCCCTTGGGCAATTGTTCCGGGGGGCAGGCTCATTTCGGTTTCGCGTACGACTATCTCGGCGATATAACAGGTTTTGAAAACTTTGCCGAACAAAACGCGGGCCAATATGGCTACACTCTCTCTTATTCTTATAATCAAGCCCAGCATCTAACTTCGATAGCGAGCAGTTGGAGCGACCAAAGCCATCCTTCCGCTTTACTGACGGTTATCAACACCGATCCGTTAGGTCAAATTGCGGTTGCGAACACAGGTGATGGCAGTCATCGGGTGTTCTCACACAACAACCGGGGATGGCTTACCAGCATCAACGTGGCCAGCTACAACTGGAGTACGACGTATGCTTCAAATGGAAATGTGGTCGGTGCCGCCGACCCTGCGAATGGTAACTGGACTTTGACTTATGACGACCTGAACCGCTTGAATTCGAGTTCTTGTTCCGGGGTAAGTTGTCCGGGTGGTCAGGGTACCCAAGGCCTTCAATTCACATACGATCAGTTTGGGAACCGATGGAAACAAATTCTTTCGGCGGGCACCGGCAATCACCCTTCCTTCAGTTTCAATGCCAATAACCAAATTAATGGCAGCGGGGTCGTCTATGATTCCGCAGGTAACATGACTACGGATAGCCTAGGTGATACCTACACTTACGACGCCGAGAATCGAATGCGCACCGCAACGACAACTGCCGTAGGCGAAACCTACACTTATGACGCTTTTGGCAATCGGGTGGAAGCGGCGATTACGGGATCCGGCGCAGGTACGACCGATTATTTCTACGATCCTTTGGGACGGTTAACTTACTACACGGGTACGACGACCTCGCCCGTGGATGAGTTTTATGTTGGAAGCCAGCCACTCGGCGCTTACGTGGATTATGCGAGTTCCTATGCGACTTGGTTTGATTACAGCGACTATCTGGGAACAATGCGGGCGCATGCGGAATTGACAGGTGGCACCACAACGTTCAGCGCAACGTGTAGCAACTCTCCGTTCGGCGACGGAAGCCCGTGCAGCAGTCCATCGCCCGACGGATTTGGGTTTACTGGTGCTCCGCTTGATGCGGACGGCGTGTTTACGCACTTCCGCTTCCGGCAATACAATATGCTCCAAGGGCGCTGGGCGACGCCTGATCCATCTGGGCTGGCTGCTGTGGATATGAAGAACCCTCAGAGTTGGAACCGATATTCGTACGTCACCAATAACCCTATGAGCTTTGCGGACCCATTGGGGCTGAACGAGGATGCCGACTGCGACAATGACTTCACCGTTTGTGTTTCTGATAGTGGGGACGGATGGGAAACTTGCATCGGCTATTGCGGATTCGGAGGTGGAGGCGGTGGAGGAGAAGATGGTGGAGGTGGTACTACGGGAATCGCGGGTACTGGCAACCCTTGTTACTACGTTCTCAAGAATCCTTGCGGCGGTAAACCTGCAAACAATACGCCCTGTTCCGTAGCGGTTTCATGTGACGCACCTGCGGACGCGCCAGGTGCCACCCACTGCGGGATCACAGTCGGGCAAAACGGTACATACACACAATACGATGGCATGCCTTCAAACAATAATATCTTACAAATACTCAATCCCTTCAGTAATCAGCCGACACTGCAAGTGCAGTCACTTCCGAACAGTCCGCCTCCCGGAGGCCCACACGGAGGTACCTTGATATTCCAGTCTCCAGTCGCTTGCAGTGTGGCTGGCTGTATCCAAACTGTGACCTCATACTTTAACACCTCACAATCTACCTACTCACCGCTTTTCAACAACAGCAACACCTATGCCTCTGATGCTACAAGCGCATGTGGACTGTCGGTGGATTATCCTTGGAATGCCGTCGGCGCACAATAACGATGTCACAAAGCCATCTATGTAGGAGCTGATACATGCAGTTACTATTCAACGCCTTAGTATTCATAGTCCCTGGAATACTTGCTTTCGGGATTTGGCGTGAGATTAAGATCGGTTGGTCTTTAGAAAACCGCGAGGGTCGGGGTCTGCTGCTGTTCTCTGCTATCACGCTTTCGGGCAATATTTTGCTTTTGTATTGCTGCACTGTCGCCGATTTATTAGTTACGCATGGCCACTTAGCTCCAGTAGTGGGCCTAAATGAATACAATTTTCTTCTGATGGTGTTGTGGTCAAGCAGAGTAGCGGTTGTGATGTCGCTGATCACGCTAGTTTCGTCTCTATTTTCTCAGCATGGATTGGCGCGAAAACTTTGCATTTGGGGGAGTGTAGCAGGACTCTTGTGGTGGTCGGTATTGAGCGTAACAGCTTCCGATCTTACCGTCGCTTACATGAGGCACCATCAGTGATCCACGGGTTTCGGTGGATTAGCGAATCTTGGCAGGGGCGCCGGAGAACAATGAAATTTCCATTTAAATTCGTCCTATTTTTCTTAGTATTCATGGCAGCATCTGCCATGAGCGCTCAGGTCATGCCAACAACCTTTGAAGGCATCGACGCCTCTTCCTACTCATACGCGGGTCTGAATGTTGACCCCAACGGAGCCGTTGGCACCAAACAATACATGGAGTGGGTGAATCCTGTTTATCAGGGCTTCGATAAGGCGACCGGCAATCCGATCTACTCAACGCCGGTTGATGGCAGCACGCCGTGGCGGTTTCACGGTATGCAGGACTGCGTTGACGTGGGTGGTAATGCGGAGCTTAATTTCGACAAGATCGCAAAGCGTTGGGTGCTTGGACGCAGGCAGGGCATTGAACCCGATGGAAACTATGTGTATTGCATCGCCATTTCTAATACGGACGATTTAACTTCTCCGACCTTCGCATGGTACCCCTACATGTTCGTGTTGAACCCGATTCTTGGTAGCAACGGGACACATACTTACTACCCCGATTACCCGAAGATTGCTGTATGGCCGGACGCTTACTATGTGACCATCGATCTTGAAGATGTGGATCAAGGCTACGCGGAGGTTGGAATTGTCACCTGCGCCTTCGACCGAACCAACATGCTTACAGGCACCACGATGCGACCGCCGCAATGTTTCCGTTATCCCGGGACACCTTTGGGGTTGTTTTACGCCCACAGTCTTTTGCCAGCGGATTTCGATGGCACGAACCTTCCTCCGAAAGGGGCGCAGGAAGTGTTCATCAGTATCGAAAATCCGCAGGGCGGAAGCACATCGAACAAGCTGAATTTGTGGTCATTTCATGTGAACTGGAATAATCCAACTCTGACAACCTTCACCGGGCCGACCTTATTTACCGTGCCCACCTACACGCAGGGTTGCTACTCGGTTTCGTTGCCTACAAATACAGTGTGCGTGCCGGAGCCAAGTACGCCGCAGACGAGCCAGTACATCGACTCCGTTGGAGATCGCCTGATGCAACGGTTGACTTTCAGGAGCTTCACCGGGAGCAAGCCATACCAGTCGTATGTGCTTTCTCAAACTGTACAGGTGGGTAGTGGGCCGCAATCGCAAACGGGTGTTCAGTGGTATGAGTTCAGAAATAACAAAACGATTCATACAGGAACGATTAATCCCGGCGATGAGAACTATCGCTTCATGCCCAGCGCCGCTCAGGATAAAGCAGGGAATCTGGCTGTCGGCTACAGTGTATCCAGCCTTACGGAACACCCATCGATTAGCGCATCCTATTTGAATTTGCAGCAGAGGACAGCGCCAACGGAAATCAGCCTGTGGTCTGGAACTGCCGATGAAGAGAATGCCTTCAACTGGGGTACGTACACCAGTATGAGCGTCGATCCAGTGGATGATTGCACGTTCTGGTATGTCAACGAATATTTTGACGTAGCGCAGCTAACGAATCCAACGTGGCAGACGAGAATTTCGCACTTCATTCTGCCGAATTGCAATTAAGCTATTCACGGAATTATTTTTTCGAGAACTTCTCGTTCGCATAACGCGCCGTTAGGCCCTTGGAAGCCCCAGCCATCGCTCGTGCAAGAAAATCAATTTGCTTAGTCTGCGAAGACGGACGATTTGACTTCGGAAACCTCTTCTCATTAAGCGCGGCCAACCAAGGCTTCGCCAGTTCATCGAGACGGCCTAGATTAAAAGAAATTCTCGCCTTCTCGATATGATCGATGTGATCCGCCCAGAACCTCGATTCCCTGCATAGCCTCTGTACTTGTCGAACTGTCTTTGCTTTGAGCAATGATCTCCACATTCGGTATTGGGGCGGAAGAGCCTTAGAAGTTTCTGTCACGAGCTTCCAATCGATCGGTTTATTTTTTCGTTCAGCTATCAACGCCGGATGGTTTTGCAGCGGTGCTCTTGGCACTTCCAGCCTCATAGTCAGTTCTGCGTGAAATCCCTTTGCAAGCCCCGAAAAGAACCACTTCCATTCTGCAACTTCTCTGCTGACCTCGAACTTGGAAAGCTGGAATTCTTTAATGTGGTCAATCATGCAAGCTAAGTCGTTTGTACAACTTCGAAGGCGATATGGCAAAAACTTTTTTATTCATTGATGTACATGAAAGGCAAAGGCAACATGCGTACTCAAAGGAAACAAAGTGAACGGGCAGTCAAATATGGGCGAGCGGGGTGCGGTTCGATCTAATTCCGGGCCATCGGTTGACCACTCCGATCCGGGGCTGAGAGAGCCAACAACTCCACCAACAGCCGAACGAAACTCGGAGGCTTGCCCACCATATTCTGTTGTTAACACTTCTCAGCATAAAAGTGGGCGAGAGTCTGAGAGCGGAGCTCTCAGCGGCGTTCGCGGAGCGAGCGCCGTGCTGCGGAGCGAAGGGACGCAGCAGGGGTTGGTTTCTTCTCTTGACAAGCTAAAGAATAATCGAAACAAAAGTCTGGACGAGAGAGAGTTCAAAAAACACAGAAATCGAAATTGTGGCATCTCAACGCTCTCTTGCCGAAAGGCTGGCGATTCAACGGTCATCATGTTTCGCAGCAAGTGTAAGGTTTGGAGCTGCGAGGACTGTGGGCCGAAAAAGGCTAAGCTCTACAAACATCTGATCTCAGAGGTTGCGGAACGGGAAGGCTTAAATCGCTTTCTTACTCTAACGCTCGATCCATCGAAAATCACAGGTGATTCAACTCGGTACTTGCGCTTGTCGTTCAACAAGTTTCGCACGTATATCCGCCGACGCTACGGCGCTCCGATCAAGTACATCGCGATTTTGGAATTTACGCAACAGGGCATTGCTCATCTGCACGTTCTTGTTGATCGCTTCATAGAGCAGAAATGGATTTCGGAAAGTTGGAGTGCGGTGGGTGGCGGCAAAATCGTGGATATTCGATGGGTAGATATTCACAGGGTTTCTCACTATCTCGCCAAATATCTGACCAAGGACTTGCTCTTGTCAGCACCGAAGCGTGCCCGGCGGGTCACTACGTCTCGTTCTATTCGATTGGTTACTAAAACGCTGAGCGAGCTTGAGTGGAAATTTCACAAGCATTCAATCTTTCGATTGTTTTCGTGGCTATCGGACATCGCGAAAGACGTGCAAAACGACCAGGACGGCTTTCTATGCAGTTTCGCAATTTCAGTGGAGTAGGCTTACTGGCCGCAGATTACAACGTAACGTTAGAGAAAAATCGAAAGTTTATGCCAAAGATACCTTGCTTCTTATGTAGTCAAGAATTGGAACAAAGGAAAGATAAGAACGATAAACCATACTTCATTTGTGATCCATGCGGAATGCAGATATTCGTTCGGGGCCGTCAGGGAGTTCTAAATCTCACAGAACTTATATCTACGCTTCGCAAACAAGACTTTCCGTTTCGTGAACATGCGCGTGTGCTACTTGAGATTCAGGCGATCTTGACCGAGCTTAGAGGTTTAAAGAAAGAACTCAGTAAGCTCGACGGCTTACTCGGCATCTTTACCGACGATGATGACAAAGATCGCACTCGGACATTTCTCAAACAGCGCATAGAGAATCTTTTGTTGCGACTAGAGCAGCTTGCGAATAGCGGGTTAGCCAGTTAACTCATGGCACGGCGTTCACAGATCGATGTCTTGAACTCCGATGCACTGGAGAGTCTGACCAAGAGCACAGAGCTGCGCTTAGACGAGATCGAAGCGAACGAGATCGCGGAGTTGATCAAGTTTTTCAAATTACTAGATCAATGGGATCGAGAGGCGAATCCAAATGCAAAAGTTATGTAGCAACTGCCCGGCGAACGCGAATTATTCAGTGGTCGTCATCACCTCGACTGTTGGAATAAGCAAACGTATTCAACGATCATCGGTTTCCGTTCCGTTTTGCGCACAGTGTTTCGCAGAGTTTCGTGATCGTCTGTGCTCAGACCTGCTGCGGGAATCTGTTAACAAAATGTTTACAGCGATTGAAACGCAGTTAAATGAGCGTTTACTAGTTGCTAAGACCGGAGACTAAGAATTTCACGTCTGGTTTAGAAATGCCTTGCAAAACCCTATGGGCCCACTAATATAGGGTGCCTTGGATGAGGGTATTTGAATGATTCCGTCGATTGCATATTCCAGGGTGTCTAGTCGTGAGCAGGAGCGTGAAGGCTATTCGATTCCCGCACAGCGCAAACTTCTCACCAATTACGCACGCGGTCGAGGCTTTCACATCCAGTTTGAGTTCATAGACGTGCAGTCGGCAAAGAATCCGGGCCGCAAGCAATTCAACGAAATGATGCGACTGTTGAAGTCGCCGGGTACCCCTCGGATCATTCTTGTTGAAAAGACAGATCGGCTCTATCGCAATCGCACTGACACTCTGGCATTTGAAGCTCTAGTCGAGAACCGTGGAGTCGAAATTCATCTGGTTAAGGAAGGGCAAGTCATTGGCAAGAATTCGCCGCCACAGGACAAGTTCATGCACGACATCCATGTCGCGGTCGCGAAGCACTACGTCGAAAATCTCAAAGAGGAAGTCAAGAAGGGCATGCGGGAGAAAGCGGAACAAGGCATTTATCCGGGTCATGCGCCATTCGGATACAAGAACAATCGGACGACAAGAGGGATAGATATATTTCCAGAACGTTCCACTATCGTGAAACGTGTTTTCGAATTGTATGCTTCGGGCGGTCACTCGCTTGCGAGTCTTAGAACGGCGATTCTGAAAGAGACGGGAGTCAAGATCAATCGCTCATATCTGGAAACGATGCTCAAGAATCCGTTCTATATCGGGAATTTCATCTGGCGAGACGAGGAGTTTAAAGGCAATCACGAACCATTGATCTCGAAAGTACAGTTTCAGCGTGTTCAGGATGTCTTTATAGGGCGGCACAAAGCGAGAGTACGAAAGCATAACTTCGCGTTTGCTGGATTCTTGCAATGCGCCCACGACGGTTGCACGGTAACGAGCGAATTACAGAAAGGGCGATACATCTATTACCGCTGCTCACAAGGTCGCGGAAAGTGTTCTCTTCCGTACATGCGAGAAGAAAAAGTGTCAGATCAACTCGGCCAGTTAATGAAAGACATCTACGTACCGGAGCAAGTCGCGCAGGGCATTGTTTCATCGTTGAATGCCGACAGAGAACGGAACGAACGCCAGAGACTAGAACGCTTGGCAAGCATCACACAGAGACTCTCAATGCTGCGGACACGTATGGATAAGCTCTACGAGGACAAGTTGGACGGGCGGATTGATGAAGAGTTTTGGAGCCGCAAACAGGCTGAATATCGAGAACAAGAACGAACTTTGGAAGTTTCTTCCGAGAGCTTGAACGCACCCCTTTCAGACGAAAATTTACTAAATCTCGAAAGGATTTTTGAACTCGCTAACAAGGCGCATTCACTATATCTTACGAGGAATTCAGCAGAGAGAGCCGATTTGCTGAGATCAGTGCTTTTGAACTGCAAGACGGACGGCGTAAATCTAATCCCGTCATACAGAAAGCCGTTTGATCTGATCTTTCAACACGCGAAATTTGAGAATTGGTCGGGACGGGCAGATTTGAACTGCCGACCCCTCGCACCCCAAGCGAGTGCTCTACCAGGCTGAGCCACGTCCCGACTGAAGAAATCCGCCGTGGAGGCGGATGGGGTTAACTCAGTTATTCTACATCATCAGGTTGGGCTCATTTTTGACCACCCGATCGAACACTATTCAAACGTAAGGTCTTTGCCGCTAGAATTCAGGAAAACGCTGTATAAACTTTCTTATGTTTTTTGGGTTTGACCTATGTAGGAGGCACCCATGAAGGGAGAAAAAAAAGAACGCTGGATGGAACTTTGCGAACAGGCCGCGAATGAGCAAGACTCCGAAAAGCTTATCGAGCTTGCCCGGGAAATAGACCGCCTACTGGAAGAAAAGAAACAACGCCTCCGCAATAAGCCTACTGGTCAAAATTGACCAGACCCGCATCGAGGTTTTGGGGGCATTATCTCCTCGCCATGAAGAAAACGCTCAGCCTTATGGAAGGGTCGTTGCCGTTCGTTGTCCCACCTGTGGTGCCAAACCAGGAGAGAAATGTGAGCTTAGTACTCGCCCCCCGCGCATCTCTCTAGACCGCGACCGTCGCTTAATCGCAAACACTAGAGCTTCAACGCACTAATTGGACACCACCGAGATCTAGCTTCGCTTTCTCCTTTTCGCTTTTTCCTGCCGGCGCTGCTTCTTCTTGCCGGGCTTAGGAGCAGGCTTGCGCAAATGAGCGGGCGTCTCTTCCCAAATGGCAAACTGGATTTTTCTTTCCACAGGATCGATGCGGTCCACTAAGACATGAATTTTTTGTCCGATCGAATAAGTCCGCCGGTTGCGTTGGCCGATGATCTCGCGCGTGGTTTCGTGGTAGGTGTAGTGGTCATCGGTGAGGCTGGCGAGCGGGACGAGGCCTTCGATAAACAGGTCGGCCAGTTCGACGAAGAATCCGAATTTTGTCACGCTGATGATGAGGCCGTCGAAATCTTCTCCCACGTGCGACTCCATAAATTTTGCTTTTTTCCATTCCATCAATTCGCGTTCGGCTTCATCGGCGCGGCGTTCGGTAAGACTGGATTCTTCCGCGATGGCATGAAGTTCCCCAGGAGGAATAGGGCCGCCAGTTGCCGCGACGGTTTCATGTTCGCGGCGTTTCGACCAGGGGGAAGCCTCGCCCGTGTGGCGCGGGCGCCTCGCCCGCGATTCCTCATCGGCTAACTCTCGTCCGGCCGTAGGGGTTCCAATCTGATCTTCAGCACCGAGCACATCTTTCAAAATCCGGTGCACAACCAAATCAGGATAGCGGCGGATGGGCGAAGTGAAATGGGTATAACTCGGCGCGGCCAGCGCGAAGTGCCCGGAGTTTTCCTCCGAATAGCGCGCCTGCTTGAGCGAACGAAGCATTAAGTAAGACACGATGCGCTCTTCCGGCTTGCCGGAGATTTTTGCGGCGAGTTTCTGATACATCCGCGGCGTGATGTGCACTTCCTTGGGAATTTCAATTTCCCGCGGGCGTTTGCCCGTCCCGTGACTGGCGCGGCGGTCAGACTTAAAGCTCATCCGCTGGATGGGCAAAGCGCCCACCCCTAGCGAATATCCAAACGCAGCAGCGAGAACTTCAAAATCATAGACGCGCTTGGCATCCGGTTTTTCGTGAATGCGATAAAGCGACGCAATGCCGCGAGTTTCGAGATGCGCAGCTACGCATTCGTTGGCAGCCAGCATGAATTCTTCGATGAGGCGGTGAGCAATGTTACGCTCGGATCGCGTAATGGTCTGCATTAGCCCGTTCGCGTCGAATTCGATCACCGGTTCGGGCAAATCGAAATCAATGGATCCGCGCTTTTCGCGCTTATGGCGCAGGATGAGCGCGAGGTCGCGCATGAGCTCAAAATTCTCGACTAATGGTGCATAGCGCCTCCGCAGGACTTCATCGCCTTCAAGCACAGCATTGACGTCCGTGTAAGTCATGCGCTCGGCGGAGCGAATGACGCCCTCGCATATCTCGTGCTGAACAACTTGACCCTGATGGTCAATTTCCATAAGGCACGACATGACGAGACGATCCACCTGCGGACGCAGGCTGCAAATGTCAGTGGAAAGCTCGAGCGGAAGCATGGGTACGGCGCGGTCGGGGAAGTACACGCTGGTTCCACGAAGCCGGGCTTCGGAGTCAAGTGCTGAACCCGGCGTCACGTAATGCGCAACGTCGGCGATGTGCACTTGCAATTCATGATTGCCATTCTCGAGTTTGCGGACAAGCACCGCGTCATCGAAGTCTCGGGCAGTTTCGCCATCAATGGTGACAATCGGGAGATTGCGAAAGTCGCGCCGTTTCTCCAATTCGCGGGAAGAAATTATGCCGGATGCGTTCTGCGCTTCGTCGATCACTTCTTCGGGAAAGCGGTGAGGCAAATGAAATTTGCGAATGATAATTTCGACATCCACACCGAAGTCGTCCGGGCGGCCCAGAACTTCGACGACTTTGCCGCGAGGATTTTGCGTGGCGCTGGGCCAGTCAGTAATTTCGACGTCCACGACAGCCCCTTCGAGATCTTTCCACTCGCTGCGTCGCGCCGCCTCATCGCCCAAAACGCGATGCCTCGATTTTTTTTCTGAAACGGCCAACGTATCCTGCGAGCCCGGAATTTCCATTCCGGGCGGAATCACGATTTCTTGAGAGATTTTCTGGTCAATGGGAGTGACGTAATTATTGCGTGCCCCAAAATGAAAAATGCCGACCACGGTCGCATGAGCACGATTGACGGTGCGCATGATGCGGCCTTCGGCCCGCCCATCAGGTTTGAAATTTGTAATTTCGACAAGGACCTGATCGCCATGCATCGCCGATCCAACCGCCGGCGGAGGTATGAAGATATCGCCACTAATCCGCGATTTCATGCGCTCATCGAGGGCGTTCCTGTCAGGTATGACAAAACCAAAGCCGTCCCGATGCATGGACAGCTTTCCTGCGACAAGGTTTTTCGCAGCTATTGCGGCCGGAATTGCGTAACGGTCGCCATCCACCTGCTTGAGCTGTCCCGTCTGGACCAGCCGCTGTAGGCTTTCGCCAAGCAGGCGGCGCTCTACGCCGTGCAATCCCAGTTCTCTGAGAAGCTGCTTAAATCCAGCGGTTTGGCGCGGCTGCTGGCCAATTTTTTTAAGAATGGCGGAATCGGGAAGCATTGTGACTTCAGGATACCTGAGCGGCACGATTGAAAGCCGCCTGCCTACTTTGAAATCTGCCCTAAACCGGAATACTCAGAAGGGCATGTTCCTAGAAACGCAACAATTTCCACACACGAAAGGCACTACGCGGAGTAAAATTCACAAAGGTCGCGGGAAATGCGGCTTTGAGACTGGAAATTCATAGCACAGGAGAGGATTGTACCCATGTGGAAGCCAACTAATCAGCCAACGCCCCCTGCTGGCCGGCCCAATGAGCCCGAGCGCCCCGCCGCTCCGACTCCGGTGTCTTCATCATCCATTTCATCTTCACCGGAGCCAGCGTCTGCTACGCGTCCGGTGGCAACCAGCACGGCCGACCAGGCAACCATCGGAAAGTCGCTCGTCATTAAGGGCGAAGTCAGCGGGTCGGAATCTTTATACATTGACGGACGGGTCGAGGGCTCCATCAATCTCGCTGGCAATCGCGTTACGGTCGGGCGCAACGGAATCGTCGCAGCCAACATCAATGCGCGCGAAATCGTTGTGCTGGGCAAAGTCCGCGGCAATCTGACCGCGAGTGATCGGGTGGACATTCGCAGCGACGGATCTCTGACCGGCGATGTGGTCGCAGCTCGCATCTCCATCGAAGATGGAGCGTTCTTTAAGGGCGGTATTGACATCCGCAAAGCCGGACAGAAAGTCAACGGCGAGGAAGTCAAGGCTGTCCCCGCGTCGGCGCCCGAGACGGTTGCAGCGCGCGCCTAATAATTTTAGGCGGGAAAATTGGCGGAATTTCTCCTCTTTGAGTTGGCTTGGAGAATTCCGCCTCAATTTTTGCCCGGCGAAGCCTTGAAATTGCGGTTGCGCAGATCGCGTAAAAGATGCGAACGAGTCAGCCAAAGTCCGCCAGCGGAAAAAGCAGCCCAGGTCAAGGTCACCAGACCAAGCGTTTCGAAATCTGCGCGGCGGCTGCCATTCACCATGACGGCACGCGCCACAAAGTAACTCAAGCCGCCGCCAACCAGAGCAATGCCTCCAGCCTTGAATAATTCCTCCCACGGCAGCTTCCACGTATTCACTAATTTTCGGCGGTGCAGCAGGATGGCCATGGCGAGTGTATTGGCGAGAATGCCCAAATCTGAGGCAATTGCCAGCCCCGTTGCCGAAAGCGTGTGAAAGAGGAGCGAATACACCGGAATGGATGCCAGCGTAATAATGCTGCTGGCCACCATCGGAGTCAGTGTGTTGCCAGCCGCGTAAAAGGCGCGGGAATAGAGCGCCTGTGCCGACCAGAATGCCAGCGAAAGCGAAAACCAGAAAAAGTAAACTGCCGTTTGCTCTGTGTCGGAAAAAGTGAAGCGCCCGCGGCGATAGACCAAATCAATCAAAGGCAGAGACGTTGCCATCATTAACGCAGTCGCGAGGAATGACGCCGCTAATACGCGATAGACGCTGCCGTTCACCGCGTCTTCAAATTCTTGTTTGCGCTTCTCACCAAAAAGCCGCGCAAAAAATGGCATGGACGCCTGCCCCGTTGCTTGTCCGAGAACAGAAATCGGCACAGCAAACAAGCGCTTGGCATAGTTCAGTCGCGTGATTTCCCCGATGCCGCTGGAAGCGAAGTGGCGAAGGATCCAATCGTCCGCGCTGACCAGAGAAACTCCGAGCATCAGAGGAATTGAAAGCCGCACCCATTCTCGAAAGGCAGGATTGCTGGTCTCAAATGAAATGCGATAACCCGTACCCGCGCGATGAGCGCCGATGGCATTAATTAAGAATGGCCCTACAAAGCTGCCCGCCAACGCGCCGTATGCCAGTGACGAAATACCGTAGCGGTGTGAGAGCACTACACCGCCCAGAATGATGAAGCCGTTATAGAGAAGCGGCGCGAACGCCGGAAATAGGAACATTCGCCGCGAAAGCAACACCGCAGAAACCACCCCGCCGACATAAAAAAAGATCTGCGATGGCAAAATAATGCGCGTCAAATGCACACATAGATCAAGCTGGCTCGGACTGAATCCGCTGAACATCCATCGGGAAATCGGCCGGGTGAAAATTTCAGTCAGCAAAACGCCAAAGCCAAGCACAACCGTCATCACGGTGATGATGATGGAAAAAGTTTTCTGTGCATCTTCTTCGCGATTGTCGGCAATAAATCGCGTATAGATAGAAACGAATGTAATCGAAGCCGTTCCACCGGCGACGATGTAATTCAGCCAGTCCGGAATCGTAAAGCCGGCAACATAGGCATCAGTGGCCGGGCCTGCGCCGAACGCCCATGCGATGTAAGCTTCGCGTAGGTAGCCAATCACCCGCGAAAGCATCACCGCAGACATCAGCAAAACCGTGGCAGAAAATGCGCTGTGCTGATGCGAGGGCCGGAAAACGCGCAAAAATCTATTCATGTCCGCTGATTTACGCAGATAAACGCAGATGGGATTTCTTGTCGTTACTGAACACCATTCGCCGTATTCTTGGCGCGGGCCCAAAATTTAATAATAGGCCTACTTCGATTTGGGATGCTTTTAGATAGTTCAATAATTGCGCCTCGTGAGCGCCTTCAATATTTCTCGCCACTTTTAATTCTACGATGACGGCATCCTCCACAATGAGGTCGGCGCAAAAGTTACCCACCCCATGACCTCGAAACCAAACTGGCAGAGGATGCTGGCGGGTCGCCCGGATTTCCTTTTGCGTCAGTGCAATTATCATCGCTGCCTCATAGACACTCTCCAGAAATCCGAATCCTAGTTCGTTATACACGTCGTAAAAGACTTGAATAATTGCCTGAGTAAGTTCCTGGTGCTTATAGCTCTCGGAATCCCAGGTCATAAAACCTCCTCCATTGCATGTTTACGTCAACGTAGGTCTGCTTCCCAAATTGCTGAGTACGCAAGCCTACCAATTAGTTTGATGATTTGCGAAAAATCTGCGTGAGTTCTGCGTAAATCTGCGGAAAATGGTTCCATTTCGGTACTTGCGCGATAATTTATGCATGCCCATGCGAAACCATTCGCGCAGCGCCGTCTTACGCCGTTCCTTCCTTCGAGATTTTCCCGCTGCTGTCCGGGGCGAAGGCGTATGGATTTGGGATTCCAGCGGCAAGAAATATCTGGATTTTTCCGGCTCGGCTGCTGTCAACTTCATCGGCCACGGCGTGAAAGAGATTTCTACCGCGATGGCAGCTCAAGCAGCGCAACTTGAATTTGTCCACACCAGCCAATTCACTACTCCCATTGCCGAAGAGTATGCCCGTGAGTTGCTTGAGTTTGCCGGGCCAACTTTCGCCGGCGGCGCAGTTTATTTGACCTGCGGCGGCTCCGAAGCGATTGAAACCGCGCTCAAGCTCGCTCGCCAGTATCAGGTCGAAACCGGTCACTCGGAAAGATTCCAAATCATCAGCCGCACGCAGAGCTACCACGGCTCAACGTTGGGCGCTTTGGCGGTTTCTGGCAATCGCCGCCGAAGAGAAATCTACACGCCCATGGTGCGTGAGTTTGCGCATATTGGGATGCCGTACTGCTACCGCTGCAACTACGACTGCACCGACGGCTGTCGCAATTGCGGACTGGAATATGCATCTGAACTCGATCAGGCAATCGTCACATCGAAAAATTCAGTCGCTGCATTCATCGCCGAGCCTATGAGTGGCGCAACATTGGGCGCCGTGGTGCCTCCACCGGGATACTTGCAAGCCCTTGCCGAGATTTGCCGAAAGCGCGAAGTCTTATTTATCGCCGATGAAGTCATGACCGGCATGGGACGCACCGGCCGTAATTTTGCCATTGAACATTGGAATCTCGCGCCGGATATTTTGGTGACGGCCAAAGGTCTCTCTAGTGGATATGCCCCATTGGGCGCGGTGATTGCCTCGAAAAAAGTGGTGGATGCCCTCGCCAATGGCTCCGGCTCTTTTCTGCACGGATTCACTTACAACGCGCATCCTATTTCCGTGGCGGTTGGCCGCGCAGTGCTCAAGTTTCTGCAAGATCACAAATTAGTGCAAGCGGCGGATTCCTCGGTGGAAAAATCAGTAGCGGCCCAGCTGAAATCCGCACTCCAAAGTTTGAATGCTCTTGATGTTGTCGGCGAAGTACGCGGCTTGGGCTTGCTTTGGGGAGTTGAGTTCGTTGCCGACAAGCAAAGCAAAAAGCCATTCGATCCGAAATTCAACTTTGCCGGCCGTGTCGGGCAAGCTGCCTCTCAGCGCGGATTGCTTGTCTATCCCATGCAGGGCTGCGCAGACGGCACTTCGGGAGACCATCTTTTAATCGCGCCACCGGCTGTCATCACCGGCCAAGAAATTAATTGGGCGGTCTCGCAACTTCGCGATGCCATCGTGGAAACCACCGCAGCCGCAGCGTAATGCTACGATTCTAAGATGGCGAATTGCATCACCTGCGGACGGCAACTGCCTGCACTGACCTTCGGAGAGCAGGGCAATGTCTGCCGCGATTGCCGCTCTTCCGCAATTGACGTCAACGGCGACCCGCGTTGGGCCCACCGCGCGCAAACGACGCAACCGGTCGTACGCGTTCGTCCGCGCATGCCGGTCACCCGAGTTCTCGTCGGATTGAACGCCGCGGTTTTTGTCGCGATGGCGTTATCGGGGATTTCTATCGTCGAGCCGACCATTAAGCAATTGCTAGTGTGGGGCGCGAATTGGGGACCTTTATCGCTCAACGCCCAGCCCTGGCGCATTCTCTCCTCAAATTATCTGCATATTGGCATCATTCACATTGCCTTGAACATGTGGTGCCTCTGGAATCTCGGTGCGCTCGCAGAACAGATTTTCGATCCCGTCACCTACGTGACTGTTTACACAGTCTGCGGCATCGGCGGTAGCATCGCGAGCTTATGGTGGCATCCCTTGGTTGTTGGCGCGGGCGCTTCGGGAGCAATTTTTGGTTTGGCGGGCGCGCTCATCGCCGCGCTTTATCTGGGTCGTCTGCCTATCCCCGCGTCTGCGATGAAGGCGACGCTTCGTAGTCTGTTGACCTTCGCAGGCTACAATCTGTTTTTTGGCGGCGTGGTGTCAGGCATAGACAATTCCGCGCACATCGGCGGATTAGTCACCGGCCTGATTTTAGGCGCATTGCTCGCCCGGCATCTGACCGATGCGCCGGACGCCCGCGCGCGCTGGCGCAATATGGTTTTGGTTGCAGCCACGCT
>Ga0070738_10002078_pt1 | contig 33411 bp, 36 predicted proteins | sample Coa_R2_2_FD_66446 | JGI IMG/M metagenome (GOLD analysis project Ga0070738, IMG submission 66446) | Surface soil microbial communities from Centralia Pennsylvania, which are recovering from an underground coalmine fire - Coalmine... | ecosystem: Environmental > Terrestrial > Soil > Unclassified ...
GGTTGACCTGGCATACGCGATTTACGCGCTCGCGCATGGCCGGAGCGAGGCCGAGGTTGAGGCTGCGATTCGATCGCGCGATCTCAGCCATAAGGGATGTGATCGAAGGCAACAAGACTATGTGGAACGAACGATCAAAAAAGCACTGGCGGCGACCGATCGGTGCCGCTAGAGAGGAGTACATCAGACCCGCATGGCCAAAACCGTACTGGCGGTAGACAACGCCGCGCAATTATCAATATCTGACAGCAATGGAACCAATGCCCGGCACGGCACGAATTCCATTCATCTGTCGCTCCAAGGGAAAGGTGGAGTTGGAAAGTCGCTCGTCGCAAGTATTCTGGCACAGTATTTTCGCGAGCGTGGGCGAGAGATCCGTTGCATCGATACGGACCCGGTCAACAGCACGATGTTCCAGTACAAGGCGCTAGGTGTCAGCCGCCTCGAACTACTCCGGAACGGGATGATCGATCATCGCGGTTTCGACACTTTGATGGAGCGCTTGCTCACGGAGGACGCGACGTTCGTCGTGGACAACGGGGCGGCCACATTCATCCCGCTCTGGAACTACTTCCTCGAAAACAACGTTCTCGATGTTCTGACGAACGCGGGCAAGCGCTTATACGTTCACACCGTCATCACCGGCGGGCAGGCGCTGGTCGATACGCTCTTCGGCTTTAAGAGCCTCGCGGACAGCGCCTCCGAGCGGAATATCGTTGTTTGGCTGAACGAGTACTTCGGGCGCATTGAGCAGGGTGGCAAACGCTTCGAAGAGATGAGTGCATTTCAGGAGAGTGCATCCAAAGTTCGAGGCAGCATACACCTGAAAAAACTGAACCAGGACACCTTCGGCCGGGATCTTGAAGATGTGATCTCGCGGAAACTAACGCTGGCGGAAGCCATCAAAGACGGTCCGTTTTCGATCATGACAAAGCAGCGCCTGCGGATGATCGAGCGCGACTGGTATGAGCAGATCGACGGGCTTCAATTGATCTGAGCGCACGCCCATGCTGGACGTGAAACGACTAATTGGCGAGGTTGCGGCGCGCAACGGCATTCGAGTCGAATCGTGGGACCCAGCGTTCGCCCTGGTGACCTTGAACGAATTGGCACTTGAAGAGATCGCCCGCCGACTCACCGAAGAGGTGCATTCCGGTATCGCGGAGTTCACGGACGCGGTACAGAAGACTGAAGCGCGCGCCGGAAAGATCCTGGCGCAACAGGTGAAAGAGGCCGCGGCGGAACTTCGCCGAGAGATGCAGCGCGACATTGAAGATGCCCGACTGAAAGCAAATGAGATCGTAGTAAACGTCCACCGAGCAAATAGCAAACCCGCCGTGGTTCGGTGGGGTGCCGCCGGGTTAATCGCCGGAATGATGCTCTTCGGCTCCGGCTTATGGATCGGCGCGCACTGTCTGCACTGAAGTGTCTGCTCAGTTGGCGAGCATCTGCACACAAACCCTAGGTTTGTGATAGAGTGGAGTCGGAAGTCGAGGTACTGAGCCATGAGGTTTTTGTTTCTGATCGCTGCAATGATGGGACCGCGCTTCTTTGCGCGCTTCTTGCTGTTCTTCATCCTCGGAATGGCGTTGCTGTTTTATTGCGTGGTTAGAGCTTGATGGCGCGAGGACGCGCCAGGGCACACCAGAACGACTCCAAATCGACGAATTCCGAGCGGTGCCCACATTGTCAGAAGGTGATTTCCGACAAATGGATAAAGGCAGCGCATAGCCGGGTGGCCGGGCGCTTGGGCGGACGTCCGCGGGTGTCGAAGCCTTGTCCGTTTTGTAGGCACACGTTTAGCGCCCGCGAACTGCGCGATCATATGCCGCGTTGCGGGAAAAGACCGCAGGCGAGTGCATCGTGATTGACGCGCCGTATTTCGAGTCTCGATTTCCCGCTAAGGGGGTGCTCGGAGTCGCCGGGCGGGACGGGACGCTTCAGGCAGCAATCGCCAGGAGCGGATTTGTCCCTCTACACCGCCCAACCCACGATTTGGTTGCTGTCGGGCAGGAACGAAACAAATGCATGCCATTTTGTTCTTTGGGATAATCGGGATAGGGTGCGATGGCTGCACAATTGAAGAAACGCGAGTGGTTCGATCTGGGGGCTAGCGCATACGTTCATGCGTGCCCTGGCGTCTCCGTCGTCCCGACGTACGTGTGTCCGATCTGCCAGAACCCGTTCACGGTCGAGGCGCTCGATGACGGTCAGCTTTCTGTAGAGCACGTGCCGCCGCAAAGCGTTGGGGGTAGCGAACTCCTCCTGACGTGCACAATCTGCAACAACACGGCGGGTACGAAGCTGGACGCGGCAGCGAAGACCAAGGAGGATGTCCGTCGGGCAATGGAGGGCAGGGCTGTTCGTCCGCATCGCGTCAAGGCATCCATCGGTGGAATCACGGTCAACGGTCAGCTCCATGCGAAGAACGGATCGTACTCGCTCACGATTCCCAAGGAGCTCAACAAACCTGGAACGAGCGAGGCACTGCAGCGCCTCGGACGTGCTGGCGCCTCATTGACTGTGGAGCATGAAAGGTACTCGGAACTTGGGGCCCGCATTAGCTGGTTGCGTGCGGGCTACCTAGCCTTGGTCGCGATGGAGGGCTACAAAATTGTCTTCGACCCCGCTATGGACATCGTGCGCACACAGATCCGGGATTGCAACGAGCGACGAATGTTGACCTTCGTCGCGGACGCACAAGAAGAGTTTCCGCTCACGATACGTCGAGTCCTCAAGGTTCTTAACCCAGCGTGGCATCGCGGGTGGACTGTCCAGTTTGGTCGCTATCTCGTCAATCTTCCATCCCTGGGCGACATGACGTTCTACGAACGACTCGCGAACAAAGGCCTGAGTCCCACCATGCAACACACGACTTATGAGTACGTGGGCTGGCCCACCACACCGACCTTCGGCATACAGCAAGATGAAGTCGCCTGAAAGATACGTGCTGACTTGTGATGCGGTGACTACTCAATGAGGTCAACACTGTTAGTCTCTAAGGCCGTGAACAATGGGCTCATTCAAACGTCGCCCATTGCGGCCGTGAGGCGTCATCAATCGCGGCGGCCCGAAACCGCCGTGAAGTTATAGGATGCATCATTCCCATGCTGGGTGAAAGTGTCAGCGAGCCGGGTGCGTATCCGTTGAAACCAGACGATACCTTCGATGGACCGTTCTTCCACTGATCTGCGGGCTGGCAAAGATCGCTGGGATGAGCGCGCCGCCACTGCCAGAGATTGAGCAGGTGAACAGCGGCACGTTCCAATAGGAGGACGGTGCTGTTCATGACTCCCTGAAGAGTCCGGGCTTCTTCTTCATGAAGGACCATGTTCCATGGTGTGTCAATGAAGACCTCGATATCCGACCGCCCCGGATCACGGGGCAGGTGTGATACGCGGCGAGCACGGAGTGCGGGCTTGCCGTCCGGTCCAAGCAGAATCGGCGTCATCGGCAGATACTGCCCGAGTTCGATGCGACGGCCGCGGTGGACGAGCATATTCCGAAAATCGACCGTCCAATCGAGCCAGCCCTGCGGACCCGCTGCGGTAATGGCGTTCTCTAGCTGTGTGGCAAAGTCCGCCTGGGCTGCCGCTCCAGCGCTGGCAGCGCCATCAATACCTGCCAACACCGTGCGGGCCTGCTTGAAATCGACCTTCAGGATGCTCTGCGCCAAGGCAGCGACACCGGTAATGACGCCGGCGAGACAATCGAGAGCGGAGGCGATTGTACGGATCAGGCCGGCCTGGTGCATTCGCACAAGGTCTGGCGCGAATTGCTCGGACGTACAGCGCGGACGCGGCGGGTCGATGACCGGGCCGCCTGGAAGCAGCTTTACGGCATGTGCGAAGCGGGCGCTGTCTCGGTCCGACGCGTCGAGGTATTCGAGCCAATGCAACGCCGCCTCAATCATGTTCCCTCCGACGCTTGCCAAGCAGCATGATAGTTGGTCCGCGATTAGAATTCGACGGCTGGTGCCGGGGGCCGGCGCCCACCAGCCGATCCCGTAGGGTTGCTGTTCGACAAAGTCGTTGAATATTTCGGTTTCGAGCGATGACCAGCGCGGTAGGTTGACACCGAGGGCTGCTCTTGCATCGGTTTCTGTCGGCTCCTGGCCGTCCGGATACGGTTCATTCAAGCGAGCGAGGTCGGCGGCTCTCATGAATCCAGTTTCCCTTGAGGATTGGGCGGAGGGAACTGGCGGTCTAGGAGTGCACGGTCGCGAGAGAGCCCTTGGGCACGGTGGTTTCCATCATGCTGGCGCAGGGTTCCCATGACTTCTCGCTCGCATCGTTGAGAAAGATCAGGCAAGGTCCGGGCCCGATGCAGGAGATGGCGCGCATCTGCGGCGAGTGATTCTCGCCGAACACGAAACGGTAGTACAGGCCCTTCGTGAGCAGGTTATAGACGATTCCGGGATTATCCGTTACCCGGCTAGGAACGAAGCAGGTGTTCTGCGACAGAAAGTCGGTTGCCACGGTGGCGGTCACGATGAGGGCCTCGTCCGGGGAAGCCGTTTCCCCGGCGAGATAGCTCCGTACCAGTTCCAGGTGCACCGGATCGAGGGGCACGGATGTCGCGCCACCGTCGAACATGCGCCAGGGCCGCACTGCCGCGCGCCACAAGATGCTCAGCCCGAAATAACCGATCTTGTCGCCCGATAATCCCACCGCAGGACAAATGAATGCCGTGTTGCTTCCAGTGGTGTATAACGGCAACGCCAGCTTGAGGCGATCGAGGAGCGGGAAGCTGCGGCCGTTGTTCAGGAGCGGGACGACGTAATTCTCGCCGTTCTCGCTGAAACGGCGTTCGCAGGCGCTGCATAGGAGCGGCTGCCTCATCTGAAAATCGCTCTGGACGGAGATCTTGCGGGACATCAGGACCGGGCTCAGATTGCCGTTGTCCGATCGCCGGAGGAGCCGGTAGACACTCTTGGGTAGGAAATGGCTGTCGTGCAGCTTTCCGACGGTTCCGCAAAGGGCACAGGTTCCGGTCTGTATGGGCGAAGCTCCTACACAGTCATGTTCGCACACGCGGCTTCAGATCAGTTTGTCCGCGTCAGCGAGTTCGGGCCGGTAATCAAATGCGGGGCGCTTGGCTTGGCTCTTCCGCAAGTTGGCCAGCGGATCAGTCCGATTCTTCTCGTCAAGGCTCCTATCGGCCTGCTCATTCTTGCCATCACTGCTCTCACCCGCGATGACGGAAGGATGAGGCGATTCGCTGCGGGCTGGAGCAGCGGGAACCGTCGCCGAGCTTCTCCGCATTCGGGCGACATATGAGCCAAGGGTGTAGATGCTCATCTTCAGACCATCCCCTTCTAAACACTCACACACGGCCTTAAGCGTGTGCCCCCTGTCGAGAGCGGCCCTGATTTCCGGCCACAGCAGCCGGAGTTGGGCGGCCATGGAGCGCGGCTTTTTCTCGCTGAGCGCGGCGAGGCGGTTTCGGGCAGTAGAGGCCAAAGAGTCAAGCTGGCTCCGCTGGGGCATCGACTTCACCAGTGTACGGCAAAGTTTGGCAGAATTCAACAGTATTAGGCAAAATTAGGCAAAGTTAAGCATGTTAGGCAATATTTGGCAGAATTCGGCAAATCAATCCCGGCTCTTGGTCAGCCCACAGACCGGAAGGCCATGCTGAGCTGGTAGTGGAACATAAAGGGGGCGGGACTCGCCGGTGCGAGCTTTTTGGCTGGCGCTCTTTTTTTTGAAGTACTTCGCGCGGGTTGCATTTTGCGCCTGCTGAGTCCCGGTTGGGACTCGGGTGCTTTTCGGGGATTTTTCTGCCGTCCCGATCGTCCCTAAGCAGCGCTGAGCGGCCCTTAGTACTTAGAGGGTCACGGATGGCACAGCGCTCAGTGAGGTTCTCGGAAAAGGCGATGCGGGAACTGAAGGCCGCGTCAGATACGCGCGGATTTGAATCCCCAGCCGCGTTCATTCGTTATGCGGTGGAACAGGAACTCGCCGCTCGGCACGACGCGTTGACCGGAGCCGAGGAGCGTCTGGCCGCGAGCGTGGAGCAAGTGAGGAAAGAAGTCTTCCGAGTGGGCCGGGCGCAGCAAGCGCTGTTTGCCTATCTCGACACCTTGGCGAAGGCACTGTTGACCTGCGTGCCGGAACCGGCTGCCGATGCAAAACCTCAAGCGGTCGCCCGCGCCAAGGAGCGTCATAACCGGCTCCTCAAGAGTGCCGGCCGTGCGATGGTCGGGGAATCTGGTTTGGCAATGAAGGATCTCGTCGGCGATGCTCACGGGTGACGAGAAAGAGTTTCGGCTGCGGCCTCGGAAGCCACCGCGACCGGCGGCGCGGAACAACGCGACCGCCTGGGCGATTGCCTTCAAGACCCTAATGCATTATGCGAGGGCGAGTCGGAAAGTAACCTCGAAACGGGCTTCTGGCAGCCGACCTTCGATCCCAAGAAATCAGCGGTGCGCGATTCGTGTCACCTACACACGCAACACCGTTCGGGGGCAATGGCGTGCGCATGGCCGCTACATCGAGCGCGAGAGCGCAGCGGGCGGTGAGGGGCAAGTCGGATTCGACCATGCGGGGGGAGTTGATCTGGCGGCACGTCTCGAATCGTGGCAAGCTGCGCGGGATGAGCGACTATGGAAGATCATCATCTCACCCGAATTCGGGGAGCGCGTTGATCTCTCGCGGCTCGCCCGTGATCTCATGAAGCAGATCGAGCGCGATGTCGGCATGCCTCTCGAATGGGTAGCCGTCAGTCACTTCAATACTGAGCATCCGCATGTCCATATAGCCCTCAGAGGCGTGGGACCCGACAGGCAGCCGATTCACCTGAAACCCGATTACGTCAAACATGGAATCCGGCAGATTGCCGAAGATCTGTGCACGCGGCAGCTCGGCCATCGAACGGAACTAGACGCTGCCGAAGCCGAACGGCGCGAGATTCACCAACATCGATTCACGTCGTTGGATCAAATCATCGCCCGAACCACGGAGCCATTGCCGGACGCGACCGAGCGCCGGATGGTAAGAGTTATCAGTAGGGCGACCCTTGGCAAGGGCCAACATCGCCTCGCAGCCAGGCTCGCGGTTCTCGAGGATATGGGGCTTGCGGAACGGATTGGGCCTGACGCGTGGACCGTCCGCACGGACTTCGAGGCCGTGTTGCGCGCCATGCAACGGACCAACGACCGGCAAAGAGTGATGGCCGCTCACGGTGCGGTGGTGTCCGATGAAAGGCTGCCGATTGAGGTCCTCGATTTCCGTAAGGCGACGATTGTCGAAGGAAGAATCCTCGTGCACGGCGAGGACGAGCAATCGGGTCGACAGTATTTGATGTTGGAAGGTACCGACGCACAAGTGCATTTCATTCATTACTCGACGGAAATCGTGCAGGCGCGCGCACGCGGGAAACTGAGTGTAAATTCATTCGCGCGATTACGTCGCATCACCGTCGGCCAAGAATCGAAGCTGCAAATTGATGATCTAGGGGGCGCCGAATCTCTGCTCCATGACCGCGAGCAGCTTGACGCGACCGCGCGGAATCTCATCAGGCGGGGAATCATCCCAATAGAGGATGGTTGGGGCGGATGGCTCGGGCGCTATCAGGCCGCGCTGCGCCGGGCGGCAGTCGAACTGGAATACGAGCATCCTGCGTATAACCGGGAAAAGGCCCGACGCCGTTCTCACGGCAGATAGCCATCTGTGCGATGACATATTCCTATTGTGTGGCTGCTGCTCCGGCCTGGAGACCAGGCGTCGGCAGCGCAGCTACTCGAGGCGCTAATCGAATCCGCTGAGGAGAACGGTATCTGGACTCTTCGAGGCGTCACACTTGCAAGATGCTGTCAGCCTGGCACTGCAGAAGAGGTACGGATTTGGATTTCGCATTGTTGGTCTGCGTAAGGGCATCGGCAAGCTTGTAGGTGTCTGGCGCGACACGATATTACCAGAGCGCGGAGCAGAAGGGTTGGGAATCGACTGAGGCCTCGTTAGAACGTGGAGCGTCATCACCTTTGCTGATCGACTGCAGTGATCCGGAGATGAGAGTGTCACAGAACGGCGGGCGATCTCACCGAAACGCGGCCGTCACGTTATCGGCGTGAACAATCCGCGAAGCTCACCCCGTTCATCTTGACAATCAGTAGGAGAACGAGATAAGATTCCTTCTGACCGTCAAGAGAAAGATCATTAAATGCCGGCTAAAACGAGTGACTTGGTTCAAGGCACGTTAGACATGCTCATTCTGAAAACGTTGAACCTCCAACCTATGCACGGGTATGGTATCTGCGTTCGGATCGAGCAGATGAGCGAAGGCGTTTTTCGCGTGAATGCAGGGTCGTTATTTGTCGCGTTACAGAGGTTGCGTCGAGCGGGGCTGATCAAAAGCGAATGGAGAGCCACTGAGAATAGCCGGCGAGCAAAGTACTACGCGTTGACCGAAGAGGGGAAAAGGCGCTTCAGGAGCGAAACCCGCGAATGGAGTAGACAGGTAGATGCTATTGCCCGGATTTTAGAGGCGTCGTAAGGGAGGGCTGTCATGGTGCGAAACATCACGAACGGGCTTCAATCATTGTTTCGCAAGAGACACGCGGAGCGTGAGTTGGACGAAGAGTTGCGCGGTTATATGGAGATGGCTGTTCAAGAGAAGATGCAACTCGGGATGAATCGCGATGACGCGCGTCGAGCCGTCCGTTTGGAACAGGGAACTGTCGAAGGAACAAAGGAAGTCGTCCGTTCCGCCGGTTGGGAATTTTTCTGGGAGACGCTTTTACAGGACATGCGCCTCGGCGCGCGTATGCTGCGCAGGTCTCCGGGTTTCACGGCTGTCGCTGCGATCACGCTCGCCCTCGGCATCGGCGCTAACACCGCCATCTTTAGCGTTGTCAATGCAGTGCTCCTTCAGCCATTACCCTACAAGGATCCGAGCCAGCTGCTCTTTGTGCTCGAAAGTAAGCAGGGGGCGGAAGTCTCCGGCGTGTCATATCGAACTTTCACTGAACTGCGCGATGGCAGTCGCGCCTTTGCGTCCATCGCCGGCCTGGGTGGACACGCACTGGTACTTACCGGCAACGGAGAGCCTTCTGAAATCAGCACCCTAGCCGTCACCTCGGAGTTCTTTTCGGTCCTTGCGGCCGAGCCGCTGCTTGGCCGAGTGTTGCTTGCCGAGGACGGCCAGCGCGGGGCGGCCCCTGTTGTAGTTCTCAGTGAGAGTTTATGGCGAAACCGATTTGGAGCCGACTCCGCAATCATTGGACGTTCGATTGTTCTCGACATGCGGCCATACACCGTGATTGGCGTGATGCCTGCGAGCTTTCACAGCCCGTTCCGTAATCAGCCAAACCAGATTTGGATACCACTTGCTCAAGACCCCGTATATGGCGTGTGGATGACTCGACCGCCTCAAGAGCATTGGATGGCGGTGATTGCGCGAGCACGCCCGAACGTTTCCTTCGCTCAGGCTCAGTCGGAATTGGACGCGGTTGGTGCGCGCGTCGCCGACGAATTTCCCGCGGAGAAGGGATGGGCGATTAAAATTCAGCCTTTGCAACAGACCATTACTGGCGATGTGAAATTGCCGCTGCTTCTGCTGTTAGGGGCTGTCGGTTTGGTGCTCTTGATTGCGTGTGCGAATGTCGCGAACCTTCTTTTGAGCCGTGCGACATCGCGGTCGAGGGAGATCGCGATTCGAATTGCGTTGGGCGCTGGCAGGAAACGCATCGCGAGCCAACTGCTCGCGGAGTGCGCCATTCTTGGGCTGCTTGGCGGACTTATTGGAATGCTCCTCGCCTACTGGGGCGTTGCCGCTCTCCTACCAATCCTGCCTTCCTCAGTGCCGAAGTTTCACGCAGTTCGCGTCGATGAATGGGTTCTTTTCTTCGCCTTCGTGCTTTCTTTGACGACTAGTCTCGTGTTCGGACTGGCCCCGGTACTTACCGCGGCCCGCTACAACCCGCAAAAAGAACTCGCTAAGGGCACTCGCGCGGGAGAGTCGGCTGGCCCGCGCCGTGCCCGTTCTCTGGTCGCAATTGGGGAAATTGCGTTGGCAATGGTTCTTCTTACTGGAACTGGGCTGCTCATCCGCAGCTTTGCCCAACTCACCTCTGTCCACCCAGGATTCGAGTCGAGCCACATCGTGAAGGCTATGATTTCGCTTCCCCAATTTCAATACTCAACTCCGAGACAGTGGGCTGCTTTTTCCCAGGAATTGACGACACGCCTTCAGGCTCAGCCGGGGATGCAGGATTCCGCGATCGTCGGTCCTTTGCCCATTGTGGATGGCGGCATTACTCTCCCCTTTCAAATTGTAGGCGGACCACGGAAGGAGGCAGGGTCGGCGGAGACCGCGAATTACGTCCCTGCCAGCCCGCGCTATTTTTCCGTGCTAGGAATTCCGCTTCTTCGCGGCCGTTTATTCAACGAGTCTGACTCCACGTCCTCGGCGGCCGTGACCCTGATCAGCGAAGCACTGGCCAGACGCTATTTCCCTAATGAGGACGCGCTGGGCAGGCGCCTGACCTTCGGCTTTCCTGCCAACGGCATCGTCTCACGCGAAATAGTCGGCATCGTTGGCGACATACATGACGTTTCTCTGGGGAAGGAACCGGGACCGATGATGTATGTCCCATATGCACAAGCACCTCTGTGGGGAGCCCAAGTGGTTGTTAAGAGCAGACTAAGCCCCTCGGGTATCGCCGGCACAATTCGCACGGTAACCCACGGAATCGATAAAAATTTGCCAGTGACAGATATCGCGATCCTTTCCGATGTCCTGAACGCATCGGTCGCGCAGCCCCGGTTTCGCACGTTGCTCCTCGGCTTGTTCGGCGCAATCGCGTTGATTCTTGCGGCCGTGGGAATTTTCGGCGTGATCTCTTACTCTGTTTCGCGGCGAGCGCACGAACTGGGAATTCGGATGGCGCTCGGGGCCCAGCCAGCCTCAGTTCTGCGTATGGTTTTGCGTGAGACACTGTCGCTCACACTGGTTGGTATTGCGGTTGGCTTACCCTGTGCTGTGGCGACGGCGCGGCTCATTACGCATCTACTATTTCATGTGACGCCCTACGACGCTGTCACTTTGGCACTGGCTCCTGTTGTGCTCGTAGCGGTGGCGACATTGGCTGGTTACGTCCCAGCGCGGCGGGCGATGAAGGTCGATCCCATGGTTGCCCTGCGCTATGAGTGATCGACGCGCCGCTTCGCAGCTCGATTCCGACGTGTCGCTTTTCGAGGGGAATGTGTGCCTCAAAAATGTGCTCGGAGGCTGACGACTGTTGTCGCTCGCTTTGACTTGGTATGCTCCGAAGGCGAAATTCACGAGGCGAAGACACTTACGGTCCACGAGCAATCTTCGGCCAACGAGTACGCGAACTGCGCATGCAGCGCGGATTTTCTCAGGAGCGGCTGGCGGAGATTTCCGAGTTGCATCGGAATTATGTCGGCGGGGTTGAGCGCGGCGAGAGGAACATCGCATTGCTGAACATTGTCAAGCTGGCGCATGCGTTACGCGTGAAGCCGATGAGTTTACTTGATCGAATTGCGTAAGATCTCAGGTAGTTTTATGGTGCACAGCATTTTCGGAATCTGAGCCCCGCGCAGTGCTGTAGCAGCCAATAGCAAATTTCGCTCATGAGATAGAGGACCAGGATTTCAAGTGCGCATTGCGCAAAAATAAAGATAAGGAAGATTTACCCATGAAAACGATGAAAAACATCGATGTGTTATTCGTCGCCGGTTTTGGCCCCATCGTTCGCAATCCGGCTGCGAGCCGCAAGTTTTATTCCGAGGCATTGGGACTGCGGTTCAAAGAGGACACCAACGGCTATATGCATACGGGCGAGATGGATGGTGTGAAGCATTTTGCCCTGTGGCCGTTGGCGCAGGCGGCTGAGTCATGCTTTGGCACAGATCAATGGCCTGGCGATCTTTCCGTGCCACAAGCATGGATCGAATTTGATGTGGAGAATATCGAAAACGCAACGGCGGAACTAAAGTCGCAGGGCTACAAACTGCTGGTCGCGACGCGAAAGGAACCCTGGGGCCAAGTCGTCACGCGGCTTCTGGGACCGGAAGGTCTGTTGGTGGGCATAACCCATACGCCCGGAATGCGGAAGTGAAGCGCGGAACCAGCCCCCAAGAATGGAGGAGCGAAGAATGCGATTCATGTTGTTGATCTGCCACAATTCCTCTTTTACAGCGCGGACCGACGAGGTGTTCGCAAGCATGGGGATCGTCTCCGACCCGCGGCCACGTCAAAGACTGTGAGCATGCGCGATGGTGAGCTGCGGGTGCGTGACGGTCCGTTTGCCGAAACGCGGGACGAGGTGGCTGGCTACGACATCGAATGCGCCGACTTCGAGGAGGCGATTGAAATTGCCTCGAAGCACTCTGCCGCCAAGTTCGGGATCATCGAGATCAGACCGGTCTGGCAGACTTGAAGGCACGGGCTTCAGATCATCGAGCGGAACTATGCCCTGCTCGTGCTTCTCCTTATGGCGTCCGGAATGTGGCTTACGTGGGGGCGCCGGCGCACGCTTCCTCTTTCGAATTGTCGGTGATGCCAAATCCCTGTCCGGAGCGCCTTGATCCGAAGCTTGCAAGCGCTGTCGCGAAGATCCTGGCTAATCTGCCGCGAGAGATCTGATTTCGTATCCTTCATCGTGCAGGCTTATCGAAAGCTCACACTCAGATCAGCCCTGGCGGCGAGACGACCAAAGATATCCGTGAGCTTTCGGCAGCTATGCGCAACGAGACCGATAGTCCGGCGTCCCTTCAGTCCTACATTCGTGTCAGAGACGCGTCCGTTTGCGATAGCATCGAAGCTGAGTGGGTTATCGCCTTCGCATCATCTGTCTTGGGTTGTCTCTCGTTGCCGCGATTTACGGGCAACCTCCACTTGCCAATCCCGACTTCAACGAAGGAGCGCCCGGCGAGGCACCTCCGGGGTGGAGGTTTTCTGCCAAGCCCAGCGGGATTTACTCAACCTTCATCCGTTCGGGGGGCTGCCTGGCCGGGGGGCAGTGCGCCGTTTTACAGTCCAACGGCCACGTACCCGCCGGCGCTACGGCGCTCCTCTACCAGACCTTTGAGGTCAGGTCATATCGAGATCGGACGTTTCGCTTCCGGGCTGCGGTTCGCACTGAGGTTTCAGGGACGGCGAACTTCGCGAGTCTTTGGGCACGTGTGGATCGGGAAGATAGCACGATGGGCTTTTACGATGACATGCCCAACAAGCCGATCACTGTAGGCGAGTGGAAATACTATGAGATTTCTGGTGAGATTGCGCCTGACGCCGTCACGGCTACCGTCGGACTGTCGCTTAACGGTTCAGGGGCTGCATGGCTGGATGACGTCTCTTTCATTCTGACCGGCAGTGAAACGACGGAGCCGGCCCGTCCTCTGGCTGCGCGGGAACTCGAGAACCTGTCTGCTCTCGCACCGCTGTTTGGGTATGTTCGGTACTTTCATCCAAGCGACGAGGCGGCGGGCGCCGACTGGAACAGACTCGCAATCTTAGCAGTGCGCACCGTCGCTCCGGCGGGGTCACCCGAAGACCTGGCGGCGAAGTTACGGACGGTTTTTGCTCCCATTGCTCCCACGGTGCTGATTTTTCCGACTGGCTCGAAGCCCCCACCGCCGGTAATGAAATCAGCGCTTCACGTGGTCTCTTGGCAGCATCACGGGGTCGGCTTTCTTCCTTCTGTCGAGGGCTATCGAAGTGTGCGAGTAGTGTCGCCGGCGCCCCAGGCTGGCGATCTGGTGCAGCCGATCTACGCGGATCTTGCCGGTGGTGTGAGCTGCGTGGTCCCGATTGCGCTGTATCGAGAGTCGCCCAATCCGGCGCCCGAGCCACCCATCGCACCAGCGCCGGGCGGAACGCCGAACGATCGCGCTACGCGCTTGGCCGCCGTCATGATAGCGTGGAACGTTTTCGAGCATTTCTACCCATATTTCGACATGGTCCGGACCGACTGGAAGGAGGCGCTCGGACCGTTTCTGTCGGAAGCTGCGGAAGACAAAGACGCCCACGCGTTTCGCTCCACGTTGCAGAAGCTGACGGTGCTTTTGCAGGATGGCCACGGCTACCTGGCCGGCCCTGGCGGGTCACCCCGATTTGTTCCACCCGTTATCTGGACTTGGGCGGACGGTCAAATCGTTGCCCGCGCCGTGTTCGGCGGCGTCGACATCAGGCCTGGAGATGCGCTGCTTTCCATCGATGGACGCCCGGCCACGGACGTCCTCAGGGAGAAGGAGACCCTTACTCCCGGATCGACCGTACAATGCCTGCGTTACCGGCGCTCAGTGAGTTACTAACTCGTGGGCCGCGGGATCGGATTCGCCTGGAGTTAGAACCGGTAGCCTCGCCGGGAATCCATCGCGTGGTCACGGTGCAGTGCTCGGCGAGACTCGGGGAACTACGCGAGCCGCGTCCCCAGAAAGTGGAGGAGTTGCAGCCCGGCATTTTCTATGTGGACCTGGACCGGGTCACGGATGATGAGTTCTCCCGAGCAGTACCGACGCTGGCGAAAGCCACCGGGATCATCTTTGATCTGCGCGATTACCCGAACCACATCGAGCATTTTTTTGATTTCTTCGGCCACCTGATTAACCGGCCGGTCCTCAGTCCACTGATAGAAACTCCGGTAGTGACCCTGCCAGACCGCGCGGATATGGCGTTCCCGGGCAAGGGACAGTGGCAGGCACCGCCGGTGGCACCGTATTTCACAGCGAAACGGGTCTTCCTAAGTGACGGCCGCGCCATCAGTGCCGCCGAGACGCTGCTGATGATGGTAGAACACTATCATCTGGCCGAGATTGTGGGTGAGCCAACCGCGGGCACCGACGGTACCGTCAACCCGTTCCTAGTACCTGGCGGTTACCAGATAACCTGGACAGGGCAGAGAGTTCTGAAAGAGGACGGCATGCCGCTTCATGGCATTGGAGTGATTCCTACGATTCCGATTCCACTCACGAGGAACGGGATCGCGGGCGGCCGGGACGAAGTCCTGGATCGCGCTATTGCCGCTCTAAAGCAGTAGCCCAACGCGCGGGTCCAACCTTAGGAGAGTGTGTGGAGACGGGCGCATACAGGCCAAACCGGAACATTTTCGGCCGTCGCGCCTACCTGGCCGCACGCACGCTTGCCGGAAACTCACAGATATCCAGGCGCAAGTGCGGCACTCCACGCCAATAACGGGGCGCTTACGACCAGGAGCTACCGGAGAGCGTTCGGACGGCGGTCGAGGCGCTGGATCAGAAGCTCTGCGGGCTCGCTATGCCGCAATCGACCGGCAGTCTCCAATGAATAACTGCGCTGTTAAAGGGGGCAGAAACGCTCGCGCAACCCTGCCTCGTCTGGGCGGTTGCTTCGTTTCTCGGGCACCGACGGGCGAAAACGCCTATGTCACCGGCGCGATGAGGTCTTCGCTATGATGTCTCCATGGCCTCGTCCACCGATCGCCTCGTTGTCCGAATACAGAGCGATCCCGCAGGGGTTGTCGACGGACCGGCTCGTCCGCATCCGGTAGTGGTGATCCATGTTGGCCCCTCTGTGAACGTGGCCTGCCGGCGCGGCGAACGCTACCATAGCGGCATGGCGGTTCACGGCGATGTCGATATTATCCCCGCGGGTACGGCAAGCAGGTGGGAATTGCGGCAGCGGGACACCGCACTTATTGTGGGCGTTCCGTCGGGCCTCCTGCGGGTCGCCGCGGCCGGGTTGAATCGCGATCCGGCCCGCGCCGAAGTGGTAAACCGCTTCCAGTTGCGCGACCCGCAGATCGAACAGATCGGATGGGCGCTCAAGACGGAAATGGAGACCGAGTATCGGAACGGACGACTTTATCTCGATAGCCTCGGCGCTGCTCTTGCCGCCCACCTTCTCGAGTATTATTCGCCCGATGTGCGTGGTGTGCGCGCGATTAGGGGTGGGCTTTCCGGCCGGCGGCTGAAGGAACTGATCTCATATATCGAAGATAACCTGTCACGCGACCTTTCGCTTCCCGAAATCGCGAAAGTGGCGGGGCTGAGCGTGTCGCACTGCAAGGCGGCGTTCCGTGCTTCCGTCGGCCGGCCGATTCACCAGTACGTTTTGTGCCGTCGCGTGGAGAGGGCGCAGGCGCTTCTGCGCGAGGGCGAGCTTTCCGTGCGTCAGGTAGCGCTCGAAGCCGGATTCGCCCATCAGAGCCATCTTGCATACCACATGCGCCGGGTGGTCGGTGTGACCCCGAAGGAATTCCGCAGCGGATCAGTCTCGTAATTTCCATCCAAATCTGCTCTCATTCGCCTAAATCCCAGGGCATCATGAAATCAACATGTCAAAGAGGCAAACCGCAATGTTGGTATTTCTTGCCGCGGAGTCTGCTCTGGCGTCGGGTGGCTTCCCGGCGGAATACGGGCAATGGGTCCACGTCAAGCACGATCGCAACGGCCATTCGGTCCGCAAGGGTCAAGGATTTATTTTTGAGCCGATTTCGCGTCTGAGGGGACAAGACAATGAGGGGATTTGAACTATTTGTAGCAGTGGCAGCGACGGCCTTGGCTGCGCTAGCACAAGGCTGGAGTCCGAGACTTGCGGCCGATTACCTGGATGTCCGCCAACAGGAGTGGAATGCGTGGAAGCCAGCGCAGGCTTCCGGAGGCGCCTGCTTCTCCTGTCACACCAACATGACCTACCTGCTCGCGCGACCCAGTCTCCGCCGCGCTTTGGGCGAGACGGAGCCCACCGGCTATGAAAAGGCGGCGCTCGAAGGGCTGCGCAGGCGAGTCGATATGCACGAAGCGCTCGAGATTAATTCCGCCTTCGCAAAAGATCCGTTGGCAACACAGGCGACCGGCGTTGAGACCGTATTCGCTGCGTACTTCCTCGCGGTTCAGGATCACGGCGGCCCTGCGACCCCGGAAACGGAGCGCGCGCTCGAGCGATTATGTAAACTTCAGGTGCGCGGCGGCAAAAGCGCGGGTTCGTGGCCGTGGTTCTTGCTCGACCTCGATCCTTGGGAGACTACGGAATCGCCGTACTACGGCGCCGCCTTTGCCTCTATGGCTTTTGCAGCAGCGCCTGCCGCTTATCGCGAACGGCCCGGAGTCTCCGAACGGATCGTGGCGTTGAACGAGTATCTGCGCGGGGCCACACCCGCGCAACCGCTGCACAATCGCATGCTGCTGCTCTGGGTGGGAGGACAGAGCAAATCCGCCCGCGAGCACCTCATCGATGAAATCGTGGCCAAGCAGCTGCCAGACGGAGGATGGGCCATTGGTGCTCTCGGCCCCTTCAAACAGCACCCGCAAGCGCCGGCGTCCGAGGGCGGTAACGCATATGCCACGGCATATACCGCCTTCCTGCTGGGAAGAGGCGGTGTACCCAGATCGAATCCGGCGCTTTCGCGCGCCCTCGATTGGCTGCGCAGGCGCCAGGATCCTAAGGGTTACTGGGACGTATCCTCCATGAATAAACACTTCCCGGAGGGTTCGATGGAGGAAGGCTTCATGCGCGACGCCGCCACGGCATTCGCCGTGCTAGCGCTGGTGGAGGATACTGCTCAGCCATGAATGGGCCAATGGGGTCGTTGCGTCTGGATATTCACAATGCGCTTCGCCTCATCCGAAAGGTGCCGGGCTTCATCCCGATCGTCGCCCCCACACTCGCGCTGGGGATCGGCGGGCTCGCACCACCGCGTTCACAAGATGTTTGTGATCATCGAGATCAGCATGGCAATGGTGCTCATGGCTGGCACGAGGCTGATGGTGCGCAGCCTCCGCACGCTGTGGAAGGTGGATCTGGGCTTCGCTCCTGGTCAGGCCGTCACTTTGCATCTCTCGACTCCAGCCACGCTGGGAACTACCTCTACCGGATCGCCGAGCGTTTTATAAGTGGCGTTGATGTTGCGGCTCAGCGACTTCGGGCGGCGCTCCAGCCATGTGCTGCCGCGCCTACCGCGACGGGAACGGGCCCGGGGGCGCACCGAGCATTAACGCGGCGAAAGCGAGCTGAGGCAACGTAGCACATGTCACAAATCAGCAAGATCGACGACGAGCGCGCGATCGCGATTCAGATTGAGACATACCGCCAAGGCTTTCTGCATCTTAGCCCCGAACGGATTGCTTCCATTTGGGATGCCCACCACGTCCCCCTGATCTACGTGGCCCAGGAGATGAGAGAACCTGCTTACGGCTGGGACGCCATCCGCTGTTATTTCGCTGCGCTTCCGGACCACCTCGAGAAGGTACTGTCGAAGGTGCTCAGCGACGTGCGGATTGACGTTCTGGGCGATACGGCGATCGCGTTTTTTATCTCCCATACCACCGCGAAACTGAAACGGCAGGCCGCGCTGCATGAGCCTACGTTTCGCGCGACCATGATCTTCCAGCGCACGGCCGCAGGGTGGCGGGTGATTCATTACCACGAGTCCTCTCTCGCCGCTTCGGCCAAGGAGGCAATGTTATCAGCAAGCTGATCATTCAGGTGCTCGTCGGCAGCGTTCGCGAAGGCCGTAAGTCGTTGCCGATCGCCCGGTGGGTCTTTGAGCGCGCCAAGAAGCGAACCGAATTCGAGGTCGAGTTTGTCGACTTGGCCGAATGGCCACTGCCAATGCTGGCGCTCGCTAAGCCGCCCGCCATGGGCCTTTCGGACAATGCCGACCAGCAACGCTGGGCCGCGAAGATCCGCTTGGCCGACGGCTACATTCTGGTGTCACCGGAGTACAACCACGGTCCTAGCGCCGTGCTGAAGAACGCACTGGACTATTTATGGGCCGAGTGGGGCCGCAAGCCCGCGGCCTTCGTGTCGTTCGGCAATGTCGGCGGTGTGCGAGCCATCGAGCAGCTTCGGGGAATCGCCATCGAATTGCGGATGGCACCGCTGGGCGAGGCAGTCCATATTTTCAACGCTCACGAAAAGGTTGAGGCGGGTCGCTTCGCCGCTGACAGCCGAGACGAGAAGCAGCTCACTCAGCTCTTCGATAGCATTGCGTGGTGGGCAGCGGCTCTCGCCGCCGCGCGGATCTCGAAGGCTTGAGGTCCGTGATCTGGCGCGGCGTGCGCGAGCTTGTCGAATGGCTGATTGCGGAAATCGCGACAAAGTGAAAAGATTTTACCGGCGGCGCAGAGAATAACTGGGCTGCCGGTGATGGATGGATGAACTGAAACGCAGCAGAGGAAGTGCGATCCATATCGTAAGCGCGGGGCATGTCGTCTTTGCGGCAGTCATGATTTTCCTGGGAATTCAGGGCTGGATCAAGGGCGATTTCACGACTGTCTGGCAGCCTGTCCCCAAAGGTCTTCCCGTGCGCGAGGGATTCGTCTATCTCAGTGCGTCGATCTCTTTGGCATGCGGGATCGGCCTGCTGTGGATACGCACCGCGGCGCTCGCCGCTCGCGTGCTGCTCGCCGCACTCGTGCTTTGGCCCTTGCTATGGAGAGGGCGCGCCTTTTTCCTCGCCACTCTTGTAGATGGCACCTGGAATCTTGGATCGGCCATGGCGATGATCGGGGCTGCTTGGGTTTTGTACGTCACCCTCGCTACGGGCTGGGACCGGCAGCACTTCGGTTTCGCAGCCGGCGACAAAGGCGTGCGCATCGCGAGAGTGCTCTACGGTGTGGCCCTGATTCCCTTCGGCTGTGCCCATTTCGCATATCTCAAGCACACGGCGGATATGGTGCCAGACTGGCTCCCTTGGCATTTCGGATGGGCGTATTTCACCGGCATCACCTTTATCGCGGCGAGCCTGGCGATTCTCACCGATAGATTCGCACGGCTGGCCGCCGCGCTTTCGACATTGCAGATGGGCTTGTTCGGGCTACTGGTCTGGGTTCCGCTGATGGTGGCAGGCCCCCTGAACGCCTTCCAATGGGGAGAGGTCGTGACCACTGTGGCGCTGACGGCCGCGGGTTGGGTAATGACGGACTCCTACCGCGCTGTCTCGCTGCCTCGCCTTCCAGCGGCAAAGTCGGCTTCGGCGGCTGACTACGCAGAGCAACGACCGAGGAGCTGAGAATCGGCGACCCAACGGCGGAGGCTTCGAAATCGAAGGCCTGCCGTTGGCCTGCGCCGCGATCCCGAAGGCAAGCTCAGATATGAGGCAGACTGGCAATATCGATCAGCACCACCCAGAGAACTTCGGAGCGCCTTCAACGACGAGCAAGTCGAGTTTCGGCCCGTTCGTTCTTGCGCCACAGTCACGCCGCGACGGCCCGTCCGGTAGAGCGTGTCCTTTCGGCAAACCTGCGTGGCCGAACCCATCCGGTGTTGATAGGGTCGACCTATCGCCCGACTCGTTCCGTCTCTTTTGAGAATCCCACGTGGTCGAGTAGAACAAGCTAGCGATTCTCATGCCCGGCGGGGTGCGTCGCTCAGAATCACGTTCTTGAACATCATCACAGGCTGCGGCTACGCAATCTCAAAGAAACGACGCGGAACGCCCTTCTTTATTCTGCGATGTCCGACCGACAGCAGAATGCATCGAGCGGGAGCTTGTCGGGATTCATCACGTAGAAAACCGATTGGATCCGGTCGTCTTCGATATCGATGGACTGGATAGAATAAGGCCGGCCATCCAGCGTGATCGCAGCGCCCGGCGCGCCGTTGACCTCGACTAACTGCCCGCGCAGATCGCCGATCCCTTTCTTGCGGAGAGCGAGGATCAAACGAATGATGCGGTCGGCGCCGTAGATGGGATTGATGGCGGCGCGAACCTTGCCTCCGCCGTCGGAGTAGAGCACGGCGTCGTCTTTGAGCAAGCGGACGAGCCTGGCTGCATCGCCAGCGTCGCAGGCTTGGAGGAAGGCCCACAGCAGTTGCTGATGCTTTTCGCGCTCCACTCGTTTTTTGGGGCGGCGTGCCCGCAAGTGTTCGCGGGCACGGCTGGCGAGTTGGCGCGCGTTGCCGCAGGAGATTTCGAGCGTCACAGCGATTTCGTCGTAGCTTGCGTCGAAGACGTCGTGCATTAGGAAAGCGACTCGCTCGGCGGGTGTCAGCGATTCGAGCAGGTGCAAGAATGCGAGCGATAGCGATTCAGCGAGTTCCACCGCCTCAGTGTTTGGACCCACGATTGGCTCGGGGAGCCACGCCCCGACGTATACTTCGCGTTTTCGGCGCGCGGATTTCAATATATCTGTGCAGATACGCGAGATCACGGTTATGAGAAACGCTCTGGGACATAGAATGGAGGAGCGGTCGGCCGCCCAGCGCAGGTATGTTTCCTGCACTGCGTCTTCGGCGTCAGCGCGCGTACCGGTCATCCGATACGCGATAGAGAAGAGCAGCGGTCGGAATTCGGCGAATTCGTCGGTCACGGAGCGTCAGGCCGCCTTTTCGACCGCACTCTGGATTAAGGCGCGGGCAGCACGCAGACCGCTCGCGACTGCTGCATCGGCGAGCATGCCATCGGGGCCCACCCAATCGCCCGCGATCATCACGCGGGACAATCCGAGCGCGTCGACGTCGGCTCGTGCCCGGTCGAATTGCGGAATAGCGTGCGCGACGGTCATATCGGGAAGAAAGCGCGACATGAGAACTTCGCGGCGCCAGCTGGGCATGGCGAGGTCGGCCACCTGTTCCAGTTCATCGCGAGTGGCGGTCGCATCGCAACCGAGGTATTTCGAGATTTGCACCAGCGCGCCCCCTTCGGGAGCGAGACCACGCGCGTAGAGAGAGTGGACGGAGAAGTACACCAGTGAGTCGAGGCCGAGGGCAAAAGACGCTGCATCGTCCGGCAATCGCTTGAGACCTAGATCGAGGCATGCAGCCCGCGCCGCTGCCGAGTGTTGAAGAGGAATTCCGGTGATCTGCTTCACTTCGCGTGGCGAAATTGCGAGGACGATACCATCGGTGGTGAGCCGTTCGCCGTTTCGAAGCTCGACCGCGCCCGATTCGACCTTGCGAATGCCTGCTTCGATTCGCATCTCCACGCCGAGCGATTGCGCCTTGCGCACGAGCCCGCCGAACATACTTTCCCAGCCGCCGTCCAGGTAGAGGGCCGACGCGGAAAACGCCAATTGGAGTTGAGCGAGCGCAGCGCCGGCGTCGAGTAGAGTGAGATCGGCCGCGTAAGTGGAGAGACGCGTGAGCGCCGCGAGCAGTAGCGCTGCTTCGCGCGAACCCGCGCGAGAATCGATCCAGTCCTGCATCGACTGGCCGCACGCGGATGCCGCGTCCATCTTGGGTATGGCCTCGAAGATCTGTCCAATCTTGATTTTTTCACTCAGCGAGAAATAGTTGCACCTCAGAAGGCCCATGGTCCCTGCGGGAAACCCATGCCGAGCACCGTTCGCGAGCAGGTACGAGGCTCCTTGGGTGAATGGAACATTGCCCGAGTACGCAATGCCCCAAGAATCGAACTGCCGCTTCATGATGCCCGCGCGATAGAAGGCGTGTGGGCCGATGTTCATCGCGAAGCCTTGTTGATGGTGTGTGGCGGCGCGGCCGCCAAAGTGTTTGGATTGCTCGAGTAGTTGAACGCTGTAGCCGGCCGATGCGAACTCGATTGCAGCCGTGAATCCTGCGAGACCGCCTCCAGCGACGAGGAATGATTGTCGTTGCATGAAAAGTTCTACATCGAAGACGAGTCGGCAGGCCATTTGTGACAGCGATTTTCGATTCAGGGTTATTTTTTTGCCGCGCACATTTTTCTCAGCCAGAGGCCGCGACTCGTAGGGTCGGATGAAAGCCCGCTGGCGTGACGGCCCGTTTCTGCTTCCCTCCTTGCCGTCAAGTTATTTTCTTCCGGCCCTGGGATGGCAGCAACAAGGCAGGTTCTTTAATCCAAACCAGCTGGGGGTTTCGCTCGGTTGCAACAATTACAGAACGGGGGCGGCGTTAACTTCCCCCGGTCGCCCGGTTTCGATCCTCACCGAGCTTCCATACCGCGCAATGAGAACATTCGACCACTGCTGCCGACATCCGCGATGACCCCTGCGCCAAGTGCAAGCACAAAGTGCAAACATTCTTGACAGAACCGTTGGTGAAGGACACAATTGTGGGGAGCAGGGGAGGCGCAATTATTTTCGCGCTCATTCGAGCCCGAATTTGGAACGCCAGCAGTTGTTCGCATCTCGCAATGCTAGCAGCGCGCTGACGTTTTCGTTGTAGTCGCATCTAGTTAGCTAGCTGGCGGACCGCGAGGACTTGCGATCCCGAGACGTAGCGGTCGCTTGGATCGGGGTGCACGCGGCGGGTACCCTCGCGGCGCGATTAAAGGTGGGCGAAATTATGGCTACATCTCCAAACGTACCAACCTCAACTACGGATCAGGAGAACAATCGTGCACGCGTCGCTGAACTCGCGGCCGCTGGCGTGATGGTTTGGAGTCCCGAACGAGTCTATATAGGCCCTGAAGTGAACCTTGAGTTCATTTCTCCCGGAGCCGAACTTATTAATGCGATTGTACGTGGGGCCTCGACGCGGATCGGCGCAAGGAGTCGAATCGGAACGTCGGGCATCGCGGTGCTTTCCGAATGCCAAGTCGGGGAGGGCGTGGAGTTGGGCGCGGGGTCGTATGATGGCGCCACCATGCTCGATGGGGTAAAAGTCCGAGGTTTTGGTGAGCTGCGACAATCGTGTCTACTAGAAGAAGGTGTGGAGTTGGGCCATAATGTTGGCCTAAAGAATACTCTTCTAACATCAACGATAATCGCGGGGTCAAACATTAATTTCTGCGATGTCGTCATGACTGGGGGACGATCCCGTTCTGATCACAGTGAAATCGGATCCGGCGTGGTTCACTTGAATTTTGATCCTAGGCGTGACAAGTTTGGCAGTCTACTAGGGAATGCAGACGGCGTACTTCTGAAATCTGCCCCCATATTCGTTGGGGGACAATGCGGACTAGTCGCTCCAGTGTGGGTCGGATTTGGTGCCGTTATTGCAGCCGGATCGGTTGTTCGTGAGGATGTACCTGAAAAAGCGCTTTTTCTCACGAATCCCAGGCCATATCAGCCAAGGAGATATGACCCCTATGCTTATCCGAAAAGTATCAGAACCCAAGTGATGAAAACCGCGCGCCTGATTGGCGCCCTTTGCGCGATTGGGGCGTGGTATCGATACATCCGTGCGCCATTTGCCGAAGGAGGGCAGAAGGCTCTTTATGTTGCCGGGGAAAACAGATTGGCCGATATGGCTCGTGTGAGAAGTCGTGAACTTGCTGCGACTCTGGATCGCCTTGAATCTGCGCTCGCCAGTCACTCCGATTGGTCAAGCGAAAAGGCAGGCGATCATTCTGTTTTGTTACGTGCAAAGAGCGCCGTAATTCGCTATCTATCGGACGTTTACTTCGAGGTAATCAAGGGACCTCCCGAGGAATTCTTGCGTGCCTACGAGAGTCTTCGAAAGGGAGCAACTCACATAGATACGATCTCCGCTATTTCTGATGGAGCGACGTCTGCCGCATCCAAGTGGCTCTGTCAAATTGAGACTGTTGTCGAAGGCCGGGTCGAGATGTGTCTGAAGAAGGCCGTATGATGGCGCATCGGCAACCCCCCAACGGGTCTGCGCAGCAAGCCGGTCAACGACATAATTCTGAGCGATGTCGCTCGAACGGGCCGTTGCCGGCCATCCGGTTCGGTGTGTACACTCTTCTCGAAGGTTGCGCTCGGTAAGCGCCACGGTGAACCCGGTTGTGAAGATCGCGAATGCGATCCTCCAACTCAGCTTCATACCCCCAACCACGTAACGCCTTCCACTCCGGGTGCCGCCCGCCGCCGTAACGCGTAGAAGCAGTCCCGGAGGAGTCCAACTGTCAAATGGTGAAGTAACGCAGTGAACTTCTCCACTTCTCCCTTTTCCGTTTCCTTGTTTTCGGCGGTGGTCGCACACCGTGTGACACAGGTTCCCCCCTGTGTCGGGCATGTGCTGGATTGAAGAGTGTTCTCCTTAGTCAGCGACCTTCCCTCCGAACCCTCTGTAGATGGTGTTTTATGGTTGTTCGGGCCCTTCATGGGTGTCGGGTCGGAGGTGGCGCGCTCGCACGCTGGCCACCGTCCGCCGCCCAAATGTACGTGCAGTTTTCCGCATACAGGTTTCACGAAGACTCACGTCTTCGAGGTGCAATCGAAGGGATCAACTGGATCAAGTTGACCAGCCAATACTCGCTGTACAGCTTGGTTTCCGGCAACTGTCGCTAGGCACCGTTCCCCACCGCTTGAATTGTTGCGACCCGCACAATCCAGCCGTCGAGCCGGTGGAAGAGCTTTCGGACGTGGGCTCGCTTGTAGTGATGGCCCCATCCCGCAACACACGGGGAGCCTTCGGTAGCCGTGCGCAAATCAGAGACAGTAGCCTTCCGTTACCCAGTAATGCCTATCGCCGATGGCTTCGGTCGTGGATTCCTTGCGTTGATGGGACCCCACTTGGGACCGCGGCGCCAGAGCAACAGGCGCCTCATCGACGATGGCTTGCCCAGAACGGCTAACCGATTGCACGTCAGCCCGTCTATCCCCTGGGAGGATTCCCACCAAATGTTCCTGCAAGATCTGCGTTACGGCTTGCGCAGGCTCGCTAAATCTCCTGGGTTCACCGTGGTGGCCATTCTCACCCTCGCGCTCGGCATCGGCGCGAACACCGCCATTTTCTCGATTGTGAACGGCGTGCTGATCAACCCGCTGCCGTTCCGAAACGCGGACCGGATTGTCTCCGTGTTTGAGGACATGCCCGACTTTTCAAAGGGGTCCATTTCCTATCCCGTTTTTCTGGATTGGCAGCGCGAGAGTCGTTCCTTCGAGTCGATGGCCGCTTATCGCTGGGCGAACGGCACTATCACCGGCGCCGGTCAACCGGAAAACGTCCGGGCACGGTGCGTTTCCGCAGCTTTCTTCCCAATCCTGGGCGTGAATCCGATTCTCGGGCGGAATTTCAATGCCGAGGACGACCGCCGCGGCGCAGATCCCGCCGTCCTGATCTCCGAGGGCTTGTGGCAGAGAAAATTTGGCCGCGATGCCGCTGTAATCGGAAAGCGCCTGGTGGTTGGCGGAACGGGGCGCACGATCGTAGGCGTCATTCCAGCGTCATTCCAGTTGAAAATGTGGAATTTTCGCACCAGCGACCTCTATGTACCTATCGGTGAAGAGCATGATGCGCGATTCTTTAAGCGCGATGCGCACTGGGGAACAGACGCGATCGCGCGGCTGAAACCCGGCGTCACCGTGGACCAGGCGCGAGATGACATGGCGCGAGTGAATGCAGCCTTGGCCGCGACGTATCCCGACGACAACAAGGGTCTGAAATCGACCATCTTGACGTTGAAACAGGGAATCGTCGGCGAAATGCGTCCGGTGCTGCTGGTGCTGTCAGGAGCGATCGGCTTCGTGCTCATGATCGCCTGCGTGAACGTGGCCAATTTGATTCTGGCCCGCTCCGCATCACGCCAACGCGAGTTCGCGCTTCGCGTCGCGCTAGGCGCTGGGCAGGCCCGGATCACGATTCAGCTCCTTACTGAGAGCGTGGTGCTCGCGGTGTTGGGCGGCGGCCTCGGCTTGGCAATCGCCAAGTGGGGAACCGCCGCCGCGGTTGCCGCGGTGCCGCGCACGCTCCCGCGCGCCGAAGAAATCGGAATGGATGAACGCGTTCTGCTGTTCACTTTCGCGGTTTCGATTCTCGCCGGGATTCTTTTCGGGCTGGCGCCCGCTCTGAAGAGCGCCTCTGTGAATATCGGCGAGTCGCTGAAGGCCGGTGGCCGTTCCATTTCCTTGTATCGCTCGCGCGCGCAGGCCGCATTTGTGATCGGTGAAATGGCTATGGCCTTCGTGCTGGTGATCGGCGCGGGCCTTATGGTGCGCACTTTGCTCCAACTCTGGCGAGTCGATCCTGGATTTGATCCGCATCACGTCATCTCGTTCGAAATCCATCCGGCGTCGTTGTCGGCAGACCAATCTCCGGATGCCATCCGCGCCCTGATCCGGCAGTGGCACTCTTCGATGCACGGCGTGCTAGGGGCGGAGTATGTCTCCCTGGAAGAGGGCGCGCAGCTCATGGAAAGCGATAATGAAACTCGCTTTTTGGCGGAGGGGCAGACGCCGCCTGCGCGCCCGGTTGACCTGCCGCTCGCGATTGAGTACGTTGTCGAGCCGGACTATCTGAAGGTCATGCGCATTCCGCTTCTGCGCGGCCGCTTCATCACGGATGCGGACGACGAGCGCTCCACGCGGGTCGCGGTGATTGATAGCAGCTTCGCGCAGAAGTACTTCCCCGGCCAGGATCCCATTGGCAAGCACGTCGGCATCGACGACGAGACCGGGGCGTCCCATCGCGGTTTCCTGTCGTTAATCGTTGTGGGGGTGGTCGGGCATGCCAATCAGTTCGGACTCGCGGACGATAGCAAGAGCGCCTTGCACGCTCAAATATACATATCCTTCATGCAGACCCCCGATGCGAGAATGAAGAATGTCGCCTCCGGGATCAGCGCTTTTGTGCGCTACCAGCCGTCGTTGAAGGCGGAATCGTTCTTTCAGACGATGCGCAGTCAACTTCTCGAAAGCAACCGGGACACGATCGTTTCGGACAACGAATCGGAGGAAGACGTTGTGGCGCGGTCCATCGCCAGCCAGCGTTTTTCCGTGATGCTGCTGGGCATTTTCGCGGCCATGGCGCTCCTGTTGGCGAGTATCGGAATCTACGGGGTACTGTCGTATTTGGTAGCGCAACGCACCCAGGAGATCGGCGTGCGGATGGCGCTCGGAGCGCGGCATGTCGACGTGTTGCGGCTGGTGCTTGTGGATGGCGCGCGCATGATGATGGTGGGGGTCGCAATCGGTGTGTTGGCAGCACTTGGCTTGACGCACTGGATGAGGAGCATGCTGTTTGGAGTGACGCCGACCGATCCGCTGACGTTTGTGGCTGTGGCTGCGGTCCTATGTGGAATCGGTTTGTGCGCCTGCTACGTCCCGGCCTATCGGGCGATGCGCGTGGATCCGATCCTAGCGCTCCGGAATGAGTGATCTGCACATGGCGGGCGGTCTCCAATTTGCTGACGCCCGCGCGAATCATTTTCCTTCATTTCGCGCCTGACCAAAAACGTTTGGCGATTTGATCTCGTCAGATGCCCGTTTCGTGGGCCATTTTCGAGTCTTCATTCCCTTGGCCGCGGTCGATCCTTTTCGGCCAGGCAGGATTCATCATATTACGCGGCGGCGGGACTGACGAGCCGCGCCAGCGTCTCGCGGTAATTCCAGGGCATCCACTCTGACGGATGCTGCTTCAGTTCCTCGGTGTGCCCCAGCAGTTCGGTGAGATAGTCGAACGGATTGGCTGGATTGCGATCACCGAACGCTATAGCGCGCAGATCGAAGCCAGGGCGGAGAACCTGACCAACACGCCGATCTTCGCCAACCCGAATACGAGCATCGACAGCACGTCGTTCGGACGCATTACCTCAACAGCCGGTTTGAATCCGGCGCGCCTGATCGTTTTGAAGGCTCGTTTCAACTTCTAGGTTCACTTCAAGTCAAGGCAGCTTTGACCGGCCGTCGCGCTCCAAACGCGGCGGCCTTTTTTATTCATACCGCAGCGCGACCATGGGATCGACTTTCGCCGCCCGCCTGGCCGGCAGGTAGCTTGCGATCAATGCCACCGCGCTCAGCACGATGGCGACGGCCGCGAACGTCAGCGGATCGGTCGGCGTTACCTGGAACAGCAGCGCCTGGATCAATCGCGTCACTGCAAACGCCCCGGCGATGCCGATCGCCAGGCCCGCCGCGGTCAATCCGAGCGCCTGATTCAAAACCAGCTGCAGAACGTTCGCGGTATCGGCGCCCAGCGCGCGCCGGATTCCGATTTCCTGCGTTCTTTGCGCCACCGAATAGGAGATCACGCCAAAGATCCCTACCGCCGCGAGCAGCAGCGCCAGCGCCGCGAATCCAGCGAGGAGCGTTGTGTCGAAGCGTTGCTCCGCGACCGAATTTGAAACGACGTCATCCAGCGTTTTCACTTGGTACACCGGCATGTCGTGATCGAGCGCGTGAATTTGCGCTTGAATTGCATTCGCCGCAAGCCTCGGGTCGCCATGCGTCCGCGTGACTAGCACCAACGGCGTCGTCGGAGCTTGCGCCATCGAAAGAAACACCAGCGCCCGCTCCTTCTCCGCCAATCCGCGCTGATGGATGTTCGCGACCACGCCCACGATTTCGTATGGCTGATCGGGGTGATCCCACGCCACCGTCAGCAACTTTCCAATCGGATCCTCATTCGGATAAAATTCGCGAGCCGCCGTCTGATCGATTACTACGGTTGGTGGAGCGCCTTTGCCATCCCGATCGTCGAAAGCGCGCCCGCGCACAATCGGAGTATTCATCGCCGCGAAATACCCCGGCGTGATCAACGCCACGTCAGCCACCGGCTCGGCTCCATGTTCGGGCCGCGGCCGGTCCGCGCGGTAGTAAAACGTCGCCGATCCCATTCCGGCCAGCGGCAGGAAATGCGTCGAACCCGCCGCCTCCACTCCCGGGAGCGCGCGCACGCGATCCAGCATCTGCCGGGTGAACGCCACCAATTGGTCGGGAGTCTTAAATCGGCTCCACGCGGCCAGCTTCATGGAAATCACGTGCTTCGCATCGAAGCCGGGATCGACCCCCGCCAGCCGGTAAAAGCTCCGAATCAGCAGCCCAGCGCCGATCAGCAGAATCATCGACAGAGCGACTTCGGCCACCACCAGCGCGCTGCGCCCGAAACTCCGGCCGCCGGCGACGCCCCGCCCGCCCTCTTTGAGCGACACCTGCACATCCGCACGTGCCGCCTTGATCGCAGGCACGAGTCCGAACAGGACGCCTGTGCCTATGGAGATCGCTAGCGTGAAAAGAAAAACCGTCAGGTTGATCTCGACGTTCTCCAGATTCGAAGAGGCGATGGTATCCGGAAGCTGCTTCGCAAGAACTCGCACCAACCCCAGCCCGAACAGCAGCCCAAGCATACCGCCGATCGCCGAAAGCATCACGCTCTCGATCAGCAATTGTCGTGCAATCCTCATTGCTCCAGCACCCAACGCGGCTCGCACTGCGATTTCGCGGCTTCGCCCCGCCGCGCCCAACAGCACCAGCAGCGGCGTACGCACATCGCCGATTGCGTCCTCGCGCAATCCGATCACATCGATCCCCCACTTGGCGTCGAACGTTGGCCGTTCCACCTGGAGCTGTCGCGCGATGACGTCCATTTCAGCCTGCGCGCCTGTCAGCTTCGCGCCAGGTTTCATGCGCGCGACCACGCTCAGTGACCGGCCTCCAGAATCGCGATCGCGGCGGATCACCAGCGGCTCCCACAACTCAGCCGGCGCTTTAGGAAACTTGAATTCCGCCGGCATCACGCCAATCACTTTGTCGGCCGTGCCATCCACGCGAACCGTCTTGCCAAGGATATTCGGATCCGCGCCGAATCGCCGCCGCCATAGCTGCTCGCTGAGAATCGCCACGTCCGATTTTCCGCGCGTATCTTCCCCGGGCTCGAACCAGCGGCCCATGAGCGGCTTCACGCCCAGGATCGGGAAATAATCCGCGGTGCAATAAACCTCCGGGACCACTTCCGGCTCGCCTTCGCCAGTCAAGCTCGCCGAGCCGGCGCCGAAAGCCGCCATGCGCTCAAAGGAATGATTGCGCTCCTGCCAGCGCAGGAAATTCGTCGGATTCACGACGTTCGGTTTGCCCGTTCGCGGGCTCGCCTCCCAAACCATCGCCAAACCGTCCGGATTCTGGAAGGGCATCCGCTCCAGCATCACGGCGTTCACTACGCTGAAAATCGCCGTATTCGCCCCGATCCCCAGGGCAAGCGCCAGCGCCGCCATCACCGTGAACCCGGGATTTCTCCACAGCATTCGCCAGCCGAAACGCAAGTCTTTAGTCATACAGTAAATACGCAAAAGCTCGCTGCTAGTTACTAAGAATCCAACCTTGTGCGGTCTTTGTAGCCCCGGCTGTATACTTCTCGGAAGAGGTTTATCGAGCGTGCCCTTACAAATCTCGACTCCCAAAGATCCGTTCGACGCCGTCGTCGTCGGCTCCGGCGCTACTGGAGGCTGGGCCGCGAAATACCTGACCGAGGCCGGCTGGAACGTCGCCCTGCTCGAAGCCGGCGCCAAAATCACGCGCAAGTATTACACCGAGCACGTGCAGTCCTGGCAGATGCAATATCTCGGATTCCCGCCCGTGATGTCGCATGAACGGCCCATCCAAAGCCTCTGCTACGCCTGCCGCGAAACCAATCATCAATAATTCGTCAACGATTTCGAAAACCCCTACACGCAGGAAAAGCCGTTCCATTGGATTCGCCTGCGCGTGCTCGGCGGACGCAGCCTTGCCCGGGGACGCCAGTCGTATCGCATGAGCGATCTCGATTTCAAAGCCGCTTCGCATGACGGCTACGGCGACGATTGGCCGATCTCCTACGACGAAATGGTGCCCTATTACGAAAAAGTCGAGCGCTACGTCGGCATCAGCGGCCAAGCCGAAGGCTTGCCGTAGCTTCCCGATTCGATTTTCCTTCCGCCGATGGACATGACCTGCGGCGAGACCATCCTGCGCGATCGCGTCAAGGAAAAAATGGGGCGCACCGTCACCATCGGCCGCGTCGCCATTCTCACCCAGAAGCACAACGGTCGCGCCGCCTGCCACTATTGCGGACCATGCGAACAGGGCTGCATCACCACGTCTTATTTCGCGAGCCCCGGCACTACCATCGCCGATGCCCTGAAGACCGGCCGCCTGACTCTGCTCACCGACGCTGTCGCCGCCCGCATTCCCATGAAGGACGGAAAAGCTACCGGCGTGATGTACGTCGATCGCGTTACGCGCCAGGTCAAAGAGATTCGAGCGAAGGTAGTCGTGCTCTGCGCCTCGACGTTGGAATCGACGCGCCTGTTGCTCAATTTCCGAAATCTGCAACAACAACGACGCGCTCGGCCATTACGTGATGGATCATCACTATCAGGGCGGAGCTTCGGGAACCATGCCGATGCTCGAAGCACGAGCCTGGGCGGGTCCCCCACGCCGTCCCAACGGCATCTACGTCCCGCGCTTCCGCAACGTGAAGGAGTCGACCACCAACGGCAGACCAAAGTGCGGATCGACGTGCCGCGACGGCTGCGAAACACGAACAGGCAGCCAGAGAACGGATCGGATTGGCGCTTCTCTTGGCACAAACGGGCGAGCGAGTCGATCCCCTTCCTTCCGTCCACCGCCTCGATTGCTATCAAGATGCGCATCTGCGGCGTGATCTGAATCACGCCGACTCCCACAATACGGGGCGGAGTCCGGCCAGGTCGGGCGCGGTGGCCCCTTTTCCACTGGATACACAGCTTTCCCCGTCGCCCTTCCAACTCGATGACACACTCGGCCTCCGCTAGGCTAGGCGAACGTTTACTTGAGATAGGAAGTCAATAAAAGCCTTTCGAGACGGACTACTACGGCGTGCCCTACAACTGAGTTGTTCAACAAATTCCTAGACTAGGCGTCGAAGTTGGATTTAAGCATGTTGCAGAACAGCCGGCCTTGCTCGATGGCATCATCGAGCGCCACGTGCGTATGAGGCACGGGATCGAACCACTTCCGAGGCATCGACTGCTTGCCGCACGCTCGATATGGTTTGCGTAACAACGCCATCGCATAGGTCTTGATATCAATTGCCGAATAGCCGAATGGGTTCTCGCCCACGAACTCGATGAGATACCAATAGACAAAGGAAAAATCGAAAGCGGCCGGGTACCCAACAAACACTGGCCGTGCGCCAAACGCCTTGAGCCAGGCAACGTAGCGTCTCAGGGCGACGACAGGCGCTTCGAGATTCTGCCGGCACGCCGACCATGCGTCCGGCTGGGTGGCCCACCATGCGGCGGTCTTGGGATCGGGGGCCGATGCGGGCAGAGTTTCCAAATTGGCGGAGAACGTCCCCAGCAGCTGTTTGTCGGCCAGATAGGCTGCCGATCCAATGCTGAGCAGGGAGTGTTTGCCCGCAACCGGTCCGTCAGTTTCAATATCCGTGCTGACGTAGATCTCATGCAACGGTGAATCGTTCATGGTCTGCGATGACAGATTTGGATCGACCATGTCGCTATCCTGCCACACCATGACTCGGAGGGCTTACAAATGCGCTCCGGATCTATATTGTAATCCGGCACGATCTTCCCTGCGGGCAAGCCACATTGCAATCATCGATCATTCGATGTCTTTCCCTCTTCTCAGAATGCGCTTCGGAACGGCCCGGAGCGGTCAAGGGCGCGCCGTTGTTGCACGGCGAAGCGAACCCCTGACGGCGAGGACTATTCCAGACCGTAGGAGAGGAGGGAAAGACCGTGAGAAACCCTGGACGCAAAGTCGGCTCGATCACCGGTAAAGATCGTGGTCCGTCACGCTTGTACGTCTTTCATGAGAAGGTCGGCTATCGTCAAGTAGAATCTTGCAGGGCCTGATTAAGACCGGGGGCCGACCAAACGGGAGGCGATACAGGGGTGAAGCTGCCAGGTAAAGCCTGCCATTTGTT
>Ga0070738_10002079_pt1 | contig 33400 bp, 19 predicted proteins | sample Coa_R2_2_FD_66446 | JGI IMG/M metagenome (GOLD analysis project Ga0070738, IMG submission 66446) | Surface soil microbial communities from Centralia Pennsylvania, which are recovering from an underground coalmine fire - Coalmine... | ecosystem: Environmental > Terrestrial > Soil > Unclassified ...
TCGAAACTCCCCGTTTGCAACAAAACCGGCTTTGGGCGGCCCTCTTGCGACCGTCATGAGGCTTTGGAGGGCCGGTTTGCAACGAAACCACTAAATTGGGGAGGGTTTTGACGCAAAGCCGCCGGCATATCTACTTCAACTCCGAACGCACCGGCCGGATGCAGCTATGGCGCATGAGACCCGACGGCGGCGGGCAGGAGCAGGTTACCTCCGATGAGTACAATAATTGGTTCCCCCATCCTTCGCCTGACGGCCGGTATCTAGTGTTCCTCTCTTACGAGCCAGGCGTAAAGGGCCACCCGGAGAACAAGGACGTGGCCCTGCGCATGCTGTCGTTGCGGAGCAAGAAGATCGATGTGCTGGGCCGGTTCTTCGGCGGCCAGGGTACGGTCAACGTCCCGTGCTGGTCGCCCGACAGCCGCAAGATCGCCTTCGTGAGCTACCAGTTGATCCCCTAGCTGGAAGGTGAGGTAGTTGGCGTGGGCTACCGCCTTGGCACCGATCTCGTCGCTGCCTTGGCTAGCGGGACTTCAAGGCTTGCTACGGATAACGGGAGCCAGCCTCGCCGGCTGGTGAACGCAGCCGTTAACCAGCACACCTCGGACACCTCGACCGCCTCCACTGTCGCCATCACATGCAACGATGAGTAGGGGGTTCCAGCTTCAATCTCTTGGGGCTCTGCCTCCGAGGTCGCCACTTCCGTTACGACGGATTGAACATCGGTATGAACACCTTTGCCTTACGGCCCCCTCACCGTCTGTTATGTCAACGCCTGTGGCGAGATCGTTTTGCTGTTCGAGCAACCGTGCTGCCGATTGTCGGTTGACCCGGCCCGCGGCGTACGACACAATCGCACCAGGTTAATCGCGGCGGCGTATTCCGCCTTAGGTTTTCTCCGACGACCCGACTCATCATGAAAATCACCCAGCTAAACGCCATGCGTGTCCGAATTCCGCAGAAGCCGCCGATCGCTCCTTACCAGAATCGCTATCGCGCCGGCACGTACAAGGAGGCGCTCTTGGTCCGGCTAGAGACGAACTCCGGCCTGGTCGGCTGGGGCGAGACGCCCGACGACTGGATCAACAATTCCTACCAGGGCACCCCAGAGGAGTTGCTTCGTCGCCAAGTGCTTGACCGTGACCCCTTTGACCTGGAGGCATTCTACGCCGAGAACACGCTGGGCAGCTTCCTGGCCAGCGGCGTCGAGATGGCCCTGTGGGATATCCAAGGGAAGGCGACGCGCCAACCGCTGTACCGGCTCCTGGGCGGTGTCGTGCGGAAGAAGGTCGAACTGGCCGCCTGCATGGGAATTCGGCCTTACGAAGAGGCAAAAGCGATTGCCCGGCAATACCTCGAGATGGGTTTTAGCACGCTCAAGACGAAGGCCGGACGCGATGCCGCGGAGGATCTGGCGATGGTGCGCGGTATCCGTGACGGGGTGGGTGATCGCCTCAAGCTGCGCATCGATCCCAACATGGGCTACAGCCCGGACGTAGCCTTGTCCTTGGCCCGCGATCTGGAAAATTATGACCTGGAATACTTCGAACAGCCAATGCATTCGACCTTGCTGGCCGAGTCGGCCCGGCTGCGCCGGCAGACGAAGACGCCGCTGGCGCTAAACGAGTCGGTAACGACTCCCGAGGTGGTTCTTCAGATCTTGCAGTTGGGTGCTGCCAATATCCTGTTGCCAGACACCTACCAGGGCGGCGGCATCCTGAACGTCAAGAAGGTAGCAACGCTGGGTGAGGCGGCCGGGGTGCCGTGTGTATTTCACTGCGCCCACGACCTCGGCCTGAAGACCGCTGCCATGCTGCACGTCGTGGCCAGCACACCCAATTTCCCCCTGGCCAACGACTGCACCTATTATGGCCTCGAAGACGATATTATCACGCCGCCGCACCGGATCGACCGGGGTTACATGGAGGTACCGGAAGAACCGGGACTGGGCGTGAACGTGGATGAGGCCAAGCTGGCTCGCTATCGTGTCTAAGTAAACGCGGGAGAGCCAGCAAGGATGGCAACCACTCTTACTAGGGTTTCGCACTTTTCGGCGCCTGGGCGGCAATTGCGGGTCGCGGCTATTGGAAAAACCGGAGCGGTATAGACTGGATTGCCGCTCAGGATGACGAGTACCTTGACGCGGCGGTCTGCCATGTCCTTGACCAACTCGGCGATCTGTTGGCGGTGATCCATCGGCTTGGCCTCGATCGGCGCCGTGTACTTTAGCGTCCGCCCGAGGCCAACCTTGTTCTCGGCCCCCGTACCCTAGGCGAGATCGTCGCTGGCATGATGATGTGAAAACGCGGGGGGCCAGGGGTTTCCGGCGGTTCTCGTCTCGCGGCTCCGCATACTCCGCCTGCTCGCCGGCGGCAAGGACGGCCCGCGCCACCGCCTGTTTCCCGGCTGCAAACGCAGCGGCGGGGCTGAACGACAACGCCGGTTTTTCAATTCGCGTAGGCATTCGGACAGGTGAAAAGAAGACGGGTTTCCCGATAAACGTAAACTCGACTGTCATCCCGCAAGCGCGTGCTGACGCACCACCTGCCAGTCGACCTCGATCCCGAGGCCCGGCCGGTCCGTGATCGTCACGATCGGGCCGCGAATGTCAATGGGATTCTTCACCACGCGCACCTCATGATAGATAGGGCCGAGCATGTCGCCGGGATACTTTTCGACCTGCAGGTTCGGTGTGGCGACCACCAAGTGCGCCATGGCCGCCGTGCCGACGTCCCACTCCAGGTTCGAACCGATGCTGCAGGCGATACCGTGCTGGGCGGCGTACTCGGCGATCACGCGCGACTTGCGGATACCGCCGTTCTTGCCGGGGTAGACGCCGATGACGTCACAGCCGGCGCAGCGCACCAGTTCGCGGGCCTGGACCAGGTCGAAGCACATGTCGTCGGCCATTACGGGCGGTTTGGTTTCGCGGCGGACCCGGGCGATGGCCGCGTAGTCGCCGTCGGGCGTCGGCTGTTCGTCGAGGGCGATCTGGCAGTCCTCCAACTCGTGCAGGCAGCGAATCGCGGTATCCACGTCCCAGCCGCAGTTGGCGTCGATCGTAAGGCCGAACTTCGGCCCGATCGCCGACCTCACGGCCCGGACCCGTGCCACGTCGGCGCGCGCGTCGCCGGTGCCGACCTTGACCTTGATCGTGCGAAATCCCTCGCCCACCAGCTCGCGCGCCCGCGCTGCCGCCCGTTCTGGCTCGTAAGCCCCCATCGAAAACCGGCACTCCACCGCCAAGGGCCGAACCGCCCCGCCGAGAAGCTCGTGGACCGGCTTGCCCGCTGCCTTGCCTTGGATGTCCCAGCACGCCATCTCGATGGCCGACTTGGCGAACCAGTTGTGCCGGGCGGCCCGGTCCATGCGGCGATCGATCTCCCCGACGTCGCGCGGATCGCATCCGATCACGAGCGGTGCGAACAGGTGGTCGATGATGGCCTTCGTGCCCCAGATGGTTTCGCCGCTCCAGTTGGGCGTGGCGGTCGCCTCGCCGGCGCCCTCGATGCCGGTGTCGGTACTGACGCGCACCATTAGATACGCCGACTCGGTGTGTTTCCCCAGCGCGGTGATCATGTGCTTGGCGGGCACCAGTGGGATGCGAACGGGGTGGGTTTCGATGTGGGTGATTTTCATGATCTACCTCGGATTGTGTTGCGGCGAGCCGGCGAGCTCGCCCTAGCCGATGCACTCGCGGTAGTTTATCATCGTTGCACGCCCGTCACTCGCTTTTCCCGCCTGGAGTATCCATGAGCGCTGAGGCCCCCCCGTCGGTCTCCCTGCCGCCGCCGACCCTGGTGCGCTACAAGGTGCTCGCGTTTCTCGGCGTGCTGGCGCTTATCCTGTATGTCGATCGCATTTGCATCAGCCAGGCTGTCCCCTCGATCGAGGCCGAGCTTGGAATCGACGACACCCAGATGAGCTACGTTCTCGCCGCGTTCACCTTCGCCTACTGCCTCTTTGAAGTGCCGACTGGCTCCTGGGGCGATCGATACGGTTCGCGCGGCGTGATGGCGCGGATCGTCGTCTGGTGGTCGGTGTTCACCGCCCTCACCGGCGCCGCGCCGGGGCTTTGGTCGCTGGTGCTGATTCGGTTCCTGTTCGGTGCCGGGGAGGCCGGCGCGTTCCCGAACACAGCCCGGATGCTCGCACGCTGGTTTCCGCCGCAGGGGCGTGGGCCGGCGCAAGGGCTTATCACCACCATGGCACTCGTCGGCGGCGCCATCTCGCCGGCCATCGCCGCCTACCTGATCCGCGCCGTCGGTTGGCGCTGGGCGTTCGCCACCTTCTCGCTGCCGGGGTTCGTCTGGGTCCTCGCTTTCTACGGCTGGTACCGGGATGATCCAGCGACCCACCCTGCCGTCAACGACGCGGAGCGCCAGCTCATCGGCTGTTCGAACAGCGCGCACCCGGATATCCGCCATCCCTCGATCCCCTGGCGGCTGGTGCTAACCAGCGCCAACGTCTGGCTGCTCGGCGGCGTGATTACCTGTTCGGCATTCAACACCTACCTGTATTTCTCCTGGTATCCGACTTACCTCATCAAGGGTCGCGGCGTCGGACCGTTGACCTCCGGCTGGCTGGCGAGCATGGTCCTGGCCGGCGGCGCGATCGGCGGCACCCTCGGCGGCTTCCTGAGCGACGCACTGATCCGACGCAGCGGCAACCGCAAGGCCAGCCGCCGCGGGTTGGGGTGCGCAGCTCTCGCTTCGAGCGGCGTGTTGCTGTTGATCGGCCTGCACACCGACCACGTCATCGCGGCGGCGAGCTGGACCGCCCTCGCCGTGCTCGCCGTCCACATGCCACTCGCCTCCTGGTGGGGCGCGGTCGCCGATATCAGCGGGCGGCACGTCGGCGCCCTGTTCGGGCTGATGAACTCCCTCGGCGCGGTCGGGGCGATCGCGTCGCAGCTGTTCCTTGGTCGCTTCGCCGACTGGATGCGTGACCTCGGCTTCGAGGGCCGAGACCAGTGGGACCCGGCGTTCTATATCTACGCCACTATCCTGTTTGTGGGTGCATTTGGCTGGCTGTGGATCGACACGACTCGGCCGGTCGAGCCGCCCCCGCCGCCCACCGTCCTCGAGGTACCCCCGACGGCCGAGCAGTCCACCGGCATCATTGATCAGGAACTGGTGCGGGGGATACGCGAGGGGCGGCCCGCGAGTTAGCCCAAAAACCTCCGTAATACATTCGCCGTGATCTGCGAGCACGGCTCGTCGCACAGCAGCGCGGTCGGGAACGTGATCGACCCGACCGAGAACACGGCCCCGCCGTGGGGCGTGTCGAAAATTACCATGTGCGCCCCACCGCCATCGGGGTTGAGGCCCTTCGCCAGCAGCTCGACGTTTTTCGGCGAGCTGGGGCTGACCTTGTCTGTCTCATGCCCCGACGCGCCATCGCCATAGCGTGCGTGCAGCATCCGCGTGCCGAAGCGATCGCCCTTGCGCAGGGCGGTGCCCTCGAAAACCCAGTGCTCGGGCCGTACCACCTCGTATGGCGCGACGGTCATCGCGCCGGGGTCGGTGAACACGACACCGAGCAGGTTGGCCTCTGACTCGACGTGGGCGTGGAAGCGGCTCTCACAGCCCGCCGGCCACGAATTGACGCAGCGCATCGCCGTGCCGCCGTCGAGCAGCTCGGCTGCACAGTTCACGCCGTTGCCGCCGAGGTACATGAGCCGGCCGCCGCGTTCGAACACCCAGCGCTTGACGCGCCAGTACGCTTCGGCCGACCAGTATTCGGGGTGCGTGCTGAGGATAAGGACACGATAGGCGTCTAGGTCGAGTGTGCCGTCGTGCAGATGGGCGTCGGCGTACAGGTCATACGCGACGCCTTCGCGCTCAAGCCAGCCGAGCAGCCGCCACTCGGCAGGGGCGAGGTGGCACGCCTGCCGGCCCTCGATCGGGTCGGTGCATTCCACGTTTTCAGGGACATGGTTGTACGGCTCGGGCCGGTCGAACGACAGAGGAGCGAACGTCTCCGCGCTCCTCCATTCGCCGTAATCGTTCAACTTGTAGCGCGGCAGGTCGGCCTTCGAGTTGACGATCGGTGTGTCGATCATCTTGGCGGCCATGATGTAATTGCTGCGGCCGCCAAACGCGTTATAGGCGTTCCAGGTGTTGGTAGAGGCGAGCACCGCCACCTTGGCAGCCGGCGCGCGCGGCGCGACGACCAGCGGGAACGAAAAGAACTCGCCGGATTCGCCCTTGGCGTGAAAGTAGTACAGGCCGCCCCGGGCGGAGGCGGTGATGACTTGGCGGTGTACGCCGTGTCCGTTGTCCCAGCAGACGCCGGTCTGCTCGAAGGGACCATCGGGTAGCGTCTGCATGACAGCGCGCGGGCCGTGATTATCGTACCAGCCGACGTTACGGACGAACTCCTTGTGCAGGCCGTAGCGGAACAGTTCGAGCTTGTAAGGCTCGACGGCGTGTACCCTGAACTCCACCGTATCACCGTCACGGCACCACTTCGGCCAGGCGTAACCGAGCAGCCGGTCGGACAGCAGCCGGAAGGACGCTGGATGTTCGCTGCTGATGCGGGCGCGGACGCGTTTCGAGCCGTAACCGAGCTTCGCAAAGCACACTTCGTATTCGCCCGGCGGCACGTCCGCGTGAATCGCGCCGGACGGCCAGGAGCGCGCCAGGAGGTGCAGGCCGCCGGGTCCGTGCAGCTCGACGGCGACGTCCGCCAGGGCCGCGTAATATTCGTCGCTGATGTAGCCAATCAGCATCTCACCCCCTCGTTGATAAACACGATCGGGCACGGCTTGCCTTTCGGCAAGTCGAACAACCGCCATAACGGTGCACGATAGCGATCGAACCTTGTCCGCGGGGACCCCATGTATGACGATGGTGATTCGGGGATGAGAGTCAAGTCCCAGGCCGAGATGCTCGCTCCGCTATTGTTCGGGCACTCAGTGGTCACTCTCTTGGCATGGTCTACGGTTCAAACTGGAGGAGTGATTGCCTACTTGCCCAGTAGGGTAATTCACTGTTCTAATGTAGCTGCGGGAATGCGGCACGCCCAGGTACGCATACAAGCACCTTCTCCTTTATCGTCCGCAGCGCTAGCAAAGTACCTCCTTGCTGGCGTTGCAGGCTATGTCAAGAGCCGCGGTAGCCGGTACATGGCGATGTCGTGCCGCGTATCGCCGCGCTCGGTCAAATCGGCCATGATCTCGCCCACCACGCTGCAAAACTTGAAGCCGTGGCCCGAACACGGCGAGGCGATGCACACCTGCGGAAAATCGGGATGTTGATCGAGGATGAAATGCTCATCGCGCGTGTTCGTGAACAGGCACGCGCGCAGGGCCATTGTCGGGCCGGCGGCGTCTGGGAAGTACCGCTCGGTGAAGCTGCGCAGCACTCGCTCATCGCGGGGATAACAGTCGTGGTCGATCTGGTCCGGGTCCACTACCTCGTCCAGATGATGATAGCGGCCCAGTTTGAAACCGGGGACGCCGTAGATGGGCAAACCGTAATAGCGGCCCTCGTCCACCAGGAGGTTAACAGACGGGGAATCGCTCGGCTGCGAAAAGCTCGGGACGCCGTGGCTGAAACCAGCCGAGTACCTGTCGTTCCGGGACGGCTACGCCTGCGAGCGGCGGTGTCAGCTTGGCCACCCACGCTCCGGCGGCGATTACCAGTTTGTCGGCTTCATAGACGGTCCGATCGGTACGGACGCGCACTCCAGCGCCGGCCGGGTCCCATCCCAGCACCGGCTCACGCGCGTGGATGTCCGCGCCGTGCGCCTGGGCCAGGGTCACATGGGCGACGATGCAGCGCTCCGGAGTCAGAAAACCGCCTTCGGGCTGAAACACGGCCATCGTCTCGCGCGGCAGACGGTAACCGGTGAAGCGCTGATTCAGTTGCGCGCCGGACAGGATTTCGTGTGGCAGACCAAACGTTTCGCACGACTGCCGCGAGCCTTCAAAAACTGGACTGCCCTCCGGCCCGGCGTCGATCGAGCCTGTAATGAACAGAAGCTGCTCGCCGGCTCGTTGCTGAAGTTCGCGCCAGAGTTCATACGCCCGGCGAAGCAACGGCAGGTACGACGGGTGCTCGTAATAAGCCAGGCGGATGATGCGCGTGATGCCGTGCGAGGAGCCCATTTCGTGCGGGATGTTGTAGCGCTCTAATCCCAACACCTTGCGCCCGCGCTGGGCCAAATGGTAGAGTGTAGCACTCCCCATGCCACCGACGCCAATGACGATCGCATCGTAACGAGACGTAGCCATTATCAACCGTCTTTCAGGCAAAATCGCTGCCACGGCAGGTCGGCATGATTCTGTGTCCGGCGGATATGGACTGTGCCCTGGCTGGCGTTGAAGACCATCAGATCGTGCTGGCGTTACCAGCGTAATACGCGGGCTCTCAACTAATCCGTACCGAGTCTGAGTCAGGGCAGATCCGGCGTAGGACGCGACATTTCGGGCGTGAGAGTCAAGCCAAGACGATCCTCTCGTCGTCGCACAACAATTGCTGCTGGGCTCGATAGCTCACTTCCCAGCCTGCTTCGCAGAATCGTTCTCCGCTCGCCTCACCAGGGCGATAAAGTCTTTCCGCGCGCGAAGCGGTGCGAGGTCTTCGTCCTTCTTCAAAGGTTCAAGACTCCACCAGTTTTTCCAGTCGATTCCGGCAAGAAGCTCAATGGCTCGCTTTGCATGTGCCTCGGATAACTTGTCGCGCTCCGGCGGACTCAGCTTGGCGTCATGAAGCGCGGCTTCCGACAGCAGGGAGTAGGCGCAGGCTACATTGAATGCATCTCTCGGTTTGGCGCCGCAGCCCTCCGCTTCGGTAACGGCCTCCTCATAGCGTCTTAGCTGTGCCAGGGCGTGAGCACGAAAACATCGAATCTGCTCAATGCCGGATTGGGTAACATCACTCGGCATCAGACGGAGAGCCCGACGGAGATTCTGCTCCGCACGTTCGCACCAATTCAGAGCCTGCGCGGAGCGACCTTGACTGAGGCACAAACTGGAGAGTTGGCACTGGCGAAAGCCCGCATCCCCCACATAATCGGCCTCCTCGGGAAAATCGGCAGCCAAGCGTTCAAACAGCCCAAGTGCAAGGAGAAGTTCCTGCTCCGCTTCCTTCCACCGGCGCAACTCGTAGTAACGTCCGCTCAGGTTTACGTGGTTATAGGCTAAATTCACGCGATGATGCGGGAGCGATGGGAATTCCTTAGCTAGCGCTTCACTTAGGTCGAGAGCGGCTTGCTCTTCCTCGAGAGCCTTGTCGAGCAGTCTCTGCCTCGCATAGGCACCGGCGAGTATATGATGAGCGTCTCGCTTTGCGAAGCGAAGTGCCACAGTATTGCGTGTTTGTTTTGGGAAGCTTTCCAGCTCCTCCAAGCCTTGACGGACCTCTCTCTCGGCCTGCTCGCGTCGACCAGCAATCTGCAGAGCCTTCCCAAAATCCAGCTGTCCGAGACACACGTCAATGGCGTACTTCGTCACGCCAGGATGATCCTTCATAAGCCGCTGACGAAGCGAGAGTGCCTGACGGTATTCGTTCTCCCAGTCCGGTGCAAGACGAACGGAGCCTCCCCGTTGAATCCACGCCAAGGCCTGATGGGTATCGGCCAGCTCTTTGCAGTACTCGGGTACCTTGGGATATTTGTCAACCAGTTGCTCCTGATCCGCCCGGGCCGCGCGGCGCAGTTTATCGCCTTCGGTGTATTGCTCCGGATACGTCAACGAGTTGGCCAGTCCATAGCGGCAGAGTGCCAGGTAACGCCTATACTCGGGCACGTCGGGATGAGAAGCCACCAATGGCGCAAAGATGCTTTCCATCTGCTTGAAGTCGGCCCGCGCCTTCTCCTTCTCGCCCATCAGGTCGCGGACCTGGGCCAGTCGATAATAGGCCCGGCCACGATCGGCCGCTCCCTCAGCATCCTCGCCTTCCTGCTGGGCGAACTTTTCATAGAACGGTAGCGCCGATTCCAACAGCTCTTTGCGCATGGCATGCAAGTCGGCTTCCTGGAGCCGCTCGTTGTCGGTGACCTTGCCCAGATAGTTTTCCACCGCCTGACGTGCCAGGTTATAGTTGCGATCGGCACGCTGCCGTTGCGCCACCGCTTCGTCACGCTCGCGACTGGCCTGAGCCTCCTTTTCAATTGCTTGCTGTTCCGCAGCCCTGGCTCGCCACGCCTGAAAGACACTGAACAACGTACCCAGCACCAGCAGCAGCACGAAGGCCATCGCGGTAGCCAGCAACTGCCGATTCTTCCGCGCGAACTTCCGCAGACGATATCCGGTTGACGGCGGACACGCCTCCACCGGCTCGTCATGCAGGTAACGCTCCACGTCCCGCGCCAGGCCGTTGGCACTCTCATAGCGACGGGTGCGGTCCTTCTCCAGGCATTTCATGACGATCCAGTCCAGCTCGCCGCGAACCTCCTTCATCAACCGCCCTGGCTCCGTGCGTCGCTGCGACGCCAGGTTCGCCAGCACGTTCTTCGACTGCGTCAGCCGCGTGCTCGGCTTGACCGGCTCCTCCTCCCGAATCAACCGCATCGCCTCGGCCAAGGATGCCTGCTTGAGCCGCTTGCGGTCCAGAGGCGTCGAGCCTGTCAACAACTCATAGAGCAAGACGCCCAACGCGTAAATGTCGGCCCGCGTGTCGATGTCCAACGCGCTCAGCTCCGCCTGCTCGGGACTCATGTATTCCAAGGTGCCCATCACCGCGCCGATCTCCGTGTACATCGTCCGCTCGGCCAGCCTCTGGTGCAACGCCTTGGCCAAACCGAAGTCGATGACCTTGGGCACCGGCTCGCCGTCCTGGATGCAGATGAGCACATTGGAGGGCTTGATGTCGCGGTGGATGATGCCCTTCTGGTGGGCATGCTGGATGGCCTGGCAGACGGGGACGAACAGCTCCAGCCGCTCGCGGAGGGGCAAGTGCAGCTCGTCGCAGTACCTGGTGATGGGCACTCCCTTGATCAGCTCCATGACAAAATAGGGGCGGCCGGTGTCCGTACTGCCGGCGTCGAGAACCTTGGCGATGTTGGTATGGTCCATGAGTGCCAGCGCCTGGCGTTCACTGGCAAAGCGTGCCAGGACACGGGCCGAGTCCATGCCTGGTTTGATGACCTTGAGGGCGACGCGGCGTTTGACCGGCTTTTCTTGTTCGGCGACATAGACCGCTCCCATGCCGCCTTCGCCCAGCAACTGCAAAAGCCGGTAGGGGCCAATCAAGGTGCCCGGTTCCTCGGCCGGGGGAGGAGAATCGAGGGTCTCCGCCTTTTCCTCCACGCCGGCTGAGGGTGAATCCGACGTCGGCACGACCTTGGCGACAGACTCCGCCGGGTCGTCTCCCGCCTGATCGTGGGCGTGCAAGCGTGCTTGCAGTTTTTGCCGCAGGGCGTCGTCGCCCTTGCAGACTTCATCGAGAAAGGCGGCCCTTTCGGTGGCCGTTGGTTTGCTCAATGCCGCCGCGAGAAGGATGTCTTCGTTCATGCCGCACCCCGTGGGACTTCAGGGAAAGATCCGCTCTCTAGATCCGTGCGATGAACCAGAGCCAAATGTATCAAATAAATTGCGACTGGAGAAGTGCGCGAGTCGGCCCCATCGCCTAGAGCCTCTTCACGGAGTTTCGCCTTCGGCAGCATGGCCGCTCACCATCTTATCGGACAAGTGCCAATATATTCCGAACGCTCCCTCGGCGTCGTCGCTTTCCTGCAGGGCGAACTTCTCGTAGAACCAGGGCTTCGTCGAGGTCCACAAGGGCGTCGGAAGCCTCGGGCGCTGCGGGGCCGACTTCGTCGAGCGGCCGCCGGGCCAAGCCGCCTCCATGTTTCGATCGGCGTTTGCGGCCCGCACTCTCGACCAGGATGCGGCGCATGGCCTCGGCCGCAGCAGCGAAGAAGTGCCCGCTCTTCTCATCGGATGGTTTTGCAGACCATTCTGCTCAAGTGGGCGGCTTCCTAAACCGTCCGACGAGCCACCACTCCTTGTCATTGCAGTGGACAAAGGGTCGGGAGCCTTGCCGATCCCGAATCTGTGCAAAGACTCCCAATCTCCTGCCTTTTTTACGGGCCGATGAAGATGTCGTCGGAGGCGGGCGTGGCCTTGTTGTCTTTCACGGTACTGGCCAAGAGAGTCAGGACACTGTTGTAGCTGTAGATCCCGCCGCCCTCGGCACCACTGGTCTGGCCAGGAGCCATCGGGACGGCCGTGGTTGCGTCGTTGAACGGGCCGTTGAAAAGTCCGCCGACCTGGGGGCCGAGTGCAGGAAGGTTACCGATCGCCAGGGGGGACGCGGGAGTGAGTTGGGCAAGAGCAACGGGCAAGACGGCTTCATTCGCGGAGGCGACGGCGGTGCCGGTCGCGCTGATTCGGCCGCCCGCGAACGTCGCGCCTTGCGGTGCATTGGCGGGGACGGCTTTGACCAGGCTGAAATAGGCATCTTGGCCATACCCGGTGCTCGTCCCGAAGGTTACACTGTTGCGCAGGTCGGTCCACAGTGCCGCGACCCGCAGGCCGGGGACCGTGGCGATCCCGCTGTAATCGCCCAGGAACCTTGCCGCGTTCGGGAAGGCGGGGTTCACGGTCACCCCGAAGTGAAAGTCGCCCTGGGTCGGGTCGGAGAGGGTCGTGGTCACTTGCTGGAAGGTGAAGTCGAGCTGGCCCTTGCTCCGCTCGCTGGCCAAGGTGTAGCCGTACTCGTGGTTGGCGGGGTCATAGGACCGGTCGAAGAAGCCGATCTGGAGCCGGCCCGAATTATCATAGGCGGCCCAGGGCATGAACTGGTCATTGAGTAGCTGGATCGCCGTGGGGCTGCTCCAGGTCTGGCCGCCGTCGAAGCTTTGGATGACGATGATGTCGGCGTTCGTCTTGACCTGATAGGGGTCCAGTTGCGTTGGCGACGGTCCGCCCTGGCTGGGGTTGTTCCGCATGTCCGACCAGACAAGGGCCAGGTGGTTGGGACTGGTCGGGTCTGCAGCGATGTTGCCGGCGGGGTTGGTGCGGAACTCACTATCCTGGTACGTTTGACTGCCGTCGATATTAATGGGGTAATCGCTGATGCCATCGTAAACTAATCCGGCGTTTACTGGCGCGGTGAGGGCCTGGCCAGTAATCGGATCGACCTTGACCACGCTGTACTGGTCACGATAAAGAGGCCCGGTTTCGTTGCTGTAATCCAGGAAGGACACGTGGATGGAGCCGTCCTTCGCCACCACGGGGATGGCGAACTGGCCGTACATGTCGGCGCCGGAAATCTCCACAGGTTTCGACCAGCTATTCCCGCCGTCGTGCGTGACGGTGGCGTAGATCGGCTGGTTGATTTCGTTACCTGAAGAATCGAGGTTGTAAGCGGTGTAAGTCACGATGGCGTTGCCGTGCCCCCAGGCCGCGATGTACGGCTTGTCGTTGAACAGGAAGCCGTTGGGGCCCGACGATCCCGAGGCTAAAACCGTGGGAGTGGCCCAGGAGCGGCCGCCGTCGGTGGACGTAGACACCAGGACATCGGGGAGAATGATAGCGGCGTTGAAGTTGAAGCCCAGCGTCGAAATGTAGGCGCGGCCGTCGGCGTCGAAGGCCACTGCCGGATCTCCTGTGGCATCGTACTGGGAAGGGAAAGGGATTGCGTAATTGGTCCAGGTCTGCCCACTGTCGAACGAGACGTGCGCCCGCGAGTAAATAGTCTCGGTGACTGATCCATCCGGGTTGGGGACGAGCTGATAGTCGTTGGCGCTACCGATGAAATGTTTGGGGTTGGTCGGATCCACGGCGATGGAGGTCTCGTTGTGCGGCCCGGCGATGGGCTCCGTGTCGGTATTGACGTTGGCGGCTGTGGAGCCTCCGGTGCCCAGCGCGCCCGATGTGGCCGGTGGGCCCGCGAGCAGAGGGTTGTTGACTGGCTGCAGGAATTCGCTCCTCAAATCGCTCAGAGACTCCCCGAACCCAGACAACAAGTTGCGCGGCTCCAGTGCCTCCAGCACCAGGCGCAAGCGCCGCCGCGATTCCCGCCGTCGGGACCGCCGGACGGTTCGGGGCCGACCCCACCAACGCTGTGACAGTTCATTCGACCACATGATGTGATCTCCTGTTCGGGACTGATCCGCGCTACAATGAAAAAGCCATTGCTCCGGGCGCGCAGATCGTACGCTCGGGCAGGCTAACTCGTCGTCGAGCATGCCGTTTGGCAGTCAATGCCTCATCGAACGATTTTCTGTCCCGCAAGCCTTCACACTGTTACACGGGACATATTCCCGATATTCACAAAAAAAGGTCTTTTTTTGAGGTACAAACAGCTCGCCGGACCGGCCAGCGGCGGTGATCCCATGACGCAAGATAAGTTCGTCCGCCGTAGCTTGCGTCAGCTCAGCGACGAATTGGCGGTTTTGTGTCATCGATCCTACCCCACGATCGTCGCCGAACTTTAGCTCGGGACCTTTCGTACGCAGCTCCATCCACGGCATGGACTTGGCGCATCAAGGGTGGGCCTTGGCTCTCGGGCCAAGTTCCTTCCGCGTGGCGTACCCTGTCCACCAATCATTTCACCTTCACCGCTGATAGCGCCTTTATCTTCTCCTCCAGCACCGCTGATTGCGCCTTTGTCTTCTCCTCCAGCTCGGCGAGCAGCTTCTTGACGCCGTCCCGCTGCCGTAGCGGGGCGAGGTCGGCACCCTCTTTCAGGTAGAGCGTGTCCCGGTATCGTCGTCGCACAACAATTGCTGCTGGGTTCGAAAGATCACTTCCCAGCCTGCTTCGCCCAGCCCTCCTCCACTCGCTTCACCAGGTCGATAAAGTCTGGCCGCGTGCGGAGCGGAACGAAGTCTTGGTCCTTCTCCAACCAAGGTCCGAAAACGCACCCGTATCTTTTCCAGTCCATTCCGGCAAGAAGCTTAGAGGCCCGGGATGCGTGGGCCTCGGAAATCCGGGCGCGCTCCGGGGGAGCCAATTTGTCATGCTGGAGCGCGGCCGCTGACAGCAGGGAGTAGGCGCAAGCGACATCGTAGGCGTTCTCGCCATTACTCGGCTTTGCGCCCCAGCGTTCCGCTTCGGCGAGGGCGTCCGCGTAGTGCCCTTGCTGAGCCAGCGCGCGAGCTCGACAAACCCCAATACACTCGTCAGCGAGAGGGAGACTTGCATGTTCGGGTTTCTGACGGCGGATCTCACGGAAATACTGCTCCGCACGCGTACACAATTCCAGAGCCTGGGTGGAGAGTCCTTGCTCGAGGAATACTTGCGCGAGCTCGTGGTCGCGAAAGCCCACGTCCTCCGGTTCGGCAACGGCAGGATGATCGGCTGCGAAGCGTACCAGAAGCGTCCGTGCCAGGTGGAATTCCTGCTTCGATTGTTCCCACAACCGCATATAGCGGTACCAATGGCCCAGGTTGCGGTGAGCATAGGCGAAGCTCTGCCGGTATTCAGGCACGGACGGGAATTCCGCGGCTAAGGCTCCTTTGATGTCGATGTCAGCTTGACCTTCCTTGACAGCCTCGTCATTCCGGCGCTGCCGGACATAGACCCAGGCGAGTAAACCATGGGCGCGCGCCTCTGTCAGGCGAAGCCGAGCGATGCCGCGCGTCTGCGCCGGCAAGCTTTGCAAATCCGCTACGTTGTGACGAGCGATCTCTTCGCCCTCATGGTAGCGGCCGTTAACCATTAGCGCGTTCCCGAGGCGTTCCTGTACACTCGCCCGTCCGATGATGTATTCCGTGACCCTTGGGAAATCCGTGACGAGCTTCTCATAATGCGACAACGCACAACGTAGTTCCTTCTCCCAATCCAGGCCAAGACGAGGTTGACCGGGTTGATTTTTGATCCCCAGATCCGTGTGGGTGTCGGCCAGTTCTTTGCGGTAGTCCGGCACTGTCGGGTACTTGTCAACCAGTTGCTCCTGAAGCTCCAACGCCGCGCGGTACAGTTTGTCACCTTCGGTGTGCTTGCCCGCTCTCGTCAGGGAACGAGCCATGCCATACCGGCTGAGTGCCAAATAGCGCTTATACTCGGGCACCTCCGAGTGAGAAGCCTCCAACGGCGCAAAGATGGTTTCCAATTGCTTGAAGTCGGCTAACGCCTTCTCTTCCTCACCCAGCAGAAAACGCACCTGTGCCAGCCGATAATAGGTCCGCCCACGCTCGGCCTCTCCCTCGGCGTCGTCGCCTTCCTGTTGTGCGAACTTCTCGTAGTACGGTAATGCCGATTCCAGAAGCTCCTTGCGCATCGCGTGCAAGTCGGTCTCCTTGAGCCGCTCGTTGTCGGTGACCTTGCTCAGGTAGTTTTCCACCGCCTGACGCGCCAGCTCATAATTCCGCTTGGCACGCTGCCGTTGCGCCACCGCTTCGTCCCGATCGGTAAGGGCTTGGGCCTCCGCCCGGGTAGCGCGAATTGCCTGCCAGGCACAGATGGCGGCCGCAAGCACCAGCAACCCGGCGAACGCGACCGCTGTGCTCAGGGCCGTGCGATGGTGCCGCGCGAACTTCCGCAAGCGATAGCCCGCGCTGGGCGGCCGGGCCTCGACTACCTCGTCGGCCAAATAACGCTGTAACTCGCGGGCCACCCCGTTGGCTGTCTCATAACGACGCGAGCGGTCCTTCTCCAGACACTTCATCACGATCCAATCCAGCTCGCCACGAACCAGCCGCGTCAGCTTCACCGGCTCCGACTTCCGCTGCACCGCCACGCTGGGCAACGACCCGCTGCCGCTCAGCCGGGCGCTCGGCCGCGGCGGCTCCTCCTCCTTGATCAGCCGCAGCATCTCCTGCCACGCCGCCTGCTTGAAGCGCTTCCTCTCCAGCGGCGTCGTCCCGGTCAGCAGCTCGTAGAGGATCACGCCCAGGGAATAGATGTCTGTGCGTGTGTCCACGTCGAGGTTGTTGACCTCGGCCTGCTCCGGACTCATGTACAAGGGCGTGCCCATCAGGACGCCATGTGCTGTGTACAGCGTGTGTTCGGTCAAAGGCTGGTGTATCGCCTTGGCCAGGCCGAAGTCGATCACTTTGGGCACCGGCTGGCCGTCGTACAGGCAGATGAGGATGTTCGACGGCTTGAGGTCTCGGTGGATGATGCCTTTTTGGTGGGCATGCTGTACCGCCTGGCAGACCGGCACGAACAGCGCCAGACGCTCGGCGATGCTTAGCTGGGCATCGTCGCAGTAGGTGGTGAAGGGAACCCCCTTGACGTACTCCATGACGAAGAATGGCCGGCCCGCATCGGTGGTGCCGCCGTCGAGCACCTTGGCGATGTTGGGGTGGTCCATCAGGGCCAACGCCTGCCGCTCGGCCTCGAAACGCGACAAAACCGACTTGGAGTCCATGCCCGCCTTGATGAGTTTGAGCGCCACTTTGCGGCGGACCGGCTGGGTCTGCTCGGCCACCCAGACGGTGCCCATGCCGCCCTCGCCGATCTGCTCCAGCAGCTTGTAGCGGCCGGCGATGACGGTGCCGACTTGCTCGCCGGCCGGGACATAGCCGACCGTTTCTGGGGACGGTTCGGGCTCGGGGGCGGGACGGTCGAGCGGGTGGCCCGACGCTTCGTGGGCCGCCAGCAGCGCCTCCACGGCGGCCCGGAGCTGGGGCTGGCCGGCGCAGGCCGCGTCCAGGAAGGCGGCGCGCTCGTCGGCTGGCCTCGCCAGCGCCTCGTGGAACAAAGTCTCTTCGCTCATGGCTGCTTCTCCGATTGTGCCGGTGTCGCCGCGTCAGCCGGACGGCTCGACGCTTGCCTACAGTGCGACGAAACCCCGCCCGCAGCGCCAGAAATCTTTTATTTTTCTTCCCCCGCCCAGCCCGCGTCCATCTCCCGGCGCAGCCAGGCGCGGGCGAAAACCCAATGCCGGTCGGCCGTTCGAGGGGCAAGGCCCAGGACCTCGGCGGCTTGGTCGCCGGTCAGCCCCGCGAAATAGCGCAGCTCGACCAGGCGGGCCTTGAGCGGGTCGGTGTGGGCGAGCCGGGCCAGGGCCGCGTCCAGGGCGAGCAGGTCCTCGTCCGGCTCGGGTGCGGCGGCGAGGTCGGGGTGCATCGCCTGCCGCCGGCGGCCGCCGCCGTGCTTGGGCCGCGCCTTGCGGCGGGCGTCCTCGACGAGGATGCGGCGCATGGCCTCGGCGGCGGCGGCAAAGAAGTGCCCGCGGCTGTTCCAGTTTCGCACTTGGTCCACGTCCACCAGGCGGATGTAGGCTTCGTGGACCAGGGCGGTGGCCTGGAGCGTCTGGCCGGGCTGTTCCTGCGCCAGCTTCTGCGCCGCCAGCTTGCGCAGTTCGTCGTAGACCAGCGGCAACAGCTGCGCGGCGGCGTGCGGGTCACCAGCTTCGATGCCAGACAGGATGCGCGTCACGTCGTTCATGGGCGTCATCAAGGGGCTTGCAACTCCCGGCGGAACGTCCACGCACAACGTCGTGAGCGTGTCCGGGAATCCGTGACTCGGTGCGCGTCTAACCTGATGAGCAATCAGGTCTTTTTCCTTCCCACGGGAAACGTCCGGCCATGCTGGAGCAATCAACTGGTTTAACGGAAAGCCCTCCTCGGAGAACAACTACCCGGGTTATTACGGTTCCGGGAAGTTGTTTGGCGAGTGCTTTTCTGCTCAAATCCTTCCACTCTATCTCTGCAATGGGCACAATCAAGTCGGAAAACTGCAAACGAAGCGACGATGGAACGTGACGACTGGAGACGGTTCGTGCTCCTGCAGACACTGCGCAGCCGTGACTTCGAGGTGCCCCACCTGGATTCGTATCGCCGTGTGTGCGAACGCTTGCGTGATCCCCTTCCAACTCCCGTCGCCGACCGCTCCGGCTAATAATTTGGACAGTCCGTTGCTGTGATTCCCGACACGGGGATAAGCGGGCGGGGGGTCGACGGGGCCGATCCAGGGCGGACTTTTGTGGCGAACGGGCTATATGCCCTTGCGCGGCTGGCTTGCGGCGAGGGCTTTGAATCAGTCGGGTTAAGCAGCTCTTCATTGGTAACTCTTGGGTTTTCTCCGAAAGTGCAGCTCTATAAGTGCATGAGCGAGAGATTTCTAAAGCGTCAAGCCGAGTTTCTCTTCGCCTCCTGCCGTAACCGCCTCAGAATACGGGACTTGGCAGCGTAGACAGAGTCCAAAGAGAGATTGAGTTCGGCGGCAACCGATTTAGGATCAACCCCCTCGATTGCCACGCGCCGAAACGCCTGCCACGTCTTGAGCTGGAACTCCGGCTCGATCCGCTCCATCGCCTGACATGCCACGTGGCTGTCATGGTCAATGTCCAACTGGCGCTTGAGGTCGCTCCGACTATCGTGAATGAAGTCCGCAAGTCCGTCGAGCAGGCGGCTGTCCGAGTGACAGATGGAACGGACTCGCTGGGAACGTCGGAAGGCGCGCAGGCGGTTGGTGAGGACTTTGTACAGCCAGCAACGGAACGCACGAGGATGCCCGATGGGCTGAAAGGTCTGTGCTTCCAGGGCCAAAGTAGCCAGTGTCTCCTGGACAAGATCTTCAATATCGACGTGTTGGAGGTTCTGGCAGCGCAGCCAGCCGTAGAGCAGCGGCTCGCAGACGCTAACCAGCCGCACCCAGGCTGCGTCGTCGGTAGCGTCGCGGGCCGAATGGAACAGGGCCCACATGGGCAAGTCTCCTTCGTTGGAGTCTGGTCGCGATACAATGGAGACGACAACGCCGCCGGCGCGCAGACCAAGCGGCCGGTCGCTGCCAAGGCCGGTGAGGATTCTGCTTGGCGGCGAAACTCACCGGACGATTTTTTGTCGCCTCGCGGCGCGCTGCCCGACTCGTCCATTCCTTGTGATGGAATCGAGCCGTTGCGAGGAGCTGCTTCCGCGGGCGCTCTACTCCTTAAATGGCCCAACGCGGAAAGATGGCGTCCGTTCAACTCAAAAGAACAATAAATCGTCGCCAGAAACCGCGAGTCCGAGGATTGGCTGGCTTGCCTTAACGAGCCGATGCCTCCTGGCTGTCGATGAATGCTCTTTCAGATGAAGCCCATCGCAACAGGGAGACAGACGGACAGCACGCAACTTCTTCTTGAGTTGGTGGTCCCTGATCACGTAGTGTCTCCTCATCATCGATGCTCCTCTGAAGGATTAACTGCGGAAAGGCGCTTTCTCAGCGCAGGGGAACAGCATTTTTTGGAAATATCAACACTCTGTCGGAGAATCAACGTTCATGTACGCTTGCCGGACGGACACATCTTTCGGCATGAGGATGCCCATCTCTCCGGGCTGTCGCGCCTGGCGCGTCGGCGTTCACGGTTGCCGTCCGGTATCGCGGGGCCGGCTTCTGCTGTCGCGGCTCGCTTGTTCACGGCGGGGCGAGCGCCGCCCGGTCTCAGGCAGCGGGGAACGGCGGCTCGTCTTCAAACCAGCTGCCGGCCGGCAACTCGGCGACGTCGTCTTCCTCGGTGAACAGTTCTTCCAGGGCGGTTTCGAGCAGCCGATGAGCGCGAACGAAGAGCCCCCTTCATTAGCGCGTCTACTTCGTCCGCGTTTGCCCGGCATGAATCCAGGGAAGGAGGCATTACTGGAGCGAACTAGGCTCGCCCGTGAACCTGGAGGATCGAGATGCGAACGCTCTCGCCCCGACAGTTAGCACTCCAGGCTGAGGAGCTCAGAGGCAAAACAGGACATTCGGAACTGAAGAAGTCGCGCGGAAGTTTGCCCCGTGCGGCGTCTCCGAGCGGAACGGTGTTAGGTGCCCGCGACCGGTCACGTTTTTCTGGAGGGCGCCTCGCCCTCGTCTCTCCCTGTGAGCGAAAGGCTTTTGCGAGATGAGAATTCGCTAGCGAGGGAGTGATTCCAGAAGAGACAAGCAGGCACGCCAAGAAACAATGCTCGGACCACACGATCATAAAAGGTAGTATTCGGTGGGCTGCTGTCTTCTTCGAGCTTTGCCGGTACCACGAAGTAACCAGGCTGTTGTTGTTCCAGGAGGCCCCACAAGCTCGCCTCTTTCGGTTGTCCGCCTCGCACGTACGGAACGAGGTTCTGTTCCACGCTCGATTCTCTCCGGGGATGGTTCGGAGAGGAAACCGGTCGGTCGAATAGACACCAATCGGCCGGGGAGACTTCCTTCGGTTGAAGCTGGCAGAGGTCAGAGGATACCAGAGGAAAGGTGCTTTCTACCGTCTCGGTGGAATCCGACGAAGGATAAAGGCCCAGGAGCATGAGGGAAACCGAGGCGGCGACCCAGGGTGCATCACCCCCGAAGCGTCGTCCGATCTCGGTGGCCGTCAAATCCCACGTGACTAACGCTAGAGGTGATGTCGAGGAAAAGGCTGTCAGTCCTCCCGGAGCCGTGATAGACCCGATGGCCACGACTGGATTGGCGGGATTCGGTATGCCTCTTGAACCTCCTGGAGAAAAGCTCTGCGCGACGGCGAAGCCTACCTGGCTCTCTGGAGATTGCGAAAAAATGGACAGAGTCGGCGCCAAGGCGAAGGACGAATTGCTGATGGGTAGTAGCACGGCGGTCGGTGCAGGTTGTCCGGAATCGCTCCCAATTGCAGGACCCTGGGCTGGCGGCAATGGGTAATCGTCATTATCAGAGTTGGGGTCGTAAGGGAGCGTTCCTGCCGTTCCGGATTGACTATCCTGTGATTTCTGGATGGCTCCGAAGAGGCCATGTTGCTCGTGATTGATACCCGCTGCGAAGAAAAGGGTCTGGGAATTTCCTGCGAGATGATCGTTGCCGAAGGTTAGACCCCACAGGCCATCGATCGCAAGTGGATTTCCCGCGCCGTCTGTCAGTTGCCCGAGGTAGGCCCCGCTGCTCAAATCATAGGCGCTGATGCGCCCGTCGCCGTTGTTGCTCACGAGAAGAGCACCACCGAATGGGCCGAAGGATTGTGGGGCCACTGCCATTCCCCACGGCGAGTTGAGCGCCCCGCCGGAAGCCAGGCGCTCTACCAGGCTGCCGGATGGGCTGAAGACATCGATAAAACCGTTTCCCGCCCCGGCTACATCATTGCTCCCATCGGCTTCCTTTTTCGCGTAAGTGACGAACAACTGACCGTTGATGTTCTGAACATTGAACGGGGCGAACCCCGATGGGAGGTTGGGGTCGGAGAAGGAGCCATTGGTGGAGACTGGGTTGAAGTCCTGGTCGAACACGTCGATCATGCCGCGCCCGAAATCCGCTGCGTAGAGGTAAGGTTTGCCGTCAGCCCCGGTGGCCAGCGCCAATCCCTTGTAGACCGCTCCCGCTGCGGAATTATCGATCACCACATGAGCGCTGGAATCATCTACTTGAGGGTTCCAGGCGGAGATCGTGCCGTCCTCGGAGGCGAAGAGAAAGTGCGCGGGACCTGAAACGCCGTTCGCCGTGACCTGGAAGCCGGTACTGCCGTTGTAGACTACACCTGTCGGTGTTCCGCGATGTCCTTCTATTCCTGGGATGGTGACAACGACCGGCAAAAGTTGCCCATTGCCATCCATAACGTCGGAAACCCCGCTGCCGTTCTCGCCGAGCCAGAACGCACCGGTGGGACTGAAAGCGATGCCCCAGGGATTGTTAGCGTTGGGGTCGGTGACGCGGGCAAGCCCCGGCACGTCGGAGTCGAGGTTGATCTGTATGAAATCGGTTGAAAGCAAGTAGCGATCTTCGAGCGCTTCCAGCGATGGCCCGCGATTCTGCCGACGTCTCTGCGCTTTGTCATCCCGCGACCGTCGCCTTTGACGAGTCCAGATACTCACGATTGCCTCTCCCACGGAACGGGTGTGGAAATTGGCCAGTAGGGTCCAACGTACTCCATCCAGGCTGTTAATGAGGGGAGAAGGCCGATTTGAGAGGATTTCAATTGAAAGATAGCACCTAATTTTCCGAGAAGCCAGGAAATGAGTAAATTATTCCTTAGTCCCTAGAACTAGCCAACTTCTGCTCGATGCTGCGGAATTCAGTATCATTGCGCACCGGCGCCAAGGCGCCATCCGGCAATACTTTTTCCCTCCAGAATGCCAAGCGTTCGCTACGGCGAATCATGTCCATCGTCTGTTGCAGAGCCATCAAGGCTCGCCGACGATACTCGTTCCGCACGGCTTGCCGATCTTGCTCGCTCGGGTCGGCGTCTACCCGCGCCACGGCCTGTGCAAAAATGCAAGCGATGTTGAACATCATCTCCGGACTTTCCGGCTTGCGGCGGAGGGATTCTTCCGCGTCTGCCACCGCTTGACGATAGTGTCCGAGCATGACTCGTGAAAGACCGCGGCCCGTGTAGGCATCGTCTTGGTCGGGGTTCAAGGAAATCGCTCTTTCAAAGTCGCGCAGAGCCAGTTTCCAGCCATCCGAAAAGAAATGCGCCCAGCCGCGATGTGAATAAATCTCCGCATCCGGGCGACGCTCCAGCGCCCGCGTGTAATCGTCCACCGCTTCGGGATAGCGGCCTGTTTTCATGCGGGCCAGCCCTCGGCCGCGGAAGATATCTGCGTTCTGCTCGCCTCCAAGGCGCAGGTACTCATCGTAGGCTAATTCGGCGTCCGCGTAGCGTTTTAGCTCCAGTAAACACCGGGCACGCACGCCGTGCGCGAGAGGGCTTTCGGGGGCTACTCGCAAAGCAGCGTCGCAATCCGCCAGTGCCTTGGTGTACTTCCCTGCCTGGCAGAGAAGACGGCCGCGCTCGACGTAATAACCCAGAAAGACAAGCGGAGGCGGATGCAATCGGGAAGCCAACTCCACCTGCCTGGCAGCCTGATCGAAATCTCCCTTTGCGAGATGAACCCAGGCGAGGTTCGCGTAGGCGTTGTACTGCTCCGGCTTCAGAGCAATTGCCGAACGAAAGTCGTCGGCAGCCTGTTCCAGCTGCTTCTGCTGGTAGCGGAGGACGCCGCGAGTGAGCAGGAGCGTGTAGCGGGCATCGCCGTCGGGGTCGAGGCGGAAAGCCGTGGCGAAATCTTCCTCGGCTTCCTGGATGGCCCCCAACTTTTCGTTGGCGAAGCCGCGAAAGAGGTGAGTCCAGACAAAATCCGTTCTCTGGGCCAGACAAGCGTTAAAGCCCGCACGTGCTGCTTGCCATTCGCCTAGGCGGAGCTGACAGACGGCGAGGAAGAACTGCGCCCAGAAATGGGTCGGTTGTACGGCCAAGGCTCGGTTGAAGTCCGCGCGAGCCTCCGCCCAGGCACCGCGCCGGTAGTTCTCCTCTCCACTCAGGAAATGGTCCAGGGAGGTCTGCGGTGACTGAGCCTCCGCCCTCCCTGCTTCCTTCCGGGCCTCCTCCGCTTCTCCCAGTAGCCTTAACAAGGAGGCCCGTCGAAAGTGGTAGGCGCGAGTGGGCAGTCCCAATCGACCGGCTCGATCGAGGGTTTGCAGTGCCGCACGAGAGCGCTCGCTCGACGTTAAGCCTGGCTGCTGACTCTGGGCCTCGGCGAGGATGAGTAGCAGTGCGTAACAGTCCTCCACAACCTCGGTCCGCCGGGCATCCGCACTACAGAGATCGGGAGAGCGTACTTCACCCTCAGTTCCCACGCCGGCAAGTGTGAGCGCCTTGATGGCTGCCGTTTCGGCGGTTTTCCAAGTAGTATCGCGCTCTGCGCCTGCGAAAAAGTTCCCCTGATCCTGCGCCAACAGTCCATGAAAGAGCGCCTCGTCCCGGAGCCGAGTGAATTGCACGTACCTGTCTTCGGCGCGGTGATGCGCCAGCTGGTCGGATACTCGCACATACCAGAGCGACATGGCTGCCAGGCATAGGAAGGCGATGCCGAGCACACCCTTCGCGAGAAGGGTCTGTCGCCGGCGGGCGAACCGATACACGCGTCGGACCAGACCGGCGCGGCGGGCTTCGATGGGCTGCCCCTTAAGGAATCGGCGCAGGTCGTCGGCCAAATCCTCCGCACTGGCGTAGCGCCGGCCAGGTTCCTTCTCCAGACAGCGGAGGCAAATTGACTCCAAATCGCGCGGCAAGCCCTTCTGCAGGCATGTGGGCGGCACCGGCTCTTCGGATCTTACCTTTTCCAGTGTATTTAGCAGGGTCGTTCCCTTGAATGGCGGGTCGCCGGTTAGCAAGGCGTAGAGGATGGCCCCCAGTCCGTAGACATCCGCCTGCACACCGACTCCACGGGCGTTGCCGAAGGCCTGCTCAGGGGCCATGAAGCTGGGCGTACCGAGGAAGGCTTCGGTTGGCGTGGGACCTGTCTCTGCATCGAGCAACTTCGCCAGCCCGAAATCAGTAACTTTCGGCGTGCCATCGGCCGTCAGGAGGATGTTACGGGGCTTGAGATCACGGTGCAGGATGCCGTACTGATGCGCATGATGGATTCCCCGCGCGATCGCTTCGACGAGCTCCGCGGCTTCTCGGGCGGGTACAGCATTCCCTTCGGCCCTTTGTGCGAGGCTGCCTCCGTCCACGTACTCCAGGGTGAGGAAAGGCAGTTTATCATGATCGCCCACCTCATAAATCTGCACGATGTTGGGGTGTTGGAGTCGGGCAACCGCCTCCGCCTCCGTGCGAATACGAGCCTGGAGCACGGGATCGGCGCTCGCCCCGGCGAGGAGCATCTTCAAGGCTACCAACCGCTTCAGCCGGTTGTGTCGCGCCTTATAGACGACCCCCATACCTCCCCGACCCAGTTCCGCGAGGACTTGATAACCCGGCACCTCGGGTAAGCTCTTCGCCATCTGCTCGGCGGAGAGCAGGCTGGTCGCCGCGTGTTGTAGAATCGAATTGGAGACGATCTGCGTACCGTCAAAAACCAGCTCAGGCGAATGTGACGGAAACCATTGCCGTAGCGGCTCCTCGAATTCCCCGAACCGTTGCAGGTATTCCGCCAGCGCAGGCCGGTCGCCTCGTTCGCGGCGCAAGAGGATCTCGTTACCAATGAGTTCAACGATGGCTTGCGTGTCGGTCCGTAGCTGGGGATGCTGATCCAGGTAGGCTTCGACGCGCACGGCCTCTCCCAGCTGCCAGCGACCGCGCTGATCCGCTTTCACGAGGGTCAGCAGCCCCACCACTTCTGTCACGAGTGCCCCTTTCGGCGCAGATGATTGATCCTTTTCGCCCTGTCCTCGTAAACTGGAATCGACGCTCCAATCATAGGTCAAAATCTTTAATCCTGTGTCGTTTGTGTTGGCCGGCAACACCTGAGCAGAATAGAGGGAAAGGATGCCGCGTAAGGAGGAAGCAGGCCTGTCGAAGCATGCTCGAATAGTGACGGGGTAAGCGTCCACCGTCCCCGAACCCGCTACCTGCTCACTCGCCCGGGAAACTACCGATAGGACGTCTCAGGGCTGGGTTTTTCTCGGGAATTCCTCAGTTCTTCGGCAACACGTCCTCGGTGGCACTTCCAGAGATGGAACTGTTCGTCGTGTCCACGACGGTGAGAGTCTGGAAGCCCAGCGCATTGAACGTGTAGCTAAAGACGTGGACTCCGTTGTCGTTGTAACTAAACGTGAAATTCTGCGTCCCCCCTGTGGAATCGGTACTGCTAAGGTGGACTGAGCCGCGGTAGCCGGTGTTCACGTTGCCGAAGTCATCCACAGACTCGACCGTGAAGCTGAAACCGACTCCCTGTGTCACCGTGGACGGAGCGATGATGAGGAAGTGTGTGACGGCGGCGGCACTGACGGCGATTCCCGTCTCGATGCCGGTGGCGCTGGGCGTCTGCGTATCCGTAACCGTAATGGACTGGGTGCCGGCCTTCTTGAGCGTGGCCGTGAACGTGTGGACGCCAGCATCCGCGACGGTGAACGAGTAATTGGCCGGCAAGGCGGCCAAGGGATCGCTACTGCTGAAAGTCACGGTGCCACTATAGTTGGTGGCAACATTGCCGAAGGCATCCTTGACCGTGACGGTGAACGTATGCGCCACACCCGCCGTAGTGGCCGGGAAGCCTGTAACGACGAATGACGCTGCTGCACCGGGCGTCACTGTAATTGACTGCGTGTTGGTGAACGCAGTGTTCACGGTATCCGTAACGGTAAGCGACTGCGGACCTGCGGTCTTAAAGGTGGCCGTAAACGTGTGTCTGCCGCCATCGGCGGCGGTAAAGGTGTAGTTGGCGGGCAGCATGGCCTGCGCGTCGGAGCTGGTGAAGTGGACCGTGCCGAGGTAGTTAGTGGCCACGTTGCCGAAGGCATCCAGGGCAGTCAGCGTGAACGTCTGAGCCGCTCCGGCGGTAGGGCCGGCTGGCAAGCCGGTGACGACCCACGCCACGGGAGCGCCCGGAACGACGCTGACCGACTGAGTGCTGGTGAACGCTGGGTTCGCGGTATCCGTAACCGTGAGCGACTGCGTCCCGAGAGTCTTGAAGACAAATAGAACGTTGTGCCTGCCCTGGTCGGACGCAGTGAACGTGTAATCAGCGGGCAAATCAGCCTTGGCATCCGAGCTGCTGAAGTGGACCGTCCCGGTGTAGCTAGTGGCCACATTACCGTAAATGTCCAGAGCCATGACCGTCACGCCGGACTGGGTACCGGCAGCGCCCAGGCCCGACGGACTTGTCATGGTCAGGCTGTTGGGCGCCAGCGGGGTGACGAAGACGAGCGTCTGACTGCTGACACCGATCGCAAGATCCTTGGCGCTGAGGAATGGCACATATGTTCCAAAGGCTTTGAAGAGCGTGGCGCTGAAAGTATGCGTGCCGTGGTCAGCGGCAGTGAAGGTGTAATCGGCCGGTAGCACCGCCTGAGTGTCGCTGGTCAGGGCGCTGAAGTGAACCGTGCCGGTGTAGCCGGTCTCGATATTACCATACTTATCCTCGGCGGTGATGGTGAACGAGAAGGGCGTCCCCGCCGGAGTGGATGTCGGCGTCACAAAGGCAAACTGGGCCAGCGCCGCGGGAACGACCATGATGGAGTCGGTCGCAGTGGGCATGGCGGCGGCGAAAGCAGAAAGCGTGTAGGATCCCGCTTGAGTCAAATTCGAGAACAGGAAAGTGTGTCGGCCACCGTCGGCGGCCGTGAAATTATACTGCCCCAACAACTTCAAGGACGTCGAGCCCACCTGGCTTGAATCGAGGTCCACGGTGCCATGGAAGTTAGGGTCAGGGTTTCCCAGCGCATCGACGGCCGTGATCGTAACCGAAGACGTTGAGCCTGCCGTTATCTGCTGCGGAGCCGAGATGGTGAAGCCGACCGCGCCGCCGGTCCGGCTGTCCCAGCCAGGCGAATTAAGATACAGGGCAACCTGGCCGGCGGGTAATCCCTGGACATTCACCAGCACGTCCGGTGTGCCGTTGCCATCGACGTCTGCCACAGCCACGGTCCCGCCGAAGATTGGCGTTGAATCGCCAAAGAAACCATCGCCCAGCCCGAGTTCTACCTGCCCGGTGGAGCCTGAAACGAGGTCGGGGATGCCATCGCCGTTGAAATTAACGGCTGCCTGACTGGCGAAAGTTACTCCCGATGGAGTGGGAATCAAGGAGGGAGCCGGAAGGGTGCCGTTGCCATTGTTCAGCAGCACTCTCGCCACGCTTGAGGGGTTGGCAGGGGCGAAGATAGCCCCGGCCAAGTCGAGGTGGCCATCGCCGTTTACGTCCACGGCGGACAGGGAGACGAAATCTCCAGCAAAGTACCTGGCCACAGATTGCAGGCTGCCGCCCGCCTGGCCGAAGAGCATAGTCAAATCGGTCCCGACAAAGTTGATGTCCAGGCTTACGGCGAGGTCAGTGCGGGCATCGTTATTGAAATCGCCCGCCGCCAGGGAGATCGGAGCGCCTGTCAGGGCAATGGTCGAGGATGTGAAGCTACCGCTGCCGGTATTCATGAAAACTGATAGCGTTCCGGAGATGTAGTTGCCGACGGCAAAGTCGAGGCGGCCGTCACCGTTGAAGTCACCTACCGCCACATTGCGGGGGCTGGTGCCGACTGTGAAGGTTTCAGGCGCTTGAAGCGTGCCATCCCCGTTTCCGAGCATCACGCTCACGGTGCCGCCTTCATAGATCAATCCACCCCGTGTACTCCAGAAGTCCTTATTGTTGACGACGACCAGATCGAGCTTACCGTCGCCGTTGAAATCGCCTGTGCTGATCGTGGAGTAAGGCTCAAGGTTAACGGTAATTCCTTTGGCAGCGGAGTCGCTGATGGTGCTAATGGGGGCCTGGAAAGTGCCGTCACCATTGCCGCGCAGCATATTCACGTAATCGTTCGATAGATCTTCCGTGGCCACGGCCAGGTCGAGCTTACCGTCGCCGCTGAAATCACCCACCGCCAGAGAAACAGGCGCGGTGGTGAGTGCGATATCGGTCCTGGGCTTGAAGGTGCCATCGCCGTTGCCGAGAAGGATGCTCACTGATTTGGAGCCGAAATTGCCTGTAGCGAGATCGAGCTTGCCATCGCCGTTGAAGTCGCCCACCACGACGGAAGTGGGCGTGGTTCCCGTGGCGTAGTCCGTCTTGGGTCCGTAGCTTCCGTTTCCACTGCCCAGGAGCACGCTGACGGTGTTGGAGTTCTGATTGATGACGGCGAGGTCCGCATGGCCATCGCTGTTGAAGTCTCCCACGGCCTGGCTAACGGGATTGTTTCCGACTGGGAAGGTAGGCGCAGTGAAGAGACTAAGCACCATACGATCTTCAAGGGCCTCGACGCCTGGGCAATAGAAGTGCAGCCGACGAGTACTTACCTTCTTAGATCTCCGAACCTGTTTCTTGAGCCACGAGATAAACATGGTAATACCTTCCACAGAGGCGAAACGAGATAGAAAGCATGATTACACGACGAGACGGACGATGGACCTGCCTTCGGTCCTAGAGCCTGTTATGCACTTGGAAGCCGGATTTCTCGGAAATTTCGAGCACCGGCTCCCAAGTGCATAACAGGCTCTAAGCGAGTCCACCGCCACCACCACCGCCGCCACCACCGCCACCGCCGCCTCCGGTATTCGCCACCACATCGACGACAATGCTGCCAATAATGGCGTTATTGGTGGTATCGACGATCGTAATGGTCTGCAAACCCAGCGCGTTGAACGTGTAGCTGAAGACGTGGACGCCGTTGTCATTGTTGCCGAAGGTGAAATTCTGCGTGCCACCCGTGGGATCCGTGCTGCTGAGGTGGACCGAGCCGCGATAGCTGGGGACTACGTTGCCGAAGGCGTCCACAGCTGTCACCGTGATTTTGAAGCCAACGCCCTGCGTGACAGTGGTCGGGCCGCTGATCACGAAATGATCCACCGCCCCGGGCGCGACCGAGACCGATAGGCTGCTGGTGACCGAGGGATGCGCGGTATCGGTCACGGAAACCGTTTGCGTACCAGCGGTCTTCAGCGTCGCCGTGAAAGTGTGAATCCCACGATCGGCCGCCGTGAATGTGTAATCAGCCGGCAACCCGGCTTGTGTATCGGAACTGGTGAAGTGAACCGTGCCCGTGTAGTCCGTGAGCACGTTGCCCGCAGCGTCCAGAGCAACCAGCGTGAACGACTGCGCCACGCCGGCCGTTGCCGTCGGCGATGCGAACATTTCAAAGGATGCCGGCACAACCGTAAAGACGCTGATCTGTGCTTGGCTGCTGAACGCGGGATTCGCGGTATCGGTGACGGAAAGCGTCTGTGTACCGGCGGTCTTCAGCGTCACCGTGAAAGTATGGCTGCCGTTATCCGCGGCAGTGAACGTGTAATCGGCGGGCAACACGGCCTGCGGGTCGGAACTGGCGAAGTGAACCGTGCCCGTGTAGCCGGGGGCGACGTTGCCGAATCGATCCACAGCCGAAACGACCACGGTGGTCGGGATCCCGGTCGGCGTGGTCGAGACGACACTTATGCTCAGGCTCACCGGGGCCAGCGGGGTGACGACGATGTTCGCGAAGCTGCTGACGCCGGTGGCAACATCCGTCGCGGTGATGATTGGTGACGACGCACCCACAGTCTTGGTGAGCGTGGCCGTGAAGGTGTGCGTGCCGGCGTCGGCGGTGGTGAAGGTGTAGTTGGGCGGCAGCACCGCCTGGGTGTCGTTGGCCAGCGCACTGAAATGGACAGTACCGGTGTAGCCGGTCTCGACGTTGCCGAACTTGTCCTCGGCGGTGATAGTGAACGAGAACGGCGTGCCTGCGGGAATGGAGACCGGCGCCGAAAAGGCGAACTTGCTCAGGGCGGCTGGCACGACCGTGACCGGTGCGGTAACGGTGGGCATACCGACGGCAAACGTGGACAGGGTGTCGGGGCCGGCCTGTGTCAAATTCGAGAAGAGGAACGTGTGCTGACCGTTGTCGGCCGCGGTGAAGGTGTACTGGCCCAGCAGATTCCGGACCGTCGAACCGGCCGGGGTACTGTCGAGGTCCACGGTCCCGAGGAAGCCCGGCACGGGGTTGCCCAGGGCATCGACGGCTGTGACAGTGACGGAGGTGTTGGCGCCGGCCGCGATCTGCGTCGGGGCGGAGACGGTGAAGCCGATGGCTCCGCCCGTCCGATTATCGAAGCCCGGCGAATTGAGCCAAGCGGCCACCTGGCCGGTCGGGTAAACTGGGTTTCCCACCAGGATATCCACGGTGCCGTTGCCGTCGGCGTCAACGGCGGCGACGGAGCTGCCGCTGGGGAACGGGAGCGTAATCGTATCGCCGAACCGCCCATCGCCAAGCCCCAGCTCCACCTGTCCGGACGCCGTCACCAGGTCGGGGATGCCGTCGCCGTTGAAATCGGCGCTGGCCTGGCTGGCCAGGGTCACGCCGGCGGCAGGAATCAAGTGCGGCACCGGGAACGTGCCGTTGCCGTTGTTCAGCCAGGGTTGGATCGCGTTCGGGGTGCCGAATATCCCAGTGCCGCCGATGCCGGCGAGATCGAGGTGGCCATCGCCGTTGAAGTCCCCGACGACGGGAGCAATGAGGGGTAACGCGTACGTCGCCCCGGCTTGCAAGCTGCTCCCCGTTTGACCGTTGAACACTTCCACGCCGAAGAAGACGCCGCCGGATGAGGGAAGGACGGTTATGGGAACGGCGAGGTCCGTGGCGCCATCGCCGTTAAAATCTCCTGCCGCCAGGATGCCTGGGAAGCTGCCGCTTCCGAGGGAGAGGAGCGATGACGTAAAGTTGCCGCCGCCCGCGTTCGTGAAGACGGACACCGAACTGGATGCATTGTTGCTCACGGCGAAGTCAGGGCGGCCATCGCCGTTGAAGTCACCGACCGCCACGGACTGGGCGCCTGAACCAACGGCGAAGTTCTGGGACGCTTGGAACGTGCCATCCCCGTTTCCGATCAACTCGCTCACCGTTCCGGGGAAGGGCTGCCTCCCAACGATAACGCCACCCTTCCCGAAGAGATCGCCGTCCTTGTTGTTCACGACGACCAGATCGAGGCGACCGTCGCCGTTGAAATCGGCGGTGCTGATCGAAGACGGCCTCGAAGGAAATAATCCAGCCACAGCGGTAGTGGTGACGGTGGTGACGGGGGGCTGGAAGGTGCCGTTGCCGTTGCCCAGCAGCATCGTCACGTCGTCGGTGGTGGCGTTCCCGGTGGCGACCGCGATGTCGGTAATGCCGTTTCCTCTGAAGTCGCCCGTGGTCAGGGCCATGGGCGTCAGGGTCAAGGCGATGTCGGTCTTGGCTTGGAAGGTGCCGTCGCCGTTGCCCAGCAGCAGACTGATGCTGTTGGAGCCCGAGTTGGCCACGGCGATGTCGAGTTTGCCGTCGTGGTTGAAGTCGCCCACGGCGACGCCCACAGGAGAGACGCCGGTGGCGAAGTCCGTCTTGGGCTGGAAGGTACCGTTGCCGTTGCCCAGCAGCACGCTCACGCTGTTCGCGCTCTGGTTGACCACGACGAGGTCGGTGCGGCCGTCGCCGTTGAAGTCCCCTGTGGCCTGGGCCACAGGATTGTTGCCGACGGCAAAGGTGGTTGGGGTGAAGAAACTGAGAACGGTACGATCTTCCAGTTGCTCCAAGAAGAGCGGCGCCGGCCGGCCGCGTTTCCGAATGATCGGTCGAGATCGGGGCTTGACGATGCGGTGAAACCAACGAGAAAACATGACCACAACTCCTGTGACAGGGACCGATTACAACGTCGGGTTCGCAGCCGGCTGGGGAAGGAACAAGCTAATTTGGGACGATTCCGTTTCACGGCTGTGCTGGGATTATCAAGTTTCGTGGCGAGACCGGACAAAAAACCAGAAAAAGTCGACCGACTGCGTTGAAGTGGTACAGAGGAAAAAAAATGGAGTCTTTCGTGTCCGGTTCGGCCGCGGTTCTTGATAAGTGGTACAGAGGGCGTTTCTTCGCTCGCTCCGAGTGCGGGGCCAGGTCCATCGGCAGCTCGGAGCGAGCGTCTCAGTCTTCTGTACTTCAGGAGTTACGATGATGAATGAACAGCGTATGAATGCGACTCAGCATGGCGGGTCAGGCCCGGCCGTCAGGTCTGGCCACGAGCGGCGGCGACGTTGGTTCCTCAAGACGCTGGTCGCTCTTGCAGTGGGTGTCTTCGCGATGGGAGGCACGGTCCATGCAGGCGGTCCGGGTGGCGGTGGTGGCGGTGGTGGCGGCGGTGGCGGTGGTGGCGGTGGTGGTGGCACGGTGCCCTATGGCGACGTGGTCGGCACCTGGATGGTGATCGGCGACCTC
>Ga0070738_10002080_pt1 | contig 33378 bp, 28 predicted proteins | sample Coa_R2_2_FD_66446 | JGI IMG/M metagenome (GOLD analysis project Ga0070738, IMG submission 66446) | Surface soil microbial communities from Centralia Pennsylvania, which are recovering from an underground coalmine fire - Coalmine... | ecosystem: Environmental > Terrestrial > Soil > Unclassified ...
AGCGCCATCAGCAGCACCGAGAAGATCGACAGCAGGACGCCGAGGCCCAGCGCATCGTCCGGCTCGACCCGGCCGGCCGGCAGCGGCCGGTTGGCGGTGCGCGCCATCAGGGCGTCGAGGTCGCGCTCGAACCACATGTTGATGCACCCCGCCGCGCCCGAGCCGAGCGCGATCGCCACCACGGCGAGGACGGCCTCGAACGGATGGATGTGCGCCGGCGCGATCAGCACGCCGACCAGCCCGGTGAAGACCACGAGCGACATCACGCGCGGCTTCAGGAGGTCGACATAATCCTTCACGCGCGCCGGCGCGGTGGTGGTCGTCCAGAGGCTGTGTGCGGTGTCGGTCATTGCCCTATTCAAGGCGAAGGCGCCGCTAGGGCGCCTTCGCTACCCAAATCCTCTAGTGGTGGGCCGTCGGCGAGATCTGCGGCAGCTCTTCGAAGGTGTGGAACGGCGGCGGCGACGCCACGGTCCACTCGAGGGTCGTGGCGCCCTCGCCCCAGTAGTTCGCCTCGACCCGGCGGCCGGCGAAGATGGTGCCGAACACCACGAAGACCAGCCAGAAGAGGGTCGAGCCGAACGAGATGAACGCGCCGATCGACGAGATGAAGTTCCAGTGCGCCATCGCGTCGGGATAGTCGAGATAGTGGCGCGGCATGCCGGCGAGGCCCGAGAAGTGCATCGGGAAGAAGGTCAGGTTCACGCCGATGAACATCGTCCAGAAGTGCACCTGGGCCGCCCACTCCGGATACATGCGGCCGCACATCTTCGGGAACCAGTAGTAGAAGCCCGCGAACATGCCGAACACCGCGCCGAGCGACAGCACGTAGTGGAAGTGCGCGATCACGTAGTAGGTGTTGTGCAGGGCGTAGTCGACGCCGGCGTTGGCCAGCACGACGCCGGTCACGCCGCCGACGGTGAACAGGAAGATGAAGCCGATCGCCCACAGCATCGGGATCTCGAGGCGGATCGAGCCGCCCCACATCGTCGCGATCCAGGAGAAGATCTTCACGCCGGTCGGCACCGCGATCACCATCGTCGCGGCGACGAAGTAGGCGCGGGTGTCGACGTCCATGCCCACCGTGAACATGTGGTGTGCCCACACGACGAAGCCGACCACGCCGATCGCCACCATCGCGTACGCCATGCCCAGGTAGCCGAAGATCGGCTTCTTGGAGAAGGTCGAGACGATGTGGCTGACGATGCCGAAGGCCGGCAGGATCATGATGTACACCTCGGGATGGCCGAAGAACCAGAAGAGGTGCAGGAACAGCGTCGGGTCACCGCCGCCGGCCGGGTCAAAGAAGTGCGTGCCGAAGTTGCGGTCGGTCAGCAGCATGGTGATCGCGCCCGCCAGGACCGGCAGGGCGAGCAGCAGCAGGAACGCCGTCACCAGGATCGACCAGGCGAACAGCGGCATGCGGTGGAGCGTCATGCCCGGCGCGCGCATGTTGAAGATCGTGGTGATGAAGTTGATCGCGCCCAGGATCGAGCTGGCGCCCGCGATGTGCAGCGAGAAGATCACCATGTCCATGCCCGCGCCCTGCTGGATCGTGAGCGGCGGGTAGATCGTCCATCCGGTGCCGACGCCGCCGCCGATCACGGCCGACAGCAGCAGCAGGATGAAGGCGGGCGGCAGCAGCCAGAAGCTGATGTTGTTCATGCGCGGGAAGGCCATGTCCGGCGCGCCGATCATCAGCGGTACGAACCAGTTGCCGAACCCGCCGATCAGCGCCGGCATGACCACGAAGAACACCATGGTCAGGCCGTGCGCGGTCACGATCGTCTGCCAGAGGTGCCCGTCGGGCGTGCCGTCCGCACCGGCGAAGTACTGCACGCCGGGGTGCAGCAGCTCGAGGCGCATCACGACGGAGAAGAGACCCCCGATCAACGCCGCGATGATGGCGAAGATCAGGTACATCGTGCCGATGTCCTTATGGTTCGTGCTGTATAGCCAGCGGGTGATGCCGTGGGGCGTGTGGTGGTCGTCGTGGTGGGCGGCGGCGCCGTGCGCGGTGGCCATGTGTCCTCTCCTGCGGAGCGCTTAGCGGTTGGTGGGGATCGTGGAAGCCGAAGCCAGGCCCGTCGCAGGCCCTGTCGCCGGCACGAGCCCGGCGGCCTTCTTCTTCTCCGCAACCCACGAGTCGAAATCGGCCTTGGAGACCACCTTCACGGCGATCGGCATGTAGTTGTGGTCCTGCCCGCAGATCTGCGAGCACTGGCCGAAGTAGATTCCTTCCTTGGGGACCTCGATCCAGCCCTCGTTGAGGCGGCCCGGGATCACCGTCTTCTTGATGCCGAAGCCCCAGACCGTCCAGCCGTGCATGACGTCGGCGCCGGTGCCGATGACACGGATCACGGTGTTGGCCGGGATCACCATCTCGTTGTCGACCGCCAGCATGCGCGGCTGGTCGGGCTTCTGCTTGACGCGGTCGGCCTCGGCCAGCATGCGGCTGTCGACCGAGAAGTTGCCCTGGTCGGGATATTCGTACTGCCAGTACCACTGGTGACCGGTCACCTTGACCGTCATCGCCGCGTCCGGCGCCTTGTCGCCGTAGTACAGCAGCCGGAACGACGGGATGGCGATCACCACCAGGATCAGGATCGGGATGATCGTCCAGGCGATCTCGAGCACGGTGTTGTGCGTGATCGTGCTCGGCGTCGGGTTGCGCGAGGCGTGGAAGCGGAAGACCACGTAGAGCAGCAGCGCCAGCACGAACAGGGAGATCAGGGTGATGATCACCAGCAGCAGGTCGTGCAGCGATGCGAGATGCTGCTGGACCGGCGTGAAGGAGTCGGGGAAGCCCATCTGCCAGTCGTGCGGGATGCCGATCACCGGCACCTTCGCCTGGGCGACGGCGCTACCCGCCCCCGCACCGAACGCCAACAGGCTCGCCAGCAGCGATCCGATAAACGTGCCTAACCACCGCGTGCCGACCATACGTTCGTCCCCTGAGCCCGCTTGCGCGAGGGAATCTTCCGATTGGCAAAATCCCCCGCAATTCAAAGCGGTTAGTACCAGATATAGGAGTTGGTGGTAACGGGTTTTCGAGGGCCGTCGGTATGTGGCGGCCGGTCGCAGTCGCGCTTTTACGTCAATAACTTATTGAGCGCCGCGCCCTGCCCGCGCGCCTGCAGGGTGGGAGCAAATGCGGGCGTGGCCGTGCCGCGCACCAGCTTGCCGCTCTCGTGGCGGAAGATCACCGCCCCGGCCGAGTCCTCGACTGCCAGCACGCGGAACGTGCCGTCGCCGTCGCGATCGATGCGCGCCACCAGGTCGGCCGAGCGGATCAGCGCGTCCGATATCGCCTCGGTGCCGAGCGCGGCGAGAGTCCCGGGTGCACCGCGCAGCAGGCGCTCCGCCAGCGCGGCAATGTCCTGCAGCGCCACATCGTCCAGCACCAGCAGGTGCGGCTCGAGCTTAGCCGCAGGCGGAATCAGCTTGGCGATCGACGCCGGCGATACGGCGACCAGCTCGACCTTCGACGCCATCGGCCAGGCGAAATGGCGATGGGCGGCGACGGTGACGACGCGCATCGACGGTTCGAGATCGCGCACCAGCGCGGCCAGAAGCGCGGTCTTGCCGCAGTATTGCGGGCCGGTGACCAGCATGTTGAGCCGCGCGCGAACGCCCATCCGCAACAGCTCGACGACGGGCCGGTCGAGCGCACCGCCCGTCACGAGCTTGTCGAGCGTCGCCTGACCCGGATCGGCGCGGCGCATGGTCAGGACCGGACCGGCCGGCGCATGCGGCGGCAGGATGACGAAGCCGGTCGTGCCGTCGCGCAACTGGAAGTCGGCCATGCCGCTGTCCGGCCGCCCGACCAGGCGGGCGACCAGCTCGTCGAGATGCGCGTCGTCGCGGAACACTTCCTTGACGGCGTGCAGGGCGCCCGCGCGTTCGACGAACACCGATTGCACGCCATTGACGAAGATCGCCTGGATCGAGCGGTCCGCCCACAGCCGGTCGATCAGGCCGAGCTTCGCCATCTCGGTCGAGGAAACGGCCGGCGGCTTTTCGGGGGCGACGGGCGGCGTTTCGGGCGCTGCAACCGGCGGCAGAGTCGGCGGCGCGCTCGCTGGCGGAAGCGGCGGCGGCTCCTCGACGGCGACGGCCACGGAGTCCGGGCGCTGCGGCGCGGGCCGACCTTTGGCGAGCTCGATCGCACGGGACAGCAGGCGCCCAAACGGTGCGGGTTCAGGCGGCGCAGGCTCGCGCGGCGTCACCTTGACGATCGGCGATGGCGGCGGCTCGAGCGCTTTCTCGGCGACCACCGGCGGCGCCGGCGCCTGCGGCTGATCGCCGAGCCAAGGCTGCCGCGGCTCGCGCTCGAAGGCCACGACCGGCACGATCGCCGGCGGCGCGGCGGCGCGCGGCCGAGGCGCGCCTAGGGACTTTGGCGCCGGCTCCTTCTTGGGCGTCGCCTCCGGCACGGCGACAACCGTCGGTGGAAGTGTCGGGGCGGGCGCCGACGGCAGGGTCGGCGACGTGGCAGGTGGAGGCGTCGGCACCGGCTCGTGCCGTTCCTCGGCCGGGTCGTGCAGCAACAGCAGCTCGGCAACCAGGCGGCGCAACTCGTAGCTCGTGAGCGTCACACCCCGCGTGCGGAAGTGGTTGTGCAGCAGCTCGCCCAGCTGATAGGCAATCTCCGGCGGCGAGCGGCCAGCCTCCAGCACGCCGCGCACCGCGTCCAGGCGATCGCGGCAGAACGAGCGCCACGCCGATTGCATTTCACGGGTCCGGTTGGCGTCACCCTGCATCGGGAAGATCTGGTCGAGCGTACGCGGCCGCGATTCGTCGCGGACACGCGACTGGTCGCTGTGAAGCGACTGATCGGCATGCGGCCGCTCGCTCGCCGAGCTCAGGGGATTGGGGCTGCCCGAAGGCCTCCCCCCGCTGCTCATTGCGGTCATCGCTCAATCCGAGTGATCCCACCAGGGCCGTGCGCGCTCTTGAACCCACGCGCGCGCCGCGGCCGGCGCGCACTCTAACCGCGCCCGCACGGGAAAGGCCACGGCAATTTGCACGCGCCACTGGAAATATTCGCTGCTTGTCTTTCGAGGCGTCGCCAGTATGGTCGCGCGGCCCCCGGCCCCACACAGGAGATGTCATGCGTCTGGCCCTGCCCGCCTTCCTCCTCGCGCTGCTGGCCTCGGCGAGCGCCGTCGCGGCCGATCCCGAAAACACGCTCTATATCGACCTCAAGGACAATTGCCGGGTGGTCATCGAGATGCGCCCCGATCTTGCGCCCAAGCATGTCGCCCAGATCAAGAAGCTGGCGCGCGCCGGCAAGTATGACGGCATCGTCTTCCACCGCGTGATCGCGGGCTTCATGGCGCAGACCGGCGACCCCGAGGGCACCGGCCGCGGCGGCATGGGCGACAAGCTGCCGGCCGAGTTCAGCAAGGAGCCGTTCGAGCGCGGCACCGTCGGCATGGCGCGCACCAGCGATCCCAACAGCGCGCAGAGCCAGTTCTTCATCGACTTCGCCCCCGCGCCCTCCCTCAACGGCCAGTACACGGTGTGGGGCAAGGTCACCAAGGGCATGGAGTGCGTCGACAAGATCGCGAAGGGCGAGCCGCCCGCCCATCCCGACAAGATGATCCGCGTCCGTGTCGCGGCTGACGTGAAGGAGTAGGAACCATGGACAAGGAAAATACGCTCTACATCGACCTCAAGGACGGCCGCGTCACGATCGAGATGCGCCCCGATCTGGCGCCCAAGCACGTCGCCCAGATCAAGAAGCTCGTGCGCGAGGGCAAGTACGACGGCATCGTGTTCCATCGCGTGATCGACGGCTTCATGGCGCAGACCGGCGATCCCGACGGCACCGGCATGGGCGGCATGGGCGAGCGCCTGCCGGCCGAGTTCAGCAAGGAGCCGCACAGCCGCGGCGCCGTGTCGATGGCGCGCACCAACGATCCCAACAGCGCGCGCAGCCAGTTCTTCATCTGCTTCAAGGACGCGAACTTCCTCGACGGCCAGTACACCGTGTGGGGCAAGGTCACGTCCGGCATGGAGCACGTCGACAAGATCAAGAAGGGCGAGCCGCCCTCGAACCCGGACAAGATGATCAAGGTCCAGGTCGCCGCCGACGCCAGGGACTAGGTCAGCGCCGTCTCACCGCGCCGCGTGAGACGCTGACGATCGCGCCCACCGTGGCGAAGCCGCAGGCGACGAGCAGGCATTGCATCGTCGCGCCGGTCGGCGAGAGGGCGAAGATCAGGGTCACCAGCGCCGAGCCGATGCACCAGCCGAGCGTGCGCGCGACCGCGAGGATGCCGCCGGCCGCGCCCGAGCGGCTCGGCGGTCCCCCGGTCAGGATGGTCGCGTTGTTCGGCGTCTGGAAGAAGCCGAAGCCCACGCCGCAGAGCGCCATGCGCCAGGCGATGTTCCAGTCTGCCGGCTGGTCCGGCATCGCGGCCAGCAGGCCGAGGCCGATCGCCATGACGGCGAGGCCGATGCTGCTCAGGATCGCCGCCGGATAGTGCGCACTGAGCCGGCCGGCGATCGGCGCGGCGAGAACGATCATCAAGGGCCATGGCGTCACCAGCAGGCCGGTCGCGACCTGCGAGCGATGCATCACCGTCTCGAACAGGAACGGCAGCGACACGTACGCCAGGATCTGCGCCGAATAGGAGCAGATCGAGGTCACGACCGAGAGCGACAGCAGCGGGATCTTCAGGAGATCGAGCGGCAGCAGCGCATTCTTCCGCCCGAGCTGATGCCAGACCAGCAGCGCGCCGCACGCCAGACCGAAGGCGATCTCAGCCAGCGCCAGCGTGTGATCGCCGCTGCCGAGGCTGTCGACCCCGATGAGCAACGGCCCGAGCGCCGCGGCGCTCAGGACGGTCGCGACGACATCGAACGGCCGCGGCTGCGGCTGCGGCTTGCCCGGCCGCGCCAGCGTGACGAACAGCGGCACTGCGATCATGCCCACGGGAATGTTGACCAGGAAGAGCCACGGCCAGTGCGCGACCGACAGGATCAGCGAAGCGATCGTCGGGCCTGCCGCGCCGCCGACTGCGACCGAGAGGGCGACCATGGAGATGCCGACGCCGATCAGCCGGCGCGGATAGATGTCACGGATCACCGCCGGCCCGATCGCGGCGATGCAGGCGCAGCCGACACCCTGGGCGAGCCGCGCCGCGATCAGCAGCCCGAGCGACGGTGCGAGAGCGCACGCCAGCGACGACAGGGAGAAGAGGACGAGGCCCGCCGCATAGACCTTTTTCAGGCCGAGGATTTCCCCGAGCGCCGCGGCGGGCAGCAGGCAGAGCACCGAGCCGAGCTGGTAGGCGTTGACCACCCACACCGTGGTCGACTCGCTCGCGGAAAGATCGCGAGCGATGGTCGGCAACGCGATGTTGGCGATGGCGCTGTCGAGGCTCATCAGCGAGACGCCGCACACCACCGCCAGCATCACCCAGGTCCGCCGCGGCTGCGGCAGCCCCTCGCCCTCGCTCTCCTTCTGCCTCTCCCTCTCGACGACTGCGGTACTCATTACGCCTACTCTGAAAAACAGAACGGCCGGCCCTGCAGGGCCGGCCGTTGAATATGGGAACTGGCTCGGGATTTACGACAGCGCCGCGCAGGCCCGCTGGATGCGGCGGCCGGCCTCCTCGAGGATGTCGGTCGCGGTCGCATAGGAGATGCGGAAGGCCGGGCCCTGGCCGAACGCCGAGCCCTGCACCACCGACAGGCCCTCGGCCTCGAGCAGGTAGTTCACGAAGTCGGTGTCGTCCTTGATCACCTTGCCGTCCGGCGTCTTCTTGCCGATCGCGCCGGCGCACGACGGATAGACGTAGAAGGCGCCCTCCGGCCGCGGGCACTTCAGGCCCTTGGTCTGGTTCAGCATCGACACGATCAGGTCGCGGCGCTGCTTGAAGACCGCGACGTTCTTGGCGATGAAATCGGTCGGTCCGTTGAGCGCCGCCACCGATGCCGCCTGGCTGATCGACGAGGCGTTCGAGGTGCTCTGGCTCTGCACCGTGATCATGGCATCGATCAGCTTCTGCGGGCCGGCGGCGTAGCCGATGCGCCAGCCGGTCATGCTGTACGCCTTCGAGACGCCGTTCATGGTGAGCGTGCGGTCGTACAGCTTGGGCTCGACCTCGGCCGGCGTGGCGAACTGGAAGTCGTCGTAGACGAGCTTCTCGTACATGTCGTCGGTCAGGATGTGGACCTGCGGATGCTTCAAGAGCACGTCGCACAGCGCCCGCAGGTCGGCCCTGGTGTAGGCGGCACCGGTCGGGTTGGAGGGCGAGTTCAGGATCAGCCACTTGGTCCTGGGCGTGATCGCGCGGTCGAGATCCTCGGGCCGAAGCTTGAAGCCGTGCGCCTCCGAGCACTGCACGATGACCGGCGTGCCGTCGCCGAACATCACCATCTCCGGGTACGAGACCCAGTAGGGTGCCGGGATGATCACCTCGTCGCCCGGGTTCAGGGTCGCGAGCATCGCATTGAAGATGATCTGCTTGCCGCCCGAGGTGACGACGGTCTGGCTCGGCTTGTAGTCGAGGCCATGGTCGCGCTTCATCTTGCCGACGATCGCCTGGCGCAGCGCCGGCGTGCCGGGCACCGCGGTGTACTTGGTGTCGTTGTTGCGGATCGCCGCGATCGCCGCCTCTTTGATATGGTCCGGCGTCGGCATGTCGGGCTCACCGGCGGCGAGGCCGATGACGTCTTTGCCCGCCGCCTTCATCTCCAGGAACTTGCCCTGCGCGGCATTGGTCGGAGAGGGCTTGATGCGGCCAAGACGGTCGGCAATGAACGCCATAACGCTGACGCCTCCTTCGGGCGGATGACAAAACGGGCGCGAAACTACTGGCGGAGGACTTATCCCGCAAGGAGAGAGGGACTATTTCTCGTCAGGCCTGCGCCAAATTTTCCTCCCGATTCAAAGCAGACTCATGCCTTCCCCCGTCTGCGGGGAAAGTGGCCCGAAGGGCCGGAAGGGGATCATGCGAGCCTGTTGGACGCTGTGGAGACCCCCATCCGGCGCTGCGCGCCACCTTCCCCCGCAGACGGGGGAAGGCAAGAAGGCACCGCGGCATCATCGTGTAGTCGATCCCCTTCTCCTCGCACACCATGCGGACCACGCGCGTCGAGCCGACGATCTCCGGCTTCGTCATGGTCATGCCACCATCCGCACCGAGGCCTCGACGGTCATCTTCGCATCGCCGAAGCCGACGCGCCGGCCGCTGACCGGCGCGGCGTCGCGATAGTCGAGACCGACCGCGACCCGGAGGCTGTCGCCGCGCGGCGACATGGCGTTCGCCGGATCGAAGCCGACCCAGTCGAGCCCCGGCACCCAGGCCTCGGCCCAGGAATGGCTGGTGCGGCCGACATGCAGCTCGGCATCGTCGTTGCGCAGGTAGCCGCTGACATAGCGCGCCGGCACGCCGAGGCGCCGGCACGACGCAATGAAGACGTGCGTCATGTCCTGCGCCACGCCGGCGCCGCGCTTCAGAACCTCTGCGGCACTGGTGTCGACAGTCGACACGCCCGTCTTGTAGGCCACGCGCGCCCCGACCCGCTGCATCAGCTCGTGCAGCGCCGTCACGCGGCCGGTCGGGTCGGCAATCTGCGCGGCGAGGCCCTCGATCAGCGGATCGAAGCTCTCGTCATGGCGTGCCATGCCGGTGTTGCGCAGCCAGAACGGTGGCGGCAGCGAAGGCGTCTCGGCATAGCGCAGCCACTGGTCGGCACCGCTGTACTCGTAGAGGCCGTGTACCTCGATCTCGACCGAGTCGTGGGACTGCGCCACCGAGAAGGTCGTTACCGGATTGCCGTGGCCGTCGTTCCAGTCCGAGCGCTTGCCCGGCCCCTCGATGCGCCAGAACAGCACGCGCTGGCCGCTCGCCGGCAACGGCGTGAGCCGCACGTCGTGGATCGAATGGCCCGACGCCTGATCGAACTCGAAGCGCGTGAGATGGTGGACCGAGTAGCGCATGGTTTAGTCCAGCAGGAACTGCCGGCCGATCGTGTCGCTGAGGGTGGCGATGTCGGCGCGCACGCCGCCCAGGAAGGCGTGCAGGCCGATCTCGTAGATCTTGTCGATGCGGGCGTAGCGCAGCCGTGCATGCAGCTCGCCCGCCAGCCGGTCCGCCTCGCCGCGCGTGCCGTAGGTTTCGGCCAGCTCGCGCATGTTGAGGTCGACCATCCAGAGGCAGTGATGCACCGAGCGCGGCACGTCGCGGCGCAGCATCATCAGCTCGGCGATCTTCATCGGATCGAGGGAGCTGCGGTAGATGCGGCGATAGGTGCGCACCGCGCCGATGCAGGCCAGCAGCTCCGACCAGGCGAAGTAGTCGAGCTGCTCGGCGCGCGGGCTGCCGTCCGGCATCAGGCGATGGTACTTCACGTCGAGGATGCGCGCGCTGTTGTCGCCGCGCTCGAGGAACGCGCCGAGCTGGAAGAAGTTGTAGGCCTCATCGCGCAACAGGGTCACCTGCGCCGCACCGAAGATCATCACCGCCTGCTTCTTGACCGATTCGATGACGGCGCCGCGATCGAGCGAGGCGCGGTTGCCGCGCAGCTTGGCGGAAAGCTCCAGCCACAGGCCGTTCAGGCTCTCCCAGACGTCGACGGTGATGTTGTTGCGCTCCTCGCGGGCATTGCGCCGCGCCTGGCCGATCGACGAGACGATCGACGACGGATTGGTCTCGTCGAAGGCCAGGAAGTCGACCAGGTCGGCGAGCCGGCGGCGGCCGCCCTGGCTCTGCTGCTGTTGCTGCTGCTGCTGTTGATGGGCGCGGAACTCGTCGTCCATGCCGAAGATCGCGACCACGCCCTCGGCCTCCTCGCCGCTCGACTGCAGCGCCATGCGCTGCGTCGCCTCGATCAGCCGCGCCGTCGTCTTGGCCCGCTGCAGGTAGCGGCCCATCCAGTAGATGTTCTTCGCGGTCGAGCTCAGCATGGCTGGGCCCCACGCTCATCGGACCGCGCCACTCCAGTGGCGCTCGTGTCGTATGGACCGCGCGCATCCTTCGCGCTCATGAGCGGGCTGGAAGCCCGCGGTCCAACGAGGCGCCACTGGAGTGGCGCGGTCCGATGAATCGTCTCGATCGAACACGACCTCACCCTGAGGAGCGAGCGCAGCGAGCGTCTCGAAGGGTGGCAACAGTCGTGGAGCGGCCCACCCTTCGAGACGCCGCGCGGCGCGCGGCTCCTCAGGGTGAGGTGTGTGTTGGAGTGGGCGTACGGGGGCATCGCCTTAGACATCGGGAGCCAGGACCCAGGTGTCCTTGGTCCCGCCGCCCTGGCTGGAGTTCACGACCAGCGAGCCCTCCTTCAGCGCGACGCGGGTCAGGCCGCCGGGGACGATGGTGATCTTCTTTCCGGAGAGCACGAACGGCCGCAGGTCGACGTGGCGCGGCGCCACGCCCTGTGCCACGAAGGTTGGGCAGGTCGACAGCGCGAGCGTCGGCTGGGCGATGTAGTTCTCGGGCCGCGCCTTGAGCAGGCCGTGGAACTCCTCGATCTCGGCCTTGCTCGAGGTCGGGCCGACCAGCATCCCCTTGCCGCCCGAACCGTGCACCTCCTTCACCACCAGCTCGGAGAGATGCTCGAGGATGTACTTGAGGTCGTCGGCGCGGTCGCCGCGATGGGTCGGCACGTTCTGCAGGATCGGCGCCTCGCCGAGATAGAAGCGGATCATCTCTGGCACGTAGGTATAGGTCGATTTGTCGTCGGCCACGCCGTTGCCCAGCGCGTTGACGATGTTCACCCGCCCTGCCCGCAGCGCGCCCAGCAGCCCCGCGACGCCGAGCCACGAATCCGGCCGCATCGCCAGTGGATCGAGGAAGCCGTCGTCGACGCGTCTATATATGACATCGACCCGCTGCGGCCCGCGCGGCGTGCGCATGTAGACACGGCCCGCGTCGACGAACAGGTCGGATCCCTTGACCAGCTCGATGCCCATCTCGTCGGCCAGGAAGGCGTGCTCGAAATAGGCTGAATTGTAATGGCCCGGAGTCAGAAGCACGACATTGGGCTCGGCATCGTCGCTGAACGACACCGAGCGCAGGGTCGCCAGCAGCTGCTCGGTGTAGTCGGCGACCGGCAGCACCCGCATCGCCGAGAACAGCTCGGGCGCCAGCCGCATCATCACTTCGCGGTTCTCGAGAACGTACGACACGCCCGATGGCGTGCGGACATTGTCCTCCAGGACGTAGAAGTCCTTCTCGCCCACCCGGACCAGGTCGATGCCGGCGATGTGGGCATGCACATCGCCCGGCAGGCTCAGCCCTTGCGCCATGGCGACGAACTCGGCGTTCATCAGGATCTGCGCCTCGGGAATGACGCCCGCACGGCAGATCTCGCGCTCGTCATAGGCGTCGGCCAGGAAGGCGTTGAGCGCGCGCACCCGCTGCTCGAGGCCCTTGTGCAGGAACTGCCATTCGTCCCACGCGATCACCCGCGGGATGATGTCGAACGGGATGGTCGTCTCGCTGCCCTCGGCCGCGCCGTAGGCGCCGAAGGTGATGCCGTGGCGGCGATAGAACTGGTCGACCTCGTGGCGGGTCGCCGCCAGTTTCTCAGGCGAGGTCGATTCGAGCCACTGCTGCACGCCGCGATAGGGTGCGCGCACGCCGTCGGCGCCCGAGCGCATCTCGTCGAATGTCCTAGCCGCCATCCGGCATTTCGCCCCCTATCGAGTTGCAATATAAGCAATCGGCGGGCCAAGGAAAAAGGCTCGTCGGAGACGGCCCATGAAGCAGGTGTTGATCGAGAGCTATGGCACACCATGGGAAGTGGCGCGCTGCGCCGAAGTCGCGGACGTCGGCGCACCGGCCGACGACGAGGTCGTGTTCGACGTGCTGGCCTTCCCGATCAATCCGGCCGACATGGGCTTCTGCCGCGGCACCTATCGCCTGCGGCCGCCGCTGCCCGCGACACCGGGCGCCGAATGCGTCGGCCGCGTGACGGCAGTCGGCGCCGGCGTGAAGCACGTCAAGCCGGGCGACCTCGTCATCAACCTGCAACGCGAGAACTGGGCGCAGAAGCGCAGGGTCAAGGGCGTCGACGCGATCCCGCTGCCCAACGGCATCGACCTCAAGCAGGCGGCGATGGTGCGCATCAATCCGCCCACCGCCGAGCTGATGCTGTCGGACTTCGTGGCGCTGAAGGGCGGCGACTGGGTGATCCAGAACGTCGCCAACAGCGCGGTCGGCCGGCTGGCGATCGTGCTGGCGCACGAGCGCGGCCTGCGGACGGTCAATGTCGTACGCCGGCCCGAGCTGGCGGCCGAGCTGAAGCCGCTCGGCGCCGACCTGGTGATCGTCGACGGCGACGACCTCGCCGCGCGCGTCGCGCGGGAGACCGGCGATGCGCCGATCAAGCTGGGGCTGGAGGCGATCGGCGGCAAGGCGACCGGCCGGCTCTGCGACTGCGTCGCCAGCGACGCCACGGTGGTGCATTACGGCTCGATGAGCGGCCAGAACCCCGAGGTCAGCCGCAACAACTTCACCTATCGCGGCGTCAGGCTCACCGGCTTCATGCTCGGCCGTTTCCTGGCGCGGCGCACTCCGCAGCAGATCCGCGAGATCTATGCCGGGCTCGCCGCGCAGGTGATGGACGGCCGGCTGCACGCGCCGGTGGACACGGTCTACCCGATCGAGCAGATCAAGGACGCGCTCGCCCATGCCGACAAGGGCGGTCGCAACGGCAAGATATTGGTCAGCCCCAACGGGGCGATTTAGGGAGAAGACGACATGTCCGACGTCGCGGAAATCGAGAAGGTGCTGCAGACCTATTTCGACGGCTTGTACGAGGGCAACACGCAGAAGCTCGGCCAGGCGTTCCATCCGGCCTCGCATCTCTACAGCGTGGGCGCCGACGGCAAGGCGGCGGACTTCCCGCGCGCCGAGTGGTTCAAGATGGTCGAGAGCCGCAAGTCGGCCAAGGAGAGCGGCAGCGAGCGGCGCGACCGCATCGTGTCGATCGACTTCTCGGGCCCCGGCACCGCCTTCGCAAAGGTCGAATGCCAGATCCCGCCGCGCTACTTCACCGACTACCTCACCCTGCTCAAGGCCGACGGCCGCTGGCAGGTGATCTCCAAGTCCTTCCACACGGTGACGAAGGACAAGTAGTCTGACGAGGGATCCCTCGCTGCGCTCGGGATGACAAACGTGGTGTCATCCCGAGCGTAGCGAGGGATCTTTACTTTTTGGCGAACAGAAAATTCCTGCAGCAGCCGGAATGGCTCGAGTTTGCGGCCTCTCCCCTTGAAGCGGATCATGGCTTGACGCGTTGAAGTCCACCACAGATGGATTTACATTTTATCCATCATGGACAGACCGATCTTGACCCTTCTGCCGGCGACCGATCTCGCCAAGGCAGCCTTCCCGACACCCGAGGCGATCCTTGCCCCGATCCTGTCGCGCGGCAGCCAGTGCCTGATGCACGGGCCGCCCGGCGTAAGCAAAAGCCTGGTGGCGCTCGGCATCGCCCATGCCGTTGCGACAGGCGACAGCTTTCTCGGCTGGCACGCGCCGCGGCCGCACCGGGTACTCTATCTCGATGGCTACACGGCGCCCGGCGAGATGAAGCGGCGGCTGGCGCTGTTCGGCCCACCACCGGACTCCCTGCAGTTCTCCCTGATGGCGCACGACACGGGACCGGTCCGCGACCTCGCCGCGCTCGAGAGCCAGGCCCGGCTGATGGCGGGCTGGCGACGGCCGGAGCTGGTGGTGCTCGACGACCTCACCAGCCTCGCCGGTCCTGGCAGCGCGGCCGAACGCTGGAGCACCCTGCGGCGCTTCCTGCTGTTGCAGCGCCGCCTGGAACGAGCGGTGCTGCTGGTGCAGGACGTCAACCGCGAGGGCCGGCCCGACGGGCCTGAGTACGACGACGTCCTCGACGTCGTGCTGTCGCTGCGCCGCCCCGCCGACTGGCAGGTGCAGGACGGCCCGCGCGTGGAGATCCATATCGAAAAGGCACGCGGCCTGGACGGCGAGATGGTCGCGCCGATCGAAGCGGCGCTGCGCGGCGGGCGCTGGCATTGGCGCTACGCCCGGCCGCCGCAGTTCCAACGCGGCGTGGCCTTGCTGGAGTCGGGCCTCGGCGCGGAGGCAATGGGACGCAGGCTTGGCATCTCGCGCGCCTCGGCCTTCCGGCTGCAACGCCAGGCGCGGCAGCTCGGGCTGGTGAGACCGGCGGGGCAGGTCGAGCCATGAAAGCGCCGACGCCGTTTTTGCACCGTTTAGGCTCCGTTTTCCGCCGTTTATCGACCGCCACGACAGCGTGGAAATGCCGGCGGGCCGGGCTTTTCGCCGATCCGCCCGCGCGAAGGCCGTTTAAAAACGGCCAAAACGGTCGCCGCTCACTTGCTGCCCTTGGACTTGTTCAAGGCCGCCGCCGCGCGGATCAGCTTCTTGAACGCCGCCTCGTTGAGCTTGTCGTCCTCATGGAGATCGATGGCGCGTCGCACATTGCCGTCGAGGCTGGAATTGAACAGCTTCGACGGATCGTCGAGCGCCGCGCCCTTGGCGAAGGTGAGCTTCACGACCGCCTTGTAGGTCTCGCCGGTGCAGAGGATGCCGTGGTCTTCCCACACCGGTACGCCGCGCCACTTCCACGTCTCGACGACGTCGGGATCGGCCTGCCTGATGAGGGCGCGGACATGGGCGAGCATCTTGCCGCGCCAGTCGCCCAGCTCCTTGATCCGCGCGTCGATCAGCTTGGCAGGCGATTCGCTCTTGGTGGCGGTGCTCGTCGTCTTCTTCATCGACGGGAACGTCGCACGAAGGCGAAGGCCGATCCAGCTACGGCGGCTTGCGGGACGCCGCAACGGGATCGGCGAGCTAGCGGTCATCACATCACCGCCGCCTTCGAGTCTGCCGATGCTGCCGACGATTCGCACGTGATCACCCAGTGACCTGTCGTCGATTTCGCGATCCACCGACGCCTCACCCCGAGAAGGTGCGTAGCGCCGTCATGAGGTCGAGCTCGTTCCCGAATGAGCGGTTCCGCTCGTGCAAGTTCTTTTCTTTTCCGGTCGGCCCGTTGACTCGTTGGGGGCGGAGTGAAAGCATTTCGTCACAAAGGGCTTCGCTCCGATCGAGGCGCCGCGGGTTCATCTCCTGCGTTCGCGTCACGGCCGAGGGTAGTTGGCGACCGTCACGGACGCTGGAGCTTCGCCCGACGATGTCTCTCGGGGCTTCTCTCTTGGCAGCGGAGAAGGAGGACATCGACATGGCCGACCTGAAGACCGGAACAATCCTAAGCGGCAGACCAGGCAGCGGCGCGCATCGCGTGGTGGCGCTGTGCGGGCCGTATCTCTCGGGCAAGACCAGCCTGCTCGAGAGCCTCCTCTTCGCCACGGGGGCCATCGGCCGGCGGGGATCGACCCGCGCCGGCACGTCCGTCGGCGACGGTTCCCCGGAGGCGCGCAAGCGCAGCATGGGCACCGAGATCAACATCGCGTCGGCCGAGTATCTCGGCGACCACTGGACGTTCCTCGACGTGCCGGGCTCGATCGAGTTCCAGCACGATTCGCTGGCCGCGCTCGCGGTGTGCGACGCCGCCGTGATCGTGTGCGACCCCTCGCCCGAGCGCGTCGTGGTGCTGTCGCCGCTGGTGAAATACATCGAGGACAACCGCATCCCCCACGTCTTCTTCGTCAACAAGATCGACTCGGCGGACGGCCGGGTGCGCGACACGCTGGCGGCATTGCAGACCGTCTCGTCGCGCAAGCTGGTGCTGCGCCAGGTGCCGATCCGCAAGCCGACGTCCGACGGCGGCGAGGAGACGATCGGCTATGTCGACCTCGTGAGCGAGCGCGCCTACCGCTACAAGTCGAGCGGCGCCTCCGACCTGATCGAGATGCCGGCCGAGATCCTGCCGCGCGAGAGCGAGGCGCGACGCGAGATGCTCGAGACCCTGTCGGAGTTCGACGACAAGCTGCTGGAGCAGCTGATCGAGGACGTCGCGCCGGAGAAGTCGCTGATCTACCGCGACCTGCACGACGAGTTCGGCGCCGACCAGATCTCGCCGGTGCTGATCGGCGCAGGCGACCGCGAGAACGGCGTGCGGCGGCTGCTGAAGACGCTGCGCCACGACACGCCGTTCGTCGAGGAGACCGCCAAGCGCCGCGACCTGCCGTCCAACGGAGCCGCCATGGCGGAGTGCTTCAAGGTCCTGCACCAGGCCCATGCCGGCAAGCTCTCGCTGTGCCGTGTCTGGTCGGGCAGCCTGAGCGAGGGCCAGTCGCTGGGCGGCGTGCGCATCGGCAGCCTGTTCCGACCGTTCGGCCAGCGCCTCGACAAGGCGGCGGAGGTCAAGGCGGGCGAGATCGTGGCGCTGGCCAAGGTCGACGCCTTGTCGGCCGGCCAGGCTGTTTCCGCGGCAGGCATCACGCCGGTCGCCGACTTTCCGCCGGCCGAATCGCCGGTGTTCACGCTGGCGTTGGCCGCCAAGAACCGCAACGACGAGGTCAAGCTTTCGGGCGCCCTGCAGAAGATCACCGAGGAGGATCCGTCGCTTTGCTACGAACAGCGCGCCGAGACTCACGAGCTGCTGCTCAAGGGCCAGGGCGAGATGCACCTGAAGGTCGCGGTCGAGAAGCTCGCCGGCCGCTACAACGTGGCGGTCGACACGGCGCCGCCGCGCGTCGCCTATCGCGAGACGATCCAGCAGGGCACCAGCCAGCATGCGCGCTACAAGCGCCAGACCGGCGGGCACGGCCAGTTCGCCGACATCAAGATCGAGATCAGGCCCCTGCCGCGCGGCTCGGGCTTCCGCTTCGTCGACAAGATCGTGGGCGGCGTGGTGCCGCGCAACTTCATCCCGGCGGTCGAGGAAGGCTGCCGCGAGTATCTCAAGGAAGGTCCGCTCGGCCAGCCGGTGGTCGATCTCGAGGTGACGCTGGTCGACGGCCAGTACCACGCGGTCGACAGCTCGGAGATGAGCTTCAAGATGGCAGCCCGCATCGCCCTCACCGAGGGCCTGCCCAAGTGCAAGCCGGTGCTGCTCGAGCCGATCCTGAAGGTCACGGTGGCGGCACCGTCCGACGCGACCTCGCGCATCCAGCGCCTGATCACCGGCCGGCGCGGCCAGCTGCTGGGCTACGACGCGCGGCCGGGCTGGAACGGCTGGGACGAGGTCTCGGCCCTGATGCCCGAGGCCGAGGTCGCCGACATGATCGTCGAGATCAGGTCGGTGACGCAGGGCGTCGGCACCTACCGCACCGAGTTCGACCACCTGCAGGAACTGGTCGGCCGCACCGCCGACCGGATCGTCGAGGAGACGAAGAAGCGAGCCGCGGCGTAGAGCTCAGTGGACCGCGCCACTCCAGTGGCGCTCAGACTCATCGAAGGCGCCACGCCGGTGGCGCCTTCTTTCATGAGCGCCACTGGAGTGGCGCGGTCCGATGAGGTTATGTGTTTCCGAGAGGAGTATGAATGAAGCTCAATGCCCTTTTCCCGACGCGCGATATCGGGACCGATCCGGCGAAGATCCGGGACTTCGCGCAGGCCGTGGAAGAGCTCGGCTTCCACGGCATCGAGGTCGCCGACCATGTGTTCGGAGCGGCGCCACGCGGCGACTGGACGCCGACCTACAGCGAGCACGATCCGTTCCACGAGACCTTCACGACCATGGCGTTCATCGCCGCGGTCACGAAGAAGGTCGAGCTGGTTAGCGGCGTGCTGATCCTGCCGCAGCGCCAGACCGGGCTGGTCGCCAAGCAGGCGGCCGAGGTCGACATTTTGAGCGGCGGCCGCGTGCGGCTGGGAGTCGGGGTGGGCTGGAACCATGTCGAGTACGAGGCGCTCAACACCGAATGGAAGACGCGCGGCGCGCGCCAGGCCGAGCAGATCGAGGTGATGCGCAAGCTGTGGACCGAGGACCTCGTCACCTTCCACGGCAAGTTCCACACGCTGAACGCCGTCAACCAGCTGCCGGTGCCGGTGCAGCGGCCGATCCCGATCTGGTTCGGCGGCTCGTCCGACGCGGTGGTGAAGCGCGCCGCGCGCATCGGCGACGGCTACATGCCGATCATGAAGCCCGACGTCGCCGAGCCCAAGCTCGCGCTGCTGTTCGAGACCATGAAGCAGCACGGCCGCGATCCGGCCAAATTCGGCCTCGAGGGCTGGCTGCGCTTCGACGAGCCCGATCCGCAGGCCTGGGCCAAGGCGGCCGAGGGCTGGAAGAGGCTCGGCGCACGCATCGTGATGGTCTATCCCATGTACCGCATGGCCAAGCTCGACGACCAGATCGCGACCTTGCGACGGTTCAAGGAGGTCGCGGCGAACATATAGAGTCACAAGGCGGTGAGGCGTGCTTCCCGGCGCGGTGGGGCGCATTCATATTGAAAGCCTGCCTCCACGAGGAGTTCGAACCATGTTCAACAGACGGTCCCTGATGGTGGGCGGCCTGGTTGCCGCTGCATCGTCCTTGGCCGGCGTCGCGCGGGCCGAGGGCAAGCCGATGCTGGTGTTCGTCGGCCACGAGCTTTGAGGCGGCTGCAAGATCTGGCGTGCCCAGTCCGAACCGCTGCTGCTGAAGTCCGAGGCCTTCAAGAAGATCGACTACCGCATCGTGCATCCCGCCAATGGCGATCTGATCCTGAAGGAAGAGTTCTGGCCAGCGGATGCCCGCTGGATCCTCACCGAATTCCTGATGAGCGACGAAGCCGCCCAGCGGGGCAATGTAACGCCGCGGTTCATTCTTGCGAATAACAGGAAGATCGTCTTCACCGCCACCGGCAACGCCGGCTGGAAGGAGCAAATGTGGCCCAAGATCGAGGACGTGACGGGCACGAAAGGCTAGGCACATGTTGATCAAGCGTCCAAGGGGCTGGGAATTGCCCGAACATATGGCGACGTCGGAGGGCCTCTATCTCCGGCGCCGCGAGGCCGTGAAGGCGATGGGCCTCGGCGCGGTGGCGATCGCCGCGCCCGGCCTTGCACTCGCAGACGGAAAGTATCCGGCCCCCCGCAACGACACGTACGGCAAGCCCGAGCCCATCACCGCCGAGAAGCTCGCGACCACGTACAACAACTTCTACGAATTCAGCGACGACAAGGACCTGTGGCGCGCGGCGCAGAAGCTGAAGATCAGCCCGTGGACCATCAAGGTCAGCGGCAAGGTCGAGAAGCCGTTCGAGGTCGGCTTCGACGACCTGATGGCCAGGATGCCGCTCGAGGAGCGCGTCTACCGCCACCGCTGCGTCGAGACCTGGTCGATGATCGTGCCGTGGTCGGGCTTCCCGCTGAAGGCGCTGGTCGACTACTGCAAGCCGACCGGCAACCCGCAATACGTCGTGATGAAGACGGCGATGGACAGCAAGACCATGCCGGGCCTCGAAGAGGTGGTCTATCCCTGGCCGTACATCGAGGGCCTGGCGATGGACGAGGCGATGAACGACCTCGCCTTCGTCGCGACCGGCCTGTACGGCAAGCCGATCCCCAAGCAGAACGGCGCGCCGCTGCGCCTGGTCACACCGTGGAAGTACGGCTTCAAGAGCGTGAAGTCGATCGTCTCGATCGAGTTCACGGACAAGCGGCCGGTCTCGTTCTGGGAGAAGCTGCAGGCCAGCGAATACGGCTTCTGGGCCAACGTGAACCCCAAGGTGCCGCATCCGCGCTGGAGCCAGGCGACCGAAAAGCCGCTCGGCAGCAGCGAGCGCATCCCGACCCAGCTCTACAATGGCTATGCAGAATGGGTCGCCGGGCTGTACACGAGCCGCACGGCAGAAAAGCTCTATATGTAAGCTGTCTTTGCCTCGGCGCGCCGCCCCGGTAAAACGGGAGCGGAGGAGCGCGCCATGAGCAAGGTCATCATCGAGAAGAACGGCCCGGTCAAGACGGTTTGGATGAACCGGCCGGAGAAGCGCAACGCGCTCGACAGCGAGCTGATCGGCAACATGATCGAGGCGCTGCAGGCGCCGGTCGCGGCCGACGACCGCGTCGTGGTGATCCGCGGCAAGGGCGACGTGTTCTGCGCCGGCCTCGACATGGCCGAGCGCAGCAAGACCGCCGGCGCCGGCAAGGCCAGCGGCATCGAGGTGATGCTGCGCGCCATCGAGCTCTGCCCGCTGCCGGTAGTCGCCGTGGTGCAGGGCGACGCGATCGCCGGCGGCAACGAGCTGGCGCTGCATTGCGACCTCGTCGTCGCGAGCCAGAAGGCGCGCTTCGGCATGTCGCTGGCCCAGGTCGGGCTTGCGCCCAACTGGTTCCTGGCCAAGAAGCTGATGGAAGTGCTGGGCCCGGTGACGACGCGCGAGATGCTGCTGCTGGGCGATCCCCTGCCCTCGACCAAGCTGCACGCGCTCGGCCTGATCGCCCGCTGCGTGGCGCACGATCAGCTGGAGGCCGAGGCCGACAAGGTCATCAACCGCCTCGCCAACAACGCACCCTTGTCGCTCAAGGCGATGAAGGCGCTGACGGTCCGGCAGCTCGAGCTGCGCGACCACATCAAGCACGACGACGTCGATGCGCTTGTGGTCGCCGCCATGCAGAGCCAGGACGCGCAGGAAGGCATGAAGGCGCGGCTCGAGAAGCGCACCGCCAAGTTCCAGGGCAAGTGAGATGTCGATGCGGCTCCGCCTCGACAAGCCCTGGCAGCCCCTGACGGCCGAGACCGCCCAGCGCCTGCCCGGCCAGCTCGGCGTCTATCAGGTGGCCGACGCCAAGGGCACCGTCCTCTATATCGGCCAGGCCGGCGCCCGCTCGCCGTTCGGCCTGCGCTCGGAGCTGCAGCGCGAGCACAAGGAGCGCGGCGACGGCTGCCAGTTCCGCGTCGAGGTCAACCAGCAGTACCGCTCGCGCTGGTTCGAGCTCTTGATGGTCCACCAGGCGGATCACGGCAGCCTGCCCGCCGACAACGCCAAGAATCCGCCGCCGAATCTCGGCCGGCTCAGCCCCGCCTAGAGGACACGACGATGGATTTCGAACCGTCCGCCGAACAGCAGATGCTGATCGACCAGGTGCGCCGCTACGTGCGCGAGGAGATCCTCCCGCTCGAGGCCAAGCTCGATCCCGACGCCTCGGAGCTGCCGCCCGAGGACTTCAAGCGGCTGACCGAGAAGACCAAGGCGATGGGCCTGTTCGGCATCGACATTCCCAAGGAGTTCGGCGGCCCCGACATCGATATCGTCACGCGCGTGCTGCTGGCGATCGAGATGGCGCAGCACCGCGCCGGCCTCTACGTGCCCTGCTACGGCACGTTCGGCGGCGCGGGCTTGGCGCAGATCTTCGAGGCCAACGACGACCAGAAGGAGCGCTACCTCTATCCGACCCTGCGCGGCGAGAAGAAGGCCTTCTTCGGCCTGACCGAGCCGTCGGGCGGCAGCGATCCCGCTCGCGCGATCCAGACGCGCGCCGAGCGCAAGGACAATGGCTGGGTGCTGAACGGCGCCAAGATCTTCATCTCCAACGCCGACCGGGCGCAGTACGGCATCGTGTTCGCCCGCACCGACGCCTCCAAGGGGCGCGCCGGCATCACCTGCTTCATCATCGACAGCGATACGCCCGGCTTCCACGTACGCCGTGTCGTGCACACGCTGCGTTCCTCGCACTACGCGACCGAACTCGAGTTCAAGGATTGCTGGGTATCGGACCACCAGGTGCTGGGCGAGGTGAACAAGGGCTTCGCCGTCGCCAACGACCGCCTCACCCGGCAGCGTATCCCCTACGCCGCCGGCTGCATCGGCGTCGCCATCGCCGCGCACGAGATGGCGATCGAATGGGCCAAGATGAGGCAGACCTTCGGCGAGAAGCTCGCCAACCGCCAGGCCGTGCAGTGGATGCTGGTGGACAACGAGATCGACATCCGCACCGCCAAGCACTTCACGCTCGAGGCCGCGGAGAAGGCGCGCCGCGGCCTGCCCTTCCGCATCGAGGCCTCGATCGCCAAGCTCACCGCCTCGGAAGGCGGCGGCCGCGTCGTCGACCGCGCGATGCAGATCCACGGCGGCATGGGCATGACCAAGGACCTGCCCCTCGAGCGCTGGTACCGCGAGATGCGCATCCGCCGCGTCGGCGAGGGCCCGAGCGAGGTCCAGCGCATGGTGATCGCCCGCGAGATCCTGGGCAGCAACCTGCGATGACGGCCAAGCCGCTCGCCGGCGTGAAGGTCGTCGAGTTCGGCCAGAACCTGGCCGGGCCCTATGCGGGGCAGATCCTGGCTTTCCTCGGCGCCGAGGTGGTGAAGGTCGAGCGGCCGGAGGGAGACGATGCCCGGCGCTGGGGCCCGCCGTTCGTCGAGGGCGACGGCACCGGCTTCATCGCGCTGAACCGCGGCAAGAAGTCGATCACCTGCGACCTCGCCGATCCCAAGCAGCGCAACGCGTTGATCGAGCGGATCGGCGCAGCCGACATCTTCGTCCATAACCTGCGCGCCGACGTGCCGGCCAAGTTCGGCATCGACGGCGCGACGCTCACGAAGAAGTTCCCGCGCCTGATCTACGCCGACCTCGGTGCCTTCGGCCACACGGGGCCGTGGCAGCACCGGCCGGGCTACGAGCCGATCATCCAGGCGGTCGCGGGCCTGATCTCGCTGAACGGCGACCCGACCGGCCCCGAGGCGCGAATCGGCGTGTCGATCATCGACCTCTCGACCGGCATGTGGACGGCGATCGGCATCCTGGCGGCGCTCGCCAAGCGCACCGCCACCGGCCAGGGCAGCTGGTGAACACCTCGCTGTTCGAATCGGGCCTGATGTGGGCGTCGAACCACGTCGCGGGCTACTCGGTGACCGGCAAGATGCCGCCGCGCCAGGGCACCGGCCATCCGACGCTGACGCCCTATCAGGCGTTCGAGTGCAGCGACGGGCCGTTGATGATCTGCCCCGGCAACGACCGGCTGTGGCGCAAGTTCGCCGAGGTGCTGGGCCATCCCGAATGGCCCGACGAGCCGCGCTTCAAGACCAACGTGCAGCGCGCCGAGCAGCGCGAGCTGCTGCTCGGCATGATCGCCGACATCATGAGGAAGCAGAGCCGCGCCTTCTGGTCCGCCAGGCTCGATGCGGCGGGCGTGCCCAACGGCCCTCTCAACACCGTGCCGCAGGTGCTCGAGCTCGCCCAGACGGCGGCGCTCGGCATGTTCACCCAGCCCTACGAAGGCTCGGCGGCGACCTTCCACGCCCTGCCGCTGTCGATCGACGGCGAGCGGGCCGGCGGGCCCGAGAAGGCGCCGAAGATCGGCGAGCACAACGGCAAGGTCTGACGGGTCAGAAGGCGCAACCGGGTGACGCGTATCCTGCTGCCGATCGTCTGGATCGCCTGGGGCCTGTCCTATCCGCTGATGAGCTGGTCGCTCGAGGCCGTCGACCTGTTCTCGGGCCGGCTGATCATCATGCCGATCTCCGGCCTGATCCTGCTGGTGCTCGGAGTCTGGAACGGCGCGCCGGCCCTGCCCGACCGCCGCCTGTGGGGCCAGATCGCGCTGACCGGCCTGTTCAACATGGGCTTGTTCCAGATCTTCCTGATCGCCGGCATCGCCACGCTGGGACCGAGCCGCACGCCGATCATCATCTACACCATGCCGGCCTGGTCGGCGCTGCTCGCGGTGTTCCTGCTGAAGGAGCGCGTCACCCTGCGCATCGCCATCTCGCTGGCGCTGAGCCTCGCCGCCGTCGGCATCATCATCAGCCAGGAGACGGCGGCGCGCACCGCGCCGGTCGGCACGCTTCTCACCCTGCTGGCGGCCATCTCCTTCGGCATCGGCACCGTGCTCACCAAGCGCATGGCGTCCAGCGGCGACACGACGATCAACGCGGCCTGGCAGATCCTGCTCGGCACGATTCCGGTGGTGATCGTCTGGCTTGTCTTCTCGCGCGGCGCCTACTTCCGGCCCGAGCACGTACGCGGTCTGGTCGCGCTCGCCTGGCTGATCCTGGTCTCGAACGTGCTCGCCTATGCCTGCTGGTTCCGCATCATCCGTGCGCTGCCGGCGGCGGTGGCCGGCCTCACCACGCTGGTGGTGCCGTGCGTCGGATTCGGCAGCAGCGCACTCCTGACCGCGGCCAAGGTCTCGTGGCTCGACGGCGTGGCGCTGGCGCTGATCATCGCCGCGGTGACGCTCGCGCTCGCACGACGCGAGCCAGCCAAATGGCCGGACGCTGCGAAGACCTGATCTTGCTCTCCCGTCATACCGGGGAGAGGGGGCTACTTCGGCTCCTTGGCCAGCGCGTCGAGCGCCGGCACCAGGCCGCGCATCGAGAGCGGCAGCTTGACCTCGCGCTCGGCGGCGTCCTTGAAATCGATCTGCATCGGATCGCTGTGGCCGCGCAAGGTCTTCAGGAGCTCCGCCCCGACGGCGACGTCGGCGAAGCAGCCGTTGGGCAGGCAGCGCCGCCAGGCGAGATCGAAGTGAGGGGCGCTTGCGTTGGCGACGCCGAGCGTCGGGCCGCGCGACAGGGAGATCGCCGGCGGCACCAGCAGGGTGAAGCGCAGGTCGGTTTTGTCGTAGCCGACCGCGACCTGCGCCACCGGCTGTTGCTGGCCCTGCACCACCATGCTCTGCACGACCTCGCACACATGCGGCCCCTTCTCCGGCCGCACGCAGCGCAGCACCCAGTCGCCGTAGGTCGCCGTGGTCTGCGCCGGATCGGAGCCCGCGGGTGCCGGTGCCGCCGGCGCCGGTGCGGTTGCCGGTGGCTTCGCTTGCGCCAGTGCAGAACCGGCGCAGAGCGCCGCCAGGAGACCGACCAGAACCGAATACCGTGCCATCGAGAAGCCCTGCTGTTTCAGGCAGCTTTGGCCGAGCCGTTGCTGCCGATTGCCCCTGTCGCCTTCTCGTATAGCATTTCGCCGAAGATCTCGGGCCGCCCGACGAAGAACTTTTGCACCGCCTGAGGACCGGCCAACTCGCGCGCCAAAGCGACGCGGGTATCGTCGTCGCCGATCAGCCGGACCGCCGCCTTGACGTAGTCGTCGACCGTCCGGGCCACCAGCCATGACGGCAGGCCGATCCGCTCGAACATGCCCTGGTCGATGTGCTCGTGCACCTCCCGGCCCGTCTTGCAGACGCCGACCAGGCCGGCGGTGATGGTATCGACGATGCCGTTGGTGTTGCCGAACGGGAACGGGTTGAGGAACAGGTCGCAGCCGGCGATGCGCTGCATGTACTGCTCGTAGGGCTGGTGCGGATGCACGGTCGCGCGGTCGCCGAGATGGTGCTTCACCAGCCGCGCCACCTGGACATAGACCCAGCCGACCGCCTGGCCGGCCATGAAATGGAAGTGCACCGGCTTGGCGACCTGGTCGGCGATCCGCGCGCAGGCCGCCATGAAGCCGGGATTGAGCTTCATGGTGGTGGCCGCGACGGCGATGTGGACGGTCTCGCGATAGTCCGGCCGGCTCGGCAGCGCGAGCTGGCTGGCGTTGGCCGACGGCCGGTACGGCATGCCGTCGGACGGCAGCACCAGCAGCTGCTCGCTGAAGCAGGCGGGATCGCCGACATAGTCCCCCTCGACCACGACGTAATCCATCTCCTTGGAATGGCTGGTCGCGGGATGGCCGAGCGCCATCGCCTGCACCGGCGCGATCCGCATGTTGGCGAGGAACATGGTGAGCGCATGCATGCCGACGCTCGGCATGTAGAGCGCATGTGCGCCCTTGGCCCGCGCGGTGTTGCGGATGAAGTCGAGCTGCTCGTACAGCCCGACCGCCGGGATCTCGATGAACTCGTCGAACACCTCCCGCCCGGCGCGGTCGACGAAGCTGTGGCCGAGCGCGACGATGTGGAACTTTGCCCGCGCCGCCTCGAGCGTGCGCGAGTGCGTGCGGTAGATCGAGTGCGATGCGTTGAACCATTCGAGCACCACCAGCAGCACGGGCTTGGCGCCGTCGACCGGCGGCGCCGGCGGCTTCAGCGGATAGATGCCCTTGGACTCGAGCTTGCGCCGGATCAGCGCGTTGATGCCCTTCTTGATGTCGTGCTTGTCGGCCCGGTCGGCATAGCTGCAGTGCATGTAGACGTCGTGCAGGATGCCGGTCGGCAGCAGGTCGAGATCCTCGATCTCGGGCAGCCTGCGCGCCAACCAGGGCAACAGCAGCTCGCGCTTCTCGTGCGCCACCGCCGTGCCGAGGAAGCGCGGCGCCAGCAGCACCAGGGCCAGCCCGGCGGCGAGCGTCGGGCTCGATTCCCACAGCGCGTCGACATCGAGAGGGATGCGCGATTCCGGCCCGTAGAGCAGGCAGAACTTGTGCAGGTCCTGCCCGGGGATCACCAGCCGGTCGGGTTCGTCGGGGCTCGCCGCATTCAGCGCCCGCAGCACGGCATCGGCATTGCGGAATGGGCTGGCGGCGAACAGGGTCGAGATCCAGCGCTGCCAGTGCAGGAGCTGCGCCAGCCCCTCGGGCGAGAGCTGGAAGTTCTGGTCGGAGAACAGGAATGCGGCGGCCGCGGCGATGCGTGTCGTCAGGTGGTCGTCGAGCTCGTCGGCGCGGAACTCGCTGGTGAGCTGGGCGCGAAAGCCGTCGCCGGTGGCGCCGTAATTGGCGTCGAGCGTGTGCAGGAGCTGCAGCAGCTCGCGTGCCGCGAGCTCGTACTCTCGGCGATGGACATGGCGCTCGAACAGATCGAGGTTGAATGGCATGCGGCTGGCGTTGCTGATTCAGAAGGGTGACGGGTTGGTATCTGCCGGGAGGTTGATCGTCCCGCTGTAGCTCGAATTTAACGCCGCCCACGAGGCCTGGACGATCGGCTGGCCGTTGTCGATGGTGAACATCAGGTGCAGGACATTGTCGTTCATCGCCAGGCCCGGCGGCAGGTTCTGCTGCTGCCCGCCGCTGTTGAGCCAGCTGCCGAGGCTCACCACGTCGGCGCTGGCGAGACCGCCGCTCTGGCCGGTCGGCACGACCACCGCCGTGGAGCCGCCATTGGTCGGCAGGATCGTGCCGAGGGCAGCCACATAGGTGATGCTGTAGTCGCTGATCCAGCTGCCCGCCGTGCTGGTCGCGAAGCTCGCATTGCCGAGGGGGGCCGCCGGCAGCAGGATCGAGTTGTTGGTGCCCGCTACTGCGGCGCTGGCGAAGACCTCGCCCAGCGCGCTGCTGCGGAAGCTGTCGCCGGCGATGGTGCCGCACACCGTCATCGTGGCGTTGGAACTGGTCGAGCCGTCGAACACCTTGGTGTCCGACGTTGCGGTCACGGTCAGCGCCTTGGGCGTGATCGTGCCCTGCGCCGTGACGTAGGTGACGTTGTAGTCGGTGATGTAGCTGCCGACGGTCCGCGGCGTCTCCGCGCACGACAGGCCGCTGCAGCCGTGCCGGGTGACCAGGCTCGCGTTGGTCAGCGGGCCGGCCACGTTCAGCGCCGAACCATTGGTGCCCAGCGCATGGCTGCTGTTGAAGACCTCGGCCAAGCTGGCGTTGGTGAAGCTGTCGCCGGCAATGTTGCCGGTCACCGTCGCCAGCACCGTCGACGCGGTCGTGCCGTCGTAGGTCCTGGTGTCGGTGGTCGCGGTGACCGTCAGGGCCCTGGGCGCGATGACGATCGAGCCGTTGGCGACCGAGACGGCGTAATGGCTGCCGGACGTGAAATTCGCGTCGCCCTGGCTGATCGTGTAGTTGCCAGCATGCGTCGCCTGGCCGTTGGTCAGAGGTGCACTGGCCGCCAGATTGCCCGTCATGGTGACCGAGCTCGGCGAATCTCCGTCGATCATCCCCGTCACGTTGTAGCCAAGCGCCACGCCGACACCGTCGTAGGTCTTGGCGACGTTGGCTCCGGCCGCGTTGCCGAGCGTCACGGTCAGGCTGGGCACGACACGGTAGAAGAGATTGAGCGCCGACGACGCGTTGACGTCCCCCTGCCCGGCCAGCGTGGCATAGGTCTTCGTCTGACTCGTCGCACCATTCGCGACCAAAGCTGCGTAAGCCGCGCTGTTGGCGTTGCCGGAGTAGATCACCACCGTCGCGCCTTCGCCGGCGGCGAGACCGGTCGCGGAGCCGACCAGCACGTCGCCGCCGGTGACGTTGCCGTTGGACTGGCTGGCGTTGAGCGGCACGCCGTTGCCCGCCGACAGGATGACCGAGCCGCTGCCCGCCGAGGCGTCGATGTTGGCGTTCAGCGCGATGTTGGCCATGCCGGTGGCCACTGTGAGATTGCCCGCGCCGGCATAAGTGAGCGGCGCCGCCAGATTGAGATCTGCCGCCTGACTGCTGCCGCCGATTTGGACCGAGGCCACATTGCCGAAGCTGGCGCCGCTGCCATTGATCGATAGAGCGCTCGCCGTGTCGAGCGCCTGCAGCACGAGGTTGGCGGCCGCGCCCCTGAACGACGCTCCGTTCAGCACAAAGCGGTTGGCGTTGAGCGTCACATTGCCGCCCGCGCTCAGGCTGCCCGATATCGCGAGCCCGCCGGTGCCGTTGACGGTGAGCGGTCCCGCGGCCGTGAGGGCGCTGCCGTTGGCCAGCGAGACGCCGTACTGGCCGGTGTTGGTCGATCCCGCGATCGCGACGCCCTGGCCGCCGGTCACGCTCAGGCAGCCGCCCACGAAAACGCCGACATTGGAGTCCGACGAGCCGATGATCGCCGTCGTGCCGCCGGCATTGAGCGTGCCGCCGGCATCGACACCGTAGGCGGCATGCGCCGAGCCGTTCACGACGATGCTGCCGCACGCGACGATGCCACCGGTCAACCGGACCGCCTGCAGCCCGCCGTTACTCTGGCCGGTCACCGTCACGTTGCCGCTGGCGCTTGCCGTGCCGTTGAAGGTCGTGCCGCCGACATTCCCTGTCGCGGTCAGGTTGCCGACGCCATTGAGCGTGAGATTGGCGACGCTGGCGTTGCCGGTGAACGCGATACCGTTGTAGTTGCCGCCGGCGGCGGCGCTGGTGCCGTTGATGGTGAGCAGCGGCGTGCCGCTGGCATTCAGCAGACCGGCGAAGAAGAAGCCGTTGGTGCTGTTGCTGCGCGCCAGGATGGTCGCCCCGCCATCGGCCGAGAGGTTCAGGCTGCTGTTCAGCAGCACTCCGGTCGTGCCGTCGGACGTACCGGCGATCATGACCGTGCCGGTCGCGTTCACGGTACCGCTGGCATTAACGCCATAGCGGTTGTTGCCCGTGCCGTTGAGGACGGCATTGCCGCCCGCCGCGATGTCTCCGGTGAAGAAGATGCCCGAGAAGGTGCCGTTGCTCCGTCCGATCACGGTGACGTTGCCCGTGGCATTGGCCGTGCCACCGAAGGTCGTGCCGCCGACATCGCCGGCCGCGTTCAGGTTACCGGTGCCGTTCAGGACGAGGTTCACGACATTGGCAGTGCCGTTGAAGGACACGCCGTAAGCCTCGTCGGATGCCAGGGTCGAGCCGTTGACTATGAGCGAGGGCGCACCGGTGGCGTTCAGCACGCCACCAAGGAAGACGCCGTGCGTGCTGTTGCTCTGACCGTTGATGGTCGCACCGCCGTTCGCGGTGAGGGTCAGGCTGGTGTTGAGCAGGACCCCGAAGGCGCCGCTCGACGTGCCGTTGATCGTCATCGCGCCACCGGCATTCAGGACGCCACTGGCATTGACGCCATACCTGGAATTGCCTGCGCCGTTCAGCACGATCGCGCCGCCGGCGGTGGCCTGGCCAGTGAAGAAGACCGCCGAGAAAGTCCCGTTGCTTTGGCCGTTGAGCGTGAGATTGCCGGTGCCGTTGATCGCACCGCCCACGGAAGTGCCGCCGACATCGCCGGTGGCTCTCGGATTGCCACGCCCATTGACCACGAGATTGGCGACGTTGAGGGTGCCGGGAACGCTGACCCCGTAAAAGCCGCCGTCGGTTGCCGTGCTGGTCCCATTGACGGTCAAGAGTGGCGTGCCCGTGGCGTCAAGCGTGCCCGAAATATTGACTCCGTTCGCCGCGCTGGCGTTGCCGGCCAGGGTGGCGCCCGCGCCGGCCGTGATGGTGGCGGAGAGATTCGTCGGCACGGCGATGCCGTTGGCGCTGTTCGAGGTGCCGGTGACGTTGACCGCACCCGAGGCGGCAATGGTGCCGGCCAGACGCACGCCGCGCCCGTTAATCGAGGTGCCGGTGATCGTGACGTCGCCGGCGGTGGCATTCACCGCGCCCGTCAGGTTCACCGCGATGCCCGCGTTCGCGCTGCCGTTGATCGTCAGATTGCCGCTGGCGACCGTCGCACCGGCGATGTTCACGCCGCCAGTGTCGTTCGCACCGCTCAAGCCGCGGCCGATGACCGTGAGGTTTGAACCCGTGACAGTGCCCGGGATCGTGATGCCGTAGAAGGTCAGGTTGCCGTTGTCGGCGGCGGTGCCGTTCAGCGTCAGCAGGGGCGTGCCGGTGGAATTGAGCGTGGCGGAGATATTGATGGCGTTGGCCGTATTGGCCATGCCGATCATCATCGCGCCGCCCGCAGCCGCAAGAGTGAGGTTGGCCGGCACCGCAATGGCGTTGGCGTTGTCCGAGCTGCCGTTCACGGTGACGGTGCCCGCCGCGGCGACGAGACCGCTCAGTCGCACGCCGCGGCCGGTGCTGGACGTGCCGGTGATCGTCACGCTGCCGTTGGACGAGTTCACTGTGCCGGCCAGGTTGACGGCGATGCCGTCGCTCGAGCTGCCGTTGATCGTCACGGTTCCGCTGGCGCAGGCCGAACCGGTTATCACCGCGCCGAAGTTGCCGTTGCCCTTGCCGATGATCGTCAGGTTGCCGTGCTGGCCGGCGATGTCGCCCGCGACATTGACGCCGGTACCGTTGACCGTCCCGTTTCCGGTTCCGTTGAGGCTGAGGTTGCCCGCTGCCGTCAGGCTGCTGCCGACGACGATGCCGGTGCCGTTGGACTTTGCAACGCCATTGACCACGAGGTCGTTGGCCGTGACCGCGGCGCCGAAGTTGACCGACGCGGTCGAGCCGTTCGTGCCGTTGATCGTCAGCAGGGTCGTGCCGGAAGCATTGATCGTGCCGAACGAATTCACTGCGAAGGCGGCGCTGTTGGTCGTGCCGATGATGGTGGCGGCCGCGGCATTGATCGTGGTCTGGCCGACACTCGCACCGATGCTGCCGTTGTTCGCGAGGCCCCCCGTGATGCTGAGCGTGCCGCCGTTCAGGAAGAATGCCGAGCCGTTGGCGAGCGTCACCGTGCCGTTCGCCTGCATGGTCACGCTGAGGGCGTTCGACGTCGAGGAGATGTTCGCGCCGTTGTCGTTGATCGAGCCGTTCGCGACCAGTGTCAGGCTCGCATTGCCGCCGCCGGTCTTCGCGATGTCGGCGTTGATATTGATGTTGCCGGCCGCGGCGTTGGCGCTGGTCGTCGTCACAGTGACGCTGGTGCCGTTGCTGAGCTGGCTATTGAGCGCCGCGACGTTGATCGTCGCGTTGGGCTGGGTGGCCGACCAGGTACCGTTGCCGGCGTTGAACGTCGCGCTGGCGTTGGCCGCCGCGGCAATGGTGACGTTGGACGGGTCGAGCAGCCAGGTTCCCGCCGCTCCGGCCGGCGCATGGGCATCGACGGTGCCCCAAGCCTGGAGATTGTCGTGCGAGGAGGTCTCGATCCAGCCGCCGCTGCCGCCGTTGGGTCCGCCGTGGTCGGTGATGGCCCCGTAGAAGCCGGTATAGTCCTGCGACCACACCACCACGGTGCCGCCGTCGCCTTTGTCGGTTGCCGAGACGTCGATCGAGGCCGTCGGATCGACCACCGTGGCGCTGGCATTGCGCACGGTGGAATCCAGGCCATGCGCGCCGCCGCCCACACGCACCGTGCCGCCGCCGGTCGTGCCGGAGGCGTTGAGCCTGGTGCCCGAGAAGAGACCGACGCGATCGCCGGCCAAGGTGATATTGCCGCCCTTGCCCGCCGTGCTGACCGCCTTCAGTGAAGCGGCGCTGGCGCAGACGGTGCCGCCGGGCCCGGCGTCGACGGTGATGTCGCCCGCCAGCGCCGCCGACACGTCAATTGCGCCCGAGACGTTCACCGCCCCGCCCAGGACGGAGTTCGCGCCGTTCGCGGTCAACAGGACCTTGCCGCCAGCCGCCTTGATCACGCCGCCGTTCCTTACCGTGGCGTTGGCGACCGCGGCGTTCATCGTCACGTTGACGAGCTGGCCGTTGGACAGTGCCACCGTCGCCTGGTCGCCCGCGGCGAGAACGGTTCGGCCGTTCGGCGTGTCGATCGTGCCCTTGTTGATCACGCGGTCGCCTGCCAGCACGACGTAGCCGCCCGGGGAGGTGGTGATCGTGCCGGCATTCACGATGCGCCCGTTGCCGGTCGAGCCGCCCGCCAGGGTGATGTTGCCGCCGGCCATGAACTGCTGGATGTCCACATCGCGCGTGGTCGCCACCAGCGCACCGGTGTTGACCATCGCGCCCTTGCCGAACACCACGCCCTGCGGATTGACGATGTAGACCTGACCGTTGGCGGTCAGCGTGCCGGCGATCGTGCTCGGGCCGCTCAAGCCGATCACGCGGTTGACGGCGATCGCGGAGCTCGA
>Ga0070738_10002083_pt1 | contig 33342 bp, 36 predicted proteins | sample Coa_R2_2_FD_66446 | JGI IMG/M metagenome (GOLD analysis project Ga0070738, IMG submission 66446) | Surface soil microbial communities from Centralia Pennsylvania, which are recovering from an underground coalmine fire - Coalmine... | ecosystem: Environmental > Terrestrial > Soil > Unclassified ...
TGGGGACGTAGTTCAGTTGGTTAGAACGCTGCCCTGTCACGGCAGAGGCCGCGGGTTCGAGTCCCGTCGTCCCCGCCATCTTTTCAGTAACTTACCGTCGGTGATTCGTTTTCTCGTGGGCACAAAAAGGTACAAATTAGGAACAACGTCAGTGCGAACCCCACATAATGACTACTCATTCCGCTGATTTTCGTGGGCGCAATAATGGACCACAGCCTCTTGTGCGGTACGCTTCCCTGTCGCGACCGCCTGCATGGAAGTATCGAACGTCACCCGGATCGTCGAGTGACGTAGGAGTTCCTGCATAATCTTCAGTTCGGCGCCGGTAGATCGAAGCAGCGTGGAATATGTGTGTCGAAAAAACGTGTGGCAGCCTATCTTCTTGTTGATGCCCAGCTTCCGCGCCACTGGGAGGATATGGAGTCTCATAGTCAGCCTCGCTACAATTGGCGATACACCCCGGAAGCGTACTGGCGGGCAAAGGTACCGACCGTGCCTGCTCAGCGGCCCTTGCCGCCAGACACGCCGAGTTCCAGCAAGGCACCGACTGACCTGTGCTGTTCGATTGGGTGGCGCAGAGGCAGCTTCATGTTCACCCGGTACTGGTTGCTGCGCGCATCATCTTTTTTCCGCTCGCGGCTGATATAACCCGCCGCCTCCAACTCGTCCAGAATGCGCTGCACCGCCCGGTACGTAATACCCACCTTCTCGGCAACGTCCTGGATTCGCGACTCCGGATTCTGAGCCAGACAGATCAGCACGTGCGCGTGGTTGGTCAAGAACGTCCACGGAGCCGATTGCGACTGGGAGGTCTTAGCTTTTCCCACGGACTTGTCATCCTCCGAATTTGCCATTAATATATGACATGTGATACATGTAATGCTGTACATGTAATACTAATCGTGCATTAAGGAGCATCTGTCTTATGCGCAAGCATACCACTGCCGGCTCAGGGGAGTCACGATGAGCACCGTCGAGATTCTGGGCGCCAATTTGCTCTCCCCCATCGTTTTGGCTTTCGCCCTTGGCGTGTTGGCCCGTCTGGTACGCAGCGAGCTTCGTATTCCCCAGGCCCTCTACACCAGCTTGTCGATCTATCTCTTACTCGCACTGGGTCTCAAGGGCGGACATGAACTAGCCCACGTCGGCCTAGTCACAATTGCGAAGCCTGCGGCGATCACCGTTCTGCTGGGTTGCGTGACTCCGGTTAGCGCCTACTTTGCTCTCCGCCGGCTGGGGCGCTTTAGCGCCGCCGACTCAGCTGGTATTGCCGCACACTACGGCTCAGTCTCTGCTGTAACTTTCATCGCTGCACAACAGTTCGTGAGCGCCATGGGAGCGGTGCCCGAGAGTTTCATGCCGACGCTGCTGGCTTTGCTCGAAAGCCCTGGCATTCACGTCGCCCTAGCCATGGGTGTCCTCGCAGGAGCAACCCGAACCATAACCGCGGCAGCGCCGGTGCGCACCGCCGCGCTGGCTGGGGGAGGATCGGTGCTAGTTCTCGACGAAGAAGAGCCACCTGCGCGCCAATCCTCACCGATCCTGACTTCTCTCCATGAAGTCCTGACGGGCCGGACCATGATCCTGCTCGCCGGAGGACTCATCGTTGGATGGCTGATGGGCGAGGCTGGGTGGAAGCAAGTTCAACCCTTCTTCGACTCAGGATTCAAGGGTGCCCTGATGATCTTCCTGTTGGAGATGGGCATGCTGGCGGCCGAGCGCATTGGCGATCTTCGCCGTGTCGGTCCCTTCCTGATCGCCTTCGGCATTGTCACGCCGATCGTGCACGGATGCCTCGGCGTTCTGCTCGGTCATCTTGCCGGGCTTTCGCCCGCCGGTTCCACGGTGCTGGGGGCCATGGCGGCCAGTGCTTCCTACATCGCCGCGCCGCCTGCAGTTCGCGCCACGATGCCTGATGCCAACCCGACCTACTCGCTGACTCTGGCTCTGGCCATCACCTTTCCTTTTAACGTCATCGTGGGCATTCCGCTCTTCTGGCGGCTGGCCACCATCCTGTGAGGTACTTATGAATCCCTTAGTCGGAATCATTATGGGCAGCCAGAGCGACCTGGAATATGTGCAACCCGCCTCTGAGTTGCTGCGCGGAATGGATGTCCCGCACGAAGTGCGCATTGTTTCTGCTCATCGGACGCCTGAGTGGATGGCGGAATACGCCACAACCGCAAGAGGGCGAGGTCTCAAAGTCATCATTGCCGCTGCGGGCGGGGCTGCGCATTTACCCGGGATGGTTGCGGCCCACACAACGCTTCCGGTGCTGGGAGTTCCGATTCCCGCTACCGTCCTGAACGGCATGGACTCGCTGCTCTCTATTGTGCAAATGCCAAAAGGAGTCCCCGTCGGCACTCTGGCCATTGGGAAGCCGGGTGCCATCAATGCGGCCCTGCTTGCTGCCCAGATCCTGGCGCTAAGCGACAGCGCCCTCGCCGGAAGACTGGAACAATGGCGGCTGGAACGGCGCGATGAGGTGCTGAAGCAGGTGGCGCAATGAACGCAATCTTGCCACCGGCGACATTGGGACTCATGGGCGGCGGCCAGCTCGGGCGTATGACTGCTCTGGCTGCTCGTTCTGCCGGATATCGCATTCATGCTCTCGATCCAGATCCTAACTGCGCCATTCGACCGTTAGTCGAAGACTTCATCACAGCGGGGTGGGACGACGCGCCAGCGGCCGCAGCGCTCGCCAAGAGCTCTCAAGTCGTCACTTTTGAGATCGAGAAAATTTCTCTGGCTTCGCTTGAGGCCGCGTCCCGCTATGCGCCGGTCCGGCCCGGCTTTGCAGTTCTTGAACTCGTACAGAACCGTCTTCGTCAGAAGCGGTGGCTCTCCCGAGCGGGATTTCCCGTGGGTCCCTTTCTACCAGTGAGCAAGTTGGAGGATATGCAGAAAGCGTGCCAAGAGTTCGGATCTTGCTTTGTGAAAGTTGCCGAGGGCGGGTACGACGGACGTGGCCAGATCCGTGTCGACTCGCTCGAGCAAGCCAACCGCGCATGGAACTATCTCGGGGAACTTGAGTGCGTGGCGGAAAAAGGACTCGATCTTGAGTATGAAATCTCGGTCCTAGTGGCCCGCCGCTCCAGCGGAGAGACTTGCATCTATCCGCCCTCGATGAATCATCACGAAAACCATATCTTGGTCTGGTCCGTCATTCCTGCGCCAATCCCTGAAGGAATTGCCCTCCAGGCGCAGGAGATTGCACGTGAGATTGCCGTGGCGCTGCGACTGGAAGGCATATTGGTCATCGAAATGTTTGTTACGCGGCAGGGCCAGCTTCTGGTCAACGAATTGGCGCCTCGTCCCCACAACAGTTATCACGCTTCCGAGCGAGGTTGTGTCACAGGACAGTTCGAGCAATTGGTACGCGCCGCCTGCGATCTTCCGCTGGGGTCGGCAGAGGTGATTCGACCGGCCGCTATCGTGAACCTTCTCGGCGAACTCTGGGCTGGGCCAAGTCCGCTTGATCTAGCGGCTGCCTTGCGTATAGCCGAGGTGCGGCTTCACCTCTATGACAAGGCTCCTAGACCCGGCCGCAAAATGGGTCACATTTCGGCGACCGGGTCGACTCCGCAGCAAGCTCTGCGGTCGGCACTCAAGGCCAAGGTGGCTTTGCATGGCCCGGTAGATTCGCCCTTCGGGCCTGCTGCTGTCCTCGGTGATGATGCTGGTGCATATTGGCCAGCCAAGCGTCGCGGAGAGGGTGCACAATGCGTGGCTGCGAACCGTTGAGGACGGCCTGCATACGGCCGATATGTTCACGGAAGGAACCAGCACGCGGCGGGTGGGAACGCGGGGGTTCGCCCGTGCTGTAATCGAGCGTCTGGGGGAGCTGCCGAAGTTGTTCAAGCCAGTGCGCTACGCCGCGCGGCAGGCAGACCTACTTACCCGCGCCAACACTCCCTGGGAGCGAAAGCCTCCGCTCAAAAAAGATCTGGTTGGCGTCGATGTTTTCATGCATTGGCGCGAAGGATCTCCGGAAAATCTGGGAGCGATCCTGAAGGGTCTCGGCAACCATTCCCTGCAAGTGTTGATGGTCACTAATCGTGGCGTGAAGGTATGGCCGAACGGCCTGCCTGAAACCTTTTGCACCGATCACTGGCGGTGCCGCTTCATGCACCCCGAGAAGGCAAATATAAGCCATCGCGACATCATTGAACTGCTTGATCGCCTCGAAGGCGCCGGGCTCGATTTTATTAAAGCTGAGAACCTTTGCAACTTTGACGGAGTCCCAGGGTATGCGCTGGGGCAGGGGCAATGATTCACAATCTGGGGAAAAATATGCGCGATTTGTCAAATGACGTCACACGAAAGGGGCAACTCGAAAGCCTCTTCACAGAACAGACTGAGGGGACTGTGACGGACTCAAGAATGGCTGTCAGCATAGTTCTGGAATCTCACGAACAATTCGCATTCATGCAGTCCGCCAGCGATCTCCTCTGCGCCCTCGAAATATCCCACGAAGTCGTCATCATGTCGAACTATACCCAAGAACAGGTCGTCGAGTTCACCCGCATTGCTCAATTGCGCGGTCTGAAGGTCATCATTGCCGGTGCTACTCCTCAAAGCGACTTCTTCAGCTCGATTACCTCCAACACACTGCTTCCGGTTCTTGAAGTCGCGATCTCAACACCGCTGGTGGGGGAGCATCCTTCCGCATCAGACGCCGGAGAAGTAGCCACATCTACGAAAGACCTGGGATCGCAGGCCAAGTGCTCCGCTCACAAGGCCGCGCGGACAGCTGCCGCCATTGCCGCGCTCGACGACTGCCATATTTCTGACCGACTCAGAAGGTGGCAGGAGACGCACGCGAACAAAAGCGATGCGGAGTTGGCCGGAAAATAGCGCGGGTGACTAGTGTCTGCTTTTGTGAACTTTAAGCATGATCAAAGCGACATAAACGGCTTTCAGGAAGTCACGTGAGGGTGATGCGAGCTTCCAACCCTGCCCGAATGGCGATTGCTCGCAGCATTCCCGCAAAAATCCAGCGATGTACGGGATAGAGCGCGTACCAGTAGGCAAGACCACCCAGTCCCGCGGGGTCGAAAATGGCAGTCTGGGTAATATTTGATCCTTGGGAAGGTAGAAGGGGATCGATGGGCTCAACTTCGAATTGGAGCCAAGCGCGTCCCGGCACTTTCATTTCGGCGGCGAGTCTTAGACGACGATCGGGCTCGAACGCTTCAACTCGCCAGAAATCCAGTGCATCCCCTACCGCCAGAGTCTGAGCATTACGCCGCCCACGCCGCATTCCGACCCCACCTAGCAGCAGATCCAGAAAACCGCGCAACCACCACAGGAAATCGGCAAAGTACCAACCGTTCGCTCCTCCGATCTGCCGGATGGGAGCAAAGGCCGCTGCTGGCGGTAAGGAGACATCTAAAGTCCGAGAGTCTACCAACCGGGTTCCAAAGCGTACGCCACCCCACGACCGAGGCTTTCCTGAAGAGGAGAGGGCGTCCGACCAAGACGTCTCCGCGAACTCCAAGTTCTCATTGTGTAAGGCTCTTTCGATCGCATCCTTCAAACCTCTCGGCCTGATGGCGAAAACTTCAAGCGCTGACGGGTTCCGGACCAGTGTAGGGTTGCGCATGCTATCAACGAGCTTGCGTCCCACGCGAGCATAGATCGGCGTGACCAGACCTAACCACAAACTGGAGAGGCGGGGCGTTAGAACGGGGACCGGAATCATCCAGCGGCGGAGGCCGCACTGCCGCGCATACTCCTGCATGATTTCCCCATAGCTCACCTGGTCGGCGCCGCCAATCTCGAAAACCGCTTCTTTTCCGACCGGCAGATCAAGCGCCTCCACCAGGTATGCGATCACATCTTCGACTGCGATGGGCTGTGCCTTCACCCCAACCCATCGCGGGCAAATCATTACGGGCAAGCGCTGCACCAGAGCCCGAATCATCTCGAAGGAAAGGCTGCCCGAGCCGATTACTATCGAGGCACGAAACTCAATGGTGGGGACTTCAGAGGAGCGCAAAATGTCCGCTACTTCTTGACGGCTGCGCAAATGTGCAGATAGCGACTGTCCCTCCGCACCGAGCCCACCAAGATAAATGATGCGGCGGACACCGGCTTGGCGCGTGGATGCCGCGAAATTACGAGCTGCTTGACGGTCCTCGTCCTCGAATTTACCTGAGGATCCCATTGAGTGAACCAGATAATACGCAGTGTGCACTCCGGCCAGCGCCGGCTGTAGTGAGGCCACATCGAGGCAATCGCCCTTTACCACCTCGGTGTTGGGAGCGACACGCTGTTGCAGAAATTCAGGGTGTCGTGCAAGACAACGAATTGGACACCCGGTCTTCTCCAGAGCCTTGAGAAGACGCCCTCCGATGTAGCCGGTGGCTCCGGTTAGCAGGATGAGCGGGCGCGCAGCGGAACTACTTGTGGATTTCGATGTCAGAATTCACTCCGTGAATTATTTCTTTGGAACCCAAGGGAAAAATTCGTTTGTCCTTCGCTTGTACTCCATGAAATCAGGATTCTCGGCCATCTTCCTTTCGAGCATTGGAATCCCGGAAACCTTCAAGATCAGGAAAGTGATGGTGAGGGGTCCGACAATGCCAAACCAGCCGCCCGGAACGCCGAGCGCCAGCAGCCAAATACCCCACCACTGGACGACCTCTCCGAAATAGTTGGGGTGTCGCGTATATCGCCAAAGGCCAGTCTGCAGTATCTTGCCCCGATTGAGTGGATCTCTTGCGAATCGAGTGAGTTCTGCATCTCCCACAGACTCAAATAGAAATCCAAACAACCAAACGCAAACGCCCATGATTTCGACAAAGCCGAACATGCCTGCCGGGTTGCGATTAATCATGAGTACCGGCAATGCGACGACGAATAGAAGCGCGCCTTGCAACAAGTACACCTGCGCGTAGGAGCGAGCATAAAACCACTTGCCCCATTCCCGTCTCCAAGCGAGGTAGCGAAAATCTTCCGGCTTGCCGCGATGGCGCGCATGGATGTGCCATGCCAGGCGCAGGCCCCAGATGCTCACTAAGATGCCCACCAGTGCGCCGCGCGTTCCCCACCCGCCAGACAGAAAGAAAGATGTCCACGCCAGAAGGACAAAGCCCAACCCCCAAGCGACATCTGCCACATCGTTTCTTTTTCTAATCAACGAAATCAGGAACCACAGGGTCATGTATCCCCAAAGCACGGCACCCAATGTCGCGTAGTAGTTCATAGACCGAGCTTGTGTGCGATGAAGTAGGTTCCGGTAGACACAGAGCCGGCCAATATCGTTCCCCAAACCAGGTCCACGACTGTCAACGCCAGCGGCCAATCCCTGACGGTGGCGAGATTGGTGAGATCGTAGGTCGCGTAGGTAACGAGACCGAACAAGGCTCCGAGGAGAAGCGCGCGCGCCCAGGAATCTTTTTCGACGGCTGGAGCTATGACGAAAACCACCAAGCCTATGAGGAAGAGCAAGTAAAAGATGACGGCCGCCGCCCAATTGACTTTGGGCGTCATCAAAAATCCGATCTGTTTGGTGTAGAAGTTCTTAGCCACGATGCCGAGCCAGACCATATCCAAGCCAAAGAAGATCGGCAAGGCAATGCAGTACAGTTTAAAGAACATATGAATCACTCCAATCAAGCTTGGGAAATCTGAACCGGCTCGGCGTTATTGGGACCCAGTCGAACGGACGCAGCTACTTGGCGCAGAGCCCGGGACAGAAGGAAATAAATAATAAAAATTGATGGCGAACCGATCAGTAGCCACGCCAACATGGCGTGTAGTTCCAACAACCACAGTCTTGCGATCGCATGCATTGGGTCCAAACGCACCATGGCCAAAATCTGCGTCAAAGATAACTGCAGAGATCCAACGCGAAACAGCTTTTCCCCCATTCGGATGAAGGGCACCAGCAAGAACAACTGCAAGGGATAGATCAGATAATTCACTAGCTGGATGGCAGGCAGATTCAACTGGAACACCAAGGCTGCAGCCGCACAGAGAATGGTGGTTGAACCGAGCACCGGAAAGATGCCCAGCACAACCCCGAATGCCAGGCTTAAGGCAATCTTTTCCGGCGTGATGCCTTGGGTGAGCAGGGCCATGATTGGAGCAATAAGCCTGCGCTCGAAGAATCCACTTTTCATGCTTGTGCCGTCACTACCGTCAATCACGATTCTGGCCCACATTTGGATTGCTTTAGCCGTCGCTAGAATCTCGCTCCTCGAGCGGCCAGTTGGTGTTCCAATGCGGTGAAATCCGGCAATACCATCCAGCGAGAACCCGCAGTTGCCCGGTCCAGATGCAACTCCGGAGAGCCACCGAGCCAGAGATCAGCCGCACTCGGAGCTTTGTCGGCGACGTAGATGAGATCCTCGAGAACTTCGAACTTGGGCGCAAATGAAAGGCTGAGTAAAACAACATCGGCTTCACTTTTGCGGGCAGCTAGAGCGATGTCCGCAGCCGGCAAGTCCGTTCCCAGATAAATGGCTCCCAGCCCACCCGCTGCTGTAAGCATGGCGGCTGCCAGGATGGGGAACGCGTGATGTTCATTTGCCGGCGTGGCCAGCAAAACCCGAGCAGGCGGATTCGACGGAGAATAGGTTCGCACCAGCGAGGCTAGTAGGCCGGTGAGCAGATTGGTCAGCAGATGCTCCTGCGCAATGCTGCACTTGCCCTCGTGCCACCGCTCGCCGACCGTCCGCATCAGTGGTAGCGCGGCTTGATGAACGAAAGTTCTCGGGCTTCCCAAGGCTGCTGCCAGACGGTTGATTTCCCGATCGGTCCCGGCATAGTCAAAGCGGTCGAGGGCGTGCAGGACCGGCGCTAGGAGGTCACTAGAATCAGTTTCCTTGACAGACGATTGTCCAGCCGCGATGGAAGATCCTTTCTCCAGAAGTTCCCGCAACTGGCGGTCACCCAGCGCAGCAACTTGTCCGATCGAGTGTCCTTGTTCGACCGCCCGCCGCAACAGAAGCAACTTCTGGATTTGTTCCTCGGAATAAACACGTCCGCGCCCGGCTCGTTTGGGAATGACAGCGCGGTAGCGACGCTCCCAGGCACGGAGCGTGTCCAAGGGAATGCCAGTGAGTTTGGACACGGCACTGATCGGGTAAGAGGGTGCCATTGCATAAGGATCGTATCAGCCTCATTTTTAAATGTCAATGATTTGTCATGGACAAAACATTGACAAATGCGTTTCGCATTGGTACAACAAATTAGGAGGCAATCCGCCGCCCTGCCTCAGTGCGTACCGCCTAAAAGAGGTCGTCGAACCAAAGTCATAAGTCAGAGGCAAAAGCCAGGAATTATTTGTGATAAAGCAACTGCGCAACTACAGTTTCGGTACGGTTATTCTCTTTGTGCTGTTGCATGTGGGCTGTACCGCCGCGTTCTTTGTTCCTTTCCGCTGGTCATGGGTGGGTCTCATGCTGGCGATGTACGTCGTGCGTATGTTCGGCATTACGGCCGGATACCACCGCTACTTTAGCCACCGCAGCTACAAACTGGCGCGCGGCTGGCAGTTTGTGATGGCCTTTTTGGCGGAGACTTCCGGGCAGAAGGGCGTCCTGTGGTGGGCTGCTCATCATCGCGTGCATCACCGGCATGCCGACCAGGATCCTGACATTCACTCTCCCTTGAAGCGCGGGTTCTGGTGGGCACACGTCGGTTGGGTACTATCGAACGAATACGACGAGTATGACCCGGCGCTAATCCGGGACTTCGGCAAATTTCCAGAGTTGCGGTGGCTCGACAAGCACTATTTGGTCCCACCCGTTGCCTTAGCGGCGTTGCTATTCCTCGGCGGAGGACTCGGAGCATTTGTGTGGGGATTCGTGGTCTCAACCGTCCTGCTGTTTCACGGAACCTTTACCATCAATTCGGTTGCGCACTTGTGGGGAACGCGGCGTTTCGAAACCGCGGACGACAGCCGCAATAACTTTGTCCTCGCCATCGTCACGCTGGGTGAAGGCTGGCACAACAATCACCATAAATTTATGTACGCCTGCCAGCAGGGACTTCGCTGGTGGGAAGTGGACCTTACTTACTACGCGCTGAAGATGCTGAACTGGCTGGGGATAGCCAAAGATCTGCGGGGTATTCGGGTGCCGCTGTCGGAAAGTGAGGCGGCATGAGCCGGATCGCGGTAATCGGAGCAGGCATCTCGGGAATGGGCGCAGCGTACCTGCTCAGCCAGAAACACGAAGTATGGCTATTCGAAAAAGAGGCTCGCCTCGGAGGTCATACTCATACCCATCCGATCGAAACCAGTCGTGGCGTTTTGCCGATCGACACCGGTTTCATTGTGCATAACGACCGAACTTACCCCAACCTGGTTCGCCTGTTTCGGCAGTTGGGAGTCCTCCGGCAACCGAGCGACATGTCGTTCGGTGTTTCCTGCCGGCAGACTGGATTTGAATACAGCAGCCGTGGCTTGAGCGGATTTTTTGCGGGCGGGAGCAATCTATTTCGCGTGGGACACTACCGCTTCCTGGCGGAGATCATGCGCTTCAACCGGGAAGCTCGCAAGCTTCTACAGGATCCGGCCAACGCGGGAATCACTTTGGGGGACTACCTGCGCGCCCATGAGTTTGCAGGCGACTTCACTCGTTACTATTTGCACCCCATGGCAGCCGCGGTATGGTCCACGTCGCCAGAAGAAATCGAAGATTTCCCGGCATTCACTTTGATTCGCTTCCTCGAAAATCATGGGCTCCTCGGTTTGACCACGGCTCCTCAGTGGTACGCCTTGCAAGGCGGCAGCAGCGTTTACATTCCTCCGCTAACGGCGCCATACCGGGAACGGATTCGCCTGGGCGCAAAGATTGATGGGGTGAGGCGCACTGCGGCGGGAGTGCAAATCAGTTTTGAGGACTGTCCGCCGGAAGCCTTCGACGAAGTGGTGTTTGCTTGTCATGCACCACAAACGGTCGAGCTATTGAAAGATCTCACGCCACAAGAACGGGCGGTTCTGACTGGCTTCCGCACCAGCCGCAATGAGACAGTGCTGCATACCGACTCGAGCCTGCTGCCCCGGCGAGCAGGAGCGCGTGCTTCTTGGAATTACCATCTCGGCGCCAAGCGGCGAGCGGCTACGCTGACGTATCACATGAACCGGCTACAGAGCCTGCCAACACGGGAAGATTATTGCGTGACGCTGAATGACACGCAGTCCATTGCTGAGCGCAACATTCTGCGGGAAATGACCTATTTCCATCCTCTTTATACCTTGGAAGCAGTGCGAGCTCAGGCGCGATGGCAGGAGATCAGCGGACACAATCGAACTCACTTTTGTGGAGCATACTGGTTTTACGGTTTCCATGAAGATGGATTTAATTCGGCGATTCGGGTAGCGGAAACGCTGGGCGCATCGTGGAATGCAGTCAGAAAAGCGGCGGCTTAATGCAATCGGGAATCTATTCAGGAACATTGCGTCATCGCAGGTTCAATCCTGTGCGCCACGAATTTACTTACCCCCTGTTTATGGTTTTCCTCGATATCGACCGGCTGCCCGAGTTGATGAACGTATCCCCGCTGGCGGGCTACAACCGGCGCAACTTGATTTCCTACCAGGAGCGAGATCACTTCGGAGATCCGGCGAGAGCCCTGCGGGAACGCATATCGCAAGATGCGGGAAAAAATGGCGTTGTTCTTCCCGATGGGAAAATATTCCTACTCACCCATCTCCGCTACTTGGGATACAACTTCAATCCTGTCTCTTTTTTTTACTGCTACAACCGGGAAGACAAATTGCAGATGATCATGGCTGAGGTGAACAATACTTTCGGCGAGACCGCAAACTACTGGCTCACGCCCAATGTTGAGCGCCCCGCAGGCGACAACAAACGCTACCGATTTCCCAAGACATTCCACGTGTCGCCTTTCCTTAAATTAGACCAGGAATATGACTGGACGTTTACGCCGCCCGGTGAGCATCTGACTAGTCAGAGCGTCAGCTACGAAAACGGGCGAGAAATATTCGATTCCACGCTGAAGCTGGAACGGCGCGAGTGGTCAAGAGCCGAGTTGCACCGCGCAATCTTACGATTTCCCTGGATGACGGCCAAAGTGATAACCGCAATTCATTGGCAGGCGCTACGGCTGCTGCTGAAGCGGGTGCCGGTAGTCGCGCATCCTGGAGCAGGCCATTACGACCGAGCAACAGCGCAGCATTTGGGGGCATCATGGCGAGCCGAATAACCACCAACATCGCGAAGAAGATATTCCTGAAGACCCTAGGGGGTCTTCGGGTCGGATACCTCGAGGTTGTTTGTCCCGAGGACACTTACTGTTTCGGCCAGTCGCACCATCCGCTTCATGCGGTCATGGCCGTACATAATGAAAGTTTTTTCCTGCGCGCACTGCTCGCCGGAGACGTCGGCATCGGCGAGGCATATATGGACGGGGACTGGTCGACTCCTGATCTGGTTGCGGTTGTGCAGTTGGCGGTGCGAAACCTGGACCAAGTAGACGGCAACAATCGCCTTTTGACGTCCTTCCGCAGATTTGCGGACTTTATCGAGCATCGCCGCCGCAGCAACACCCAGGCGGGAAGCCGTCGCAATATCGCCTATCACTACGACTTGGGCAACGACTTCTATCGCGTCTTCCTGGATAGGAGTCTGGCTTACTCCTGTGCCTATTATGAAAATTCCGACGATACTCTGGAGCAGGCGCAGATTCAAAAGTTCGATCTTATTTCCGGCAAACTTCAACTGGGACCGCGCGATCACATTCTCGAAATCGGCACGGGCTGGGGCGGCTTCGCGGCCTACGCGGCTGAGACTTACGGATGCCGTGTAACGACCACGACTATCAGCCAGCAGCAGCACGACTACGCGCGTGACCTGTTCTCACGGAGCAGCGCAGCGGATCGTATTCAGTTGCTGCTCGAAGACTACCGCAACCTGCGTGGGCAGTTCGACAAGATCGTCAGCATTGAAATGTTCGAAGCCGTGGGTTACGAGCACTACGACGACTACTTCGGAGCTTGTGATCGCCTGCTGAAGCCGGATGGCACCATGCTTCTGCAGACCATCACCATCCAAGAAAAAAAGTTTCACCAGTACCGAAAGCAGAGCGACTGGATCAAGAAGCACATCTTTCCTGGCGCCGAACTGGCTTCGGTCATCGAGATTCAACGATCGCTGGCTCGAACCACGCACATGCAGCTTTTCCACATGGAAGATATCGGCAAGCACTACGCTCTGACCCTTCACGAATGGCGGCGCCGATTTCTCGATCATCTTCCGGAGGTACGTCAGCTGGGATTCGACGAGCGTTTCGTGCGCATGTGGGACTACTACCTGGCGTACTGCGAGGGGGGATTCCGCGAACGCTACATCAGCGATGTGCAGCTGGTGATCACCAAAGTGACGAATGCAATTCAATTGATGAATGAACCAGTAATAGAGTCCGCAATTCAGGAGAACCTGTAATGAAGCACCGAATATTGATAAGCACGATTGTTGCTGCCTTTGCGCTCACACCGTTAATGATGTTTTCCGCTACCGTTCCGTTGGTGGGCAGCCAGGCGCCCGATTTCACGCTTACATCGCAGGAAGGCACGCCCGTCACTCTGAAGGATTATCGTGGCAAATGGGTGGTCTTGTATTTCTATCCCAAAGATTTTTCCAGCGGCTGCACCATCGAGGCGCACAACTTCCAGCGCGACCAGCCGCTGTACCAGCAGAGGAATGTAGTGGTGCTTGGCGTCAGCGTGGACAGCTCCGACTCCCACAAACATTTCTGCACAAAGGAAGGGCTGAACTTCAAACTGCTAGCCGACATGGATCACAAGGTGTCGAGCGCATATGGATCGTTGACCAATCTCGGCCTCGTGAAATTTGCTTCCCGGCACACCTTCATCATCAACCCGGAAGGGAAGGTAGCCAAAATATTCACCGAGGTGAACCCGAACAAGCATAGTGAGGAAGTATTGACAGCTCTCGCCGAACTGCAAAAACAGAGCGCCGGCTCGAAGGATAACTAATCAGCCCATGAGCGATGACGCGATTTTGAAACAATTCTTTTGATGAGATCGAAAGATAGATGACCTTGCGCCACTTGAGTTAGTAATGGGTAAAGATTTCGCCGTTACGGCCGAGGCCGCTGGTTCGAGTCCCATCGCCCCCACCAATTCTTTCCAGGCAAATACCGAAAGAGTTTCTTTCCGGGCTAAAATCGCGTCGTGTTGAAGCTTTCGTAGCGCGCCGCGCCTTTGCGCGTCTTTTTTTTTGCGTCTTGAAGTATTCAGCCATCTTAAATATTCCTTGACACGTATATTCCTTTAAAGGTATATAAGAAGATATGGAATCCGCGTTCGAAATTATCGCCGAGCCCAACCGCCGCGCGATACTAAGCTTGCTGGTCTCATCGGAGCAGTCGGTCGGAGAGATTGAACGTCAACTTCGTATGTCGCAGCCGACCGTGTCAAAGCACCTGCGCGTGCTACGCGATGCGGGTTTCGTGGAATCCACGGTGGACGCGCAGCGCCGTCTCTACCGGCTCAAGCCTGAGCCATTTCGAGAGGTGGATGCCTGGCTGGCCCAGTTCCGCCGGTTCTGGTCTGCGCATGTGGATGCCCTTGAACGCCATCTTGATCGCATGGATGAATCAAGAGAAGGCCGCTCGATTCCAACGAAGAACAAGCCATCGAAGAGCCAGCTAGTGAAAAAGAAATCAAGGAGAAAATAGATGACCGCTCATGCGCAATACACACCCGGTCCGGCGAACATAGCGCGGGTACAAAAAGATCGGGGCCACGACGGGCAAGAAAAGTGGACGCTCGTTCTCGTCAAAGAGCTGCGCCACTCGCCCGAAAAAGTGTGGCAGGCGATAACCGATCCGGCGCATTTGCGGGAGTGGGCGCCATTCGATGCCGATGGAAATCTGGGCGCAGTTGGAAACAAGGTGAACCTCACCACCGTCGGAGCGCCGCGCGTGACCGAAACAACCGTGACGCGCGCTGACGAACCGGAGCTGCTTGAGTATAAGTGGGGCGACTTTAATATGTGCTGGCAACTCGAAGCGCTGGCTGAGGGCACGCGCCTGACGCTCTGGACCAACATCCCTCGCCCCTACATCGCCATGGGCGCTGCGGGTTGGCACATTTGTTTCGATGTGATGGATCGCCTGCTCAGCGGAACTCCCGTCGGTCGTATCACTGGCCCTGACGCCATGAAGTTCGAAGGCTGGCAGCGGCTGAACGCTGAGTATTCCCAGCAGTTCGGCGTTGAAACGCCCAAGTGGGCGTCGAAATCATGAGTCGAGGTGCGTTGTGAAAAGCAATAAGAAAGAGTTGTCAGCGAAACAATCCCAAGAGCTGCTCAAAGTATTGCAAGCCCGCTTTGAGAAAAACATGAACCGCCACAAAGGTCTTGCTTGGCTGAGGTCCAGGCAAAGCTGGATACGAATCCTGAAAAGCTGTGGTCGCTCAGTGAAATGGAACGCACCGGCGGCGAACCGGATATTGTTAGCCACAATAAGAAGACGGGCGAATACATTTTTTACGACTGTGCGCCGGAAAGTCCGAAAGATCGCAGAAGCCTTTGCTACGACCGCGAAGCGCTAGACTCAAGGAAAGAAAATAAGCCAAAAAATAATGCCACGGATATGGCCGCAGCCATCGGCATTGAGCTTTTGACGGAAGAACAATATCGAGAGTTACAGAAACTAGGCGAGTTCGATCTAAAAACGTCGAGTTGGGTGAAGACGCCTTCGAACATCAGAAAACTTGGCGGCGCGCTTTTTTGTGATCGCCGCTTCGACACGGTTTTCACGTATCACAACGGCGCGGAGTCTTACTATGCCGCAAGGGGATTTCGGGGCTGGCTCAGTGTTTAGCGATATTTAGTTTAGCGATAACCAATGGCGGGGAGAAATCATCATGAAAGAAACCACTAAGCGTTCGATAGTTCGCTGGATACACATCATCTTCGCTATCCCGATATTCGGATATATTTTTAGTCCATTTGAGAAGCTGCCCGACTACGCTTCGAAAACGCGGTACATTTTCTTTCCTGTCATGGTGCTTACGGGATTGTGGATGTGGAAAGGCCACCTCGTACGGCGATTTATTTCGAAGAGATCGGTCTAGAGAAATTCCCCTTAGGAAATCCAGCCTAGACTGAGACACAGCGCCCCTCGGTTCCTTGCAGTTCACGCACTGATTTTGGCAACCGGGCACTTACACTCCGCTTATTTGCGCGACTGTGGCAAAATACTTGTTCGTTTTGCAAGGAGAGCCCATTGAAAAGTCTTCTTTCGATACTGGTGTTACTGGTGTTACTGGTGGTGCCATTCAGTGTCTATATATCAAAAGCACAGGCGCAAGACGCTGACGGCTGCAAAGATTCTCCCCTGGTGACCCGCTTGCCGGGGAGCACGATCGACGCCTGCGAAGATAAGCCCGACAATGAATACACGTTTGACGACGTCGGGCCAAAACACGAGTCGAAAAAAATTGAAGGTGAATATCATTACCTTCATTATGTAGTTCCGCCGAACACGTCCCAGGTCCAGGTTGTGCGGAACCTGCGTACTGCCCTACAAAAAGCCGGATATAGCAAAGTCCAGGACAATGGCGACAATGTCTTTACATTCCAGTACGGTAAGACCTGGCTCAAAGTCAGTGTGGGCTCCTGGGCGGATTACTCGCTATATATCGTGACCGAAACCCAGTTGACACAGGACATCGTGGCGACCGCAGCCGATCTCACCAACAGCCTGGGCACAAGCGGTCACGTTGTAGTGGATGGCATTTTCTTCGATACGGGCAAGGCAGATGTGAAACCAGAATCGGCCCCCGCACTTGAGCAGGTCGCCAAACTTATGCAACAAGACCCGAAACTCAGGATCTACGTAGTCGGACATACCGATAACGTAGGTGCACTGGCGGCAAACGTCACACTTTCGCAGCAGCGCGCAGCGGCGGTGGTGAAGATACTCACTACGCAGTATCACGTCGGCGTGGAGCGACTCCAGCCTTATGGAGCGGGGCCCTACATGCCGCGCGCATCGAATGATTCAGAGGATGGCCGCGCCCAGAACCGCCGCGTTGAATTGGTGAAGCAATGAAACTCATTGCAACCTGACGAGCGCTGTTGGAGAGTGGGCGCCCTCTACCAAAACGATGCCCGCATCGCGGTTGCAGGTTTTTTCATCACCAGATCCCGACGCGATCTTCAGCCTTTAAATAAAGTTTGTCGCTGGGTGTGACTTTATAAGCTTTGTACCAGGCTTCGATATTGCGGACGGTATCGCTGCGATATTCTCCCGGGGGATGCGTATCGCTCGCAATCTGTTTGCGCAATAAAGCTTCATCTTGAAGCTTTCGCCAACGCTGAGCAAACGCGAGGAAGAATCTCTGCTCGCCGCTTAATCCATCAATCACGGTGTCAGCCTTGCCTTTCAACGAGAGCAAATACGCATCGTGAGCTACTAGTAATCCGGCCAGATCGGCGATGCTCTCCGTCATGACCTGTTTGCCATGGACGCAAAGATTCGGCAGCGGACAGTAGCCATCCATTTGTGTAATTAATTTTTCGGCAGCGGCGTGGTATTGTTTGCGATCTTCGTCTGTCCACCAATCACCGAGGCGGCCCTGCGCGTCATAAATGTTGCCTAGTTCATCAAAGCTGTGGCTGATCTCATGGGCCATGCCTGCGCCTGCCGACCCATAGTTCGAAGCTGTGTCGCCTTGGCTGTCGAAATAGGGCGGCTGAAGAATACCAGCCGAGAAGAATTCCGCGTTCGGGCTGAACATGATGACTGCCCCTGGAATTTGCGCATGGATGGGCCACTCCATCGGATAAACGGGTTGTTTCAACTGTGCCAGGTTGCGTGTGCGGTTGAAAGCTTCCGCGCGACGCATGTTGCCGAAAGCGTCGTCACGTTTAATGTCGAGAGATGAATAATCAATCCACTTATCAGGGTAGCCGACGAAGATTTTGAACGCAGCCAGCTTCGCTAATGCTTTTTGTTTTGTTTGAGGTGACATCCATGTGAGATTCGCAATGCGGTTGTGAAACGCGGCTATTAGGTTCTCTGCCATGGCTTGTGCGCTCGCCTTGGCTTCCGGAGGGAAATAGCGTTGCGTATAAAGTTGGCCGACTGCCTGCCCTAACGCACCATTCGTAGCAGCAATGGCGTCTTTCTCGCGATCGGGTGGCTGTTGCACGCCCGACAGAATTTTTCCATAGAAGGCAAAATGCTCATCGCACACATTAGCAGGGAGAACGCTGGCGTAATGCTCGACCAAGTGAAACCGAAGATAGTCTTTCCATGTCGCAATATCTTCGCTGGCGACTAATTTCGACACGCCGGTGACATCGGATGGCTGCCAAACGAGGAAATTCCGTTGCTCGGCGAGCCCTGCGGACTTGAAATAGGCCTCCCAATCCATTCCCGGAGCTTTCGTCGTAAAGTCTGTTCGCTTCCAGGGATTGTTTTGCTTGAAAACATCTGCTGCATCGGAAGCCGGCGCAAAGGCTTGCGCAATTTGAATTTCGAGCGTCAAAACTTGTGCAGCTTTCGTTTCTGCATCCGTCACGCCTGCCAGTTTTAAAACCGCTGCAATGTGCGCTTGATACTGTGCGCGCAACTCCACAGCTTTCGGCGACGCGTCAAGGTAATTATCACGGTCTGGCAATCCCAGACCACCCTGCCAGATGTGCGGAAGATTGTGTTCGGAATCTTCGAAGCCCTGGTTAATCCACACACCGAAAATGTGGTCGGCATTGGCGGTGAGTCCATCCACTTCGCTGTTCAAAGTCGAACCAAGATAGGCCGAGAGGGAGGTCTTATCTACGATCGCGGAAATCGCGGCCATTTTATCGACAAGCGGCGTCATGCCCTTGGCTTCGATGATTTTTTCATCCATGAAGCTCGTGTAAAAATCGCCGGCCTTCTGCGTAACGCTTCCTTTCACCGAATCCGCGGTGGCCGCATCGCGAATGAGGCCGCGCACGCGTAGTGCGGTTTTTTCATTGAGCATTGCGCGGTTGTCATAACTCATTTGCCCGGCGGGGATTGTTGTGGTTGCCAGCCATTTACCGTTGGCGTAGCGATAAAAATCATCGCCGGGTTTGATGGAACGATCAATACTCTGTGAGTCCACCCCTTGCGCATGCAGCGGGATAGACGCGGTGAAAACGGCAAAGACAACTAGCGCGAGAGTGCGTTGGAAAATCACATTCAGGACCATAGTGGAATGGATGCGTTGGCAATGGACGTTTACGGACTTCCTAGTCCTGAACTCCGAAGGCTATGAATAATTCGATGGCTAGTTGTGCATCAGGTACACAACCCTAAAAATCTTTGTAAACGCCTGCATTGTGTGCCACAATCCTCAGCGGAAGTAACAGTAGTTCGGGAAACGGGCTCCTACTCCATGGGGAATTTGAATGTAGTCGTTTCTCTCACCACGCGAGAGAACGATTACCAGGCGGAACAAGCCGCCGCAGTAGCTGAAACAGCCGCTCGTCTCGGCGTAAAAATTCAAATCATCTACGCCGATAACGACGCCGTTAATCAAACCTTACAACTCACCCGCATCATTCAAGACTCAGCCCAGCGTCCAGATGCAATTCTGGTCGAGCCCGTGGGCACTGGAATGGCGCAGGTCGCCAGAGCTGCGGTCAACGCTGGGATTGGCTGGGCAATCATCAACAGTGATCCTGACTACATTCCCGAGTTGCGCCGCGGCGGCAAAATCCCTGTTTTCTCAGTGAGTACCGATCAGTTTGAGGTCGGCAAAATTCAAGGGAAACAACTCGGCGTTTTGGTTCCGAAGGGAAATGTTCTTTACATTGAAGGCCCTTCCAACAGCACGGCAGCGCAACTCCGAACCAAAGGCATGATGTCCACCAAGCCGGCTGGCGTTGAGTTGAAAATTCTCAAAGGTGATTGGACCGAGCGTAGCGCCTATCAGGTTGCCAAGTCATGGCTTTCGCTGGGATCGTCGCGGCAAATGCACATCCAGGCGGTTATTTGTCAGAATGATGCCATGGCCATGGGCGCAAGAAAAGCCGTGGCCGAGTTGCCCGATAAGGACCGCGAGCACTGGGCAGCCACTCCTTTTACGGGATGCGATGGTGTAACGAAGACCGGTCAGGAATGGGTGCGGCGTGGTTTCCTTACCGCCACTATTATTACGGCTCCCGCTGCGGGAAATACTCTGGAAATGCTAGTCAAAGCCTCGGATGCGCATTCTTTACCTCCAGAACGCACCTTAATTCCGCCGCGTTCTTTTCCGGGCATCGAGGAGCTGGGCAGCAAACGCTAGCGCCGGTTTATCATCAAAGCTCCGGCCATCTCATGAAGACCCATCTGCGTTACCAACAATTCTTTCTAAAATTTATTTTTCCTGTCCTGCTGTTGCCGGTTATCTACTGCCCGCACGTAGTCTCGGCGCAAGATCAGAATCCTCCGGTCGCAAATGGTGACCATGCACAATCGGCGCCGGCGGAAAACAAAATTACCCCTAAGCAGGCGGAAGAACTCTTCGGGGAAGTGGATTCGATTTTGAAGTTCGTCAGCCAGGACACCGGGTTACCCATCAAAAAAGAAGTCAAACGTAAATTGGTAACGCGCGAAGAAGTCGTCAGTTATCTCCATAACAATATGAAGGAGGACAAAGACGCGCAGCGTTTGCAACGCTCTGAATTGGTGTTGAAGAAGTTTGGCCTGCTTCCGCGCGAATTTGATTTAAAAACATTTCTGGTTTCTTTATTGCGCGAGCAAGTCGCCGGTTACTACGACCCGAAAACGCAAACCGTCAATCTGCTCGATTGGCTGGACGTTGAGCAGCAGCGTCCTGTGCTGGCACACGAATTGACTCATGCCTTGCAAGACCAATCATTCGGCATCGAGAAGTGGATGAAAGAAGGAGATACGGATCTCAACGATATTAAGAACCTCAAAGCGGAAGATATCGAAAAAGATGAAGTCGCCGACGCCCGCCAATCCGTTACCGAAGGGCAGGCAACGGCCACATTGCTGGATTACATGCTGGCTCCGGCAGGGAAGACTGCGCTGAATGCTCCGCAAATGATCGAGGCGATGAAAGCCGGCATGCTGGTGGGTTCCGCCGATGCGCCTGAATTTCAAAACGCGCCCATCTTCATCAAAGAATCGCTGACGTTCCCTTATCGCTATGGATTGGATTTCACCATTGCGTTGTTGCGGGCTGGCGGCAAAGAAAAGGCTTATGCGCAGGCGTTCGTTCATCCTCCGCTTAACACGCGGCAGATTATGGAGCCTCAAACTTATCTTTCCGGCGAAACCATTCCCCCGGTGCCGCTTTTCGATATCAAAAATGATTTGAAAGATTACGACCGCTTCGACATCGGCGCCATGGGCGAATTCGATGTGGCATTACTTGTGGATCAATATGAGGACGCGGAAAAGTCCAAAGATATTTATCCCGCCTGGCGTGGTGGATACTATTACGCGGTTCGCCCCAAAACGAATGCCAATGCTCCTTTAGCAGTGATTTATTTTTCGCGCTGGGAATCGCCCGCAAAGGCGCAACAATTCGCCGCCATCTATGCGAAATCGCTGCTGCAACGCTACAAGCCTCTCCGCGAAATTACCGATACCGCCAGACAACCAGTGGACTTGACTCACCTCGAGACCCTTGCCGGTTCACACACTTGGATGACGGAGGAAGGCCCAGTGACCATTCATTCGCAAGGCGATGAGTTGCTGATTGCCGAGAGCCTCGATCCCGCGACCATGCAAAAGATTGATCAGGAGTTGCTTGCTGCATCAGTGGCTGCCCATTAAGGGTGTTCGCGATTCCTTTTGTATAATCAAGAATTCACCACAACTCATTGGACTTCGCAGGAGGAGTCTTGTCGCAAGCGGAAATTGGAATCATAGGTGGCAGTGGGCTCTACCAGATGCCCGGCCTTACCGACGTTCATGAAGTCGTACAAAAAACACCATTTGGCGATCCTTCTGATGCCTATATTCTAGGGAATTTGGCTGGACGCAAAGTCGCATTTCTGGCTCGCCATGGCCGCGGCCACCGCATCCTCCCATCGGAATTGAATTTTCGCGCCAACATTTATGGGTTCAAGCATCTCGGCGTCGAGCGCATCGTCTCAGTTTCCGCCGTTGGTTCGCTGAAAGAAGAACATAAGCCGCTCGATTTCGTCATTCCTGACCAATTTTTCGACCGCACTCGTCATCGCGTGGACACATTCTTCGGCGACGGTATCGTCGCCCACATCGGTTTCGGTGATCCAATTTGCCCTGAGCTGGCCAAAACTGTGGCCACTTCCAGCAAAAAAGCATGCGTGAACGCCAAATCCGGCGGAACCTATGTTTGCATGGAAGGCCCGCAGTTCTCGACGAAAGCAGAGTCTAATGTCTATCGCAGTTGGGGTGCGGACGTAATCGGCATGACCAACTTGCAGGAAGCCAAGCTCGCGCGTGAGGCAGAGATTTGCTATGTCACCGTGGCCATGGTGACCGATTACGATTGCTGGCATCCATCGCACGACGCGGTAACCGTGGATCAGATCATTGCAGTGCTCAACAAAAACGCGGAGAACGCGGCCAACGTGGTTCGAGAAACAGTCGCTGCTTTGCCGGCGAAACGAAGCTGCAAATGCGGTTCCGCTTTGGCGCATGCCATTTTGACCGACCGCAGCAAAATCCCCGCGGCCACCCGCGAGCGCTTAAAGTTAATCTTGAATAAATACCTGGAAGGTTAGACCAATAATGAGCATTCTTGCAGTTGGGTCCATCGCATTCGACACCATCTCCACGCCCTCAGGACGCGTGGAAAACATACTTGGCGGCTCCTGCACATACTTTGCGCTTTCTGCCAGCTACTTCACCGATGTTCGCGTCGTGGCCGTGGTCGGCGACGACTTCACCGCCGAGAACGAGAGCGTTCTCAAGAAGTGTGGCATTGATACGCGGGGCATCGAACGTGCCAAAGGGAAAACCTTCCGCTGGGGCGGACATTACCTCGACAACCTCAACGAAGCCAAAACCGACTTCACCGAACTGAATGTCTTTCAAGAGTTCAACCCCCGTGTTCCTGCCGAATTCAAGGATTCCAAATTCCTTTTCCTGGGCAACATTCAACCCAGTCTTCAGACTGCGGTCTGCCGTGAAATGGGCAGTTCGAAATTAATTGGCGGCGACACCATGAATTATTGGATTCAAAGCGCTCGCGCCGAACTCCTCGAAACCCTGAAGCTGGTGAATGTGCTCTTGATCAACGACGGCGAAGTGAAAATGCTCGCCGAGGAAAAAAGCCTTCCCCGCGCCGCTCTGAAAGTTTTAGCCATGGGTCCAAAAGCTTTGGTGGTGAAACATGGCGAATACGGCGCGACCATTTTCTTCCGCGAAGGGGCATTCGGCATTGGCCGCCATCCCTTCCGTGCGCCGACGCTTCCCATTGACGAAGTGAAAGACCCAACCGGCGCCGGCGATTCCTTCGCCGGCGGATTCATGGGCTACATCGCTTCACAAGAGGAAATCAATCGCGAAGTGCTCAAGCGCGCGTTATTTTACGGCGGAGTTATGGGATCATTCGCCGTAGAGCGCTTCGGCACCGAACGCTTGCAATCGCTCACGCGCGAAGAAATCGAAGCCCGCTTCCAGATTTTCCGCGAACTCACGCACCTGGAATAATTTAGAGCCACTATGAAGTCCACCCCGACGCGCCGCTGGGACCACGAAACCATCCTGGTGGCGCAAATCGCCATCTGCATTTCCGTACTGTCGTTTTTTTACTATTTGAGTCGTGGAGAGATTCTGCTTTACGGCGACGTTTTCGGCCACATCAATATCGCCCGCCGCATTTTCGACTCGCGGACACCCGGTTTGTTGCAGCTTGGCACGGTCTGGCTTCCATTGGCGCATCTGCTGATGTTGCCCTTCGTTATTTCTGATCGCATGTGGCAAACCGGCATTGGCGGATCCATCCCTTCAATTTTTGCCTACATTTTTGCGGTCGTCGGTATTTTTCGTTTAACAAAAACTGCATTGAGCCGGTCCATGGAACCGGACGCACCCGCACGGCGCGCTGCCTGGATTGCAACCGCCATTTTTGCCGCCAATCCCAATCTCATCTATATGCAAGCCACGGCCATGACCGAATCGCTCTACCTCGCTTTTTCGATCTGGGCGGTCGTGCATTTCGTTGAATTTGTGAAGTTTCGTAATACCGAACATTCTTCTAGCGAGAGATCTTTGATGAATTGCGGTTTCTGCATAATTGCATCCTGCCTCACTCGTTATGACGGCTGGTTTCTCGCCGTAGCAATTTCTCTCGCGGTCCTTGTAGTTTTTGTGCGGTCAAATTCTGGACTACGATTTCCGCGCCGCAGCTTGCTCCAATTTATTTTGCTTGCTGCTTTGGCTCCGGCTCTTTGGCTGGGATATAACGCCATCGTCTATCGCAATCCGCTCGAGTTTGCCAATGGCCCTTATTCGGCCAAGGCGCTCGCACGCAAAGACGCCGCTGCAGGAACCGCGCCCTACCCCGGGGCTGGAAGCATGCCCGTCGCATCCATTTTTTTCTTGAAATCCGCGCAATTGAATCTGGCGGAAGGTGACTGGGGACGGCTTTGGCTCGCCCTTGCATTCGCTGGAGTCGTTTCTCTTTTTATCAAACATCGCCGCTTTTGGCCGTTGCTTTTGCTTTGGGTGCCGCTGCCGTTTTACGCCTTATCCATCACCTATGGCGGAGTGCCCATCTATCTGCCCGTCTGGTGGCCACACGGCTACTACAATGTCCGCTATGGACTCGAGCTGCTTCCCGCATTCGCAGTCTTTGCCGCATTAGCGGTTTTTCAATTACTGGAACTTACTTCCAACCGCCGCGCGCAGATAGCGATCATCTTTATCTCTCTTGCAGCCATCGCCGCCGGCTATGCCGGAGTTTGGCGCGCGCAACCCATCTGTTTTCGCGAAGCGCTGATTAACTCGCATACGCGTACTCCGTTGGAAGGCGCCTTGGGCGATAACTTAAAGATGCTTCCACCCAACTCGACACTGCTCATGTCTCTCGGCGATCACGTCGGCGCTTTGCAACGTGCCGGCATTCCACTGCGTCGTACCATCAACGAAAACGATGCGAAGCCGTGGAGAAAGCCGTCCGATCCTCCCGACTTGTGGGGCAGTGCGCTCGCCAATCCTGCACTTTATGCTGATTACGTCGTAGCATCCGAAGGCGATGCCGTGGCAACTCGTGCCAACCATCAGCAACTTACATCGCTCATCGTGATTCACACCGAAGGCGAGCCGCCCATCACCATCTACAGCACGCCGCGTGCCCGCGCATCGCACAAACAATAGAACCAGCTGGAATCTTGCCCGTTAACCCACGCCGCCGAATAGCTGCTGCCTCCTGATACAGCGATGCTAAAATCCACGTAAATGCGTGGTGAGAAGCCTCAAGTCCATGCCTGATTTCATGCATACCGCCCTGACCTCTTTTGCTGCCGGTTCTACAGCGAAGCTATTGCTCGCTGCGGTGCTTGGCGGCATTATCGGCTTGGAACGCGAAATCAAACACCGCCCAGCCGGATTGCGTACTAATTTATTTATCTGCGTTGGCGCGGCCTTGTTCACTTTGCTCTCCGATGAACTCGCCGTCGAGCACATCGGCGACCACACGCGCATTGCCGCCCAGATCATTCCCGGCATCGGCTTCATCGGCGCTGGCTCCATCCTGCACAATCGCGGGAATCTGATCACCGGCCTCACTTCCGCCGCAACCCTTTTCATGGTCGCTTCGATTGGAATGGCCGTCGGCGGTGGCCTCTATATGACTGCGTGCTTCGCCACGGGATTGATTCTGTTGTGCCTCTTCGCTCTCGGCCATATTGAGCGTCAGTTCAATCTCAAGCTGCTGCTTCATTCTTACGAGATCACGGGGCAGAGTTCAGACATAATGACGACGGAAGTGAACGGCATTCTCGAGCGCGTCCACTCCATGGCGCAGAATGTTCAAATCGCCGCTACCAGGCAGCACATTCGCATGCAATTTGACGTTGAAGCCACGCGCAAAGAGCAGTTGCAGGTGCTCGATGGATTGCGGCATTCCACGATCTTTAGCGGCGTCGTGCCTCTCGGTCCGGTCGAAGCGGAATGACCTCGCACATCCCGGCAATCTCTTTCGTCAAGGCTTCGGCGTGCGGAAACGATTTCCTTGTCATTGACGGCTCGAGCGCTTCCGGCAACCTCGCCGATCTCACCCGCCGCCTTTGCAATCGCCATCAGGGGGTCGGTGCAGACGGCGTGGAATGGCTCTTTCCCGACCAATCCGTAGATGTCCATGCGCGACTCTTCAATGCAGACGGATCCGAAGCCGAAATCTCTGGCAACGGGACTCGTTGCGTCGCGGCTTATCTTTGCGCACAGACCCGAAAAGAAAAAATCGTCATTCGTACCGGCGCCGGACTCAAAACTTGCGTGCTCACTTCTCGAAGCGAAACGCGATATGAGTTTGAAACCGACATGGGAGAGCCCGAAGTTCGCGGCCAGGTCTCCGTCGTAACTCCATCACGGGAAGTAAAAGCAATCTCCGTTTCCATGGGCAATCCCCATCTCGACATCTTTGTGGATGATTTCAGTCCGCAGTGGCAATCCGAAGCTGCTGAAATCGCCCGCCACTCTGGCTTCCCACAGGGCGTGAATATCGAGTTCATTAAGATTCGCGATCGAAACAACATCGAAGTGCGCTTTTTTGAGCGCGGAGTCGGCGAAACCCAATCCTCAGGAACGGGATCGTCCGCTGCTGCGGTGGCTTCCATTTTCGCTGGCCACGCGGATTCTCCGATGCAAGTGCATGCAACCGGAGGAACGCAAAGCGTCCGATGGGAAAAGCAGGTTTTTCTTCGCGGTCCGGCCCAACTCGTTGCGAGTGGCGAGTTCTTTCTGCCCGAAATGTAGCTCGAAACGCACTCCTGGGCGCAATTTTCCCCTGATACTATATGGTTGCGATGCCCAACCAGTCCCTCCTCAAACCGCCCGCGCTTAGGCCCGGAGACACCGTCGGCATCGTCGCTCCTGCCAGTAACATCAAGCGAGAAATGCTCGAAGCAGGCTGCGAAACATTAAAACGAATGGGCTATAAGCCTTTTTACTTCGATTCGATTTTCGATCAGGATTTGTACTTTGCCGGGTCGGTCGAACGCCGCGCTCGCGAGTTCGACGCGATGTTCCGCGACAATACAGTCAAGGCCATCATCTGCGCCCGCGGCGGATACGGCGCCAACTACCTTCTTCCCCTGCTGGATATGGACATGATTGCCAGAAACCCAAAGGTATTCGTGGGTTGCAGCGACATCACGTGCCTGCTCACCTATATTTCCGATAAAACGGGCATGGTCACATTTCACGGCCCCATGGTGGCTGGTGATTTCGCCAGGAATCAGGTGGATACTCCTTCATGGCAAGCGTCTGTCGAAGGAGTCTCTGCATGGAGCATCGGATCAAGCTCCGGCGCTGTCCCTCTAATCGAAGGTTCCGGTGAAGGAACTTTGTATGGCGGTTGCTTGTCCATTCTTGTAGCGTCGCTTGGAACGCCGTATGAAATTTCAACCGACGGAACCATTCTTTTTATCGAAGACGTTAATGCAAAGCCCTATCAGATTGATCGAATGTTGATGCAGTTAAAACTGGCTGGAAAGTTTGCGAAAGTACGGGGCATCGTCTTCGGCGAAATGCTCGATTGCCGGCAAAATGAAAATCAAGGTTACACATTGCAAGAAGTGATTCTCAGGATTATCGGCAATCTCAATGTTCCCATTGCGTACGGTATGCGCTCAGGCCACGTAACGCGGGACAGCATTACTTTGCCCATTGGCGCGCAGGCCCGTTTGACCGTAAGCAATGAAGTCACGCTCGATATTTTCAATGGAGCTATTGCGCAGGCCTCTTCAGTCCGATCTGCAAAATTATGAACGCGCACAAGCACATCCATTTAATCGGAATCTGCGGCACCGCAATGGCCTCGCTCGCCGGAATGTTGCAGCGCCGCGGCTTTCGCGTCACCGGCTCCGATGCCGCCGCTTATCCGCCAATGTCCGATTTCCTTGCTTCACTGAACATCCCGGTGTCGCAGCCTTTTGCGGAACAAAACCTGACGCCTCGCCCCGACCTCGTCGTCGTGGGCAATGCCATTTCCCGCGGCAACGTGGAGCTGGAATATATCCTTGACCAGCGAATTCCATTTTGCTCACTGCCGCAAATTCTTCACGATGAATTTCTCGTCGGCAAAGAAGTTCTGGTCGTCGCCGGTACTCACGGCAAAACCACGACGACGTCCATGCTGTCCTGGATCTTCGAATCCGCCGGATTGCATCCGTCATTTCTTATCGGCGGCATCGCCGAAAATTTCGGCAGTAGCTTCCAACTGGGAGCAGGGAAGCACTTCATCCTCGAAGGCGATGAATACGACACGGCTTTCTTCGACAAAGGCCCCAAATTTCTGCATTACTTTCCCGATCAAGTCATTCTCACTTCGGTCGAGTTTGATCACGCCGATATCTACAAAGACCTCGATGCCGTGGAAACTGCTTTTAAGCGCTTGGTGAATCTTGTCCCTCGTCGCGGACGCATCGTTGCTTTCGACTCTGGCGTAAGCCTCGATCGCTGCCTCGCAAAAGCGTTTTGTCCCGTGGAACGCTATGGCTCCGGTAAAAACGCAGCATGGCAAATTACGAATCTCCGCTTCGATCCTTCAGCCACACGCTGGACGGTCCTCCACAATGGAAAACCATGGGCGGATTTAGAATTTCCTCTGGCCGGCGAATACAACGTTTGGAACGCCAGCGCTGCCGCTGCCATTGCAGCGAATTGCGGAATTTCGGTCCCGCAAATTGCCGAGGCCCTAAAATCATTCCAAAGCGTGAAGCGCCGCCTCGAAGTTCGCGCCATCATCAACGGCGTCACCATCATTGACGACTTTGCCCATCACCCCACGGCGATCGCGGCCACACTGAACGCGCTGCGCACTCGTTACAAAGATGCCAGGCTCTGGGTGGTTCTTGAGCCGCGCTCCAATACTCTGCGCCGCAATGTGTTTCAGTCCGATCTTGCGAAGAGCCTTGCCGTCGCCGATGAAGTGGTTGTGGCCAATGTTTTCAAGTCCGAGGCCATTCCAGAAGCCGAGCGCCTCGACATCGAAGGGGTTGCCACTGAAACCAAGCGTCTCGGACGCCGCGCACGCATTGTTGCCGATGCCGACGCCATCGTGAATCTCATAGCTCAAGAACTTCGCTCGGGCGATGTTGTCGCCATTCTTTCCAATGGCGGTTTCGGCGGAATCTATGAGAAGCTCCCGCAAAAGCTGAAAATGCTCGCCGAAACTGCATCCGGAGCCAAAGCTTGAGTGCCAGCTCGCGGATGTGGCCAATTTTTTGGATTCCAGTCATCATTTTTTCTTCGATTCTGGCTGCGCAAACCCCGGCTCAGAGCTTGGGCCCACGCATCCGCTATACGGTTTCCTTAAAAGATCAGGTGCATCATTGCCTGCTGGTCAAAATCGAAATTCCGGCTGGATCTGATACTCACGATCTGCAACTGCCGGTCTGGAACGCGACTTATCAAGTCCGCGATTTTTCGCAATTTGTGAATTGGGTCCACGCGAAAAGCCCCAGCGGGCAGCCTTTGCACGTCTCGCTGGTTGATAAAAGCCGCTGGCGAATCAGCGATGCTAAAGATGGCGCGAATGTTGAGTATGAAATCGTGGCCAATGAATCCGGCCCCTTCGGGGCGGAGCTGAATCAGCATCACGCTTTCTTCAATCTCGCCGAAGTTTTGATGTATCCCGTGGATGCCCGCAATAATTCCATGTTGGTTCGTTACATTGACGTGCCGGCTGGCTGGCGGGCCGCAACGGCCCTGCCCGGCGACTTCACATTCGGCTTCACCGCGAAAAATTACGATACTCTCGTGGATTCTCCCATCGAACTGGGGACTTTTCAGGAAACTGGTTTCGACGAAGGCGGAAGTCACTACCGCATTATTGTTGACGCCGACTCCGAGGAGATAAATCTGGCCAGCATTGGCAGCATGCTCTCTCGTATCGTCGGCGCCGAAACCAAATGGATGAACGATCATCCTTTCGATACTTATGTTTTCCTCTATCACTTGCCGCATGAGAGCGCTGGGGGCGGCGGCATGGAGCATGCCTTCTCCACCGCGATTACGCTCAGCGCACCCTCCCTCAGCAACAATCCCGGCCTGTTGGCCGATGTCAGCGCACACGAATTCTTTCATCTGTGGAATGTGAAACGCATTCGTCCCCAATCGTTGGAACCGATTGACTATACGCGCGAAAACTACACCAATGCGCTCTGGTTTTCGGAGGGTTTCACCAGCACCGTGGCAAGTTATGCGCTTCTGCAAGCCGGGTTCATGGATGAGCCGCGATTTCTCACGCGCCTGTCTGCCACCATCACTGCACTGGAGCAAATGCCGGCCTATTCCACGCAATCTGCTGAAGAATCAAGCCTCGACGCCTGGTTGGAGAAATATTCCTACTATCGCTCGCCCGAACGCAGTATCTCTTATTACGACAAAGGCGAACTCATCGGCGTAATTCTTGATCTGCAACTACGTGAAGCGACGCACGGCGCAAAATCCTTGCGCGATCTTTTTCAATATATGAATCAGACCTATGCAAAGCAGGGGCGCTTCTTCGATGACTCCGAGGGAGTGCGTCTTGCCGCCGAGACAATCTCGGGTGCAGATTTCAAAACTTTCTTTGAGAAATATGTTGCCGGAACCGAAGAAATTCCCTGGAATCAGTTTTTTAGGACCGTTGGGTTGCAACTGGCGCAAGTCCACACGCAAGTTCCCGACGCCGGATTCTCCGTCACCCGCAACTTTAACGAATATCCAATGGTTTCTGCCGTGGCTTCTGACAGCGAGGCCGAGCACGCGGGTTTGGCTGTCGGAGACGAAATACTGGAGGTCAATGGCCAGCCTGCTTCCCGCGACTTAGCGCGAAGGATCGCACAAATGGCCCCCGGCGATACTTTGCACATCAAGATCCGCAATCGCCAGGGAGAGCGCAAATTGCAATGGAAGCTCGCTAGTTTCGAGCGCGAAGAGCTGCAACTGCAAGATTTGGATACCGTTATGCCCGCTCAGAAATCGCGGCGTGCAGCCTGGCTCAAAGGCGAGGACGAAATCGGAACAGTGAAACCGTGATTCGCACATTACTCACCCTCGGCTTCTGGGCTGCGATGTTGCCCTTCGCTGCCCTCATCGGCTTTCCCTGGACGATCCTCACCGGCAATGTGAGCTTTCTTTATCGCATCGGGATGTGGGGTGCGTGGACGGGAGTTCGCATCGCGGGCATTCGAGTGAAAACCGTCGGATTGGATAAACTCGACCCCAACCGGACGTACATTTTCATGTCCAACCACACTTCCAACATTGATCCGCCCATGCTCATGCCGCTGATTCCCCGGCGCACCTCCATCATGGCCAAAAAAGAGCTGTGGAAGTATCCCATTCTCGGTCGCGTAATGAAATTCGGTTCGCTCGTACCCGTGGATCGCGGCAACCGCGATGCCGGCATTTCAGCCGTACGCGCGGCGTCAGCCGTGGTCCGCGAACAGCATCTGAATATGACCATCTATGTGGAAGGGAAGCGGTCATTTGATGGCAAGCTTCTACCCTTTAAGAAGGGCCCGTTTTATCTCGCAGAAGAGTGTCAAGTCCCGGTCGTCCCCATCACCATCGTCGGCACGCATCAGGCGTGGCCGAAGGGCCAGTTCGCCATCACACCCGGCGAAGCTACGGTGATTTTTCATCCGCCCATTGAACCTAAAGACTTTGGCGGCCGCGAATGTCTTATGATAAAAGTACGTCACGCCATCAATAGCGGCCTGCCCGCAGAACTTCAGGAGAGTGCATGACTTCCAGGAATATTTTCACGATCATCGCCCTATTTCTTTGCCTTGCCGCCATTCCAGCCGCTGCTGTGGACGCTTCGCCCATGGAAACGCAGATGCGGCAACTCCTGCAAAATAAAATCATTGGCCTGCGCATGCCTTACACCGCAGCCGAGTTGAACTATGACGCAAACGGCCAACTGATTGGTTCCTCGGAAGTTGGGCCCTGGACACTCTATGGTTCCATCCAGATCAACGAAGTGTCATTGAAAGATACAGCCTTCACGCTCGATGCCGAGCGCGTGATTCTCGTTTTACCCAGCGGCAAGTCAACTCTTACGCCCATGCTCACCGGCCGCAAAGTGCGCGTGAGCCTCACCCTGACTGCGCCCGTGGACGACAACTCAATCCGGGGTGCGTTGGGAGACGTATTTTCCATGTCCAGCGTGGATGAACACTTTGCCTCTTATTGGAGGCCAGCGGTCGAAAACCTGATGAATATGGAAAAGCCGTGCAAGGCAGTCCAAAAAGCTAGTCCGGACGGCGTAGTCGGCGCGCTGGCAAATATTCCCGCCTACGCCTGCGTGAAAGGCAACGTCGTCAGTAAGCCGAAAGGAATTACCACGCCAGCCCCCGGTGCAGATGCCAAGAAACCGATGGATGGCTCGGCCAGCATGCGCGTCATTGTGGACGAGAATGGATATCCCGCCATTATTCAAGCGCTTAAGAGCTCAAACGGGAATTACGGCATAGCCGCGATTGTCGCGGTGTCGCAATGGAAATACACGCCTGCCATGAAAGACGGCAAAGCTGTCCCTTACATGCTGGATATTGAATTGGGCAAGACGGCGGCCGCTGCTGCGGCAGACAACGACAAAGATTAGGCAATCGCGAAACTACCCTTTTCGTACATACAATTGCGTCCCATTTCGGGAAACTTACAGGGAAGTGGTTTGCTGCGCTTATAACAGCATTCGCGAGCCAGGTGTCCTTTTCCTGCTCCGAGATGGCGATCGTCGTTTGTAGGGCATCCTGAACGCAAGAAACGCATGTTTAAGAAGGCATGGGAACCGTGCTTTCTCAGGTTCCCAACCGTCGCACGACGAAAAATCAATCACTTGCACGAAGATTCAATGACTTAGCTCGTCCCTGCCTTGCTCCGGCATCTTAAAATTTGCGTTTTGTACTTGTGTGGCTGTATGTACGGGAGTACATTCGTCTCATTATGAAAAAATCCGCCAAATCGAAAAGCAGCTCAAAAGCAAAAAAGAAAGCGCTGAAGCCTCGCCCCGGACGCGTGGACTCCATGATGGCCGTCGCCGATGATGGGCCAGGAGATTCGCGTATTCAACGCTGGTACAGGCCGCGTAAGTTGCCCGTGACTCTGCGTCTCGACGCCGAGATTCTGGATTGGTTCCAGCGCGGAGGCCGGGGATACCAGACGCGCATCAATCACGCTTTGCGTGGGTTGGTGGCGAAG
>Ga0070738_10002086_pt1 | contig 33320 bp, 30 predicted proteins | sample Coa_R2_2_FD_66446 | JGI IMG/M metagenome (GOLD analysis project Ga0070738, IMG submission 66446) | Surface soil microbial communities from Centralia Pennsylvania, which are recovering from an underground coalmine fire - Coalmine... | ecosystem: Environmental > Terrestrial > Soil > Unclassified ...
GAACCCTCTCCTGCCGCCGGGAGCGAAGCGACCCCGCCGGGTGGCATGCGAGAGGGCAGGGTGAGGGTTCCCGCTCCGGCGGCAGGAGAGGGGTGCATCAGGGCCGCCGACCTGGTGGAAGCTGGCCACCAAGCCCTCGGCCGGCTGCTGGACGACGTCGTGGTTACTCACGATGTCGAGCAGGCGCTCGCCGAAGCCGGCCACGGCTGGCGGGCCGTCACCCTCTCGGGTGACGTGGTCGAGCCGGATGGCACCGTCACTCGGCGCGGCGTCTCAGCCGGAGAGGCCGTGATCAAACGCCAGCAGGCGCTGGACGAGCTGGCCGCCCAGCTCGCGCAGGCCGAAGGGGTGCTTGCAGCCGCCCAGGCCGAGCACGAACAGCTCGCCAGCCGGAGCGCAGCCCTGGCCGCTCAGCTGAAGGAGCTGGAGCAGGAGGCCCACCGCCAGGCATCGGCCCGCCAGCAGCGGGCAGGCCAGCTGCGCGACTTTGCCCAGCAGATTCAAGCGGCGCAGGCGCAGGTGGATTGGCTGACGGCACTGCACGACCAGGTCCACGAGCAGGTACAGGCGCTGGACCTGCGGCGCACCGCCCTGACCGCCGAGCTGGACCAGATTTCGGAGGCCATCCCGGAGCTGGAGGCGGAGGTACGCGCGCGACAGGCCGAAGTGGACGCCGCGCGGCAGGCCGGCGAGGCAGAGACTGCGCGTCTGTCGGAGCTGCGGCTGCAGCAGGGCGTCACGCGCCAGCAGCTCCAGCACACTCGCTCGCAGGCCGGCGAGCTGGAGCAGCAGCTGGCGAACGCCGAGCGGCAGCTGGCGGCGCGCCAGCGGCGCGTCGGCGAGCACAGCGGCACGCTAGCCCAGCTCCAGACCGAGATCGACACCGCCTCGGCCGAGCTCGAGCGCGTCTCGCGCCAGCTCGCCGAGCAGGAGCAGCTCCTGCCGCCGTTACGGAACAAGCTCGCGACCGCGGCAGAGGAAGTCGGCGCGCTGCGGCGCGAGGAAAGCGCCACGCGCGAGCAGCAGTCGGAGCTGGACAAGCGCTGCTACCGTTTGGCGTTCGACGCGCAGCGCAAACGTGACGAGCTGGAGTCGCTGGGCGCATCGCTGCTGGAGGACCTGCAGCTCACGCTGGACGTGCTGCCCGAGCCTCCGGCCGACGTGCCGGAGCCGACCAAACGCGAAGTCGAGGCCCTCAAGACACGGCTGGCCGCGCTCGGGCCAGTCAACCCGACGGCCCTCGAGGAGTACCAGGAGGTTCAGGAGCGGCACCAGTTCCTGTCGTCGCAGAAGGCCGACCTGGAACAGGCGGCGGCGCAGCTCCAGACCGTCATCGCCGAGCTGGAAGAGCTGACGCAGCGCCAGTTCCTGGAGACCTTCGAGCAGGTGGCGCGCGAGTTCGAGCGCTACTTCCTGCTGATGTTCAACGGCGGCCAGGTGGAGATGTTCCTGACCGACCCGGAGAACATCCACGCCACCGGCATCGAGATCATGGCCCAGCCGCCGGGCAAGCGCCTGCAGGCGCTGCCGCTGCTCTCGGGCGGCGAGCGAGCCCTGGTGGCCAGCGCCCTGCTGTTCGCCATCCTGTCGGTGAAGCCCGTCCCGTTCTGCATGCTGGACGAGGTGGATGCCGCCCTCGACGAGGCGAACGTCAAGCGCTTCTGCCAGGCGCTCAAGTCCCTCGCGGAGCAGACGCAGTTCGTGCTGATCACCCACAACCGCGAGACGATGGCCATGGCCGACGCCCTCTACGGCGTCTCCATGAACCAGGACGGCATTTCGCGACTGGTGTCCCTGCGCCTCCCGCGGGAGGAGACGTTTGCCTCGGACGTGGAGCCCGACCTGAGCTCCGTTTCGGCCTGAGACAGCGCCGCTGCGCGGCGACAAACGCTTCGCGCTTGGCCCACCCGCCCGCCCTTTCGCCGGACTCCGTCCGGCACCTGGCGGGCAGTCTCGCGCCCGGGTCGCCAGGGCCAGAGCCCTGGCAAGACATGGGCGGGTGGGTGGGCAGCGCCGCAGGCGATGATCGCCGCGCAGCGGCGCAGTGCGGCCTGATGCGAATATGGCTGAGTGAGCGAGCCGGACGCTTCCGCCTGGAGGTTGGGGCTGTTGTGGTTGGCGGGGATCAGCTTGCGGATCACGGTGCTGGCGATTCCGCCGGTGATTCCGGCGATCCACGACGACCTGGCGCTGAACGAGAAGGCAGTCGGCATCCTGACGTCGCTGCCGATCCTGCTGCTGGCGGCGGCCGCGGTGCTGGGCTCGCTGGTCATCCACCGGATCGGTTCTCGTCGGGCGCTGATCATCGGGCTGTGGCTGCTGGCGGCCGCTGGCGTGGCGCGCGGGGCCGGCCCGTCGATCCCGACGCTGTTCGCCATGACCTTCGTGATGGGCTGCGGCATCAGCATCTGCCAGCCGGCGCTGCCGTCACTGGTGGCTCAGTGGTTCAAGCAGCGCATAGCGCTGGCGACCGCCTCCTATTCCAACGGCTTGCTGGTGGGCGAGATGCTCGCCGCCGGGCTGATGATCCCGGTCATCCTGCCGCTGGTGCATGGTAGCTGGGAGCTGGGCATCGCGGTGTGGTCCATCCCGGTGGCAATCACGGCCGTGCTGGTCGCGTTCTTCACCGAGCACCGCCAGCCCGTTGAGGCGCGGCGCGCCGGCCAGTGGTGGCCGGACTGGCAGGAGCGGCAGACCTGGCACCTCGGCTTGCTGCTGGGGCTGGGGCAGATCGCCTACTGGGTGCCGAACGCCTTCGTGGCCGATTACCTCAAATCCGCGGGCCACCCGGAGTACATCGCCGCCAGCCTCACCAGCCTCAACGCGGCGCAGATTCCGGCGTCGCTGATCGTGGCGGCGCTGCCGCGGCTGCTGGTCCAGAAGCGCTGGCCCATGCTTCTCGATGGTGCGCTCATCGCCGCCAGCGGGATCGGGCTGATCATCACGCCGCCGGTGTTCGCCGCGTTCTGGTGCGGCCTTCTCGGCTTCTCGGGCGCGTTCATCTTCGTGCTGAACCTGGCGCTGCCGCCCCTGCTGGCCGCGCCTGAGGACGTCCACCGGCTGAGCGCCGGCATCTTCAGCATCTCCTACACCTGCGCCTTCCTCGGTCCGCTGGTGGGCGGCGCCGTTTGGGACGCGACGGGCCGGCCGGGCAGCGCTTTCCTGCCGGCGATCGTCGCCGCCGTCGTCATGGCCTGGCTGGCGGCGACCGTGGATCTGACGCGCGCCAAGCGTGCTTCTCGCGCGCCCGCACGCGTTATGGTCTGAGAAGTCACCCTCACTCTCCGGAGGTTCCCCATCGCCACATCCCTCATTGAGCAGGCGCCTACCCAGGAGACGTCGACCAGCCATCGCCCAACCGTCATCGAGACCGGCGGCCTGGCCAAGCGGTTCGGCGAGATCGAGGCCGTTCGCGGCGTCGACCTAACGGTCTACGCCGGCGAGACGTTCGGTTTCCTCGGCCCAAACGGCGCCGGCAAGTCGACCACGATCTCGATGCTGTGCACGCTGGCCAAGCCGACCGGAGGCTGGGCGCGCGTGGCCGGCCACGACGTCCTCGGCGAGCCCACCCAGGTGCGGCGCTGCATCGGACTGGTGTTCCAGGACACGACGCTGGACGGCGACCTGACCGCGGAGGAGAACCTGCGGCTCCACGCCGAGTTGTACGGCGTGCCTCGCCAGGAGGTCAACGTCCGGCTCAAGCGCGTCATGGACATGGTGGAGCTGTGGGACCGGCGCCGCTCGCAGGTCAAGACGTTCTCGGGCGGCATGAAGCGCCGCCTCGAGATCGCCCGCGGGCTGCTGCACTCGCCGCAGGTGCTGTTCCTTGATGAGCCCACGGTGGGGCTCGATCCGCAGACGCGCAGCCACATCTGGGGCTATCTCAACGAGCTGAAGCGGCAGGAGGCGATCACTACGTTTCTGACCACGCACTACATGGAAGAAGCCGAGTACTGCGACCGCATCGCCATCATCGATCACGGCCAGATCGTGGTTACGGGCACGCCGCAGGAGCTGAAGGACTCGGTGGGCAAGGACCGTGTGACGCTGCGCACCGAGAACGACGAACAGGCGAAGCAAGCCCTGCTGGAGCGGTTCGAGCTGGAGGCGGTGAGCGGCTCGGAGGGCCTCACGGTCCACGTCGCCCAGGCTGAGGAGTTCATCCCCAAGCTCGTGGGCGGCCTCGGCGTGGCCGTGCGCTCGGTGGAGATGGCTCGGCCCACGCTCGACGACGTGTTCATGACCTACACCGGCCGGACCATCCGCGATGCGGAAGCGGGCGCTGGTGAATCCATGCGCGCCTGGGTGCAGATGGCTCGGAGGCGGCGCTGATGGCCTCCGCCAGTGTGATTGGCGTCCGGACCGCGGGCGGCAGCATCAACGACGACCTGCGCGGCGTGTGGATCGTGTGGAAGCGCGAGCTGACCCGCTTCGGCCGAGCGCGGCTGCGAATTGTGACGGCCGTCGTCCAGCCGGTGCTGTACCTGTTCGTGCTGGGAAGCGGCCTGGCGCCGGTTATTCCGGGCCAGGGCGGCAACTTCGACTTCCGGACGTTCATGTTCCCCGGCGTGCTTGCCATGACGGTGCTGTTCACGTCCGTGTTCTCGGCCATCTCGATCGTGTGGGACCGCGAGTTCGGTTTCCTGCGGGAGATGCTGGTAGCGCCGGTGAGCCGCTGGGCGCTGGTCCTGGGCAAGTGCCTGGGCGGGGCGTCTGTGGCCACCGCGCAGGGGATCATCCTGCTGCTGATGGCCGGGCTGGTGCATATCCCCTATTCGCCGGGGCTGCTCCTCACGCTCGTGGGCGAGATGGCGCTGCTGTCGTTCGCCCTCACGGCCTTCGGCATCGTGCTGGCCTCGCGCATGGCGCAGCTCGAGGCATTCCAGGTGGTGATGCAGTTCCTGGTGATGCCGATGTTCTTCCTCTCGGGCGCGATCTTCCCGCTGTCCGCCCTGCCGGCCTGGCTGGGCGCGCTGACCGAGATCGACCCGGTGAGCTACGCGGTGGATCCGATGCGCAAGGCCGTCTTCGCAAACCTGGACGTCCCGCCGAACCTGGTTCGCACCTTCAACCCCGGCATCAGCTGGGGCAGCTGGCAGCTCCCCATCGGCGTCGAGCTCGGCATCGTCGCCATCCTGGGGGCGATCATGCTCGGCTGGGCGATTCGCAACTTCTCGAAGACAGATTAAAGCCGGTAGAAGCGGCGGGCGTAGTCGCCCACCATGCGGTGGGTGGTGAACCGCGGTGAGGCGGCAATCGCGCGCTTCATCCGCTGCAGCCACTCGCCGGGGGCGTCGTAGAACTCCGGGATGACCCGCTCGGCCAGGAGCATGTACAGGCTCTCGGCGTCGCGGTCGTCCTCCTCCTCGGGGCTGGCGGGCGGCGGAACGTCCTGGCCGATGGCCCAGCCGTTAGTGCCGTCGTAGCCCTCAATCCACCAGCCGTCCAGCACCGAGAGGTTCGGCACGCCGTTGAGGCTGGCCTTCATGCCGCTGGTGCCCGAGGCCTCCATGGGCCGCCGCGGATTGTTCAGCCAGACGTCCACCCCGGCCACCAGCAGCTTGCCCAGCGCCAGGTCGTAGTCGGGGATGAAGATGGCCGTGAACGGCGCCGCCGCGCCCAGGCGGATCACCTCCTGGATCAGACGCTTGCCGGCCTCATCCTGCGGATGGGCCTTGCCGGCGATCACGAGCTGCAGCCGCCCGCCGGCGATCCTGGCCAGCCGTTCGGGATCGTGGAACAGCAGACCCGCGCGCTTGTAGGTGGCGAAGCGCCGCGCAAAGCCGATGGTCAGGATGGAGGGATCCAGCTTCTCGGGCTGGATGGCATTGAGCCGCTCGACCATGCGCTCCTTGTTCCGCTGGTGCGCAGCACGCAGGCCCCCTTCGGGCAGAAGCTGGCTCTCGGCCAGGCGTTTGGGATCGTCGCGCCAGCCGGGCAGGCATTCGTCGTACAGCTGGCGCATCGGCGGCGCCGTCCAGGTCAGGTGGTGCACGCCGTTGGTCACGGAATCGATTGGCCGGCCGGGGAACATGGCCCGGCTCACCTCGCCGTGGCGGGCGGAGACCCCGTTGGCGCCGCGAGCCACGTTCAGCGCCAGCTCGGTCATCGAGAAAGATGGCCCATCCACGTGCGCGCCGCCGAGCGCGAGCAGCTCGGCCTCACTGCAGCGAAGCTGGCGCGAGGCGTAGCCGCCGAGGTACCGGCAGACCATGTCCGGCGGGAACACGTCGTGCCCCGCCGGGACAGGCGTATGCGTCGTGAACACCACCCGGCCGGCAGCGCGGGCGCGGCTGCGCTCCAGCGGCTCGTCGGGGCGGCGGCTTTCGGCGATGGACTCCAGGCACAGGAACGCGGCGTGGCCCTCGTTCAGGTGGAAGGTCTCGATGCGGTCGTAGCCCAAGCAGCGCAGCGCCCGCAGGCCGCCAATGCCGAGCACGATCTCCTGCCGGATGCGCATATCGCGGTCCCCGCCATAGAGGTGGCTGGTGATGAACCGCTCCTCCGCGGCGTTCTCGTCGAGGTCGGTATCCAGCAGGTAGAGCGGCACACGCCCGATGTCCGTCCGCCACACGCGGACGTGCACCTCGTGATCGTCCAGCGGGACAGTGACGCGCGCCGGGCGGCCATTGAGGTCCTCCGCCAGGCGGAAGCCGCTGTCCAGCGGGGACATGGGCGGGTATTCCTCCCGCTGCATGCCCTCGGCGTCGATCTTCTGGTGGAAGTAGCCACGGCGGTAAACGAGGCCCACGCCGACCAGCGGGACATTCAGGTCGGAGGCGGACTTGAGGTGGTCGCCGGCCAGCACGCCGAGGCCGCCGGAATACAGCGGCAGGCACTCGTGGATGCCGAATTCGGCGCTGAAATACGCCACCTTGCGCTCTCCGGCGGCGCTGGCCACGTACGTGTCCACGGCCTCCAGGGCACGCTGCGCCTGCTGCTCCAGCCCCTGCTGCTCGAGCTGCTGGCGCTGCGCGGGAGTGAGGCGTCGCACCGCCTCATAGGGATCGCCGGCAAACGTGGGAAGGGCCTGAAAGACGCCCATCGCCAGGTCGTTCCAGGCCCAGTGGTAGTTAGCGAGAAGCCGGTCTAGAAGATCGAGGAGCAGGTCACCACCACATCCCACGGATTTTGGCCCCAGGGCCAGCGTTTGAATACTAGCTTCGGGTGTTTCGAGGTAGACCTGGGTACCGGACTATTCGCCGTCCTCGAAGAGCTCTCGATCGGCGGGCAGCGCCTGCTCCATGGCATCGGCCTCGGGGATCAGCTCGGGCCGAGTACGGCTGTGAGCTGGAACCTGGATACCGGGCTGCGCGCCGGCCGGCGTGGCCTGCTCGAGCACGTCGGCCTCAGGAGCTTCCACCCCGACCCTGATGTGCCCTACAGGATCGCCGTCGTCCTCCGATCCAGCCGGCACGAGCTGCTCCTGGCGGTCGGCGTCGGGAAAGCGGTCGTTGCGTTCAGCCATAAGGTTATCCGCGCATATTCTGGGCCGCGCTGGTACAGGTTTGGCTAGGCATGAGGCTGTGAAACCAACAGCCCTGCGGGACGTGCAGCGCGAGCTCGCGAGCCTCGACTTCAGCCAGGGGCTCACGCGCGACGACGTCCGCCAACGCATGCCCCATCTGCCCGAGGAAATCTACCTGGAGCTGCCCGCCAGCAAACGCTATCGCAGCGCCGAGGAGATGATCCACGACGCGGCCAACGCCCCTAACCGAGCCGAGGGCGAGATCGTCCGTGAGGACTTCGACGCCTTCGGCAGCGAAGGCGCAGAGGACGACGGCGGCCCGTCCGCCTGGGGCGAAGACCCCATCCTCGGCACGCACCAGGAGCCGCCGTCACAGAGCGTCTGAACGAGCGGTTGCTGGCATGTGGTGTGCGGGCCGCCAGAGCGCTTGATTGACTGCAGATTAGGAGGACACCGGCTATGGTGCACGTGAACATCGGGCCCAGATTCACCAAGGTGGAGATCCGGCGGCGCCCATCGATGCTGGACCTGGCGCTCGGCGCCACCAGGCTGGGCCTGACGGAGAAGGCGGCCCGCCTCGGCGGCCAAGCGCTCCGTCTGGGGGCCAAGGGCATGGCTAGCAACCCCGGCCTGAGCGCGCGAGCGCTGAGCTGGGCCACCCGCGGAACCCCGCGCTGGCCCTGGGAGAGCGGCCCGAGCTGGTCCGCCCCCTGGCAGCGGCGCAGGTCCTGGCTTAGCCGGATGCCGGCGGGCCTCGGCGCGGCCGGCTCCATGATGGGCCGGCGAGGCCCGACCATGCGCGGCAGGGCGACGAGCCTGCCCTGGCCATCCAGGCGCGGCGGCATGTGGCCGAGCGGCTGGAGCTGGCCGTGGGAGCGCCGAAGCACGCCAGCTTGGCAGCGCGTTCCCGCCGCCATGGGACTCGCCGGGGCCACGCTGACCCGGCAAGCGCCCTGGCAGCGCGGCCGGATGCCGAACATGCCATGGCAACCCAGACGCGGCGGCATGTGGCCGAGCAGCTGGAGCTTGCCCTGGCAGCAGCCGCGCCAGCCCCTGCCGTGGCTGAAGCGCCGCTGGGTACTCCTCGCCGGCATGGCGCTGGGCGCGCTGCTGATGTACTTCTTCGACGTCGATCACGGCAACCGCCGGCGCAACATGGCCGTCCAGCGCGGCAGCAAGCTGATGCGCCAGGCTGCGCAGACCGCCGGCAATACCGGGCGCAGGATGAGCTCGGAACTGGCAGGCAAGCGCCAGGCGCTGCTGCGCAGCCGCGATCACCACGAGGAGCTCGACGACGCTACGCTGGCCCACAAGGTGGAAAGCGTCCTGTTCCGCGACCCATCGGTGCCCAAGGGTGACCTGAACGTCAACGCCGAGCACGGCGTGGTGGTCATCCGCGGCCAGGTGCAGGACCCGACGCAGATGGCTCGCATCGAGCAGATGGTTCGCGGCATCGATGGCGTGCACGAGGTGCACAGCCTGCTGCACACCGCCGGCAGCCCGGCGCCGAACAAGCCTGCCTTCTAGACGGCGACCGACTCGCCGATCGGCAGCTCAACCAGCCGGAAACCCGGCTGGTTGGGATAGCGCCGCTCCAGCAGCGGCTTGGCCACGTTGTACACCGGAATGCCCTCGGCCGTGCGGCCCTCCGGCGTGCCGTTGTGCGAGTGGCCGTGGAATACCATGCTCACGCGGAAGCGGTTGAGCGGCTCCTCGAGCCGCCGCGAGCCCAGGAACGGGAACACTTGCGGCGGCTCGCCCACAACAGTCCCTTCCACCGGCGCGTAGTGCAAGACGGCGATACGACGGTCCGAGTGGATCCGCGCCAGCGCAGCCTCCAGCTTGAGCGCCTCGTTCACGCCCTCGCGCACAAAGCCCTTGATCGCTTCCTCGCCCCATGGCTCCAGGCAGTAGTCGCCGAAGCCCCCGCCGAAGCCCTTCACGCCCACGAAGCCGACGCCGTGCGCCTCACACGAGTCGCCGTCCAGGACGGTGACTCCGCCGTCGCACAGGATGCCGCGGATCTCCTGCTGCTTGCCGGACTCATAGTCATGGTTTCCCAGCACGGCGATGACCGTTCGGTGCAGGCAGTCCGAGAGCTCCTGGACCAGCTGGTGCGCCTCCTCGGGCAAGCCGTAATCGGTCAGGTCGCCGCATAGGAGGATGACGTCGGCGGCATCGCCCATCTCGGCAAAAAAGGGGGCCAGCGCCGCGGGGTTACCGCGCGTGCAATGCACGTCGCCCACGGCCGCGATGCGCACGCTTTGCTTGGTGGGATCAGCCATGCGAACAGACGGGAACCGCAAGATGCATACCGTGCCTGGCATGCGGTTTGCGCTTGTCGCGACAAATGAAGCAATACGGCCTCAACCACCTGTTCTACCAGCGGACGGTGCAGGTGCTCAATGAAGCCGGCATCCCGTACCTGATTGGCGGCGCCTTCGCCCTGGACTTCCACGTGGGCATCGACCGCAAGACCAAGGACCTTGATGTGTTCGTCCGGCCGGAGCACGCCCAGCCTGTGCTGGACGAGCTGGCCAAAGCCGGCTACCAGACCGAGATGACCGAGCCCGGCTGGCTCGGTAAAGCCTTCTGCGGAGCCGACTTCGTGGACGTGATCTACGCCTTTGGCAACCGCATCGCGCAAATCGACGACGGCTGGTTCGAGCACGCCGTGCCTGGCGAGCTGTGGGGCCAGCCGGTGCTGTTCTCACCCCTCGAGGAGAGCCTATGGTCCAAGGCGTTCGTGATGGAGCGCGACCGCTACGACGGCGCAGACATCGCGCACATCATCCTCAAGAGCGCCGACCGGATGGATTGGGACCGGCTGCTCGCGCGCTTCGGCCCCGATTGGCGGGTGCTGCTGGCGCACCTCATCCTCACCGGCTACGTCTTCCCCGAGCACCGGGCGCGCATCCCTCAGCACATCATGCGCGAGCTGCTATGCCGGCTGCAGGCCGAGCTCGGCACACCGGGCCCCGACGGCCTGTGCTACGGCCCCTTCTTCTCACGCAACCAGTACACCTTCGACCTGGAGGAGCTGGGCATGGTCGACGCGCGCACGTTGCGCGCTGCCGAGGCGGGCTAGTCGCCGTATTCCGGCGCCGGCTCCCAGACCTCCTCGCGGACGTAGCGGGGGAGGGTCGCGTCGGCCAGGGCGCGACGCGCTTCGGGGGACATCTCCAGCAGCGGCTCGAGGCCGCCCACGCATTCGGTGAGGACGGTGCCGTGGGCTCGGCACAGCAGCAACTGGCCGAGGTTCATCTCGGCGCGTCCTTCGCAGTACTCGCATGCGGACCAGCTCATAACCAGATCGGCTAGCATGGGCCGCGCCATCCAAGCCAAGCGAGAGGTGATGTTTGCCGTACGTCCAGGCCAACGGGGTCGAGCTGTACTACGAGGAGCACGGGCAGGGCGAGCCGCTGCTGCTGATCACCCCTACCGGCTGGCCAGGCAGCGTGTGGCAGCTCGGCATGGTGCATGGGCTCAGCCCCCATTTTCGGACCATCATCTTCGACCAGCGCGGCATCGGCCGCTCGGAGAAGAGCGACGTCGAATACACCACTCGGCTGTTCGGAGAGGACTTCCTGGCGCTGCTGAAGGCGCTGGACGCCGAGCCGGCGCACGTGTTTGGCTTCTCGGTCGGCGGGGAATCGGGGCAGCTCATGGCGGCGGAGCACCCGGAGGCGTTCCGCAGCCTCATCCTGGCCGGCACCAACCGGGGTGAGCCGCCGGGCGGCCAGGGCTACGTGCCCGCCAACGTCGCCTTGACGATGATCGATCCCGGCTACGACCACCCCAGCTACTGGCAGCACCACCTGGCCATGGGCTTCACCTTCACGCCGGAGTTCCGGAAGGAGCATCCGGAGAAGATTCAGGAGCTGGCGGACACTATCCGGGCCAACCAGGCGCCGGCCAAGCTGTACGTGCGGCACGTGGCCGCGCGCACGGCGCACTGGAGCGGCGACGTGCTGGGCCGCATCCGCGTCCCAACGCTGGTGCTGGTCGGCTCCGAGGACGGCGGCCGCTCAGGCAGCGGCGTCGATCACCTGGCCGAGGCCAAGCACCTGGCGAGCGAGATTCCGGGCGCCAGGCTGGCGCTGGTGCCCGGCGCGAAGCACCTGTTCCCCTGGCAGGCGCCCGAGGCCACCTGCCAGGCGGTGCTGGAGTTTCTCATGTCACTCTGAGCGTCGAGCGAAGAGTCCCCACATCGACCCAGGGATGCTTCGCTCTACGCTCAGCATGACACGGGGCTAAACCGTCGCTAGCTCCGGGCCGCGCACCCAGACGTTGTCGTCCACTTCGTAGCCCTTGTGCTGCGAGATGTCGATCGGGTTGCCCTCTGGATCGTGCACCCGCTCCTCGGTCATGGGGCGGCTGGCCGGGCGGCCGGCGCCGCCGCCCGGCAGGCGGCTCAGGTAGCCGGCCAGGTCGTCGACCAGGAAGCCGAAGTGGTTCAGGCCATCCTTCAGGTTCGTGCCGGGCGGCTCCACGCCGTCGGCTATGGCGCGTGCAGGGTCGCGCAGAATGGCCACGGCCGTGCCACCGTCGCCCACGAAGCGCACGGGGCTGCCGGTGGCGGCCGTCTTACGGCCGCTGCTGGTCTCGCGCATGCCGAAGACGTTGCACAGGAAGTCGCACACCTGCTGGTTGTTCGGCACCATCATCGCCACGTGGCGGATGTTCGGGAATCCGCGCTCCTCGCCCCTCACGCCAAAGCTGTTCAGCGACAGGCTGATGGGCAGGTTGTTCGGGTCATAGACGCGGAACTCGCCGTGGTGCAGGTCGCCCTTCTCCTGCTTGATGTCGGCGCGAGGAGCGAACTCCTCCAGCCGCGCCTCGATCTCGCGGATGTCGTCGATCTCGATGCCGAAGTGGTTCAGGCCGACCCGGTCGTCCTCTTCGTCCAGCCCGGGGCGGCGCTTGAGGAAGGTCAGGTTGTAGAAGCCGTCGGTCAGCGACACGTCGCCCTCGGCTGAGCGGCCAAGCTCGCGCAGGCCGAAGTAGGTCCGGTAGTACTCGGCCAGCCTGGCGGGATCCTCGGCGATACCGGCGATGTAGCGGATGCGGTAGTTCATAGGGCCATACTAGGCCGCTGGGATTACGTCCGCAAGCCCTGCCGGCGCACCACCTGATAGGCGGCTATCGCCATGGTGATGCTGATGGCGGCGACGATCGAGCCGAAAGCGCTGACCTGGTTGACGTTGCCGTTCTGCCACAGGTCCAGCATCTTGGTGGCGATGACCGGCGACTGGGCCGTGTACAGCAGCGCCGCCGCAGACAGCTCGCGCAGGCTGATCAGGAACACGAACACCCAGGCGGCGAACAGCGCCGGGATCAGCAGCGGCACGACGATTTTGCGGAAGACCTGCAGCCACTGGCCGCCGCTCATCTGCCCGCTCTCTTCCAGCTCGGGCGCGATCTGCAGCAGGCCGGGATGTGCGTAGCGCAGGCCGTAGGGCAGGAAGGCCGTGACATAGGCGATGACCAGGATCCAGATCGTGCCGTAGACCGGGATGGGCGAGCGGACGTAGAGGATGAGCACGGCCAGACCCAGCACCACACCCGAGAACACCAGCGGCAATGACGCGAGCTGGTCCAGCAGGCCGCGCCCCGGCACACGGCCGCGGACCATGCACCAGGCCACCACGGAGGCCAGCACGACCACGACGGTGGCGCTCACCGCGGCGATCAGGAAGCTGTTCACCAGGCTCTGGATGATCGCCGGGCTGGTAAGGACCAGCGTGTAGTTGCCGAACGTCAGCTGCATCGAGCCGAGCGACCGCAGGAAGGACGCCGCCACCAGCTCGATCACCGGCAGGAACTGGATCACGACGACCAGCAGGATGAACAGCCCGGCCAGCCAGCGGCCGCGGCCGAGGTCCATCTGGCGCGGGCGGAAGCCCTTGCCCGTCACCGTCACGAACCGACCGGCGCTCCTGGTGGAACGCGCGTAAATCCAGATGCAGGCCAGCAGGAACGCGAACAGCAGCACACCGTAGGCGCTGGGTGTGGAGTACTCCGGGATGACCCGCGACTGCATGCTGATGTAGACCTCGGTGGTCATGACGTAGATCTTGCTGGGCACGCCCAGCACCAGCGGTACCTCGAACGCCTGGATGCTGCGGATGAACATCAGCAGCATGGCCGAGAGGATGGCCGGGAGCACAAGGCGGAAGGTCACTCGCCGCAGCGTCTGCATGACCGACGAGCCGCTCATGATCGCCGCCTCTTCCAGCGACGGGTCCATCGAACGGAAGCTGGCGCTGAGCAGCAGGAACACCACAGGGATCCAGAAGGTGCCTTCGATCACGATCATGGCCGGCAGGCTGAAGACGTCGAACAGCACGCGGTCGGTGTGGGCCAGCGCGCGGAAGGCGTCGTTGAGGGTGCCGGTACGCGGCCCCAGCAGGAAGATCCAGCCGACGGCGCGCAGGATGCCCGGAACGGCGAAGCTGACGAAGCTGGCGGCGTAAACCAGCGACTTGAACGGCGCATTGGTCCGCTCGGTGATCCAGGCCAGTGCGCCGCCCAGGAAGATGCCGACGCAGCAGGCTCCGAGAGCGAACTCGAAGGTCGCGGCCACCAACGGGCCGAAGTCGCGCGAGCGCAGGATGTCGATGTACGACTGCAGCGACAGCGTGCCGGCCCGCCCGGGCCCGGCGCCGACGAGCAGGCTGGTCTGCACCAGCGTGACGACGGGCGGGACCACGATGCCCAGCACCAGGATGACGGTGATGGCGAACACCAGCTGGTCGGCCCTGATCGCAGGCAAGCGCCAGCGCGGGCGCTTCCCGACATTGAACGCGGGCGAAACCTGGCTAAGGCTAGGGGCGGCCATCACTCATATTGTGGGCGGAGTCCTGGCGGCCATCTTACACGTCGCGCGAGGGGCTCGTGCAGTAGGATAGTCGCCACTATGACCGCCAAGATGAAGCACCTGGCCATCGTCAGCAGCAACTACGCCATCGAAGGGCAGTTCTACCAGGCCCTGTTCGGCATGCGCACTTTCGCTTCCGACAACCGGCTGCAGTCGGCCGTGGCCGTCAGCGACGGCTACGTGGGCCTGAACGTCAACCCACGGAAAGCCGGCAGGCAGGCGGGCTTCGACCACTTCGGCTTCGAAGTGGACGACGTGGAGCAGGTCTTCGCCCGCGCGACCGAGCGCTGGCCCCAGGCGCAGTGGCTGAAGCGGCCCTCCAACCGGCCCTTCGCCGGCATTAGCATGAACGACCCCTGCGGCAACGTGTTCGACCTGTCGCAGCGCGGCATGGAGAACCGCACCGACGTCTACGTGGCGGACATCGAGCGTACGCCCCGCCACGTGAGCCACTTCCAGCTGCGCACGGTCAACCCCGAGCAGCTCGCCCAGTTCTACACCGACGTGCTGGACCTCGAGGAGGTCGAGCAGACGCCAGACAACCACTTCCACCTGAGCGACGGGACCGTCACGATGGTCATCGCGCCGTGGAAGATCACGGATTATGCGGGCAGCGGCATCGAGCGGCCCGCGCCGGACCACATCGGCTTCGAAGTGGAAAGCCTGGCCGAGTTCGAGAAGGACCTGGAGTCCATCACGGTCAAGAACCACTACCTGGCGCCGTCGCCCCTGGGTGCGGGGCCCGAGGGTGAGGCGCGCCTCAAGCTCTTCAAGGGCTGCCGCTACGGCCGCAAGCACCTCGCCGACCCTGACGGCGTCCTCATCTGCGTGGGAGAGCACAAGCAGTAAAGCGCCGGGGTCGCTTCTGGCCGGGCCTGGTGCTCGGCTTCATCGTGGCCCTGGTGCTGGTGGCTGTATTCGCGGCCCCGCTCGCGCTGACGCACCGCAACGCGGGCGGGCTGGAAACCGCCTATGCCAACGCCGTGGTCAGCTTCGTGAGCGCGCGGGGCGCCGGTAACATCGGGCAGAACCCCGTGGCCGGCAACTCCCAGGCCATCCAGGATGGCCGCTCGGCCTTCACCGGCTCATGCGCCCAGTGCCACGGCGCCGCGGCTGACGGCAAGGGCGTGTTCGGGCAGAACACCTTCCCGCAGGCCACGGACCTCACCAGCCAGGCCGCGCGCCAGCTCAGCGACCAGCAGATGTTCTACATCATCAAGAACGGCCTGGGCTTCACCGGCATGCCCGGCTACGCCAACCAATACTCCGATCGCGACATCTGGGCGTTCGTGGCCTACCTCCGCGACGTGCAGCAGAAGGGCACCAAGGCCTTCGACGCGGCCGAGGTCAGCGCCGACCAGCTCATGTTCGCCGACTTCCAGTCGGCCGACAGCCCGCGCCGAGGCGCCGCCATCTACTTCGCGCAAGGCTGCGTGACCTGCCATGGGCCAACCGGCCAGGCGCCCGAGCAGCTCAACTTCGACGTGAACAGCCCCGACACCGTCAAGGCGATTCGCCAGGGCGTGGCCGGCATGCCGCGCTACGGCACGGACGCCATCTCCGACGACGGCATGAAGGACCTGCTGGCCTACATGGCCACCTTCCCGGTCCCGGAGGAGGAAGAGTAAGCGCCCCTCTCCCCGGCCCTCTCCCCTGGAGGGGAGAGGGAATCATTTCTTGCCGGTGAGTCCTCGCTCCTCGGCGCTCTTCACGAACGAATTATCCAGCAGCTTGGTCACGTCGTAGTCGGCCATCTTGGGATTGGTCGCGGCGATGACCTCTTTGGCATCGGCGAACATCTCCGGCGTGGCGTAGGGCACGTTGGGCCACAGGCCTGAGCTGCTGTAGGCGTCCCAGACGCTGCCCATGAGCTGGTCGTCGTCGGACTTGAACCACTTCTTCATCGTGGCCACGGAGGTCGCCTTGTCCTGGTTGGTGCGGGCGATGGCCTGGACGATGGCGTCCACGTAGCGCTGCATCACTTCGCGATGGCCGGCCACCCAGTCGCGCTTGGCCACGACCACCGACTGGGCGGAGGGCTGGTGGTCCTTGGTCGCGTCGTACACCACGTGCAGGCCGCCCTTGATCAGCTGCTGCGCCTCAAGGGGATTGGCCATGCCGCCGTCGATGGTGCCCTGGAGGAGGGCGGCGGTCCGCGCCTGCGTGCTGCCGAGCTCGACGAAGCGGACGTCCTTGTTGGGATCCATGCCGTTCTTACGCATCGCCATGCGCATGGCGATATCGGACGGCGAGCCGAACTTGCTGATGCCGACGTTCTTGCCCTTGAGATCGGCGATGGTCTTGATCGACGGCTGGACGTAGAGGGCGAACGGCGAGAGGCCGGCGATAGCCGCCGTCACCACCAGGTCGGCGCCGCCCGCGACCGCGGACAGGACGATCGGCCCGCCGGAGCTGGCGATCTGCGTCTCCCCAGAGACCAGCGCGGCGATCTCCGCCGAGCTCACGATGAGCCGCAGGTCGGCGTCGATGCCGTGCTGCTGGTAGATGCCCACATCCTTGGCAAGGAACTCCGGCACGGACTGCGGCACCAGCTCGCCGTAGGACACGACCAGCTTGGTGGCCGGCTGGCTACTTGCCGTCGCAACGCCGCTCGCCCCAGCCGCAGTCGCGGCTGCGCTCGCAGCCGAGCCGGCCGGCTTGGCACTGGCTGCCGCGCTCGGCGAGCCCGGATTGGCCGCCCCTGCGCCGGAGGTCGACGCCGCGGGAGCGGCCGCTCCGCCGCAGCCCGTCAGAATGAACGCCGCCAGGAGGACAAGTGCGCGTTTCATGCCGGGCAATGGTAGCCGCTAGCAAATCCGGTGGTGGTAGAGTGTGGCAACCAACCGAGGAGGACGATCTTCTATGGCCACGGACGCACAGGACGGTATCGACCGCAGGTCATTCTTGAAAGGTGCGGCGGCGGCGGGGGCAGCAGCGGCGCTGGCCGGCACGCTGGCCGAGACGGCGCACGCTCAGGAGGCGACGGGCTCGCCCGCCGCGGAGAAACCGGCGGGTGGCGGACAGAAGCAGCTGCTGAGCTCGATCGTCATCTCGCGGCCCGGCTCGGACTTCATGGTCGACGTCATGAAGTCGCTGGAGATCGAGTACCTGGCGGCGAACCCGGGCTCGAGCTTCCGCAGCCTGCACGAATCCATCGTGAATTACGGAGGCAATTCGAAGCCCGAGTTCATCACCTGCACCCACGAGGAAGCCTCGGTAGCCATCGCCCACGGTTACGCCAAGGCGGCGGGCAAGCCCATGGCCATCCTGGCGCACAGCACGGTGGGCCTGCAGCACTCCGCCATGGCGGTTTACAACGCCTGGGGCGACCGCGTGCCGATCATCATGATGGCCGGCAACCTGGTGGACGCCGCCAAGCGCCGCCCCGGCGTCGAGTGGTACCACTCTGCGATCGATCCGGCCGCGCTGCTGCGCGACATCACCAAGTGGGACGATCAGCCAGCCTCGCTGCAGCACTTCGCCGAGTCGATGGTGCGCGCCTACAAGATCGCGACCACGCCGCCGATGGAGCCGACGCTCATCGTGGCCGACGCGGACCTGCAGGAGACCCAGGTCGAGGACGATCCGAACCTCAAAATCCCCAAGCTCAGTCCATCGATCCCGCCGCGGGGCGACGAGAACGCGCTGAAGGAAGTCGCCCGCATGCTGGCGGCGGCGCAGAACCCGATCATCCTGGCCGACCGCGCCACACGAGGCCCGGACGGCGTGAAGCTGATGGTCCAGCTGGCCGAGGCGGCGGGAGCGCCCGTGATCGACCTGAACGGCCGGATGAACATGCCCAATACCCATTTCGCCAATCTGTCCGGCATGAAGGGCCAGCTCGTCCGCGACGCCGACTTCATCCTGGCGCTCGAGGTGGGCGACCTGTGGGGCCAGCTCAACAACGTAGGCGATCCCTATCACGACTACCGCCGCACGGCCAAGCCGGACGTGAAGGTGGCGCACATCAACCTGGCCGACATGTACATGAAGGCCAACTACCAGGACTTCGAGCGCTACACGCCGGTGGACCTGTCCATCGACGGCGACGTGCAGGCGACCCTGCCAAGCCTCATCGAAGCCATCAAGTCGGAGGTTGGCTCGAAGGCTCAGGGGCGGCTGGACAGCTTGAAGGACCTGTTCCAGAAGCAGGCTGAGCAGGTGGTGGCGAGCGCCAGCAACGCCTGGGACGCCAGCCCCATCAGCTCAGCCCGGCTGGCGATGGAGACCTGGAACGTAATCAAGGACGAGAACTGGGCGCTTGCCGAGGCCGGCCAGGGACCGGGCGGATGGGCGACCCGCCTGTGGAAGCTGACCGACTACTACCAGTTCCTCGGCGGCTCGGGCGCTTCCGGCGTGGGCTACGGCGGCCCCGCGGGCGTGGGCGCGGCCCTGGCCAACAAGGGCAAGGGCATCCTGACGGTCCAATTCCAGAACGACGGAGACATGCTGTACCAGCCGGGCGTCCTGTGGACGGCTGCCCACCACAACATCCCGATCCTGAAGATCATGTTCAACAACCGGGCCTACCACCAGGAGGTGATGCACCTGCAGCGCATGGCCTCGCTGCACGGGCGGCGCGTCGACCAGGCGGGCATCGGCACCACCATCACCAACCCGGACGTCGATTTCGCCAAGCTGGCAGCATCGATGGGCGTGTGGTCGGCTGGGCCGATCACCGACCCCAGCCAGCTTGGCAGCGTGCTTAAGCAGGCCGTGGACGTGGTCAAAAGCGGCGCGCCGGCGCTGGTCGACGTGGTCTGCCAGCCCCGTTAGCGGAGTGCTGAGTGCTGAGTACTGAGTGCTGAGCCGGGCGCGGAGCTACCGGTTTGTTAGCAGCGGGATGTTGGAGGGCGGCGCGGGGATGGACTGCACGTAGGCGTAGATGTCCGCCAGGTCCTGGTCGCTGAGGAACTGGACGGGATACTTTGGCATGTCCTGGCGCGGGGTGCGGACCTGCGCGTAGAAGGCCGGATAGGGCAGCGGGTTGGGCGCCAGCTTGGGCCCCGTGCCGGCGCTGCCCTCGCCGGCGTAGTCGTGACATTCATAGCAGCCGTCCTTGGCGAACAGCTCCTTGCCGTGTTCGGCCGAACCCGGCGGCGCGCTGGCCGGAATGGTCAGCGAGGGGCTGGCGGCAGGCTTGGCAGCCCCGCTGCCGGCCGGCTTGGCGGCAGCACCCGAGGCGGCCGGCTTGGCCGACGCGCCTGAGGCCTGCGCTGCTGCGGAGCCCGAGGCCGAGGGCTTGGCCGCCGCGCTGGCTGCGGTCGAGCCCGCCGTCGAAGCTGGGGCGGCCGGCTTGGAGGCGGCGGCGCCGGATGCCGGCGCCAGGCTGCTGGCGGGCGCCGGAGCGGCGGTCCCGCCGCACGACGCCAGCAGGAGGGCGCCTGCAAGCACCCCGCCCAAACGCAGACTGCGCTGCACCGTCGCCGCTTCGATCATCTACCGTCCTCCGTCAGCCAGAGCATCAGGCAGGCGCCAGGCCCCAGGCTCCTGCTTGCTCGGAGCATCCTAGCGGAGATCGCGGCTCGCGGCAAGGCAGGCGGTGTAAGCTGGCGAGGACATGATCGAAGAGAAGTACGTTGAGCTGAGCCACGGCAAGACCCGCTACCTGGAGGCCGGGCAGGGCGATCCGGTCATCCTGCTGCACGGGGTGGACTTCGCGGCGGGCGGCGACCGCTGGCAGTGGGTCATGGAGGCGCTGGCGCCGAAGTACCGCGCCATCGCGCCCGACTTCCTGGGCTGGGGCATGGGCGACCGCTTTCCCGGCGAGTACTCGTTCGCCTACCTGGTGGACTTCATCCGCGAGCTCCAGGACGGACTCGGTCTCGAGTCCTCGCACATCGTGGGGCATTCGATGGGCGGCTGGGTATCGACCCTGTTTGGCTACGAGAGCCCCAACCGCATCAAGAAGCTGGTGCTGGTGGCGGCCGGCGGCACCGCCACGCGGACGCTCCGGAGCATGACGGAATTCCAGCCGCCGAGTCGCGACGAGCTGCGCGACATGCTGAAGCGGACCGTGAAGGTGGACGTGGACATCGAGGCGCTGACCGACGCCAATTTCAAGAAGACCCAGGTGCCCGACGCGGTCGAGGCGTACCGGCGCATCCTGCGGCACATGAACGATCCCGCCAACCGCGCCCGCTACAACACCGTCCGGCGGCTGCCGCACATCAAGGTGCCGACGCTGGTGGTCTGGGGCGATCGCGACGAGGTGAACGCGCCCGAGATGGCCCACACGCTGCACGACGGGATCCCCGGCTCCAAGCTGGTGATGCTGCCGGATACGGGCCACTTCATCCCGACGGAGCGGCCGAAGGAGCTCGCTCAGGCGCTGATCGACTTCTTCAGCTGAGCGCGGCAATCAGCTCGCGGACATCGCCGAGCTGATCCAGTCCGAACACCAGCTCGACAACTCTGTGCGGGTCCACGGGCACGCTCGCGTGGGCGGCGCAATCGCGGAACTTGGCCACGAGCTGGTCGTCGCTGAGCGGCCGGGATGGGTGGCCGAACGGCTTCTCCACGCGCGCCCGAAACGTCTCGTCTCGCTTGGTGACGACCTCCACGACGCCCGCTTCGCCCATGCTGCTCTCGGTCGTGTACCGTAGGCGGCTTGCTAGCGCCAGTGCTTCTGCTTGGGCGAGTCCGGCCGGCGTGAAGTCGCCCAGGCCAACGTGACGGTTGGCGATGGCTTTGGCCACGGCGAACGGCACGCTGTCCTCGGCCTCGACCGCGGTGCGAGGCGCCTGCCGGGTGGCCGCGGGCTCGCAGAAGGTGCGTATGTGATCCTGGCCCTGAATACGGACTTCGGCTACGTCCTCCGGATGAATGTCGTGCTGCTCGGCCAGCCCGATCCCGGCTTCGATGAACACGTGCGCCACGGATGTCGTCGGCCAGGGCTTGAAGCTCGCTTCCGCGAGACGGTACTGCTCGCCCAAACGGTCCGTGAGTGGTTCGGGATCGTACCGGCCGCCGAAGTAGGTGGCGAACAGACCGGCGTCGCCTTCGAAGGCAGCGCAGCCGGCCTCCAAGCCCTCCATCGCCAGCTGCGCGCACTGCACGCCAACCTGGCTGGGGAAGGCCGCATACAGGGCCTTGGCCGGCGTCCCCTCCACCACCGGCTGGCGGCCTCCGGCGCACTGCATGAAGGCTAGGCCGAGGGCGCTGCGCATCTGCTGCTCGTCTGCGCCCAGGACATGCGCGGCCGAGACAGCGGCGTTGAAGTAGCCGAGCATCTGCGTGAGCTGCGGGCGCGTCTCGGTGTAGCCCCGGCTGGCGTGCTGGATGGCGAAGCCCAGCCGCGCCATGAGCTCGTTCCCGGCTGCCAGCCCGGCCAGCAGTTCTTCCCCGCTGACAGCACCCTTCGCCTCCGCCACAGCGATCGCGGCGGGGACGCTGGTGACGCCAAGATGCACGCCCGCGGCGGACAGGAAGTCGTCGTAGTTCAATGCGTGGGCCAGTCCGCCATTGGCCAGCGCGGCGCCTGCCGCGGGAGCCTTGACTTTCGTGCCGAACACGGTGCACTCGCCGGGCAGCCCACTCTCCGTCAGACGCAGCAGCTCCGGGCTCCCGGTGCCGAGGGTGGTCGCCGCGAGAGACGTCCCGAGGCAGTCCAGCACGATGCGCTTCAGGGACTGGACAGTCTCCGGTGGCAAGGAGTCGTACGAGACGGTGGCCGCGAAGGAGGCGAGTTGGGCAGTGAGCTCGGTCATATTAGGTCAGCCGAGGGGATGCTTCGCTCGACGCTCAGCATGACGAGACCTTCGCGCAAGGGGGACAGTGGCGGTGCTCAGAAACGACGCCGGGCGTGCGCGGGGGCAGCAGCGGGCGGTTCAGGCGACGACGAGCAGGTCGCGGATGCCGTCGTACCAGGGTGTGGCCGCCGGCATCACCCGCTCTGCCGGCCGGATCGTGTTGCTGGAGCCGCCATCCCAACCCAGGGGATCGCGCCCGGCCTGCACGTCACGCGCGGCTTGGAGCAGGAGCTTGCGGGCGGCGATGATGGCCATGTCGCTGGTGCCCAGATGTTCCTGGGATCGGTCGTAAATCGGCCCCATTGACTCCTGGACGGCCACGTCCTGGGTGTTGATGCCGGGAATGCCGGTGAAGCTCATCCCCTGACGCTGGGCCTCGCGGTCGATGAAGTAGTCATTCTCGCGACTGGCTTTGAGGCGGTAGCCCGGCAGCATCTGCTCGTGCGAGCGGCCTGTCTCGCGCTCCTCGGTGAGGATTTCGTCGTCGAGCAGCTCCGAGCCATCACGCACGTACAGCCAGTTGTAGATCCACGTGTGCTCATCGTCGATGGGCACCCACATATGCCCCTGAACGGTTGGGCGGTTCGGGAAGTAGCCCTCAAACGCGCGCACCTGCTGGAAAGGCATGACGAAGTGATAGACCCGGACGTAGTTCTGGTCATCGGGCAGCGGGCGGATCCCGGCGTAGGTGAAGCCGTAGTCGGTGTTGAGGACCTCGAGCTTCGGAGCGGTCGACCGCTGGCGCATGGCCTCGGTCCGCTCGTACGCCTTGCCCTGGACTACCCGCCGGTGGAGGAAGGAGGAGTGTGAGGTGTCGATGCCGCCTTCGATGCCCTGCAGGTAGTTGCACTCTTCGTACGTTTTTGATACGAAGCTGTGGCCTTTGGGCAGAGCCATCCACTCCAGGTTCGGCAGCGGAGGCTGCTTGGCGGGCGGACCCATGTAGGTCCAAATGACGCCGCCGCGCTCGACGCAGGGATAGGCCGTGGCCTGGATCTTGTGTTTGAAATTGCTCTCCGGCGGCTCGTTCGGCGTGTCCACGCATTGGCCCGAGACGTCGAACTTCCAGCCGTGGTAGACGCAGCGCAGGCCGCACTCTTCGTTGCGGCCAAAGAACAGCGATGCGCCGCGATGGGGGCAGTGCTGGCCCAGCAGGCCAACACGGCCATTAGAGTCGCGGAAGGCGACGAGCTTCTCGCCCAGCAGGCCAACTCGGACGGGCGGGCAATCGGGTTCCGGGAGCTCCTCTGAGAGGAGAGCCGGCATCCAGTAGCGGCGCATGGCGTCGCCCATGGGCGTGCCCGGGCCGATGCGGGTGACGAGCTCGTTGTCTTCCTTGGTCAGCATGCTGGCATCATAGCGTCAATTCGGGCGGGAGGCGTCCTGCACGGCTTCGGCGTAGACACGCGGCAGCAGGACTCTGATCAGCTGCCGCTTGTAGGCGGCGGAGCCGCGAACGTCGTCTTCGGGATCGGCCGCTTCTGAGGCCAGGCGGGCGGCATCCTCGATCGACCCGGACCTGGCGGCCGCCTCGGCTTGAGCGGCGCGGAAGACGGTGGGGCCAACGGAGCCAAGGGCAATGCGAACGTCCTCTACGCTGCCATCCTGCTGGCGCAACCAGACGGCCAGATCGACGGTGGCGTAGTCGTCCTGTGATCGGGGCAGGAACTTCAGGAAGGCCAGTCCTTCGCCCCGCTTGCGCTGCGGGACCCGCACATCGGAGAGGATCTCGTCGGGCTCGGCGACCGTCTGATAGTAGTCGACGAAGAAGTCGCGGATGGACAGCTCCCGCTCGCCCTGGCGGGTGCTCTGGAGGTGGACGTGGACGTCCAGGGCGAGCAGCGCGACGGGCGGGTCCAGGTGGGGATCGCCGTGGACGAGGTTGCCGCCCACTGTCCCGGCGTGGCGGATGCGCGGGGTCGCGACCTGGGCGAAGCACCTGACCAGAGCGGGCCAGTGCGCCTTTAGAAGCTCCGAGCGAGCCGCCTGATCGTGGGTGACGGTGGCGCCGATTCGAACCGAGCGGGTGGTCTGCTCGATGCCGCCCAGCTCCGGAACCTTCCGGAGGTTGATCAGCACCTCCGGTTGGAGGAGCTTCTGGCGCATGAGCAGCACGAGCGCCGTCCCTCCGGCCAGCAGCTTGCCGCCCTCGGCGTAGCGCTGCGCCAGATCCTGCGCCTCCTCCAGCGTGCGCGGCTCCTTGTACTCGCGGACGCTCACGCGTTAGCCCTCGCTCGCATCGCTGGCGCGCTGCGAGTCGGTAAGAAAAGGAAAATGCTTGTGGGGACACCCCACACCCCGGCAGGGCTGACCGCCCTGCATCTGCTAATGGCTGCCGCCACTTGTTGGGCCGGGGCGGCGATCTGCGAGGAGCTGTTCTCGGGTCACGATGCGGGCGGAGCCGTCGTGGCCGGTGCGCTCCTTCTCCTGGAGTGCCCACAGCACCTTTTCGGGCGTAATCGGGAGGGTCTTGATGCGCACGCCGACGGCGTCGTAGATGGCGTTGGCGATGGCGGGAGCCGTGGGATCGAGCCCGATCTCGCCGATGCCTTTCGCGCCGAGCGGGCCAGTGGGCTCGTAGGACGGCACGAAGACCTGCCGGAAGGGCGGCATGTCGGCGATGCACGGCAGCTTGTAGTCGCCGAAGTTCGGGCCCAGCGGCCTACCGTCGTCGAAGTGCATCTCCTCCGTGAAGGCGTAGCCCAGGCCCTGGGCGGCGCCGCCTTCGTTCTGGCCTTCGGCGCCCATCGGGAAGATGACCGTGCCGGCGTCGGATGCGGCCACGTAGTTCAGGAGCTTGAACTGGCCGGTCTGCGGGTCAACCGCCAGCTCGACCGCATGCGAGCAGAAGTTGTAGGAGCCTGACTCGTTGCCGTAGCGGTGCTCGTCCTGGACTTCCGAAGGCGGATCCCAGATGCCGAGCGCCGAGATCGGCTTTCCGCCGCGGCGGTAGAGCGCGCTCATGGCCACGTCGCCCACGGTAACCGTCTTGCCGGCCGGATTGCCCTTCACGGAGATGACGCCTTCCTCGATGGCCAGGTCCTCTGGCAGGGCCTCGAGCATGCCCGCGGCAAGCTCCAGGATCTCGGCGCGGACCTTCTGGGCGGCGTCGCGGACGGCGTTGCCGGCGATGTAGGCCGAGCGGCTGGCGTAGGAGCCCTGTGCGTAGGTGGTGGTGTCGGTGTCGGCCACGGAGACGCTGACATCGGCGAAGGGGACGCCCAGCTCTTCGGCAGCAATCTGGGCCAGCACGGTGTTGGCGCCGGGGCCGGTCTCGCCCTCGCCGGACCAGATGTGGACCTTGCCGTCGAGGTTGACGTTGACCACCATGGAGGAGCCGTCGTAGTCGCCGAAGTGGCGCTTTCCGGAGACGTGGACGCTGGAGGCTAGGCCGATGCCCTTTTTGTCATGACGAGCCTCCGGCGAGGCATCCGTTCCAGTGACGGATTCCTCGCTGCGCTCGGAATGACAAAGAGCTTGGTGCTCACCCCAACCAACCATGTCCGCCGCCTGGCGGACGCATTCCTTCAGCTCGCAGCTCAGGACGCGGTTGCCGTGGATGCTGGTGTGGTTGGGGCCGATGGTGTTCTTCAGCGTCATCTCGACCGGGTCGAGGCCGAGGCGCTCGGCTGCCATGTCGATCATCTGGTCGATGGCGAAGGCCGCCTCAGGGTTGCCGAAACCGCGGAAAGCGCCGGTGCCGATCTTGTTGGTGTGGACGACGTAAAGCTCGGATCGGACGTCCTTGTAGAGGTACATGGTGTCGTGCCGCAGGGCGGTGACGCCGGCCACAGCCGCGCCCTTGGCCGAGTAGGCGCCGTTGTCGGCGATGACCTTGAGGTCCTTGGCGGTAATGGTGCCGTCGTTCATGAAGCCCATGCGGACCCACAGTTTCATGGCCGGGCGCGGGCGCGTGGACAGGAACTCGTCCTCGCGGCTGTTGATGATCCGCACCGGGCGGCCGGCCTTCATAGCCAGCAGGCTGCAGATCATGGCGTTGTTGTCGTCGCAGGACTTGCCGCCGAAGGCGCCGCCGACGGCGGTTTGAATGACCCGCACGTCGCTCATGTTCAGGTCCAGCGCCCAGGCGATACGAGTGCGCGCCATGAAGATGGTGGCCGTGTTCATGTACACGGTCAGCTTGCCGCTCGGGCTGAACTGCGCGAGTGAGCCGATGGTCTCCATAGCGGCGTGCCACTGGATGCGCGTCTCGAACGTGTCCTCCAGCACCAGGTCCGAAGCCAGCAGCTTCGCGTCAGGATCGCCGCGCACGACCACGAAGTGCAGCGCCAGGTTGCCCGGCTTGTCATCGTGGATCAGTGGCGCGTTGGGCCGCATGGCCTCCTCTGGGTCGAACACCGCCGGCAGAAGCTCGTAGTCCACGTCGATCAGGCTCAGGGCCTCCTCGGCCGTGGCTTCGTCGATCGCTGCCACCGCGGCAACCTCGTCGCCGACGTAGCGGACCTTATCCACAGCGAGGGGATACTGGTCCTTCTGGAAGGAGCCCCACTTGCGCTTGGGCGTGTCCTCGCCGGTGACCACGGCGATCACGCCGGGCAGGCGCTCCGCACGGCTGGTGTCCACCGATCGGATGCGGGCGTGCGGATAGGGGCTGCGGAGGATCCTGCCCTCCAGCATCCCAGGCAAGCGGACGTCGGCGACGTACTGCGCCGTACCGGTCACCTTCTCGATGGCATCCACGCGAGGGACGTTGTGGCCGACGACGCTGGTGCCCTCGCCGTCGGCGAGTGCGGGAAGCTGGTCGCCGGTCGCTGGAGGCCGCGGCATCATTGGCTGATCGCTTTCGCCGCCGCCCGGATGCTTTCGACGATCTTGTAGTAGCCGGTGCAGCGGCAGAGGTTGCCGAGCATGGCCTCTTTCAGCTGCTCGTCGGTCGGGTTGGGATGTTCCTGGAGGAGCGCGTAGGCGGCCATGATCTGGCCGGGCGTGCAGAAGCCGCACTGGAAGCCGCCGTGCTCGATGAAGGCCGTTTGCAGCGGGTGGAGCTTGGCGCCGCTGGCGAGGCCTTCGATGGTCAGCACCTCGACGCCCTCCAATGTGGCCGCCAGCGTCAGGCAAGCGCTCATCGTCTGGCCATCGACCAGCACCGTGCATGCGCCGCACACGCCGATGCTGCACCCCTCCTTCGTCCCAGTGAGGCCGAGGTCCTCCCGCAGCACGTCGATCAGCAGCCGGTCAGGCGCGACCTCGACCGCGCGCGGCTCGCCGTTAACGGTAAGCGAAAGCTTCAACGCACCGCTTGGCCCCTAGATTCATGCAGCGCCATGGTCTGCCCTATGGTACGCCTGAGCCCTACCGGATGAGCCTGATCGCTGCTCCGGGGATAGCGACGTTCGACCATTGCCGGTCGGCCGTGAAGATGGGCAGCCCCAGCCGAATGCCGGTTGCTACGCAGAAGCGGTCGGCCAACGACAGCCCGGCGCGACGCGTCAGCGGCTCGAGTGTCGCCACGCGTTCAGCATCCTGCGGGATCGCCGGCTCGACCATCAGCAGTCCGTCGGGTCCCACAATGCGCTCGGCGCCGAGCCGGTCCAGGAACTCGGAGACGCTGCCTCCTGTCCGGACTTCGAGCGTCAGGACCTCGGCCCAATTGACGAGGCTCATGGCCGTTCCTGCCTGAAGAGCTCGGTCCACCACCTCAGCCCCTGGCTCGTCACTGAGAAAGGCCTGAAGAGCTGAGGTGTCGAGGACGCTAGTTGGGATCAACCATGAAGCCCCTCGCCTCGTCGAGCAGCTCCTCCAGGCGCATTCTGTCCAACTCGGCGTCCCAACCGCCGCTGGGCTTTCTGTCGCTCCAGATGCCCCTCACCCGTCGGGTTCGCTCGGCGGCGTCGGCAGGGTGCGAGGCCGCCGGGTCACGGCCGAGCCAGTCCTGCAGAGCCTCGTTGAGCAAGTCGCCCGCTGGGATGCCCCGCTTGGTCGCCCGAGCGCGGAACTCGCGCCAAAGGGCCTCGTCCACGTTGCGGACGTTGAGCTGGTTCATGTATAGCAAGTATAGCGCTAGTGGATCAGCGCGAGAATGCGCTCGGGGGTGAGCGGCAGGGCGCTGACGTCGGCTTCGAGGGCATCGGCAACGGCGTTGGCCAGGGCAGCGCCGACGCAGACGGTGCCGCCTTCGCCGGCGCCTTTAACACCGAGAGGGTTCAGCTTGGAGGGGCAGTCCTCGCTCAGGTTGAGGCGCACGTTGGGAATCTCCACGGCCGTAGGGATGAGGTAGTCCATGAACGTGCCAGCCTGGAGCTGGCCGTCCTCGGAGTAGGCCAGCTCCTCGAGCAGCGCGCCGCCCATGCCCTGGGCCAAGCCGCCATCGATCTGTCCGAGGACGAGCGTGGGATTGAGGGCTTTGCCGACGTCGTAGTCGACCTGATACTCGAGCACGTTCACGGCTCCGGTCTCGCGGTCGACCTCCACCTCGACCAGGTGGGCGCCGTAGGCGTACGTCATCTTGTCCAGCTCGAAGACGTCCAGCGCCTCCAGGCCGGGCTCGATACCCGCCTTGAGGGCGCGGGCCGGTGTAGCGAGCTGGGCGACGGCCGCGAGGGACAGCGCGCGATCCGGCGAGCCCTTCACGTGGACGGCCCCCTGCTCGAGCACCAGGTCCTCGGGCGACGCCTCCAGCTCACGGGCAGCCAGCGCCAGGACCTTGTCGCGCAGCTTCTCGGCGGCTCGAACCACGGCGCTGCCGCCAACCACCGTGCCCCGGCTGGCGAATGCGCCGACGGCGAACGGCAGGTGGTCCGTGTCGCCGTAACGGACGGAGACGTCCTCGTAGCTCACCCCCAGGACGTCGGCCACCACCTGCGCGAAGACGGTCTCGACGCCCTGCCCCACGGATGGGATGCCGCTGTCAAGCACGACCTTGCCCGAGGGATCGACCGTCACCCTGGCGGCCTCCCACGAGGGCAGACCCGACTTCTCGACGAAGAAGCCCAGTCCGATGCCGCGCAGCTTGCCTTGCCGGCGAGCCTCAGCCTGCCCTCGGCGGCGCTCCTCGTAGCCGAAGCGCTCCAGCGCCCGCTCGAAGTGGGCGCGGAAGTGGCCGTCGTCGTACACCACCCGGCGGCCTAGCGTGGCGGTGCCGACCTCGTACGGCATGTCCGTCGGCGGGACGAAGTTGCGGCGACGGATCTCGGCTGGCTCCATGCCGATGGCCTTGGCGGCCATGTCGATCAAGCGCTCGCGTACGAAGTTCGACTCGAACCGGCCGGGGCCACGATACGTGCCGGTTGGCGTTTTATTGGTGACGGCACAGGTTACGTCTGAGCGGTAGTTCGGTACGCGATACGGGCCTGGCAAGTAGCCGGCGGTGTTGTTCGGCACGGTGGCGCCGTGGGTGCGGGTGTAGGCGCCGTGGTCGTTCCAGAAGCGATCCTGGATGGCCGTGATAGTGCCGTCCCGCTTGACGCCGATGGAGGCGTGGTGCCACTGCTGGCGGGAATGGTTGGTAGCCAGCAGGTGCTCGCGGCGGTCCTCGACCCACATTACCGGCTTGCGCAGCCGCATCGCCAGCAGCGGGATGAGGTAGTCCTCGGGGTACAGCTCGCCCCGGACGCCAAAGGCGCCTCCGACGTCCGTCTGGACGAAGTGGACCGAGTGCTCGGGCAGCCCGAGCCAGCCGGCGACGATGCTCCGATTGAAAAAGGGCACCTTGGCGGTGCCCCACATCGTGAGGACCTCGCGGGCGGCGTCCCACTCGGTCGCCAGTCCACGGGTTTCCATGGGCACCGCGGTATGGCGGTTCAGCTGAAAGCTGGCGTGGAGGACGACGTCCGCCTCCGCCAACCCGGCTTCCACGTCGCCGCAGCCAACCGTGTAGGAGGCGATGACGTTGGCGCCGTTCTCCTCGAACAGCGCCGCTGCCTGTGGCTGCGAAGCCTCACGGGCGTCGGTCAGCACCGGCAGGGGCTCGTACTCGACATGAATCTGGTCCAGCGCATCCTCGGCCTGAGCGCGGCTGCCGGCGACCGCGACGGCGATGGGCTCGCCCACGTAGCGCACCTTGCCGCTGGCCAGCGGGCGCTGGAGGAAGGCCGCCATGGACTCGATCGGCGACATCCGCATGGGGATGCGGGTGTCCAACCGGGGATCGTCCGCGGCGGTGAGGATGGCTTTGACGCCCTCCGCCGCCAGCGCGCCGCCGACGTCTATCCCGCGCAACCTGGCGTGCGCGTGCGTGCTGCGCAGGATCGCCGCGTGCAGCATTCCGGGCCGGCGCACATCGGCCGCGAAGCGAGCCTCGCCGCGCAGCAGGCGGGGATCCTCGCGGCGGCGGAGGCTCTGGCCGACGTGGGGAGTCATCGGGCCGATGCTACCGCTCTGGGCTGGCACGCCAGTTGCTCTTTAAAGCAAGCGTTATGACCAACAAGAGTGCGCCATGGCATCTGCAGCAAGGCTACAACCCCTGGAAGGGGCTGGTTCAGACGAACTGGACCCAGACCGAATGGCGCGACTGGTTGGAACGGCTCTCACCCCGCATGCTGGTGTTGCACATGCAGCGCTGGTCGCTGCTGCAGGAGGCCATGCCGGGCCTGAGCGAGGAGCTCCAGAAGGGCATCGAGGATGCGCGCCGGCAGCTGATGGCGCTCGAGTGCCACGCCTGATTAGTTGAGCACCTCCGCCGCACGCCACGCGGCTAGCTGATCCTTGCTGTAGCCGAGGAGGTCACAGACCACGTACTCGGTATGGGCGCCGAGGGGGTCGGAGCAGCGGAGCGGCTCTATGGCGTTCGGGTCGGAGATATTCATCGGGACGATCGGCAGTGGGATGTGGCCCACGGTTGGATGCTCGACGCCCCCGATGAACCCGCGCTCGCGCAGGTGCAGGTCATGGAACAGGTCCTCGCCGCTCTGAACGACGCCGGCCGGCACGCCGGCCTGCTGGAGCTGATGCATTGCGGCGTGCGCCTCGCGCTCTTTGGTCCAGGCCGTGACCAGCTTATCCAGCTCGGTCAGGTGCCGGCGGCGGGCTCGTAGCGTCGCATACCGGGAATCGGTGCCGAGCTCGGGAGGGCCGAGGATGTTCGCAAGCGCTCGCCACTGCTCGTCCGTCTCCACGGCGATGGCGCACCAGCGATCCTCGCCCAGGCAGGGGTAGACGCCGTGCGGCGCGGCATAAGGCCAGTCGTTCCCGCTAGGCTGAGGCTCGCGCTGATTAACGGCGGCCTCCAGGAAAGTGGTGCCTAGGACGTAAGCGGTGGCCTCGACCTGGGCCAGCTCGAGGGTTGCCCCCTGGCCGGTCTGCTGGCGGCGGATAAGGGCGGCGATGATCGCCGCGGGCACCAGGCCGGCTGAGAGGTAGTCCGGGTAGACGATCTGGGCGCCCACGGGGCGCGGCTGGTTGGGGTGGTTCCACATGTGGGTCACGCCCGAGAAGGCGGTGAGCGTCGAGCCCCAGGTGCCGTACCAGTACTTGGGGCCGCTGAGGCCCATGCCCGGCATGCGGGCGACGATGAGATCGGGCTTGATGGCGTGAAGGTCCTCCGGGCCGAGGCCCAGGCGGTTCATGACGTCTGGCCGGAAGTTGTCCAGCACCACGTCGGACTTGGCGATCAGCTCCTTGGTGAGGCGGATACCGGTCTCGTCCTTCAGGTTGATCAGCGCGCTGAGGACGTTCAGGTTGGACTCGATGAACCTTGGCGCGCGGTCGAGGTCGTCCCCGGCGCCGAAGAAGCGAAAGTTGTCCAGCCCACCGTGGTGCGACTCGATCTTGATCACCTCGGCGCCGCACGCGGCGAGCACCCGGGCCGCGTTCGGCCCAGCGACGCTGGTCGTAAATGTGACGGCTCTGATGCCTTTCAGGAAGCCCACCTCAAATCACCCCCTGGGCGAAAAGGACTTCGACGTCGCCAGCAGAGAGGCCCAGGCGCTTGGAGAGAATCTCGCGCGTGTGCTCGCCGAGGAGCGGGGGGCGGGACACCGGCTCGCGAGCGCCGTCCACGATGGGCGGGAAGGTCACCTGCGAGTAGGCGCCGAGGTAGGGGTGTTCGGCCGGCTGGAAGAGCTGGCGGGCCTGGACGTGCTCGTTGGCCATGAAGCTGGTGGGAGTGTTGACCGGCAGGCACGGGATCCCGGACCTCTGGAGCTGGTCGGCCAGGTCGTCGCTGCGATAGCGGCGGGTGAACTGCTCGACCGCCTCGTTGATCTCGGCCTCGTGCTCGTGGCGGAAGTCGTTGTCCAGCCACTCGTCGTCGCCGAAACGCTCCGGGTGGTCCTGCCAGAAGTCCATGAGGCGCTTCCAGTGGGCGCGGGTCACAAACAGGTAGACGTAGCCGTCGGAGGTCGGGAAGATGTTGGCGGGCGCGACGTGCTCGTGCTGGCTTCCGTGGCGGACGATGCTGTGGCCATCCGTGGCGAACGTGCGGATCATGTGCTCCTGGCTGGCGATCGTCTCCTGGATGGACACGTCCACAGCTCGGCCCTGGCCGTCCACGTTGCGCTGGTAGAGGGTGAGCAGCGTCCCGAGCGCGGCGTAGACCGAGGCGAAATAGTAGGACTGCGTCTCCGGCGCGTTGGTCGGCGGAAGGGCGGGATCGCCGCAGATGGACATCAGGCCGCCGAGGGCGAAGCTCACGATGTCGGGGCCGAGAAAGTCGCGGTGCGGGCCGGTCTGGCCGAAGGACGTCACGGAGGTCACGAGCAGCTTGGGGTTCCGCTCGCGCAGGACACTCTCGCCTAAGCCCAGCCCGTCCAGCACACCCGGCGCCCAGCTCTCCAGGAGCACGTCGGCCTGCTCGACCAAGCTCAGGAGGAGGTCGCGGCCCTCGGGGTGGCTGACATCGAGCGTGAGGCTCTTCTTGCCGGAGTTCAGGTAGGCGAAGCGGAGGCTGCCCTCCAGGTTGGGGACGTCGTCCTTGAACGGGCCGGTACGGCGGACCGGATCTCCCCCCGGCCGCTCGACCTTGATGACTTCGAAGCCGAAGTCGTGCAGCAGCTTGCCGCACATCTGCCCTTTGAGGTCCGTGAGGTCGAGGGCGAGATAGCCGTTGAGGAGAGGCACGGGGCTAACGTCCGGCGGTGAACGGAGCCCTCACCTAGCCTCTCCCACAGCGGTGGGAGAGGAACTGGGGAGCGGATGGCGGGTGACTTGGATGCCGTCGTCGCTGAGCGTGATGATGTTGATGGTGTGCTCCAGGTCGGGCGAGCCTGAGTAGTGGGCCGGGATCGCGCCGGTGCCCACCTGGACAGCGCAGTTCCAGTGGCCC
>Ga0070738_10002088_pt1 | contig 33295 bp, 32 predicted proteins | sample Coa_R2_2_FD_66446 | JGI IMG/M metagenome (GOLD analysis project Ga0070738, IMG submission 66446) | Surface soil microbial communities from Centralia Pennsylvania, which are recovering from an underground coalmine fire - Coalmine... | ecosystem: Environmental > Terrestrial > Soil > Unclassified ...
GCCCGATCTGGCCGCCGCGCAGGCCATCGCCAGGAGGATTCGCGAATCCTCGGGAGGATTTCGCCATGTGAAGGCCATCGGCTTATATCTGAAATCCCGGGGGCGCGCGCAAGTGTCCATGAATTTGACCCGATTCGCCGAAACGCCGCTGGATCAGGTGCTTGAGTGCATCGAGGCCGAAGCCAAGCGCTTGGGAGCGCGGGTGGAAGACGGCGAGCTCATCGGATTCATTCCCCGGCGCGCGTTCCAAATGTGGCCGGCCTTCTTCGAGCGCGCTTCCAACTTCGATTCCTCGCGCATTATCGAAAATCGGGTGGACCGGTTGCTACACTCGGCATAGATGCTTGCGGGAACGTCTTTAGTCTCCATCGATCCGGCGGGGCGGCCCCAGCCCGTCCCCAAGCCAAGCTGGCTTCGCGCGCCGGCGCCGGTTGGGGAAAACTATCGCGATTTGAAGAGGCTGGTGGAGTCGCTTCAGCTTCACACGGTCTGCGAAAGCGCGGCCTGCCCGAATGTGGGAGATTGCTGGAACCGGCGTACGGCGACGTTCATGATTCTGGGCAACGTCTGCACGCGCCGCTGCGGATTTTGCGCCGTGCAGAAGGGCGGTCCGCTCCCGGTGGACTATGACGAGCCGCGGCGGGTGGCCGAAGCCTGCGCGGCGCTGGGCCTGAAGTTCGCCGTGATTACCAGCGTGAATCGCGACGACCGCAAGGACGGCGGGGCGGAGCTATTCGCACTGACCATCCGCGCGATTCGCGAGCGCGTGCCCGGCTGCGGGGTGGAAGTCCTGACGCCGGATTTTCAGGGCTCGCATGCGGCCATGGATCTGGTGCTCGAGGCCCGTCCGGATATTCTGAATCACAACACCGAAACGGCGCCGAGGTTGTACCGGCAGGTTCGCTTGGGCGCGCGTTACGAGCGGTCGCTCAACATGCTGGCGTACGTAAAGCAGGTCGATCCTGGCATGCCGACTAAAAGCGGGCTGATGTTGGGGCTTGGCGAGACGATGGAAGAAGTGCTCGGAGTCATGCGCGATCTTCGCTCGGCGCAAGTGGATATTCTGACGCTGGGCCAATACCTGCGGCCGACGATGAAGCATCTTCCGGTCATCCGCTTCGTCCGGCCCGAGGAGTTCGACGAGTTGAAGCGCCGGGGCTATGAAATGGGTTTCCGCCACGTGGAAAGCGGGCCGCTTGTCCGCAGCTCGTACCACGCCGCCGATGCCGCGCCCGAGCGTAGTCCCCGCGCCCCACGCCGCGCCTGAGGTATTCTTAAAAAGCCTCGGTCTGGGAGCATATCCGGACGAGGGGGGTCCAATTATGCATAGGCTGGTGTGCTTATTTTTCGCGGCTTTGGGGCCTGTCTTCGCTCAAGTCACGGCCGCGATTTCCGGGCAAGTAGAGGACGCCACGGGGGCCGGCGTCACCGGCGCCACCGTTACTGTGAAAAACCTCGAAACTGGGGCGACGCGCTCGGTCACCACGGACGAAGTCGGGGCTTTCCGAATTCTGTCTTTGCCGCTCGGACCGCAAGAGATCAAAGCGGAAAAGACCGGGTTTCGCCCGGCGGTGCGGACGGGCGTCAATTTGGAGGTGGGCCAGGACGCAGTCGTGAAGCTGCGGCTGGAGGTGGGCGAAATCGCGCAGGCCATCACCGTGCTGGAAGAGGCGCCCGTGGTGAACACCACGACGTCGCCGGTGGCGGGAGTGGTGGGCGAGCGCGAGGTCAAGGAATTGCCTCTCAATGGCCGCAGTTTCGACAACCTGATCACGCTCAATCCCGGCGCCGTCAACTACACCTCCATGAAGACCGCCAACACGACCACCAGCGAAGGAAATTCGTTCTCGGTGGAGGGGCGGCGGCCTCAAGACAACCTTTTTTTGATTAACGGCATTGAATGGACCGGCACAAGCCAGCTTGCCGATACGCCGGGGAGCGTAAGCGGCTACATGCTCGGCATCGACGCCGTGCGGGAATTCAATCTGCTCACCGATACATACGGCGCCGAGTACGGCAAACGCTCCGGAGGGCAAGTTGCCGTGGTTACGCAATCGGGATCGAACGCTCTGCATGGCTCGATCTTCGAGTTTCTGCGTAACAGCGCGCTGGATGAGCCGGGGATTTTCGACCAAGGCGTCGTTCCTCCCTTCCGGCGCAATCAATTCGGCGGCGCGCTGGGAGGACCAGTCAAGAAAGACCGCTTCTTTCTTTTCGGAAATTACGAAGGATACCGCCAGTCGCTGGCGGTGAGCAGCGTGAGCGTGGTTCCGGATCTGCAAGCGCGGCAAGGGAACCTGTGGAATTCCGCCGCCAACTCGTATGCTCCGGCGCCCAAACTGAATCCGGCGATGTTGCCGTTCATGGCGTTGTGGCCTCAGCCTAATGGCCCGGAGCTCACCGTGAACGGAGCGCCGAGCGGCAGCGCACTGGCCTACTACAATCCAAAAAACTCCGTGAGCGAAGATTTCGGCACGCTGCGGGCCGACTATAATCTTCGCGATCAAGACCGGCTTTCCGCATCCTACACGGTGGATAACGGCTATAGCGTGATTCCTCTTCCGGACCCGTTGTTCGCCTCGGGGCTTCAGCTTAGCTCACAGGTGGCGAGCGTGGAAGAGACGCATGTGTTTTCCCCCAATGTCCTGAATACGTTTCGGGCGGGATTTTCGCGAGCGGGGTTCGATTTCAACCCTGTCACGGTGACTCAATTTCCTTCCAGCCTTTCGTTTGTGAGCGGCGCTCTGCCGGGAAATATCGCCATTAACAGCGGAATCACATCGGCGGGAGATAGCACGAACGCGGGAGCATGGAACCGCCGCAATCTGTTTACTTACACCGACGACGTGCAGATCACGAAAGGAATTCACCAATTCAGCGCGGGCGCGTGGCTGCAATGGGTGCAAGACAATGAGGACATCGTATCGAAGCGCCTGGGCATCGCCACGTTCAGCACCCTGACCACGTTCCTGCAGGGAACCTTGGTCAATAACGGACTCTCCGTGGTGCCGAATCATAATGAGCTGGGCTGGCGAAGCTTGTTCGGCGCCTGGTACGTGCAGGACGCGATCCGGTTGCGGCGCAATTTCACGCTGCAAGCCGGCCTGCGTTATGAATTCACCACCGGCTGGAACGAGGAATCCGGCCGCGCCGCCAACTACGTCACCGGCGCCGATGGCGTGCTGCTGACGAACCCCAGAGTCGGCCGGTCGGCATTTACGCGCAACAACGCGACTCACCTGTTGGGTCCAAGAACCGCGCTGGCATGGGATCCGCTCGGCAATGGAAAAACGGCGGTGCGGGCGGGATTTGGGCTCTATTATTCGCTGATCGACGCCCTGAGCTTTCAACTGAACGATCTGCCTCCTTATAACGGAGCCGTTGCTTTCAACGGTTCGCTGCCTTCGCTTTTGCCGATCACGGCGAACGTTCCCGTGCCTCCCACGTGCGGGCCCGGAGTTGCTCAGCCCTGCACAATCTATCAGCCCTTTGGCGTAAAGCCCGACGCGCAGACTCCGGCCGTGGCGGAATGGAATTTCAGCGTCCAGCAACAGCTCAGCCCCAACATGGCCCTCCGCGCCGCGTATGTGGGCTCGCACGGTTATCACGGATTGCTGAACATTGATCCCAATAGCGTCCCGCCGCAGATCTGCGAGGACCCCGCCGGATGCGCGGCGGGGGGAATCAACGCGGCTCGATCCACCGCGGCGCAAGGAACGCTCTACATTCCGGTGGCGGCGGGCCGCCCCAATCCCTACCTCTCCGCCGGCTTTTTTTGGTATACGGAGGGCAACAGCAGCTACAACGCGCTGCAACTGGATTGGACGCGCCGGTTGAGCCGCGGCCTGCAATTCCGCGCCGCGTACACCTGGGCGAAGAATCTGGACATGAATTCGGGCCTCACGGGCGCGCAGGCCAACAATCAGTCGCAAATGGTGATGGACCGCTTCGATCCACGCAGGGACTGGGGCCTGTCCGCTCTTAATGTGACCAGTCAGGCGAACCTTTCCGCCTCCTACGAGCTCCCTTTTGGCAAGCGGGTTCACGGATTCGAGCGGAAGCTGGTGGACGGCTGGCAAGTAAACGGCATCGCTACGCTGATGAGCGGCTTCCCGTTCACGCCGGTGGTAGGCGCGAATCTTTCCGGCGACGGAAATACGCGAAACCCCGACCGTCCTTCCCTGAACCCGTCCTTCACCGGACCTGTGATTGTGGGCTCGCAGGCTCAATGGTTCAACCCCAACGCCTTCGTGCTTCCCGCGGCAGGGACGTGGGGAAATCTGGGCCGCGGAGTTTACACGGGGCCCGGCCTCGCCGACGTAGACTTCTCCCTGTTCAAGAACACGCCTCTTTCCGAGCGCGCTCGTTTGCAGTTCCGCGCCGAGATGTTCAACCTTTTCAATCGCACCAACCTCGGCACGCCCAATGCGACCGTATTTTCGGGAAGCACACTTAGCCCGTCGGCCGGATTGATCACCACGCTTGCGACCACGCCGAGGCAGGTGCAGTTCGGCTTGAAGTTGATTTTTTAAAGACCAGCGGGCTCGCCGGGGGCCGGGGCTTGAAAATCGGCCGGTGAGGGCCGCCAAGCCGCGACCCGACGGGAGCGCCTGCGACGGACCTAGGCTAAGCGGCTCGCCTTACCACGGGGAACCGCAGCCTCTCCGGCAGATTGGCTGGCCCCGTGCGGCGAGGGGGCGTCCGCGGAGCGACTCCCAGGCGCGACGGCCCATGGAAGTATTCGTCAAGCGGAAATAGAGAATAAGGCTCCAATTCCCTGAAAACACGGCCCAGTTTCTGCTCAATCCGGTATACCGCGTGAAAGAATGTGCCTCGATCGATCCCGAGCTTCCGGCTGCACAGCTTCCAGTCCGCGCCCAACAAAAAATGGTAGCGGAAAATCTTGTGCTCGAAATCATCCAAAGTTCTGCGCGACACCAGGCAAAAATCCGCCAGATATTCTTCGTCTTTCCTTCCCCATGTCGAGGCTCTCTGCTTGCCGCGGTGCGGCTCGACAGAGATTCTGCTCAGGTGCGGCTCCTGCGTGGCGCATCGCACAAAGCGGTCATAACAGATCCGGAAAATCGCCCGCAAAACGCAATTGCAGGGCGCCAGCGACTTGGTTCTATTCAAACGCAATCCAGACCCGTGGCAATGCGTGCAATTGTGTTTGGCGAGCGCCAGTGTTTCCGATCTTGTCCATTCCATTTTGTTTCCGTTGTATCCTCCCGAGATGTTATCCCGGCTTATGCCTCTAACTGCAAGGCTTTCCCTTATGGCCAAAAAGGCCAGTAGAGGTATAGTACGGCTATTTTGCGAATATGTCAAACATTTTCTCGCCAAATGTTAAATCACTTCCGCGTAAACCGACAGCACTTGAAGCGCGGTTTCATCCCAACTAAAACGCGCGGCTCGCGCGCGGCCCGCGGCGGATAGATTGCGGCGTTTTTCTTCATTTATCAGTAATTCCCGCAATCCTCTGGCTATATCGAACACATTGTCGGGAGTGACCAGTTCGGCGGCGTCACCCACGGCTTCCACCAAAGCGGGCAGATTCGACGCCACCACCGGCGTTCCGCAGGCCATGGCCTCTAAGGGAGCGAGACCGAAGCCCTCATAAAGAGATGGAAAGGCGAAAATCTGAGCGGCTCGATAAAAGACTTTAAGAGTATCGATGGGGACAAATCCCAAAAAGCGGACATACGATTCGACGCGCGTGGCGATCACCGCGCGCCGGACGGCGGAATTTTGGGAAAGCTCGTCGCCGATAATCACCAGACGGAGATCTCGGTACACGGGGTGACTTTCAAAATCGCCCCGCAAGACCGCAAACGCTTCCACCAGACGGGAGACGTTTTTCTCGGGACGGACATTGCCGGCGTAGAGGATGAAAGGCGCATGAATGGAATAGCGCTCCAGAACCTGCCGGGTTTCGGATTCGTCGTGATTCAGAGTGAAGGCCGGGTCCGGTGCGCTGTAAATTGTCCGTATGCGCCGCGACTCGATAGGAAGGACGGCTTCCAGATCGCGGCGGGTGGCGTGAGAGACGGCGATCACGCGCTCGGCGCGCAGTGCGCCCCGGCGGTAGCGCTGCTCGTGCAGGGAGCCCCGCAATTCGCTATGGGGGCTAAATAGCACGCTGCTCATATCATGCACGGTGACGATATAAGGCTGGGGCATCCAATATGCGACGGAATTCAAGGGAATATGGTAAAGATTAGCCCCAAATCTTCGAAGGAAGTACGGGAAGGTGAAATTGTGGAATATCTCCGTGTCGCGGCGGGAGTAGGAGGCGATTTGAAAATTGGGCGGCAGGTCCGCCAGTTCGGCGCAGTTTTCAGGGCGCGCGATCAAGGTATAACGGTTCTGGCGATCCACGCGAGCAAGCGCGCGCACGAGGTTGCGAACGTAGGTGCCGATGCCGAAGCCCCGCCAGCGGCGAACGTCGATGACTGCGTGAAAGGAACGCACGTTCATGCGGAAGAAGGCCGACGCCGCGCTTAGGCTTGCACGGACGAAGAGACGGCGGAGCCGTCCCTTCGCCAAGCATAGAGCGGGAACCTCGCGGCGAGCTCGGAGACTCGCTGACGGACGCCAGAGAGAACGGCTTCGCTGGCGATATTTTCAAGCACTTGAACGATGAGCGCGCCCACCTCGCGCATCTCGGCTTCGCCAAAGCCGCGCGTGGTGACGGCGGGGCTGCCAAAGCGCATACCGCTGGGATTCAGCGGGGGATTGACGTCGAACGGGATTGCGTTTTTATTGGCGGTGATATAGGCGCGGTCGAGCGCGGTCTCGGCATCTTTGCCGCGGACGCCTTTGGCGAAAACATCCACGAGCATCAGATGCGTGTCGGTGCCTCCGGAAACCAGGCGGCAGCCCGCCTCCGCCAGACTCGCCGCCAGAGCCTGAGCGTTCTGGAGCACGCGCCGCGAATACTCCACGAACTCCGGCTCCAGCGCCAGCTTGAAACAGACCGCTTTGGCCGCCATCACATGCGCCAAAGGGCCGCCTTGGACGCCGGGAAACACGCTGCGGTCAATGGCTGGGCCGTACTGCGCCCGCGCCAGAATGATGCCGCTGCGAGGCCCGCGGAGGGTCTTATGAGTGGTGGAAGTGACGATATCGGCGTAGGGGCACGGGTTGGGATGCAACCCCGCCGCGACCAGCCCCGAAAAATGGGCCATGTCCACCAGCAGCCGCGCGCCAGAGTCGTCGGCGATCTGGCGGAACCTGGGAAAATCCAAGGTGCGGGGATAGGCGCTGCCTCCCGCGATAATCATCTTGGGTTTATGCCGCTCAGCCAGGCGCGCGAGCGCGTCGTAGTCGATGCGCTCATCCTCGCGGCGCACGCCGTAGGGAATCACCTTATAAAACTTCCCGGAAAAATTTAAATGATGCCCGTGGGTCAAATGACCTCCATGGGCCAAATCCATGCCGAGGATCGTATCGCCGGGATTCAGTACGGCCGCATAGGCCGCTTCATTGGCCTGCGATCCCGAATGGGGCTGAACGTTAACGTACTCGGCGCCGAAGAGTTTTTGAGCTCTTTGGCGGGCAAGATTTTCCACTGCGTCGACATGCTCGCAGCCGCCGTAATATCGCTTTCCGGGGTAACCCTCCGCATATTTGTTGGTGAGAACACTGCCCGCGGCCTCCAAAACCGCTTCGGAGGTGAAATTTTCGCTGGCGATCAGCTCCAGGCGCAAGTTTTGGCGCCGAGTCTCGGCGCAGATCTGTTCATAGACTTCGGGATCCGCCTCCCGGAGCGGGCGGGACATGCGTTGTTGCTCGGTCATTCCCTGATTTGCAGGCGTTGCATTCACGAATGAACCTTGATTCTAGCAGCTAGAAGCCGCCATCTAGGCTTGGCTGAGCCCGCCGTCGACGGCGAGGATCTGGCCCGTGATGAAATCAGGCGCGGTGAGGAAGAAGAGCACGGCATCGGCGATATCCCCGCCCGTTCCGGGCCGGCCGGCGGGGGTTTTCGCGACCAGCCGGCGAATTCGCTCATCAGGTTGTTCGAATGGAATGACACCCGGCGCAACGGAATTCACCGTCACCTCAGGCGCGAACGCTTTCGCCAGCGCCCTTGTCAGCATAATGACGCCCGCCTTAGAGGCGCAATAGTGGGCATGATGAGCCCACGGGCGCAGGCCGCCCAGCGAGCTGAGGTTGACGATTCGCCCGCCTCCCGCCGGAAGCATCCTCCGCGCCGCCTGCTGGCAGCAAAAGAAAGTGGCCTTGAGATTGACGGAGTGAATGAAATCCCAATCGGCTTCGGTAATCTCCAGCGGATTTATGCGGGTAAAACGGGCGGCGTTATTCACCAATCCATCGAGGCGGCCCAAGGATCGCTCGACGGCGGCAAACATCTCTTGGATCTCCGGGACCCGCTCCAGATTGGCGCGAAACAGGGGTGCGCCGCCGCACTCGGCCGCCGTGGCGCGGGCCTGATTCTCGGACTGATGGTAATGAATCGCCACTCGCGCGCCTTCTTGAGCGAGGCGGAGAGCAATGGCCCGGCCGATGCGCTTGGCCGCGCCGGTGACCAGAATCACGCGGCCTTCGAGAGCCCCCTGGGACATGCTTAGCGGTCCCGGGCGGTAACCAAATCGGTCACCGCCAGGAGGGCGCTGCGGTAAAGCGAATCGGGAAATTCTCCGACGATTTCGCGAGCTTTTTCCGTAAAAGCTTCGGCGCGCCTTTGGGCTCTCTCAATTCCGCCGTGGCGGTTCAAGATTTGCAGAATCTTGCCGAAGGGGACCTGATCGTAGCTTCCGTCGGCCAGCACCGTCTCCACCAGCTTCCGCTCCTCCGCGCCCGCGGCCTCGAGCGCATAGATCAGCGGCAAGGTCACTTTTCCTTCACGCAGGTCGTTCCCTACAGGCTTGCCCAGAATTTTTTCGCGGGAAGTGAAATCGAGCACGTCGTCGATCAACTGAAAGGCAATGCCGAGATTCCAGGCGTATTCGCCCAGCTTCGCTTCCGCGGCCTCCCCGGCTCCTTGCGCCAGCGCGCCCAATTTTGCGCAGGCCGAAAAGAGACTGGCGGTCTTGCGGTCGATCAATTCCATGTAATCGGCCTCCGTGACGCCGATCTTTCCGAGACGCTCGAGCTGAAGCAGCTCGCCCTCCACCATCATCTGGGTCAAGTTGATCAGGACGTCGAGAATGGGAAAGCTTCTCTCTCGCAGCGCCACTTGAAAAGCCTGCATATACATCCAGTCGCCCGCGAGCACCGAGGTGTGGTTGCCCCACACAACGTTGATGGAGGGACGGCCGCGGCGCGTCTTGGCCATGTCGATCACATCGTCGTGGACCAGGGTGGCGGTGTGAATCATTTCGGCCACCGCGGCCATGCGGATCAGGCTAGGATTGGACTCTCCAAACAGGCGCCCGCACAACAGCACCAGGATGGGGCGCAGGCGCTTGCCTCCGCCCGATTGAAGATACTGGCCAATATAGGTGATCGCGTCGACCGAGGCGATCGACTCAAGGCCAATTTCCCGCTCGGCTTGGGCAAGGTCTGCGCGCACCAAATCGAAGATTTCCGCGGCGGAGATCGCTTGACGAATATTGGCAATGGGATTGCCGAAGGCCATGAAGCACTGAGTCTAGCAGAGTGCATAGAGGCAGCGGGACTTCACTGGGCGGATTCGGCCTTCGGAGCCTGACGCGCCGGCTTCAAGGTCTCGGCCCACCAGAGAAGATCGTCGATCATGGCCTTGGCCGACGGGGCAAGCTCCGCGAGGCCCTTCTGGACGTCGCCGCCCTGAAAATGAGCCATGAGAACGTTTCTCGGAATATGGACGGCAAAGCGGGTGGGGACCATCTGAAGCTCAATGGCCGTCAGGCGCAATTGCTGGACGCTGCGAGCGCCGCCGACGCCGCCGTAGCTGACGAAAGCGGCGGGCTTACGATTCCATTCCGGATAGACCCAATCGAGCGCATTCTTCAGCACGCCGGGGGGGCCAAAATTGTATTCGGGCGTGACGACGACAAATCCGTCGGAGACGCCGATGGCGGCGGTCCATCGCCGCACGGCTTCGTGCGGGTAGGGTTCGTGGGGCCAGCCGGGACTGACCGCCTGGTCGAAGAACGGCATGGGAAAATCTCGCAGATCCAGCAGACGCGCGTCGACGTTTTCGCGCTCGCGCAATTGTTCAAAAATCCAGCGCGCTGGCTTCTCGGAAAACCGGCCCTGGCGCGTGCTGCCGACAATCACGGAAATGACGTTCATCTTGTTATCCTTTGTTGGAATCCGCCCGCGAGCGGGCTAAAGTATATGATGCTTGAGAACGGAGCGGGGCGCAGGATCGGGTGAAGCCGTTACGCCCCCTGATACAGCCGGGCGGCAAGCACGGGAGGCAATCCGGCGCTCAGGATCTTCCGGGCCGCCGCGGCGATGTCATAATGAACGCGGCGGAACTGGACCGTGCGCTGCGCGGGAGAGTAGATGGCATAGGCGGCCCGAGGGTCCAGGTCGCGAGGCTGGCCGACCGAGCCGGGATTGATCAGATAGTAATCGTCGGGGCCAATTTCCAGCAGCTCGTCCTGGCGCAGATTGCCCGGGGTAAAACGCTTGATTCCGCGCCGGGCGATCAAAAAGCCACCCTGGACGTGGGTGTGCCCGAAAAACGTGACGCGCGCGTCCAGTTCCTGGCGGAGCGGCGCGACGTCGCCCGGAACGAGCAGATATTCGTCTTCGTCGAGCGGGGAGCCATGGCATAGATCGAATCCCTCGATGCGCAGCGGGCCGCGCGCCAGGTCGCGCAAGAACCCGGAGTTTTCCGCGGTGAGCTGGCCGTGAGTCCACTTTGCCGAGGCTTGGGCGGCGAAATTGTAATCTTCCATAGAATCGCCGTCCACGCAAATGCGGTCGTGATTGCCGCGGATGACCGCCGCGGCGTTCGCCCGCACCCATTCCACCGCGTAATTTGGATCCGCTCCGTATCCCACGACGTCGCCGAGGCACAGGATTCTTTCATATTGGCCGGCGGCGTCGCGCAAGACGGCTTCGAGCGCTTCGCGGTTGGCGTGAAGATCGCTGAGGATCAGATACGGCACAACTTGAGCAAAGCGACTTCGGGCGGCGCTCCCAGGCGCGCGGGCAAGCCAATGGCGCCGATTCCCCGGGAAACGAAGACGGCGGCGTTCTGCCGGCGGTAAAGACCGTCCACGTAAGGAGTGAAAAACCGCGCGACGTTCAGATCCTGCCCGAGAAGCTCGAAGCGGACTTGGCCTCCATGGGTGTGTCCAGCAAGCGTCAAGGGGAAGCCCTTGGCCGCCGCGGTGGGAAAGACATCGGGGTTATGAGACAGGAGCAGGTTGAAGGCGCCGGGGACGAGGAAGCGCTCCGCGCCTTGCAGATAGGGACGGCGGAAGGGCTGGTAATCGACGCCGACCAGGTTTAGCTCCGCCGCCCGGAAGCGTAAAACCGCCGCCTGCTGGCGAAGAAAATGCATTCCCAGGCGCGCGCCCTCGACCTGAGCGTAATGTTCGGCGCCCGCGATGATCTCATGATTGCCCATGCAGCCATATACGCCGGCCGGGGCGCGCAGCCGCGAAAGGATCGAAAGGCACTGGTCCAAGGGATCGTCCTCGCCGGTGATGAGGTCGCCCGTAACGACGGTTAGGTCGGGCCGGATTTCGTTGGCCAGGTGGACCGCCCGCTCCAAATCGCGAGCGCTGAGAAACGGTCCGAGGTGAATGTCGGTCAACTGGGCGATTCGAACTCCGTCGAGGTCCGGATGCAGGCCCGGGATATAAATGTCTTGCTCGCGCAGAGTCAGACGAAATCGTTGCACGAAGGTTCCGTATCCGATGACCGCCACGGGGGCGGCGAGCACGGCCGTTTTCGCGGAACGAAGAAACGCGCGGCGCGCGGGGCTGTGCTCCGGGCGGGGACGGGGCGTCAGAGACGCGACGGCGTAGACCGCGATCATGAGAAGAGCGAACAGCGCCCATAGCATTGCTAGGCCGCGCACCCAATTGCCCCAAGCGCCGGGAAGGAAGTGGGCGACCCGCCGAAAACGGAACGTGAAGCCCAGCGTGGCTAGGCCGCCGGAGGCAGCCCAGGCGGCGATAATCAAGAGCCGCCGCCGAGAAAACAGGCCGCCACTAGCGCGCGCGGCGGGGCTGAACCAAAGGGCGAGAGCGGGCAACGACTGCAAAAACCAGAAAATGCAAAGGGCCACCAGGTCGGGTAGATAACGGCTGGAAAGCATTACAGAGGACACCTTTTTCAATCTTATCGGAAGCAGACGGCAAGGTTTTAGAGCGGGTCTGAGAGGCTAAACGCGCCGGGCTTGCGTGCTCCCTTCGGCGGCGTTCTGACAAGATGTTTTTCTGACGCAACGCCATCCGCGGCGGGAGGCGGTTGCGTCAGGGATCAGCGCGAAACGGGTCGACGCCCGAGCGCTGGACGGCAGGCCGGTTTCCGCGGCCGCTATCGCGCCGCGCAGGAGGCAAGCTTCCTCCGAAAAGCCTGCCTCCTGCGCCCCTCCGACTAGGAAAGCGAACCGCGAAATCGGACCGGGGCAGAAAGCGGTTGCTGGGCGTTAAACGGGGCGCAGGACCGCCGGATTAGCGCCTAGGCGGCCGCCGCTTCCTTGGGCCGATTCTTGCTTCCTGGGGGACGGCCGCGCCTTTTTAGAGCCGCCATCCAAGCCGGCGGACGGCCGCGCCTTTTGCCGCGGCCACGCGCCAACCGCTCCAGGGTCAGAATCGCTTCCTCGATCTGTTCCCTCTCCTGCCGTAAATCAGCCAACATTTTCAAAACATCCATAGAATTTAAGTCTCCCGGCATCGATCGGTCTCCCACGGCGATGGGTTCTGAAAACGGAACGCCACTAACCTCTCTGCTCCGAAGTGGACTGTACAAGCTTATACCGTTTTTATAGTGATTTCAAGATACTTGTTCTGAAAACAGAACAAAAATGCAGTTTTTGCCCCTTACTTGTCCCGATATCGCCGCAGGAGGGGCGGGGCGCGGCCGGATGGGGTGGGACCGTAAAATTGGCGCGGTATTTCGTCTTAGACATGTGGATAGCCCGCTAAGTCCCTATATTTCAGCGATAATCGCGATGGCGCCCGAGCAAATTCGGCGCCGCTTCCAACGGTTTTGTACTTCCCTTTACCAGCGGCGGGTGCGGCTGCAAGGGCGATCGAAGACCCACGACGCCATAACCCCGACCGCGAATGTGGCGGCGGTCCCGATCAGGACATACCAGGTGAAGGCGATGGGAGTGGCGAAACGGACATAGATCATGACCGCCAGACCCGCAATCATGCCGGCGATGGCGCTGGACTCGCGTATGCGGCGCGTGAGAATCCCCAGAAGAAAGACGCCCAAAAGCGATCCATACAGCACGGAAGCAATGGACAGGCCGGCTTGCAGCACGCCCCCCCAGCGCCGAGCCAGCAGCGCCAGCGCGAACAGCGTCAGGGCCCAAAAGACCGTCGCGAAGCGGGCGACGAGGACCCACATCCGCTCGCTCACGCCGCCCGGCGCGAACGGCCGCAGAAAATCGACTACGGTGGTCGAGGCCAGCGAGTTGAGCGCGGCGGAGAGATTCGACATGGCCGCCGCCAGAATGGCCGCCATAATGAGACCGGCGGCGCCGGACGGAAGATAACTCCAAACAAACTGGGGATAGATCGAATCCGGCACGGCCGGAGCTGGCAAATGCCGGTCGGAATAGAAAGTAAATAAGCATGCGCCGATAAAGAGAAACAGCGTGAACTGCGCCGCGACGACGAGCCAACTTGCGAAAAGGGCGCCGCGGCTTTGGGCTTGGCTGCGCGCAGCCAACAGCCTCTGCACCATGAGCTGTTCGGCGCCGTGGCTGGCGGTGGTAAGAAAGCAACCTCCCAGGATTCCGGCCCAGAAACTGTAGGACCGGCTGAAGAATTCCGAGGGCGCGCCCAGCCGGAAGTCGAAGATTTGGAATTTGCCGAATCTGGCGCCGATCGCGACCACATGCGCCCATCCGCCTGGAATATGACTCAAAATGGCTATCAGGCTAAACGCCGCTCCTGCGATATAGAGACCCATCTGGACAACGTCGGTCCAGATCACCGCGGTCATGCCGCCTTCATAGGTGTAAATCAGGGTCAGGCAGAGGATCACCGCGATTGAACCGACCTGGCCCGTCCCCAAAAGGATCGAAATTACGATGGAGATCGCAAACACCCGCACCCCTTCGGCCAGAGCCCGCAAGACCAAAAACATCGCCGCAGTGAGCTTCCGCGCGCGCTCGCCAAATCGGACGCGGATCAACTCGTAAGCGGTGAACAGCTCGCCGCGGAAGTAGGCGGGAAGAAACAGCGTTGCGATCACCACGCGCGCCAACAAGTACCCCAGGACAAGCTGAAGGAAGGCGAAGTTACCCTGGAAGGCGAGAGCGGGGGCGCCAATGACTGTCAGGGTGCTGGTTTCGGCCGAGACAATGGAGAGCGCAATGGCCCACCACGGCGCGGTTCTGCCTCCTAGGAAGTAGTCTTTCAGAGACTTTTGGGAGGAGCGGAACTGGACGCCGAACCAAGTGATTCCCGCCAGGTACACGCCGATGACGGCCAGGTCCAGCCAGCGCATGGATTAAAGCATAGCGCCAGGCGGGCCTTTCGCCCAGAAAAGGCGAATCTGCTCATGTTAAATGCACGTGAGGCGCGCGGCGGCAGGCCCGCTAAATTTCCCGTGACCTACAGAACCTTTTTGGGGAGGGGGCGCGCTATAATACTAATGAAGATGCACCGCTCTGCCAGAGAGGCGGTTGCGGCGTATCGTTGCCCGGTTGGAATCAGGGTTTTCGGTTTAGCCTGAAATATGGATCGTAAAATCCGGGTGCTTGTCGCCAAGCCCGGCCTCGACGGACATGATCGCGGCGCAAAGGTAATCGCTCGCGCGCTGCGAGACGCCGGCATGGAGGTCATTTATACGGGATTGCGGCAGACGCCGGAAATGATCGTTAACGCCGCGCTGCAAGAGGACGTTCAAGTTATTGGACTATCGATTCTTTCCGGCGCGCACAACGCCATCGTGCCTCGCGTGATGGAGTTGCTCAAGCAAAATCACATGGACGACGTGATCGTCTTGGTGGGCGGCATCGTTCCGGATGGGGATGCCGAACGGCTTAAGGCCCTCGGGGTGGCGGCGGTTTTTCAGCCGGGAGCCTCGCTGGAGAACATTGTGGAATTCATCCGGCGCTCGGTCCCGCAGATGGCTTGACCGAGGGAAGCGCACCGGGCGCGGCGGCGCCGTTGGAGGAACGGAATACGCCGCGTGGCGTTGCGCGTGTCTTATAAGGAGATCGAGGCAGGCGGCCGGAATGGCGTCTGCGGCGCGGCCAGTTGGATGACGCCGCGCCACGGAGAATGTGAATGCAAGAAAAATTGAATATCGCCGTGTTCGTCGACTACGACAACATCGAGATTGGATTGAAGTCGACGCTGCGGCGCGAATTTGACGTGTCGCTGGCGTTGGACGCATTGAAGGAACGGGGCGACATCGTGGCCAAATTCGCCTACGCGAATTGGGGCCGCCAGGACGGCGCAACGCGCCAGATGGCGGAAAGCGCGGTGCAGATGGTGCAGCGAATTCCTTCGCCGCGCGGCGACAAAAACGGGGCGGACATTAACCTGGCGCTGGATGCCCTGGAGATGGCCTTCACGCACACCCACGTGAACGCCTTCGCCATTGTGAGCGGCGACAGCGATTTCATCCCGCTGGTAAATAAGCTGAAGGAGTACGGAAAGACGGTTTTTGTGGTGGGCGGTAAAGCCTTCACCTCGACGATTCTTCAGCAAAATTGCCACGAGTTCATCAGCTTCGAATCGCTGTTGGCCGACGCGCCACAAGCCGCGCCCGCGTTGGAGCCGCGTCCGCAACGCCAGCGCGGAGAACGGGGAGAGCGCCGGCAACGCCCGGCTCCGCTGGATCTCTCGCTTGTGATGCCGCTGGTGGAGCGGGCGCTTCAGGTGCTGGAGCGCCGGGCCGTTCAGCCGCAGCTGGGCCTTCTGAAATCCACCATGCTTCAGCTCGATCCGGCGTTTAACGAGCGCGCATATGGCGCATCGAGCTTTTCGGATTTCGTAGAAAAGCTGAAGCGGGCGGATTTGGTGGAAGTCAGCGGGCAGGGCGGCCGCTATGTGATCGAGCGCAAAGGCGCCGCGCAGCCCGAGCATCCCGCCTTGAAGCCGGAAGACTTGCTGCCTCCGCTGCGGGATGTCCTGGAGAACCACCGTTTGGAGCTTGAAAATGGCTGCCCGTTGGACGACTTAGCCGGCTGGTTCAAGGCCGAGCAGCCGCATTTCGACATCAGCGCTTACGGTTTTCAGGAATTCAGCGAGTTTCTAAACTATGCGCAAGACAAGCTGGTCGTGCGCATGGAGCCTCATGAGGAGATGGGCATCATGATGGTCCATTTAGGGGCGGAATTCTATCCGCCGGCCGAACCTCCGGCTCCCGCCGTTGAGGCTCCGGCCGAAGTGGAAGAAGAATACGAGCCTCAGCCTTACGTAGAGGGCCAGCCAACCATCTTCGAGCCGAACCCCCCGCCGCCGAAGCCCAAGAAGGCGCCGGCGAGGAAACGCGCTCCCAAGGCGGCCGGCTCCGGCGGGGCGCGCCGCCCCCGGCGCAAGAAACCGGAGGTTCATTAGGACTCAGATGGCGATCGAATTTGTCTTCCCTCAAGGAGCGCCCAGCCCCCGCGGAGCTTACTCACCGGCGGTTCGCGCCGGCGATTTCATCTATGTAAGCGGCCAGGGGCCAATCGACGCGGCCACCGACAAACTTTCTCCTGGCGATATCCAGCACCAAACCGCGCTGACGCTTTCCAATCTCCGCAGGATCTTGGAAGCCTGCGGCGCGAGCCTTAAGGACGTCGTGAAATGCTCGGTCTTTTTAAGAGACGCGGGCGAATTTCACCAGATGAACGAAGTCTATGCGCAGTTTTTTGGCGATCACCGGCCGGCGCGCACCACCGTGGAAGCCAAATTCCATAGCGCGGAAATGCGCGTCGAGATCGACTGCGTAGCGTACAAGCCGAGGACTTGACGGGTCTACACGGCCAGCCGCCGAATTGATATTCTGTTTTAGGCCCGTGCACTCTCTTTCAGGAGAACGCTTATGCTCAACAAGACTCTGGCGGCGGCCGCATTGTTAGCGCTCGCTGTGGGCGCCGCGCTCGCTCAGGAAAAGGGAAAGGGCGGCCCCAAAGCTCCGGCGCCGCCGGGAATGGCTCTTTCCTCGCCCGACTTTCAAGATGGCGGCGTGATTCCAGACAAGTTCACTCAAGTGAACCCCAATGCGCCCTCGCCGAAGTTGGAATGGACCAACGTGCCGATGGGCACGCAGACTTTTGTGCTGATCATGCACGATCCGGATGCCGCTCTAAACAAGATGCCCGAAGACGTTCTGCATTGGATGGCGTTCAATATTCCCGGCACGGCGCGCGGTCTGGAAGGCGGGCAGCCCGCGGTGGCGCAGTTGCCCGATGGAACGGTCCAAGCCAAAAACCGCGGCGGCCGCGTGGGCTACATGGGCCCCGGCAACCCGGCGCAGAATCCCTATCATCACTACACGTGGGAGCTGTTTGCGCTGGACGATAAGCTGTCGCTCGGCCCGGACGCCACCCGCGATCAGGTGATCGAAGCGATGAAAGGACACATTATCGGCAAGGCCGTGCTGGTAGGCCGTTTCCATCGCCCGCCAGCCTAGCGACCGAGCCGCGGCCATTACTTGCCGACGAGGTGCTTCAAATCTTTTTCGTTCTCGTCGCAGACGTACTCGATCAGCTCGGTGTCGGGCGAGGCGTTGAGGACCAGATTCACGGTCCAGGGCTTGGTGTAGGCTTTCGGATCGTCGATCGTGATCGTTAGATCGATATGGCCGAAGTCGCGGCGATGGAACCGCTCGGTCAGTTGAAGCGCTTCGGTGCCGGGATGGCCGTTGTTGTCGAGCCAGTTGTTGCCTACGAAGCCGGAGGAGTTGACCACGAGCGTGTCGCCTTCCCAATGGCCGACCGAATATCCCATCCATGCGGGATTGGGATCCTTGGGGAGTTTGCGGCCGTCCATGAAGATCTGGCGATAGCTGTGCAAAGCCTCATAGAGGATCACGATCATTCCGTTGGTGGTGTTGACGATCTTGAAGGGATACGGCACTACGTTCTCGCGAGGCACGCCGGAAAGCACGCAATAGGCTTGCGGATCGTCCTTGCTGAGGGTGTCCTGCCGATGCTTGTACAGTTCCGCCGCCCAGGGCTGGAACGAGACCTCGCCCGGTTTCAGGTCCTTGGCGATGTTTCCTGTATAGCCTGCGCGGGTGACCCACACTCCGGAAAGATCGGGCTTGCCGTCGGCCATCTTGGGCGCGGGAGCGGACATATCCGGCTTGCCGTTCGCCAGCCGCGGGACGCCGGGCGTCGGAAAATCGGTCCACTGAGCCAGCGCCAGAATCGGCGCCAGCGAGATCATCAACGCAGTTCGGAGCATCGCATCACCCCCGCCGTCCGAATACTTTATCACGTTCGGCGCACTCTTCCACGATCCATGCGCCGCTAGGCCACGATACGCCCATCGCGCATCTGTACAATGCGGTGGGCGTAGGCGGCGGCCTCGGGGTTATGGGTGATCATGAGAATGGTCTGGCCGATGCGCTCGTTCAAGTCGCGGAGCACCGCCAGCACGGCGTTGGAGTTTTCCGTGTCCAGGTTGCCCGTAGGCTCGTCGGCCAGCAGCAGCGCCGGATGATTGACGATCGCCCGAGCGATGGCCACCCTTTGCTGTTCGCCTCCGGAAAGAGCGCGGGGCTTATGATTGAGTCGCCCGTCGATTCCGAGCAGCTTGAGCACGTCTTGAAACCAGGGATCCGGGGCATGATTGCGGCGGCCGGCGATGTCGCGGGCGATCTCGATGTTTTCGCGCGCCGTCAGCGTCGGCAGGAGATTATATTTCTGAAATACGAATCCCACGCCCGTTTTTCTAAGATTGGTGCGCTGAACGTCGCTCATCTTAAGCAGGTCTTGCCCATCGATCAAGACAGAACCAGACGTAGGGGGCGTGAGGCCGCCCAAAATATGGAACAGCGTCGATTTTCCGGAGCCGCTCGGACCGACGACGGCGACAAATTCGCCTTTCGCCACGGAGAGATCCACGCCTCGCAGCGCGTGAACATCCACGTCGCCCACGTGAAAGACCTTCGTGAGGCCGCGAATTTCAATCATAGGCGAGGGCTTCGATCGGATCCTGCCGCGCGGCCTTGAGGCCCGGATAAATCGCCCCGATGAGCGCGCCTGCTAAAGCGATCAGCCCCGCGATCGCCCACCAATCCTGCACAATGGCCGCCGGCAGAGTGGGCGCGAACGTATCCATGAGCCATTTCGTTCCAAAGCTCATAGCGATTCCAAGCAGGGAGCCCGCAACCGCCAGCAGCACCGTCTCGCGCAAGAGCGCGCCGAGGATATAGCCGGGCGAGGCGCCCAAAGCCTTCAGGATTCCGATCTCGCGCGTGCGCTCCAGCACCGCGGTGTACATCGACAAAAACACCATCAGAAATCCGACGATGGCCGCGATGGCGATCACCACCGTGGTGAAAGGCTTTAGCAGCGGAATATTGTCCACCGAATAAAGCGACGTGATTTCCTGCATCTTGTAAAGCTTGTACCCATCGAGCTTCTGCTCCAGCGCGTCAAAAACCGCGTCGATATTTGTCGAATTATCGGCTTTAACGTAGAGGTTGCTGATGTAGCCGCTGGGCGGATACAGATGCTGAAGCGTGGCGATGTCAACGAACATGCGCGACAGCTTGCCAGACGCAACAACCCCGGCTACATGCCATTTCCGGCCCAAGTCGATGGTGTCGCCCGCATGCAAACCCTTCGATCGGGCTTCCACGTCGTCGATTAGGATATCGTCTGGTTGCTTCCACGGCCCGCCTTCCAGATACTGAAAGCCTCCACTGAGCCGGTTGAATTCGTCCAAAGTGATTCCCGTGATATATTCAAGCGCGCTCACGGGCTGAATCAATGTGCCCGTGGCGAAAGCGACGTGCGGCATCGATCGCACGAGCTTGACCAAGCCCTCCGGCATCTTTCCCGAGGTGCTAAGCAAGGAGCTGTCGGGCGGCCGCACCCAAATGTCGCCTCCGCTGCCTTGCGAGCGGCGCGTCAAATCCTGCAGCATGCCGTGGCTCAGGCCCACCAGCGTCAAAATCATCGCGACCTCTACGCCAATTGCGATTACGCTGAGGAAAGTCCGCACCGGCCGGTGCTTGAGGTTTTCCAGGACCAGACGATAGATCAAACTTCAGCTTAGCGTATGGGCGTAAAACCACGCCGAGGCTCGATTCGCGGCGGGCGCCAGACGGGCTTTTCGGTTCTCGCGAATCAGCCAGCGTTGCTCGCGGCCTATCCCGAGTTGCCCTCCTCCATCTGTTCCAGCGCGTCCGCCTGTTGGCTGAAGCGTTTGAGCACGCGGATGGAGGCGCTTGCGCTGAAACCCGCGCCGCGCAGACGGCGGTAGACGGAGGCAAGCCGCTTCGGTTCGGCCAGCATCTCGCCTAGGTTCCTACCCCGGTATTTGCGATCGAGAAAGCTTTCTATCAGCGCCGGCTCATCGACTTCCGCATAAGCGGCATCGGCGGCCTGCTTGGCCACGGCCGGGGCAACGCGGCGCGCCATCAGGTCGCGCATCACGCGAGCTTTGCCGAATCCCCGATTGTCGCGCCTCCCATGAGCGAATGAATCGGCGAACTGGCGGTCGTTGAGCAGGCCGGCTTGTTTCAGCCGCGCGAGCGCCTCGGCGACGTCCTCCGGGCGCGCCGCCCGCTGCTTCAGCCGCAGCCGCAGCTCGCTGATGGATTGAGCGCGCCGAGAAAGAGACTGCCCAGCGTAGTCAATCAGGCCGTCGAGATCGAGTTTTTTGGGTTGCCTTTTCACGATATCGCCGCCCGACCCGTTTGTTTCAGACGAAGCGGCGCCCATTCCCGGAACAGCGGCGGGTTCTCCAGCCACGTGGTCATCCACAGGATCATCTCTTGTTTCTCCGCCCCTCTATCTTCGCTCCGGCGAAGCGCCCAGCGGGCGTGGTCCTTGGCGGTGATGACGGAGCGTCGAATGCGGGCGCGGCGTTCGGGGCCGCTTTGCTCATACTCGTCGAGGAGCTTGTTAAGACTCGCCTCGAGCGCGCCCAGCGATTCCTGCCGCACGCCTTCGATCAAGGGCGCAAGCGGGGCGCCCGATTCGCGCAACAGGCGCCGCAGATGGCTCTCGGAAACCGGAGAGAGAGCAGCCTTCAATTGCTCCCATTCGCGATCGCCGATCACTGTTGGCTTTTCCCGTTCGAGCCAGGCTGCCAGCTCAGAGGCCTTTGCGCGCGGCTTCGGCTTTACGTTTTGGGGCTTTATGTCTTTGGGAAACTTTATATTCTTGGGGGTCATGCCGGTAGGCCTGCACGGCTTTTTCATGGTCGGCGAGCGTGGAGGAAAACCAGTGCCCTTCGCCAGAGCGCTTCGCGACGAAGTACAGATATTTGGTCGTGGCGGGATGAAGCGCGGCTTCCAGCGCTTCGGCGCCGGGATTGGCGATGGGGCCGGGCGGTAATCCCGGATTCCGATAAGTGTTATAGGGATTGTCGCTATCGAGATCGGAGCGATGAATCGCGCCGCGATACCTTTCCTCGAGAAGAGCGGCGTAAATCGTGGTGGGATCGCATTCAAGATGCATTCCGCGCGTCAAACGATTGGTAAACACGCCCGCCACGAGCGGCCGCTCCTGGGCAATGCCCGTTTCTTTCTCGACCATGGAGGCCAGCGTTACTACAAAGTGCGGGGCTCCGCCGCCGAGCCTTTTCCATTGCTTGCGAAATTGAGCGGTCATCATCCGGCATAGTTCCCCGGCCGTTGTGAGATGCGAAAGACGATAGGTAGCCGGGAACAAATAACCTTCCAAAGTTCGCGCCTGGGGATCGATGTCGCGGATCGGGGTGGGGTCGGATGCGGCTCGCAGGAATTCGTCCGCGGAGATGCGTCCAGAGGCTTCGACCAATTTCGCGACGTCAAACATATTGCTGCCTTCCGGCACCCGCAGCTCAATGTAAAAAATATCGCCGCGAGCGATGCGGTCGAAAATCGCGTGGACGCTCGCAGGTCCGGCAAAGCGGTATTCGCCGGCGGTGAGCTTGGCCGAGGAACGGAAGGCCCGCTCGAGCCAAAACTGCCAGGCATAGCGAATCACTCCGGCCCGTTGGAGAGCGCGCCCCAGAGCCAGCGTTCCGGCGCCGCGATCCAGCTCCACAAAGGTTTCGCCCCGGAAGCCCTGGTACGGCGCCCAGAGCGAGGCCACCGCCGCCCCAGCCACCGCCGCCAGCAAGATTAAGATGGCGGCCCAGATCGCCGCCTTCTTCATGCGCTTTCCTGGGCAGCCAGGAAGCTTTGCAGAAGTATTTGAGCCGACAACCTGTCCACCGCTTTCGCGCGTTTTTCGATTCCGATTCGACTCTCCCTGAGCACCCGCTGAGCTTCCACGGTGGTCAGGCGCTCATCCCAGAGGCGGACTTCCAAGCCGGTGCGCGCTTGCAGGCGTCCGGCAAATTCGCGCGCGTACTGGGCCTGACGGCCTTCATGCCCGCTCATGTGCAGCGGATGGCCCATCACAATGAAGCGGACTTCAAATTCGGCGGCGATCTTCGCCAGGGCGGCTAAGTCGTTACGGAGATTGGTGCGTTCCAACGTCGGCAAGCCCTGCGCGGTGATGCCGAGGGGATCGCTGAGCGCTAGCCCGATGCGCCGTTTTCCCAAGTCGAGCGCCAGTATCCGCCGCTTCAGCGGCACGCCGCCCAACCCGGCCGGGCGCTCCTCTGGCCCGTGAGAGCCGTGAGCGCTCCGGTCCTGCGTCCGGCGCTGTGCGCTATCGCTCTTATTTTCCTGCATCGCGGAATTTACTTGGAAACCGACGCCAATTCAATTATAGTGAAGGCAACACAGGCTTCCCGATGTACACTCCCACGGCTCCCATGCAGCGTTCGGTCCGGACGGGTCTGGGCATTCTGGCCACCACAGGGGCGGTAGCCCTGCTGTACTACGGCCGCATCTTCTTCATTACAGTGACCATCGCCGCCATGATCGCCTTTCTGCTGGAGCCACTGGTGGAATTGTTCATGAAATTGCGGCTTCCGCGCGGCTTGGCGAGCTTTTTAGCTTGCAGCATCTCGTTGCTGGCGCTTTACCTGATGGGGCTGGGGCTGTATAGCGAGGGGCAGCTCATGGTGGAAGACCTGCCGGCATACAGCGCCCGGCTTAACGAACTGGTGGACGACGCAGCGGCCCGGGCAGACCGGGTGGAGCAGGAAGTCTACCGGACCCTGGTTCCACGAAGGTTCCAGGAGGGCGCCGAGCCGGCGCCGCCGGCGCCGCCGCCAAACGCGGCCACCCGCGCAAAAAAGAAGAAGCCAGACCCGCTTGAGCCCCCGCCGATTCAGGAAGTGCGGGTGCGGCCGGAATCCACTTCTCTGGTCAACTATCTGTACAACTACTTGAGCTCTTACTACAGCGTCTTCCTGATGGCGTCCTTTGTGCCGTTTCTGGTGTATTTCATTTTGAGCTGGCGCGATCATATCCGTTCACGGCTACTGGTGATGTTCGAGGGCGACGCCCGGTATACCATCGCGAAAGCCCTAGATGGGGTCGCCGATATGGTGCGCGCCTACGTGGTGGGCAATTTTCTGCTGGGCATGCTGCTGAGCGTGGCCAGCGCGTTGATCTTCGCCCTGGTGAAACTGCCCTATTGGATTCTGGTGGCTCCGCTGAGCGGATTTCTGAGCCTGATTCCGTATATTGGCCTGCCGCTGGCGCTTATTCCTCCGCTTATCGCGGCCCTGCCGGCAACGCGCCAACCGGCGGTCTACGTCGTTCTGGTCGCCAGCGTCGCGATCCTGCATCTGTTGGCGCTGAATCTTCTCTACCCCAAGTTTGTTGGATCCCGGGTCCATCTAAACCCGCTGGTGGGGACGCTGGCGCTGATGTTCTGGGGAATGTTGTGGGGCGGAATCGGTCTGCTGCTGGCGATTCCCGTCACAGCCGCCCTTAAGGCGATCTGCGACAATGTGAGCGGGCTGCGTCCCTACGGCCGCCTGCTAGGGGATTAAGCGCGCGCGGCGCGCGGCGGGGGCGAAGAGTCATGAGCAAGCAGTTCTGGGGTTTTCTTCTAGCCGGCGTGGCCGTGGTCGGAATCGCGCTCGCGGGCCTGTGGTTTGGGACGAAGAGCTCTCATCTAGCGCTGGACGGGAAGTTTCTGAAGGTGCGCACCCTGGCCCTCGGCAAGGACGCCTGTCTGGTGGTGGTGGATTTTCGAGTCGCCAATACGTCCGCCGTGCCATTTGTGGTGCGAGACGTGACGTTGAAACTGACTCCCGCCTCGGGCGCGGAAGTAGACGGCTCGCCGGCCTCCAAGACCGACATCGACCACGTGTTCGAAGCGGAGAAACTCATCGGCCCGCGTTTCAACGACGTGCTGAGCATTGAGGACCGGATCGCGCCGAACAAAACGCTGGACAGAATGACCGCCGCGCGGTTTGAGCTTCCCGAATCCCTGGTGGATGGGCGCAAATCGCTGGCGTTGCGGCTGGAGGATGTGGACGGAACGGCGGCGGAGGTTCGGGAGGGACCGTAGCCGCGATCATGCGGAGCTAGGCGGCGAGGCCAGGCGCGCGGCTCGCGCGAACACTTGGCTCAGCATCGCGGCGGTTAGCTTGCCGGTGAAGGTGTTTTGCTGGCTCGGATGATAGGAGCAGATTAACACCGGGGCGCCGGGAGCGGTGTGGTACTCCTTCCCATGCGCGAACACGAAAGCCGGCCGGCGCGCCAAGCCTCCGCGGTCCCGAAGAATCGCCAAATAAGCGCCGAATGCGGCTCGCCCCAAAACCACCACCACGCGCAGGTCTTTCAACAGATCCAATTCCCGTTCCAAGTAAGTCCGGCAGTTTCGAAATTCCTGGGGCAAGGGCTTGTTGCCGGGAGGGGCGCAGCGCACCGCGGCAGTGACGTATGCGCCGGTCAGCTTCAGACCGTCGTCGCGCGAAACGCTCTCCGGTTGAGACGCGAATCCGGTTTCATATAGGGCTCGGAACAAAAAGTCGCCGGAGCGGTCGCCGGTGAAGATGCGCCCCGTGCGGTTTCCGCCGTGGGCAGCCGGGGCCAGTCCGATCACCAGCAGACGCGCCTTGGGATCGCCCAGGGACGGAACCGGCTTGGTCCAATAGTTCCAATCGCGATAAGCCCGACGCCGGATCTCACCGACATGCTCGCAATATTCGCGGAGACGCGGACAGCGCCGGCAGGCGACGACTTCTTGCATCAACTTATCGAAGGCCGGGGCGGAGGAAAATCTCATGCGTGCAGCTTTCGATAGAGGGCGGCGAGCTCGGCGACGCTTAACTGCTCGGCGCGCAAGCCTCCTTCTTCCATCGCATCCAGGCGCTCGCGCCCATAAATGGGAGCGAGATTGTTGCGCAGCGTTTTACGCTTCTGACGAAAACAGGCCGCCGCGAACTTGAGGAATGCGGCTTTATCCGGAAGCTGGAGCTCGGCGATCCTGTCGCGCGGCTCCAAACGCACCACCGCGCTATCGACTTTGGGCGGCGGACGAAAGGCGGCGCGAGGCGCCTCGAACAGGATCTCGGGCCGCGAGCCGAGCTGGGCCTGCACGGTGAGATATCCATAGTCGCGGCTTCCGGGAGAAGCCGCGAGCCGAGACGCGACCTCCGATTGCACCAGAAAGACGGCGCGCCGCCAGAATCCGCCCATCGCAAATACTTTTTCCATGATAGGCGAAGTGATGTAGTAGGGCAGATTGCCCGCGATCACAGCCGGACCGAACGCGGCGAGCTCGGTCTTGAGCACGTCTCCCTCGATCAGATCCAGCCGGCCTGTATTTAGAGCGGCTGCAAACTTGTGGCGCAGATAATGGACCAGGAAGGGATCGACTTCGATTGCGACGACCTTGGAGGCAAGCTGGAGGAGCGGCGCGGTAAGAGCGCCTTTGCCCGGACCGATTTCGACGACCAGCGGAGCATCGAAACCCTGGCAGGCCGCGCGAGCGATGCGGTGAAGAATCGATTGGCGCGAGAGAAAATGTTGTCCGAGCCGACGCCCCACTCGCTCCAGCGTAGCGCTTGCATCAACCTCGTACTTCGACCGAACTAGGCGAAAGCGTAAGGCGCAGAGTGCTGAGGCCGGGCTTGCCGAAGGCGGTGGCGGGAACGAATTCGGTGAGCAAAAGAAGGTTTTCCAAGCTGCGGCGGAAACCCGGCGCAAGAACGGCGCCGGGACCGCTGACGATGCGATAGTCCACCATACGCCCGAGCGCGTCGATTCTCACATCGACCACCACGTCGTCGCCGGCCACGGCCACGGCCTGGGCGATTCCCTGCGCCAGCCGGTGCGCCTCGCCAGCGCTTCTGACTCCCACTTCGGTGGTTAATTCAGTGGGCACGTCGAAAGCGCTGTTGACGCGGGCCGGATAGGTCGGCACGATCCACATACCCAACAAGACGATGGCGGAGAAAACTCCGCCGGCGGCGGGAAGCGCCACCGGTCCCATGACGTTACGCGCCAGCAAGCGCAGGCGGCCGCACCAATCGGCGAAGGCGCCGCGGGGACTGCTTAGGACCAGCAAGCGCTGGCGCTCGCGAGAAGCATGCACGCGCAAGGCAATGGCCAGATCCGCAGGGGGATTCCGCTTCGGCAACGCCCTCAGCATGCGGCTGAGCGCGTCGTCTGGGCTGCCTAGGCCGACACGGTGTGGGCCAAAACCCTCCGAGTCGGATCTCTTCAGGCCTGTTTTCAGACGAGTATTCCAAGTCATCGTCACTCCACCGGCCCACGCCGCCAAGCGCTGGCCTCCACGTGTTTAAATTCCTTCGCTGGCGACCTTTGCGGGCCGCCCGCATGCCGTTCCCACCGCCGAGGCGCGATCCAGTTCCGCGGCCAGACTCTTCCGGAGGGCCTCCCTGCCCCGCAGAATTTTGGATTTCACGGTTCCCAGCGAAATTTGGAGGATCTCGGCGACCTCCTCATAACTCAATCCTTCGATTTCACGCAGCACCAGAGCGGCGCGAAAGGCCGGGCTGACCTTCCTCAGCGCATCCTCGACCAGCTTTTCGGTTTCACGGTCCAGAGCCAATTCGAACGGGGATCTTGCTGCGTCTTCCAGCCAATCGCTGTAGCCCCGGGTCTCTCCCGGCAACGGCTCTAGCGTAACCTCCCTCCTTTTGTGGCGCGCAAACCAGCGGCGGTGATTGCGGGCTTCATTGACCGCAATCCGATAGATCCACGTCCTTAAACTACTTTCGCCGCGAAAAGAAGTTACCTTGCGGAAGACCTTAATGAACACCTCTTGCACCACATCGGCCGCGTCCGCGGAATCGTCAACCAGGCGGCTTACCAAGTTGAAAATCGGGAGTTCATAGTCCTGAATCAGAACTTCGAAGGCAGATTCGTCGCCCCGGCGAAGGCCCACGAGCAGGCGTTCCTCGCTGCCGGCGCGCCCAAGCGCCAGCGCCGCTTCGAATTCCAAGCCGACGGCGGTATCTGCCACGTGCTCCCCGATTTACGATTCTACCGCGACTTTACGGAAGATTAGACACCGCCGCCGGAGGCAGAGTTCCCGCCCGGCCAACTGGGCCGCAACGCCGCATCAGGGCAAGGGAACGTCTTGCTGGGTGGTGAAGGTGAGGAGCGTTTCGGAAGGAATCTTCACTCGCTGGCCGTGCATAAAAACACCCGAGCCGGCACCGGCCGCGGCTCCGGCTCCCGCGCCGATGGCGGCTCCTTTGCCGCCTCCCGCCAGCGCGCCGATAATGGCGCCTACGGCGCCGACCGCGGCCGCTTTCTTGGCGGTACTGGCGCCCTGAGATTTGCTGTACTCCGACACCGAGGCGGTCTCCACAGGAACGGTCTTTCCGTTCACGGCGAAGGACAGAAGCTGTACGGTCAACTCGGCCTTGCCGGTGAACTTACCCGCTTGCTTGTCTTCGATCAGGCGAACCCGGGCGTCGGCTCCCTTCGGCGCAACGATTTCGTCTCCCACCTTGATGGGGTCTTCCAGGCTGGCGCGAAATTCATCGCCCGCTTTGTCCTTTTCCGAATCGATCGAATCGATCAACCGGACGCTAATGGCCGTGCCGCTCGGCAGAGTCCGGGCGGAGGATTGGCCGACCATGAGCGACAGCAGCCGCTCGCTCACGCCGGCTTGCTTCAACTCCACGATGCGCGACCCGCTTACGGCGAACTTTCCGGGCTGGCTCATGATGAGATTCGCGACGAAGTTATCGCTAAACCCGGCCTGCACCAGCCGCACAACGGAATCGCTATTCAACGGCTCTTGCGAAGGCGCCTTTTTGACCACTTCAGACAGGATGCGCTCGTTCACTCCCGCCTTCTTCATGTCGATGAGGCTGGCGACGTCGCTTGAAAGATGGGATCCCTGCTGATTGACGAGACTGATGATGAAATCATCGCTTAACCCAGAGTTGGCCATTTTAACGACATCGCTGTTGGACAGGGCGGGTTGGGCCTGAACCGCGGCGCTCGCCGCCAACAGGAGCAGAGTAGGGGTCATCAAAAGTTTCTTCATGCTACCTCTCTTATTTTCGATGTTAACCCGACGCGTCAAGTTCCGCGGAGAGGCGGAGAAATATCTCGAAAAAACGAAGCCATGGCGCGTTAAATCGAGCCGGGCCATCGGCCTCCGATCAATAATGTAATTTTCTACATGATCTTTAATGAGATAAATTATTCATGCTATGGAAGCACATGTCAGGCTGGAGTTTCGACCGGTTCTTCTCTGCCGGGGACGCGCTTGTTGCCTTTGCCGTGCCCGAGACGCTGCAAAGCGGCCATGTAGGTATAAACGACCGGAGTCAGATACAGCGTGACGAGCTGGGAGAACATCAATCCGCCCACAACTACAAGCCCGAGCGGCTGGCGGGCTTCGCCGCCGGCGCCGTAGCCGAGCGCGATCGGCACCGCGCCTAACAGCGCCGCCATGGTAGTCATCATGATGGGACGGAAGCGGATCAGGCAACCTTCGTAAATCGCCTTCACCGGCGTCAGTCCCTGGTTGCGCTCGGCGTCTAAGGCGAAATCGATCTGCATGATGGCGTTCTTTTCCACAATTCCGATCAGCATAATCAAACCGACGAAGGCGTAGATGTTGAGATCCATGTGGAAGAGCATCAAAGTGACCAGGGCTCCAAAACCGGCCGAGGGCAGGCCCGAGAGAATGGTGAGCGGGTGAATGTAGCTCTCATAGAGAATGCCCAGCACGATGTAGACGACCAAAATGGCTACGACGAGCAAAATAGAGAGATTGCTAAGGGAACTTTCGAACTCCTTAGCCGTTCCCTGAAAGGAGACGCTGACGTCGTTTGGAAGCGTTTGGGCGGCGATCGCCTGCACCTTCGACACCACGTCGCCGAGCGCGTAACCGGGCTTCAGATTGAACGACAGGGTGACGGCGGGAAGCATTCCGAAGTGGTTGATGGACTGCGGGCCAGCTTCCTGGCTGACTTTTGCGAGGGTGTCGAGGGGAATCAGTTGGCCGCCGGTAGATTTAAAGTAGAGCATGGAAAGCGCCCGGGGATCTGCTTGATATCGCGGCTCCAGCTCCAGCAGCACCTGATATTCGTTGATGGAGGCGTAAATCGTGGAGACCCATTTTGGGCCGAAGGCGTCGTAGAACGCGCCTTCGACGGTGCTGGCGTTGACCTGAAGGGCGGCCGCCTTGTCGCGGTCAATATCCACCTTCACTTGCGGGCTCGTGATGGCGAGGTCGCTCGATAGATCGTCGATGCCGGGAACGCTGGCGATAGCCGCCATTAGCTTTTGCGACGAGTCGTAGAGAGCGGGACGGTTTGGAGAGACCATGGACACCTGATACAAGCTCTTGGTCACCTGCCCGCCAATTTGTATGGTGGGCGGGTTTTGCAGATAAACCTTCATTCCGGGGATATTGGAAACCTTGGGCCGAAGGTCGTCGATGATCTGGTTGACCAGTTGCTTGCGCTGAGCGCGGGGCTTCAGACGGACGATCATCTCCCCATAATTGGGACCGCCCAGGGTGGAGGCCTCGGTTCCGCCGACCGTGGACATGAGCGCTTCGATATTGGGATTCTGCTTCACGATATCGGCGACCATCTGTTGATAGCGGGCCATCTCGTAAAACGAGGCGCCCTGGGCCGCCTCCGTGATCACCAGCAACTGATCGGTATCCTGATCGGGGATGAAGCCTTTGGGGATTTTGATAAATAAATAGGCGGTGGCGGCCAGCACCAACACGAAGGTGGCCATGGTTGCGGGGCGGTAGCGCAGGGCGACCTGAAGGGTGCGGTCATAGACGCGCAACAGGGCTTGGAAAAACCGCTCGGTGATGCGGTAAAACCAAGACTGCCTTCCATGCTCCGGCGCGCGCAGGAACCGGCTGCACAACATCGGCGTGAGCGTGACGGAAACGACGCCGGAAATCAGAATCGCCACGCAGATCGTGACGGCGAATTCGCGGAACAGGCGGCCTAGAATCCCGCCCATAAACAGCACGGGAATGAAGACGGCCGCAAGCGACAAAGTCATGGAGACGATGGTGAAGCCGATCTCGCTTGAGCCGACCAGCGACGCCACCAGCGGGCGCTTGCCCAGCTCCAGGTGCCGGAAAATGTTCTCGAGCATGACGATGGCGTCGTCGACGACGAAGCCCACCGAGAGGATCAAGGCCATCATCGAGAGATTATCCAGGCTGTAATGCAGCAGATACATCACCGAGAAAGTGCCAATGATGGAGAACGGCAACGCCAGACTGGGGATGACGGTTGCCGAGACGTTGCGCAGAAACGAGAAGATGACGGCGATCACCAGCCCCAGCGTCAGCAGCATGGTGAACTTGACGTCGGAATAGGATTCGCGGATGGTGTCGGAGCGGTCGTAGAGGACATCCATGGTCACCGACGGAGGAAGCTCGGAGCGGAAGGCCGGTATCAGCTTCTTGATGGCGTCGGTGACGGCGATGGTGTTCGTACCGGGCTGGCGCTGAATCCCGAGCACGATGGCGCGCTCGCCGTCGCTGCCGTTTTCGTAATACCAGGAGGCGGTTTTATCGTCCTGGACGCTGTCTTTGAGCGTGCCCAGTTCTTGCAGCCGGACGGGGTTTCCGTTGCGGTAGGAGACAATGAGGCTTTTATATTGATCCGCGGAGGTCAATTGCCCGCTGGCCATCAACGTGAAAGCCCGCTGCGGCCCCGTGATCTGTCCGGTGGGAAGATTGACGTTCCAGTTTTGAAGGGCCGCCTCGACTTCATTGATGCCGACTCCGTGCGTCGCCAGTTGGCGGGGATCCATCTGGACGTGCACGGCGTATTTCTGCTGTCCTAAGACCTGCACTTGAGCCACGCCGCTGATGGTGGAGATGCGCTGGGCGATGCGCGTTTCGGCGTATTCGTCCAAGGTGTAGAGCGGAACCATTTTCGAGCGGAGCGAAAGGAAGATGATGGGCTGGTTGGCCGGATTCACCTTGGTGAAGGTGGGCGGCGTGGGCATGTTTTGGGGCAGGAGCTTAGAAGCTTGCGTGATGGCGGCCTGCGTGTCCACGGCGGCGCCATCCAGGCTCCGGTTCAGATCGAACTCCAGAGTGATTTGCGAGGAGCCGAGCGAGTTCACGCTGGTCATGGCGATCAAACCGGCGATGGTGGAGAACTGATTTTCAAGCGGCGTGGCGACGGCGGAGGCCATGGTTTCCGGGCTGGCGCCGGGCAAAGCCGCCGTGACCAGCAGGGTGGGGAAATCGACGTTAGGCAAATCGCTCACCGGCAGGGACTTGTAGGCCACGGCGCCGAACAAAGCGATGGCGGCCATCAGAAGGCTGGTGGCGATGGGCCGCTGTATAAATGGCTCGGAGATATTCATGGGCTAGAAAATCAGTCCCCGAACTCCAGCGCCGGCTCGGGAGCGGCCGCGCGGCGCCCACGCCACCAAGTGAGCGCGCTGGACATGTAAGTGTAGACCACGGGAGTCAGGTACAAAGTCATTAACTGCGACACCATCAGGCCGCCGACGACGCACAGGCCGAGGGGGCGGCGCGCCTCGCCTCCGGCGCCGTAGCCCAACGCCATGGGAAGGCCGCCAAGCAGGGCGGCCATGGTCGTCATCATGATGGGCCGGAATCGTATAACGCAGCCTTGATAAATCGCTTCCATAGGCGTTTTGCCCTCGCGCCGCTCGGCGTCGAGAGCAAAATCGATCTGCATGATGGCGTTCTTTTTCACGATGCCGATCAGCATCACCAGGCCGACGAAAGAATAAATGTTCAGCTCGTTTCCAAACAGGATCAAGGTCAACAGAGCCCCGACGCCGGCCGAAGGCAGCCCGGAGAGGATGGTGATGGGGTGAATGTAGCTTTCATAGAGAACGCCCAGCACGATGTAGACGACCGCGATGGCGACAATCAGCAGCAGGCCGAGATTGGAAAGCGAATCCTGGAACATCTGGGCGTTGCCGGAGAAAGCGCCGGTAACGTTGGCGGGCAGAATCCGCGCCGCAAGCTCGTTCACCGCCCGCACGGCTTGCCCGAGCGAGACGCCGGACTTCACGTTAAAGGAAAGCGTGACCGAAGGAAGCTGGCCGGAATGCGCGATGCTTTGCGGCCCGACCGAGGGCTTGACCTCGGCAAGCGAATCGAGCGGGACGAGCTGGCCGTTGCCGGCCTTAAAGTAAATCTTGGAGAGATAATCGGTCCATTCCTGGTATTTCGGCTTCATCTCTTCGAGCACCTGATACTGGTTTACAGGCGTGTAGATGTTGCTGGTAAGTTCCGGACCATAGGCGCTATAGAGCGCGTTTTCGATCTGCTTGGCGTTCAGTCCGTACAGGGCGGCCCGCTCGCGATCGATCTTCACCGACATCAGCGGATTTTTCATCTGCAAGTCGGTGCCGACATCGAGCACTTCGGGGAGCTTGGCGATTTCGCCTTCCATGACCTCGGCCCATTTATAGAGCGTGTCGTTGTCCAGGGCCTGAAGGGTGAACTGATAATTGCTGCTCGACTGGCGTCCGCCGATGCGGATGGCCGGCGGCAAATTGAGGAAGACTTTGAAGCCGGGAAAATTCGAAACCTGCGGACGAAGCTTGTCCACCAGTTGCTGGGCGGAAAGCGGCCGCTCCTTGCGCGGCTTCAACGTGACTTGCATCTGGTTGTAATTGCCGTTGCCGACGTTGGCGAGAAATGTGTCGACGTTGGGATCCTTGCGCA
>Ga0070738_10002092_pt1 | contig 33221 bp, 30 predicted proteins | sample Coa_R2_2_FD_66446 | JGI IMG/M metagenome (GOLD analysis project Ga0070738, IMG submission 66446) | Surface soil microbial communities from Centralia Pennsylvania, which are recovering from an underground coalmine fire - Coalmine... | ecosystem: Environmental > Terrestrial > Soil > Unclassified ...
AACGGCTGCGTTCATTACTCTCGCCCGCGTTGTGAAAACGCAGGGACGGCATGGCGAAGTCGCAGTAGAAGTTCACAGCGATGTTCCCGACCGGTTTCATGAAGGCATGAAACTGTGGGCGCTGGGAGAAGATGCAAAGCGCCGCGAGTTGGAAGTAGAAAGTTTCTGGCCGCACAAAGGCGGCTTGGTTTTGAAGTTCGTTGATATTGATTCCATCAACGATGCGGAAACTCTCTTAAAGTGTGAGTTGCAGGTCCCGCAGACTGAGCGGGCAAGTTTAGACGCGGGCTGGACTTACATTAGCGATCTCGCCGGATGCATACTGTTCGATGGTGACCGCGAAATCGGCAAAGTGGAAGATGTTCAGTTCGGCGCCGGTGAAGCGCCGCTTCTGATTGTGAAGTCGGGCGGTACGCGGCATGAGATTCCTTACGCTGAGGCGTATATCAAGAGAGTGGATCTCGATCACAAGAAAATTGTGATGCAGTTGCCGGAAGGCATGTTGGAATTGAATGCTCCGCTGACGCAAGAAGAGAAACAGCAGCAAGCGCGCAATCGCAGGAATAATTAATTTTAGGTCCGCCAAATGAAGATCGACATTGTCACGATCTTTCCAGATTTTTTCCGCGGACCGCTGGATTTTGGCATTATCCGCCGGGCCCGGGAAGCTGGTCTGGCGGAGATTGCAGTGCACGATCTGCGGGCGTTTACGCATGATCGTCACAAGACTGTAGATGACCGCCCATTTGGCGGCGGCGAGGGCATGGTCCTCAAGCCGGAACCGATCTTTGAATGTATAGAATCGTTGGGCGTCACGGCGCGAGATCGCCGTGCTGCAGGCGAAAGTGTAGTTTTGCTTTCCGCGCAGGGCAGGCGATTTGACCAAACCGTGGCGCAAGAGCTTGCCGGGCTAAGCCGAATCGTTTTCATCTGCGGCCGCTACGAGGGCGTAGATGAACGCGTCGGTCAATATCTCGCCGATCGCGAGATTTCCGTCGGCGACTTTGTGCTGAGCGGCGGCGAAATTGGCACAGCGCTGATTATTGATGCGGTCACGAGATTGATTCCCGGAGCACTCGGGAACGAAGCGTCGACGCAGCAGGAATCGTTTACGGCTCATCGCGAAAGTGCAAACGGCGATGGCCCGGATTCGACGTGCGGTTCCGGTGGATTGCTTGATTATCCACATTACACCCGGCCCGCAGATTTTCGCGGCATGGTGGTTCCGGAGGTTTTGGCGTCCGGCAATCATGATGAGATTCGCCGCTGGCGTAGGCGCACAGCTCTAGAAAAAACGTGGCGCAATCGCCCAGATCTTTTGCAGGATGCAACATTAAGTAAGGAAGACCAGAAATTACTGGCAAGCATTAAAGCTGGAGAAACAAACACCGATATTCGGTAAGAGGAAACAATTATGCAGAACCAAATTATTCAAAAACTATTGGCCAAAACGACGCGTACCGAGATTCCCGCGTTTGTTCCCGGCGACACCATCCGCGTCCACGTCAAAATCAAAGAAGGCGACAAAGAACGCCTTCAGGCCTTCGAAGGCGTCGTCATTTCGCGCAGCCGTGGCGCTCAACCCAGCTTCACCGTCCGCAAAATGAGCTTCGGTCAGGGCGTGGAGCGTATTTTCCCTGAGCGCTCGCGCGTGATCGACAAGGTCGAAATTGTCCGGTCATCCAAAGTCCGCCGCGCCAAGCTCTATTACCTGCGCGGATTGCGAGGCAAAGCTGCCCGCTTGAAGGATGTTGACCGCGAACTGGCTACTGCTGTCCTGGCCCAATAAGCTCGTAACCAAAATTCGAAGCCCTGATTCTTTACAACTGTTATGTTGACCAAAGGATCGGGGCTTCGTCTATTTTGGGTTAGAAGTGAACCCAACGACTCTTTTGCGCGTATAACTACTTGTCGCAACAGACCCAATCCGGAGATGCCATGCCTCATCCCATTCGTCTTTCTGCCATCGCCTTCTTGCTTGTCGCCTGCGCCACGCTCTACGCCGCAGACGCCAAAACCGAGCCGCAAGCTCAACCTGCCAGTGAATCTATTGATCTGAATATGTACCAGCAAATCCGTGATGAGGGCTTTCATCGTTCGCACATCATGGAATACGCATCCGGACTATTTGACGGCATTGGCCCTCGCCTGACTGGTTCGCCGAACTTGCAGCGCGCCTATGACTGGACGCAGCAGCAATTCACGGCGATGGGTTGCGCCAATGTTCATCTGGAAGATTGGGGCGAGTTCGGCATGGGCTGGCAGCAGCGCAACACCTGGATCCGTATGGCCTCGCCGGACACAGCAATCTTCATCGCACAAGCCACACCGTGGTCTCCGTCAACCAACGGCGCCATCACCGCGCCGGCAGTTTCAGTTGTCGCCAAAGAAGAAAAAGACCTGGATCAGTACAAAGGCAAACTTGCCGGCAAGATCGTGTTCCTTGGCAAAGTCCCTGAGATCACCAAGCAGGATGTGCCTCTGCTGACACGCTACGACGACAAGCAGCTTGCGGACATTTTCCATTTCGGCTACACCGACCAGGATTTGGGGCCGCAGCACGTTCTGCCGCTGGATCAGATGGAAGATGTATTCAACAAGCAGGTCGGTTTTCTTGTAAAAGAAGCCAAGTTCGTCGCAGATGAAAAAGCGCTCGCGATTGTCGTCCCCGGTTGCTGCACCAGCGGTACACTCGATGACGATATAGGCGGCCCGACGCTGGGCTGGTTCGTTTATCAGCGCGACCACGCGAACACGTTACCCATCGCCAAAATGGCGCTTGAAAACTACGGCCGCGTCTCGCGCCTGCTTGCCGCGAATGTGCCGGTCACGATCGAAATGAACGTAGATACAGTTTTCACCGGCGATCACCAGCATGGCTTTGATTCGATCGCAGAGATTCCAGGAACCGATCCTAAATTAAAAGATCAAGTTGTAATGGTCGGCGGCCACCTCGATAGCTGGATCGCCGGCACAGGAGCCACCGACGACGGTGCCGGCGCCATCATTGCTATGGAAGTCATGCGCATTCTCACCGCGTTGCATGTCCAGCCGCGCCGGACCATCCGCGCGGCACTTTGGAGCGGCGAAGAGCAAGGCCTCTTCGGTTCATACGGTTACGTAACATCGCACTTTGGCAGCTTCCCGCGTTCGAACACACCTGAGCAGCAAAATGTTCCGCTGTTTGTTCGCAAACCTGGCGGCCCATTGACGCTTAAGCCTGAGCACAAACTGCTCTCCGCCTACTACAACATTGACAATGGCGGCGGCAAGTTACGCGGAATTTATGCGCAGGAAAATAATGCCGCGATTCCAATTTTCCAGCAGTGGATTGCTCCGCTGAAAGATATTGATGTCACCACCGTCAGCGCGCGCCTCACTGGCAGCACCGACCACATGCCCTTCGACGATGTTGGCCTTCCCGGATTCCAATTTATTCAGGAACCCCTCGATTACGAAACGCGCAGCGCCCACACCAACATGGATGTTTATGAGCGTCTGATTCCCGCAGACCTTCAGCAAGCCGCAGTTGTCGAAGCTATATTCGTCTATAACACCGCCATGCGCGACCAGATGATGCCCCGCAAGCCGCTGCCCCATCCCGAACTTTGGGAGCAGCAGCGCAAACCGCTGAATAATATGCCCGGCGCGCAACCGGAAAAGAAGTGAGCGTACATTGTCTGACTACGAGCGCAGGTAGGCCGACGGAAACACACACATGCCGTTCGGCCTCAGTTTTGCGACTCCAGGCAGTATCCCTTCATAACTTTCCCCGAATTGAGATGCCTGGGTGTAGCTTTGGAGCTGTCGATTCCGATCGTACAATGTCGCGGGCTATAAAGGATGGAAGGATAAAAAGAACTCCAAGCTCCACGTAATAAACTGTCCCCGATATTGGGTCGCGGTGCGCAAGGTATTCGCTGATGGATATGCCACGAACCCACAACATGAATGAGAACTCAGCAAGTAACATTAGGAATAGAGCTATACATCCCATCCCTAGCCGATTTGATAGAGCTGGCGTTAATTGTAGCCAGCGAATCACCCAGCCTGCTGCAACAATAATAATTACAAGCATAATCGGCTCTTCCAGCAATTCAGCCATCCTTGTGCCGATCCGCGGGACAACCCACAGGATGCGAATTGCTCCAAGTATGAAACCCGTCCCGAAGACCAAGGTGAAATAGAGAACACCTGCTTTCAAAGCCTTCATAAAGACACGCCTTTGAATTTTGGCGACGTGGAGGATAAATCATACAAAATCATTCGGACGGGCAAAATGTCTCAAGCATATTTGCCCGCCCGACGTTAAGGCCGAAAGAGTTAGGCGGCCCTGGGTGTAATTTCAATTGTCTTGCCTTTTGCGGCTTTTGGCATCGTCAACTCGAGGATGCCATTTTTCAATGTCGCTGTTACCTTCTCCGTGTTAATTGCCATGGGAAGTTCTACGACCTTCAAAACCTGGTTGCAGCATGCTTCCGAATAGAGGGTTTTGCCTTTCTTTTCCTCTTTATTGCATTCCCGCTGGCCAATAATCGTCAGCCGCTGCGGTTCGACGCTGATTTCGAGTTCCTTCTCGCTGAATCCCGGCACTTCGGCCTTCATTTCCAGATTTTCTCCGGATTCATTGATTTCAACATGCACCGGATGCACTAATTCCATTTCAGCTTTGAGCCAGTCATCCACTTCGTGGCCAAACCTGCGTCCCTTGCTGTCAAACATTTCGTAGGCTCGTTTAGCAATTGCATCAAACACCTTATCAATGCGCTCGGACAAATTATTGGCCGATTTGATCGCAATTATTTTTTCTTCTGCGCGTTGGAGAGCAGTCCCTGTTTCCGTCATGACCTTGGTACCTCATTTCTTATCGAGCTGATATGAGTGCCGGCCCGGTAAACCAGCTCCCCCCTGGAACCTCTTACCGATATTTTTCAAATTCCTAACCGGCACTCGCAATTAGAAGTTCTCATAATCGGGAAGGAGTTGCTGTGCCGTGCATCACTGGCGCAGGTGACCCCAGGTACCGGGAAGGTCAAAGAATCAAAACGGCTTTCCTGCTTGCTGCGAAGCACAAAAAAAAATACTTGGTTATTTTCGGAAAGTTTTCCGCCTTGCTCCACAGGCCCAAGATGCGCGAAGATGCAAGCGGGTGCCCCATTCTTTCGCGTTCTTTGCGAAAGGGTGGGAAACATATCTCGTGTCCACAAACTTCAAGCTCGCCCCGGAAAAGCCGCTGTCTCCGGCTGCCGCAAAAATGCGGCTGCTTAAAACGTTGCGCTGCACGTTGAAATTTGAAAAGCAAGCATGGCAGTCCGGTGCACAACTGGTTGCAGGTGTGGACGAAGTCGGCCGCGGTTCACTCTTCGGCCCTGTCGTCGCCGCTGCGGTCATTCTCGATCGGTCGTATCGCATTCGAGGACTGCGCGACTCCAAACTTCTTCCCCGCGAGCGCCGCGAAATTCTCGCCGCGCGAATTCGTGAACATTCCATCGCCATCGCCATCGCTTCCGTTGACGCCGCCCGCATTGACGAGATCAACATCTATCAAGCTTCGCGCGTGGCCATGCATCAAGCCGTCGTCCAATTGCAACCCGCAGCCGATCATCTTTTAATTGACGCGATGCGCCTCGACTGTGATATCGCGCAGCAGGCAATCATTCACGGAGACGCGCTTTCCGCTTCGATTGCCGCCGCTTCCATCATCGCCAAAGTCGAGCGCGACCGCATGATGACCGAACTCGACTCTACATATCCCGCCTACGGACTCGTCTCCAACAAAGGCTACAGCACGCCCTTTCACCTCGCTGCCCTGCGAGAGCACGGCCCCTGCCCGCTTCACCGCCAGTCGTTCGCACCGGTGTGGCAGAATCCCACCCCGCAGGAAGTGCTGGAGTTTATGCAATCTAACGACTCCGCTGAAACGCTACATGCATTGCGAGAGCCAGCAATTTAGCGCTCAGAACATTTTCATCTGCGCTCCCGCCTCGCGCGACGCTTCCATCTTCACCGTTCCCGGCCCCTTTCTCTCACCCATTCCATACTTCTGCCGCAACCCCGTCAGCACTTTACCCAGTCTTTTTCCGTAAGCCGGCCCTAAGAATGCTTTGTCGCCGTAACGTTGTTTGTATTGCGCAACCAAGTGCGGAAATTCTTTTTCCAGAAACGGCATAAACACTGCCGCCGAACACGGCTTCAAAAACAATGGATTGGAAAATATTCTTCTCGCGCCCGCTTCCGCAGCCGCACGAACAACTTTATCCAAATCCTTCGGCGAATCCGTAATTCCCGGAATCACCGCGCAGCAATTCACGCCGACATTCACTCCGGCTTCGTGCAGTTTTCTCACCGCTTCCAAACGCAAATCGGGCCGGGGCGCGCGCGGTTCTAACAGCCGCGCCAGCTTCACATCGAGCGTGGTAATCGTAATGTGGACAAAGAGCCGGTTGTGCTTCCCCACCTCGCGCAGCACTTCAATGTCGCGGACAATCATGTCCGACTTCGTGATCATGCCAATTTCCAGCCCGCGATGCCGCGCCATCTCTTCCAGAATTCCTCGCGTAGTTTCATAACGCCGCTCGGCAGGCTGATAGGGATCGGTCGCCGTTCCAATCGCTATGCTCTCCCCTTCCTTCACCTGTCTCAGCTCTTGGCGCAACAATTCTGCCGCATGTTGCTTCACAAAGATCTTCTGCTCGAAAGCAACACCGTCACGCATCTCCATGAATTCATGGGTATAACGGGCATAGCAGTATTTGCACCCGAACTCGCATCCACGATAGGGATTGATCGCCCAGGTAAACGGCACGCCGCGCTTGCTGACCACCCGGCTCAACAGTGATCGCGATTTCAGCGTAAAGTACTCAACATCGTGGCCTTCGCGCAGCGATTCGCCTTGCGAGGCCAGTTTCGCAATGCCGACAAGCTGCGGCTTCGCGCACGATTCGTTTTGGTTCAGCGGAAAAAGGGAAAGAGGAGAAGAGGTCATAATTATTTTCGCCTTTTGTTCGCCTATCATGCGCCTGCATCCTGCTTTTGTCAACAGGCAAATTGAATGGAAGCGCCCGCAATAGCTCGCAAGCATCCATAAGCCGTTTCTTGACATTCACTTACAAGAACGGCACTCTTCTGTATGCGCAAACTTGTCTTCGTCCTGGCCATATTCTTTAATTCGCTCGGCTTTGCCCAATCCAACTCTTATCTTTTCGTATGGGCAGGCGATGACGCCAAAGCCAGCAGCGATTTTCTCGCCGTCATCGACGCCAATGCCAAGTCGCCGCACTACGGGCAAGTCGTGGCTTCGGTCGCGGTTCCCGGCCCCACGGGTACGCCGCACCACACCGAACTCGAAATGCCCCCCGGCGGCTTTCTGCTGGCCAACGCATTCGAAAGCGGGCGCACTGTTCTCTTCAACTTGAATGATCCATTGCATCCTTCCGTCGTCACTTCTTTCGGCGATCTCGATGGATACATGCATCCTCATACTTACGTCCGCATCGCAGATGGCCATGTGCTGGCAACTTTCCAATATCACGGCGATCACGGCCCTAAAGCGGACGGCGGCGGCATTGTTGAATTCGACGAGCGCGGCAAGTTCATCCGTGCGAGTAGCGCCATGGATCCCGCAGTGAAGACCGAACTCATTCGTCCTTATAGTTTGGTCGTCGTGCCTGCGCTCGACCGCATCGTCAGCACCAATACCGCCATGCACGAACACGATGGCGATACCCGCACGGTGCAAGTCTGGCGAGCTTCGGATTTAAAGCTTCTGCAAACGGTTGTGTTACCGCCCGGCCCCAAAGGCCGCGAGCAGGGCTTCCCCGGCGAGCCTCATCTTCTGGCCGATGGCAAGACCGTGCTGATTCACACTTTCAATTGCGGTTTATATGAAATGGAAGGATTGAGCAGCGACCACGCCTCGGCAAAATATCTGGCAACTTTCGATGGCGAGCAATGCGACGTGCCCGTGAACATCGGCCATTATTGGGTAGCAGCGCAGTCTTCCATCCACGCGATTGTCGCCTACGACATTTCCGATCTTGCGCACATCCGCGAAGTTTCGCGAGTCACGCTAGATGACAAACAAAAGCCGCACTGGCTCTCCGCCGATGAGGACGGCCATCGCATCGTCGCCAACTCCGGCGAATACGGCGAGCACCGCCTGTTCATGTTGAACTTCGATCCGCAAACCGGCGCGCTCAAGCTCGACGAAACTTTCCGCGACGCAAACAGCAAAGTCGCCGGCGTCAGCATGGATGGCAAAATCTGGCCTCATGGATTCCACGGCGACGCCTATCCCCATGGGACGGTGTTTTCAAGAACAGCGGCGCAGAGCGCGGCGAAGGGCTATTAACCATTTATCGCCTTAATGTTCCTTGCGGAACATTGATGAAAAATCGCGCTAGTGTTCCTGAAGGAACATTCCCAAAATGGGAAAGCTCAGATTCGATTGGGGTTAATGGGATATTTAACTTGCCTCGCGAAGCTTTCTCTAGCTACCAGAGTGGACTTGACGAACGGGGTGGTTATTTGCCCGGCACATAAATTAGATCTACTTGGTCTAGCCGTGGGGATTATCGGGCGGGTGGCCCATCCTTTCGCCTCGGTTTTTCTTTCCCATTATGAAACTGTGGGTGCCCCGTCCTTGCGTTTTGTGCAAGGGCGGGTACGATGCTGCGGATATCATGGTTTGTCATGCCTGCCGGCCTGCATCGCATCTACGGCGCTCATCACCTGCACTTTATCACCAACTCGTGTTACCGACGGCTGCCGTTCCTCGCTTCGGCTCGAGCGCGCAACCGATTCCTCTCCATCCTCCAGCCTGAGACGAAGCCAAAGAGACGCGGTTAAAGTACCGCTTCGTGGTCGTGGGCTACGTCGTCATGCCCGAACACATTCTTCTTTTGCTCAGCGCGCCGGAAGTGGGCAGCCTTTCGACGGCCATGCAAGTGCTCAAACAGCGCACGGCCCGTGCCCTTCTGCCCAAACGACCGCGCCACAATGCCGGACAACGCCAGCTCTTTGGCGATCCGCCGCGCCGGGCATTCTGGCAAGCCCGCTTCTACGAATTCAATGTGTGGAGTGAGAAAAAGCGGGTCGAGAAGCTGAATTACATGCATGGCAATCCGGTGAAGCGCGCGCTCGTCGAGTCTCCCGAGCAGTTGCGATGGAGCAGTTATCGCCACTACTTTCTGGGCGAAGCTGGGCGAGTGCGGGTGAATGTTGGATGGGGAGAGATTTCTTTCGCGACCGCGCGGCCTGAAACATCAAACCCTCGCTGACAGCGGTCGTGGTACCCGCCCTTGCACAAAACGCAAGGACGGGGCACCCACGGTCGTAATGATTTCGACTATTCAAAGGCCGGGCCACCCGCCCACCGGGGCTGCATAAATCAGCGGTGCCTAAAAGGAGAACGGCAGGCGGGTGGCCCATGCTTTTTCACCCGGTTTTTCCTGTCTATTAAGAGTGTGAGGGTGCCCCATCCTTGCGTGCTTTTCGCAAAGGTGGGAGGCACAGGCTTGTACAACAAATGTCTTTGGCAGCTTAAATCCGCTACGCTCTCAACAGACGAAACCGGCCCGCACCCGGCAATCGTGGTATCTTCGGCAATTCGAAGCTACCTCTGCGTCAGCACCATCCCCCCGTTTTCCACTTTGAATCCGCCGACGTTGTCGGGCAGCTTTAATTTGTCTTTCTGCTCGGAGAGTTTCTTTTGCAGCGCATCGTTCACCAAAGACACCGGCACATCGAGGTCGCCAACTTTGAACTCCGTCGGATCGAACGTCGCGTAACCATCTTTCGACGCTAAGTGTCCGGCGAGCGTCACCCATACCGGTTTGCCGCCGATGGTGGTAAGAAATTGTCCTTTGGCGACGTCGCCCTCAAAGCTGAGCTGATAATCCTTCACATCGGGATCTCCCGGCGCGAAGAATGCGTCCGCGGACGAACCCGGCGCGGGCGGCGCATTTCCGAGCCCAAGCGCGTTCAAATTCGCCGAAGTTACCGTGGATGAAGAAGAAGAAGACGACGATGCTCCCGCCGGCATCGCCGTCGAAGGCGAAGGCTTTCCATTCGCTTGCGGCATCGTCATCGGCAACGACTTCGCCGCTTCCGCCAAGGCCGCGCGCAGTTCATCCGCGCTCAAATGCACCTGCGCCGGAGGCTCTCCCGGGCCTTTGGCTTTATCCAACTGCTCCAGCTTGTTTTCAAAAGATTGCGCATTCGCTGCCTGCGCCGCCGGAGTCATCGGGGCCGCCACCGGCTGCGGCCGTTTCAACACCAGTACCAGCGCCGCGACTGAAGTGACTAGCGTAGCCACACTCACTATGCGATCCAATTTCCATTGCATAAAAGCTTCCCTTTCAGCCCCGGGGCGAGCAGCTAAATTCTATCGAGGGATGAAAGGTTCATCAGGTTACAGAAGGGCTTGGCCGAATACACACGCCATAACAAGCTAATGACCCATGATTTCTGTGGTTTACGAGAAGCCGGAGGAATCCGTTCAAAATCCAGACAGATTCCTCCGCATTCGTTTTCGGCAGGGATTTATTTGTAAGTTGCATTCGTGCGCGCCAGAAAATCGCGGTGCGCACTGAAGTCCGACATGGAGCCAAAGGCTGGCCCCATCATCGGGTTGGATTTCCGCATCTCGCGAAGAGATGCATTCGCTTTGTCGAGGCCATCGCCGTTCGCGGCGACAAAGAATACGAAAAACATGTCAGGCGAAGCTGTGTGGATCGCCTGCGTATCAATGTCGTACTCGTGAATGGCTCCTTCGGCGAGCAATTTTTCAAAGTATGGCACAAAGAGGTTCTTGGCCAGCGTATCCACTGCGTCATTGGGAGCGTCTGCTTTCAGCTTGTACACCAAGCCTCGCGTGTACACGCCTTTGTAAGATCCCGGGTGCCAGTTGTAATACCGGCTGACAAAAATTTCATCCCAATGCTTGGTCGAACTGGCCAGCACCGGCGACGTTGCGCTGCCATTGGCATAAAACTGCTCCAGCGTGCTTAGAAGCCCGGCCATGGAATACGACGCCCACCAGTTATCGTGAGTACTGCCATCGACTTCGTGGACGAGTGCAGTGTCATCGCCATAGCCGATGATTGCCCCGCTGGCCATCGCTTTTTCCAAAATTTTCTGGTCGGCGCCATTGGCCTTCTCCATTTCACCCCACTGTGCACGCGGAATCGCCCAATTGCTCACGTACGCGTAAATCGGCGGTTTCTCTTTCACTTCGGACATCTGCGCGCGTGCCGGCACAGCCCAGCTAGCGGCTATCGTGAGAGCCGCTCCAGCGAAAACTCTCAACAATTTCCTGTTCATGGTTTCTCCTGAAACTTGCGCCGTGGATTTCTATCGTGATATCCAGCAGCGTCGGAAGTGTACACCTCAAAGCAGGCCCGTGCCGGAAATCTGAAAAAGCGCGGAGTTAAAGGCTATCTACGCGCGCGGGCTCGTCAGCAGAATGCGAATGAGATGAAGAGGAATGAGCACGATCCATAAAGGCAAAAGCAGCAGAGTGGTAAAACAACCGATGGCCATCAGCGGCCGGGGAAACTTAAACTTGCTTAGCATCGCGAATGCTCCTCATTTTTAGAATAACCGCGTCATATCGAAACTGAAAGCTCTCGCTATGAGATGCTGAAAAGTTGCGGCATCATGTTGCAGAAATTCCTCACACTCGTAATTTTGGTGAGCATCGTTCTGCTTACCATGCTGGCCGGTTGGGGCTTGGCTGCTCTGCCTGCGTTTTTCAGCAATCCCGCGCGCACGGGATTGGTCGCCGTGATGATTTTTGCGGCGCTGTGTGCATTCTTATTGGATATTGATCTCAATCCTTTTCGCAAAGGCCATTCCGCGCTCGGCCAACAATCATGGGTGTTGCTCGCGCTGACTTTGGCGTCATTATTCTTGATGTGGTTTCTCCCCTACGCAGACCGCCGCCAGATTTGCACGTTTGGAGACAGTTTCATTTTGCGCTGGCTCGGGCTCTCACTTTGCGCTGCCGGAATCGCGGTTCGACTGCTTGCACTGGCGAAGCTCGGAAAGCAATTCAGCGCCTACGTCACTTTGCAGGATGGGCACGAACTGGTGCAGTCAGGAATTTACGGCGTGATTCGGCACCCGCTATATCTCAGCTTGTTGCTGATGGGGCCGGGGTTTGCACTCGTATTCCGCAGCGAACTGACTGTGCCAATTCTGCTGGCCGCAGTCGCCTTCGTGAGCGTGCGTATTCGTCAGGAAGAAAAATTGCTGGAGTCGCAATTTGCTGCGTCATTCGCCCGGTATCGCGCGCGGACTTGGATGTTGGTTCCGATGATTCTTTAATCGATGATTCTTTAATCGATGATTCTTTAATCGATGATTCTTTAATCGATGATTCTTTAATCGATGATTCTTTAATCGATGATTCTTTAATCGATGATTCTTAAATCAGTGGGCTACTTGCCGCAAATTCCAAACGACAGCCGCGCGCATTGCTTGGAGTTCTGCCCCAGGCTGGGGTCGCACCAGTTGGCCCAATTAAACCCGAAATAGCTTGAATTAAAAAATATCTCGTTGGGAGGCTGCGCGTTTCCGTGTACGTTGTGCGTTTCCTGAGTGGTGTTGTTAACGTAGTAGCCTGCTTTGCAATTCGGGTCGTTATTGTTGAGGCATTGTGGCGTCACGTTGAACCAGTATTGCCCGGCTGGCAGTTGCACCGGAGGATCCACTTGCACAGCAACAGCATATTGCGGAAACAGCCCCTGCCCATCCAGCGAGTAATAGGTCGCGCCACTTCCTGAAGCTAGGCTCGTCCCGCCATTGCCCTCGGAAACACCCTGCCGGATGTCATAGCTGGAGGTCGGCGCATCGAACTCTCCTCCGGTAAACATCTGAAAGAATAGGCCGGTTACCGTAATAGATTGCCCTGCTGGAATAATTACCGTCCCATATGTATTGGTATCTGGGATGGACACTGTGTCGGAATCGGCAAAACCCTGCGCATTCGGATCATTATCATTCGTGTCTCCTCCATAGAAGATAATTCGTTTGCAATACTGTGGAGACGTCGGAGCATTCTGTTCGATGGCCGCTCGCACGGATTGCCCTGCTTCATTGGGCCGCATGGTCAAAGAAGGTTTGCTGTCCTGGGCAACTGCGGCGACCGGCGCAAGAAATAAGCAGGCAGCCAACCCAACTGCCATCGTAGTTTTCATCGAAATCCTCCCGCTCGCTCCGCTGCGCCCGCAGAGCTTTTCACGGCGGGAGTATATATCAAGAATTGCGCTTATCACAGAGCCTGCGAAGGGAAACATGGAGCAGAGCGCAAAATCTTGCAGCTAGCTATTCAGCTTTTGTTTCATCTCCCGGGCCAGTTCATCCATGGTTTGAAGCTTGAGTTCGGCAGCTTGCGGCAATCCCTGAACCTGCAAGGCCATTTCGCAGGAAAGCAGAATTGCGGTGACGTTGTTTTTAAGTTCATTGCGCAGTTGCTGCTCTGCGCCTCTCCGCGCCGACTCCGCTTCACGCTTGCGCCGTTGCAGCGCAGCTCGCACTTCGCGCACGACTCGTTCCATACTGCTGATGGCAAAGTTCACATAAAGCGGCATCGCTGTGGTGAGATGTTGCAGCAGCGCATCGCTCTCTTCCGGTTCGGCCTCGGCAAGGCAAATATCCACAACGACAAGTTCGTAATCTTTCTCGCGCAGTTCTTCGCTCGCAGCCCGAAAAGACGTAACAGCTTGCGTCGTCTTTCCGGTTGCCTGCTGGATGGAACTGGCGCACTCCGATGCCTTGCTTGATAGTGTGACCAACAGAATCATGCAGCATCTGATTGCACGTTCGCAGCCATAGTCAGGCGATTGATCAGAAACGACTTAAGCTGCATGACCAACTTTGCGAGTTCAAGAAACGGAAATTCCTGCCTAAATCTGCACTGCGTACTCTTTGAGTTTGCGATAAAGCGTGGTCTTGCCAATCCCCAACATCTTTGCTGCCAGCAGTTTGTCGCCATTCAGTTGCGTGATGGTATTGAGAATCGCGGTCTTCTCCAGTTCACCAATGGGTTGAATTCGCGATGAACGCTCTCCCGCCATGAGTGTTGTCCCGGCTGCGCTGTGAATCACTGTCGGTAAATCGTTCACATGAATCACCGGGCCGCTCACCAGGGCGCAAGCCCTCTCCAGGCAATTCTCCAATTCGCGAACATTGCCGGGCCAGTCGTACGCCAGCATCGCTTTGAGCGCTTCATCGCTCAACGTTTGCTCGCGGCCGGTGTCGCGGCATGTTCTTTCCAGAAAATGCGCTGCCAGCAGAGGAATGTCCTGCCGTCTTTCTCGTAGCGGCGGAATGCGCAATGTCAGCACATTCAACCGGAAATATAGATCTCGCCGGAAAGTTCCCTGCGCCACTCCCTGTTCCAAATCACGATTCGTAGCGGCCAGAATTCTCACGTTGATGGGTAGCCTTTTCGTGCCGCCAACGGGACGAATTTCTTTTTCCTGGATCGCCCGCAATAATTTCGATTGCAAATCAAGCGGCAATTCGCCCATTTCATCGAAAAATACCGTCCCGCCTTCGGCCAGCGCCAGCAATCCATCTTTCGATTGGTTGGCTCCCGTAAATGCGCCTTTCACATAACCGAAGAGTTCGCTCTCGATCAGCGTCGGCACCAACGAACCGCAATCCACAGGGATGAAAGGCTTATCGCGCAATGCGCCGCAGTAATGAATCGCCCGCGCCACCATTTCTTTGCCGGTGCCACTCTCTCCAAAAATCAACACCGGATGTGCACTCTGCGCGGCTTTAGCAACGATTCTGTAAAGTTTCTCCATCTCCGGAGAGCGCCCGATCATGGAACCGAAGCCTTGTTTCGACTTAATCTTTTCCCGCAAAGTGCGGTTTTCGCTCTTGAGTTTCAAATGCGCGGTAACCCGCTCAAGCAGCAACCGCAACTCCTCCATGCTGAAAGGTTTGGTGACGTAGTCGTAAGCCCCTTCTTTCATCGCCTGCACCGCCGACTGCACGCTCGCATAGCCGGTCACAACGACCACTGCAACCTCTGGATGTTTTTGCCGCAGCGCATGCAGCGCCTGCAAGCCACCCGCACCCGGCAATTTGAGATCGAGCAGTACAACATCAATAGGCTGAGTTTCCAGGGTTCGAAAGGCTTGCTCGGCGGAGTCCGCCACCGAAGCGTTGAACCCTAAAGATTGCGCCAGCTCCCGGCAAACCTCCCGAATGGCGCGTTCGTCGTCCACAATCAGCAGGTTTAGAAGGTTTGCCCCTGGAATTTGCGGCACGTGCAGCGCCATTGCGGTTGCAGCAGTCATCATGGGAAAACTCCTCTTATAAAATTAAGAAATACAAAATGAAACAGAAAGCGGTGGATTGATCTTCGGCTACACGACATGCCGCTTTTGGCGCGGCACAACTCGACTCGCAAAAATCCTTTCGGCCTGCACTGGTTCGCTGCGCAAAGCTGGCAGCCTGACCCTCATGCTGGTTCCCTTTGCCGGACCGCTTTCGACATGAATCTCTCCCCCGGCATTGCCGACAATCTCTCGCACCGTCGCCAGGCCCAGCCCATTTCCACGCCCCTGTGATTTCGTGGTGAAGAACGGCTCGAAAGCGTGGGTCAAAGTCGCTTTATCCATTCCACAGCCCGTGTCAATCACAGTCAGCTCCACATGCTTCGCACTTTTGCTATTTCCCGCGCGGGAATTCCCGGTTTGCAACACAATATTTCCCCCTTCGGGCATGGCATCGCGCGCATTCAGCACCAAATTTAAGACCACTTGCTGCGCCTTCGATGGGGATAACTTCATCTTTTTCAGGTCCTCGGCCAGATTCAGGATTAACTCAAAATTCTCCCCCAGCAATCGCCGCAGCAGATTGTTCATTCCCAAAATGGTTTCATTCCACGAGATTGCCTCAGGCTCGACCACGGCTGGCCGCGTCAGCGTCATCAGTTGCTGAATCAAGGCGATTCCACGCTCACAAGCCGTGCGAATTTCATCTGCCGCATGTTTCATTCGTTCGCAGTCGGGAATTTTCCGATTCTGCCGGTGTATCTCCTCGTGAATCAGATCGTTATAGAGCATGATCGCAGTAAGAAGAGTGTTGAAGTCATGTGCGACCCCGATGGTGAGCCGGCCTAGGGCCTCGTAATTCGACTGGGGCTGGTCACATTCCCGCTGCGGCACCGCGACCGGACGCAGATGAATAGCTGCATTCATGCCATTACCCTCGTTCCACTCCCGTTCTGTTGCAATTCCCGAACCGGAAACTGACATTACCGCTTGCGAAGTACGGAATTCATGTGGGCTTGCTCCCTATTTGGGAAGTTTAGGGAGGAAATCGAATCGTCTAAAGGGCACCCGTCACAGGATGTTTGTGACGAATGAACATTGCAGACACAAAAATCCACAATGAAAAACCCTCTCCGGGGGAGACCGGAGAGGGCCAGTAATTCAGCGGAACCGCCGCGCCCTTAGGCGCGGACGACATTCCCTGCCTGGAAACCTTTGGGTCCCTTCAGCAGGTCGAACTCCACGGTTTCACCTTCGTTCAAGGTACGATAACCGTTTTCCTGGATGGCGGAGAAATGAACGAAAACATCCTCGCCGGTGGAGCGTTGAATGAAGCCGTAACCTTTGGCTCCGTTGAACCACTTGACTGTACCCTTCTCTCTCACTGAAAAACTCCTTTCGCCTGTGGGGAATTAGCTCTTTTGCCCTTCTCCGCGAAGCTTCGCTTCATACAACCCCCTCAAAGAAGGACACAAGAGTGCCACCGCACCAACGCTGCGCAGATTTCCATCCGGGTACGTGCGCCATGCCACTGCCCTACCAGAAGCGCCGGGAACTTCCAAAGCAGAACACAGAAACGGCTTGGAGATCCATCCACGAAACATCAATTCAGCAGCCGAGCTTCGCCGCTTGAATCTTCGGCGAAGCACCAGATAATATTCAGGAACGCGCTTTCTGGCAAGCGGAAAAACGCCCAAGTGAAACGTTTCTGTGCAAAAACGTAAGTAACCGCAGGTTATACGCCGTCTTTTGCCGGAAACGATGCTCTTGAAGCCGTTGTCATAGCTTGTTCTGGCCAAAAATGAGCGATCCAACCACGACTTCGCCACCGTCAACATATCCACCAGTCACATCAGCAAAACAATCCGCGCAACGCTCGCCTTACTCTGGCTTGGTGGCTTCAACAGCCAGGTATTTGCTTCATACCGAAGTCCATACTTTCGCTTTCTCCGTCGCCGCCAACGCCATCCTGTCGTTCTTTCCTTTCATGGTGCTTCTGCTGACCATCACGCGAAACGTCTTCCATTCGCGAACCATGTCGGAAGTCGTCGAGGTGTTCCTGCGCGACTCCCTGCCCGCCGGACAGGATTTCGTCATCCGCAACTTGAACGCCATGGTCGGCTCACGCCATCGCGTGCAGATCTTCTCCTTACTCATCCTGCTCGTGACTTCGACCGGAATCTTCATGCCCCTCGAAGTCGCGCTCAACCGCATCTGGCGCTTCCCCAACAACCGGTCTTATTTGGGAAATCAACTTATCTCCCTCGCACTGGCTTTTGCCTGCGGCGTGCTCGCGCTGCTCTCGATCGCTCTCACCGCAGGAAACATAGGCTTGATGCGCACACTCACCTTCGGCCACGGCGAGTTCATTATTCAGGTCATTGGATTCATTGCCATGAAGCTCATTGCCATCGCGGCTAGTATCGGCATTTTCTTTTTGATCTACTGGCTGCTGCCACACGGCAAAGTCACGCCTATCAGCGTGCTGCCCGCGGCGGTGATGATGGGCCTACTCTCGGAAATCTTCAAGTACGCCTACATCGTCGCCCTGCCCCGCCTCAACTTTCAGGAAGTCTATGGCCCCTTCGCGCTTTCCGTGAGCATGATGTTCTGGGCCTTCCTATCAGGCTTACTTCTGCTCGCCGGGGCCCACGTCTCCGCGCAAAGGCAGGAAAGAAGAAGCTGATGAAAGCACATAGAGCATGTCGCCGATGTCAGTAGCAACGCAACGCTGACATTCCCAAGCGCGATCGCATGCGAAGAACAGATTCTGGATAGGCCTCATACGCGCTGAAAACCCTTGACAGGCCCGTCTTTAGGGACGATAGTAGCGGGCAGTGCGGTTTCCGCCGTCCAGCCTCGACGGCGCACCGCCAACCCCAGGGGCAGTTGTTGTAAGAATTTTCTTGGGACGCAGCGCATGAAGATATTTCTTTTCGTAGTGATTCTCGCCACTTCGCTTCAAGCCCAACCCCAAGCGCGCCTGCAAATTCTGCATAATTTCGGCTGTGACAAGTCATTCCCTGACCAACATACCTGTCCAACAGATGATGATGGCTACCAGCCGTGGTCGGGTGTGGTTTTTGACTCGAAAGGCAACATCTATGGAACCACCCCAATCGGGGGTACCCATGGTAATGGGATGGTATATGAACTCTCGCCCGATATTTATGCGGGCTGGAAGGAAACGATTTTGTACGAATTTACGGGTACTCCACTAGATGGTGCTTGGCCATATGGCGGTGTAATTTTCGGACGCAATGGTCATCTCTACGGCACCACCGAACGGGGAGGAAAGAAATTTGCCGGGACGGTATATGAGTTAATCCCGGAGGGCAACGGAGGGTGGCACGCAAGGATCATTTACGACTTTAGTGGGAACGAATCTATGTACGGACCAAGAGCAGGATTGGCGCAAGATGGGAGTGGCAACTTGTACGGTACAGCTGACGGCGGCATCTTCGAACTCAGCCCCGCCGGAAATGACACTTGGACTGAAAGAAATATTTGTACCGAAACAGATTGTGCGCAGGCTAACGGCGCACAGATTGCCGTTACTCCTGCCGGCGACCTTTTTGGAGCCACACCCTACGGCGGACCATATGGCGGCGGCACCGTATATGCCCTAAAGCGCGTGAAAAATAGCTCGAATGGTTGGCGTCATTACGTACTCCACAGCTTTGGTCTCGACTGGGATTACGGAGAAGGAGTGAGTAACGGGGCACTTGCCTACGACGGCAAGGGTAATCTGTACGGCACTGCCGGAGGGGGTAAATATCTTTGCAACAACGACTACTGTGGCATTGTCTTCAAATTAAGTTGGGATGGGCTGCATCACCGCTGGAAGGAAACGGTAATCCACAACTTCCAAGGTAACAGCTCCCAGCCCAATGGCTTAACGTTCGGCCCCGACGGAAATCTCTACGGCACCACCGTGTTTAGTCCGAGCGGAACAGTGTTTCGTTTATTGGCAAACAAGGATGGTACTTGGACTTACTCCGTTGTTGTCACTTTCGTTTACCAAGAGGCAGACACACCCTACGCAAATTTAACCGTAGGTCCAGACGGCAGCCTTTACGGTACAACGATTTTTGGCGGTCAATATTTTAACGGCGTGGTTTTCGAGATCAGCCCGCAGTAGGCGCCTTTGGCATGACTGGCGCAGGTGAATGGGCGCTCACGTTCTCCAACCCCTTGACAGGCACAGCTTTCGCTCCTAATGTGGTCACCAGTATTTTTCTGCCGGACTCTCCCGCCGGTGCATCCAATGCCTCTCGTGGTCGCATAAGTCCCCCCGGCTTCTCGCGGCGCACAGAAAACTCAGGAGTCAGGTGCCGCGCATGCGTTTGGTATCGAGTTTGACCTCCCTTAGCCTGCTTTTGTCGTTCTCCGCATCCGCTTTCGCGCAAAACAGGCCTCCGGTCAACCCCATTCAGCACATCATTATCGTGGTCGAGGAGAACCGCTCCCCCGACAACCTGTTCGGAGCAGACACAGCACTCATCCAGGCTGGCGCAAATCTGTGGCCCGCGGCCAACAATCCTGGGTACACCGTTTCCTGCCTGAAGACTTCCACGAACCAGGAAATCCAGGTACACCCGATTCCCATCCCGCTGGATACTTGCGTAGGCCCGCTGCACGGCCACACCGATGCCTGGGTGCCGATTTTCGACAACGGCGCCAATGATGGCTTGTGCAATGTGAAACCCGACTTGCCCAAGGGTTGCGTATTTCCCGGGCAGTATCCGCAGTACAGTTACGTGCCCAACACCATTCAGGCCAACGGCAGCGGATTGCTCGATCCTTATTTTCAGTTGGCCAACAGCTACGGATTCGCCAACTACATGTTCCAGACCAATCAAGGCGCCAGCTTCGCCGCGCATCAATTTTTGTTTTCAGGAACTTCGGCGCCCGATTATTACAACGATCCGAACGGCTACACTTGCGGGCTGATCTTTCCCTGCTGGGAGTGGTTCGTCTCCGACAATCCGATCGCCAGCGGAGATTTCACGCAAAGCACAGGCTGCATCAGCAATGCGCCCGGCGAATATGTGGCTTCGATTGATCCGGCTTCGGATGCGCCTTCAGCCGTCTATACTCCGCCATTGCAAGGCGCTTATCCCGGTTATCCCTGCTATGACCACCCCAGCATGCAGGATGAACTTGCCAAGGGAAACGTTTCGTGGAAATACTACTCAGGCAGCAGCGCGGGATTATGGAATGCGCCGGGGTCGCTCTATCGCGTATGCCAGCCCTCAGGCATTGGCGGCACATGCACGTGGCCGGGGTGGAACAGTACCATCATCGCTCCTGCGTCGCGCGCCGACGATCAGGCGCAAATTTTAAACGACATAGAAAGCGACCCAACCTGTACGCAGCTTGCCAGCGTGAGTTGGGTCATGCCAGATGGGCGATGGTCTGACCACTCGGCGGTTGCCGGCGACGACGGTGGCCCTTCGTGGGCCGCGGCCCTGGTCAATGCCATCGGCAATGAAAACCCTTGCCACTACTGGGCCAGCACCATCATCATCTTCACCTGGGATGACTGGGGCGGATGGTACGACCACATCAATCCAGCAGAAGCCATGGGCGGCCCGGGTGTGGGATACAAAAGCGCGAGCAGCGCGAGCGCGGGCGCGCAATACGTTTACGGTTTTCGGGTTCCTCTATTGGTCGTCTCGGCTTATACACCGGAAGGCTATATTTCAGGCGGCAATACATCCGGCCCATCTTGCCCCGGCCCTTATTGCCATGATTTCGGCAGTATTCTTAGTTTCGTCGAGCATGAATTCAAATTGCCGCTGGGAGGAATTGGGCCTAAAGAGTTTCCCTACGCCGATTATTACGCGCCCGACGGCCCCTTCACCGCATGCGGCCCCGTTGCATGCCCTTACCCGCTTGCGGATTTCTTCACGCTGACCAAGCCGCGCGCCTTCCATCCAGTCATTGGCGCGAAATATCCGGAAACCTGCTTCCACTATCCGAACCAGAAAGGCTGCTTCACCGACAAGGTGTTCCGCCCGCCCGACAATGACGATGATGAGGACTAAGGTTGTCTAAGTTATAGATCGGCGCGTGGCCCACAGAAGCTCCGCCCTTTGCCCGGGATCTGCTCCACCGAAGGGTGGCCCATTCTTGCGCGTTCTTTGCGCAAGAGGGGGAACCACGGGATTCTCTGCCAAACCTCTCCGCAAAAGTCTTTCCACTCAAACCAAAAAACGGCTTGAAGGGCCACCAACCCCGCGCTTTCAAACCCTTCACCGGCGCCAAGTATCCGGAAAAATGCTTCCATTTTCCGAATCGGACAGGCTGTTTTCCGGGAACGCTGCCGCATGATCCCGATAACGATGGAGACGACGAGTCGTGTTCATGGCCAAGTAGGAGGGTCGGGCAGCCTCAGTGCGAAAGATGTACGCGGAAGTGGAGTTTGGATTTACGCTTCTTATAGCATCCTTGAAGGCACCAGTTTGACAAGCTCCCGTGGTTTTTGGCCTCTAACGCTAAAACCATTTGGATAGAAAAGCCAAAGCAAAAACACCCGTATCCTTAACGAAGCAGCCAACATAATAAAGCGATATCGGCCACGTCTTTCTGTGGAGACCGAACAATACTGCCAGCAAAGCATAAGCCACTATCAATACGAGTTGAGCGTTCTTAGCAAAAGCAGGATTTCCAATGAATTCGCGCATCTATTCCTCCGAACGGCTTAGGTGCATTGAAATCATTTGGGGTTGTTAGATGTGAACTTTGTTCCAAGCTTAATCGACCTTGATCTGACGGGATAATTACCATCCTTCACGGGGTTCGAAGGATGGGCGCCCCTGTGCACCACCAGTCCCCCCAAGTTATAGATAGTGTTGCACTTTCATACTCCCTGTGGAAATGTTCGTTCGTCACTAACGTGCGGTGACGGATGATACAGCCTTCCACAGGGCGATTTTCCTACCATCGAAGCATCCCGTCGGAAAAGCTGGGCCTCGTCGTGCGCGAGGAGCGAAGAATGTTTTTGTGGCTGCGAAAGTTCGTGAGCGTGGCGGCAGCGCTTTTGTGCCCGTTACTTCTAATTGCGCTGTTTCTCAGCGTATTTTTTCTAAGTCCCCCGGTTTCGCTAGGCATGGAAATGGCCCACTCCGGCGGAACGCCGGTAGTTCCCATTGAACGGTTGCGCCCTCTTACTAATAAATCCGGATACATCTTTGCGGGCACCGTGACGGCAATTCACGCCAGCCCTGCGCACGATGCGAAAGATGTGGCCACGATTGCGATTACCTTCCACGTGGACCACGCCGTGCGCGGCGTGCGCACGGGACAGTCGCTGACGATCCGCGAATGGATGGGCGTGTGGGAGAACGGTCAGCGCTACCGCGTAGGCGAAAAAGTCTTTTTGTTTCTTTACCAGCCGAGCAAGTTGGGGCTGACCAGCATCGTGGGAGGGCCGCAGGGGCGAATGTCCATCCATCGGGGTGGGCAAGTAAATGTGGGGTTGGTGCGATATACGCGCGGGGTTGCATCGGGCGGGCCAGTCAAAAATTTCGTGAGCGTTGCCGAACTCGAGCAAGCTGTGCGTTTTGCAGAGAAGGATTTGCGATGACGCGGGTAACGCATTCCTCGCGCCGCTGCATCCGTTGGAGTTTGAGCGATTTGCTGTGGACGCTGGTTTATACGCTATTGGCCGCCATCGGATTGCTGGTGGTGATGATCGAGATGGCGGAAGCGGAAGGACCCAAGTACATTGCGGGCGTAAGTTATTTCGATCCGCAGACGTTGGGTACGCCATTAGTTTGGGCGAATGGCTTGGTGAATTACTGCACCGATCAGGGTAACTTGAGCCCCATCATGCCGGGGCCGAGCGCGGATGCGTTGGTTGCGGACGCGATCAGCCAATGGGCTTTGATTCCCACAGCGGCGGTCACGTTCTATCACGGCGGACAGTTGGCCGAAGATGTGAATGGATCAAACGTTTACATCAATTCCGATGGGACGATCACTGAGCCGGCCGACATCATGCCCAGCGCGACGGGAACTCCACTAGGAGTGGTCTATGACTACGACGGCTCGGTGACTGACGCTTTCTTAGGTCAGGGCGCGGGCGATCCGAGTGAGTGTTTTTATAACGCCATTTATGGCGGACTGGATAACTTCGCGACGAATGCGACGTTTCTTCATGCGCTGATCGTCATCAATGGGCAATGCATTTTGAATTCATCGCAGCAACCCGATGTGGAATATCGTCTCGTGCGCGTGTTAGGGCGCGTGCTGGGGCTCGATTGGTCGCAGGTAAATTTGAACGTCATCACCAACAACCCTCCGCCGACGCCGGATGATTATGCAGGGTTTCCAGTGATGCATGCCGTGGATCCGACGAGCTGCGTGCCGATTACAAGCTGCTATTCGAATAACGGCGCGGTGAATCCCTATGTGCCGAAGATGGATGATCAAGCAGCGTTGTCGAATTTGTATCCGGTGACCGCGCAGAATATAGGCGATTTCACAGGAAAAGAGATTTTTGCGCAGAATACGGCTGCAATTCAGGGGACGGTCAATTTTGTGAACACGAGCGGGCAAGCGGGCCAGCCGATGCAGGGAGTGAATGTAGTCGCGCGATGGATTGATCCTTCAACAGGTTTGCCCTCCGGGCAATATGCGACGGCCTCGGTTTCGGGATTTTCATTCACCGGCGACGCCGGAAATATCGTGAGCGGATATTACGATGCAACCGGCGAGCCGTTCAATCAATGGGGATCGAATCAGACGGGCGTGGAAGGTTCGTTCAATTTGGCGGGATTGCAGATTCCAAACGGCGCAAGCAGCGCACAGTATCAGTTGAGTGTGGAGGCGCTTGATCCGGAGTGGTCGCAACCAGTGGGGCCTTATGGGCCGTGGCAAGTGGAACCGTCGGGGACGTTTCAACCGGTGGTTGTGAACGTCGAACTAAATGGCACGGCGCAGCATAATGTGTTGATGACGGGTAGCAAAGTGCCTGTGACGAATTTGTTTGGGCAGACGTCGTATGCCTCGCCTGCGCTGTTGCCACCCACGGGAGATTTCATAGGCACGATGAATCCCTACGGCGATGCCGACTATTTGCAATTTAACGCGCGGACGAACCGCACGCTGTCGGTTGAGATTACGGCGCTCGATGAAAAGGGCAATCCGACGGAGACGAAATCGCAGCCGGTGGTGGGAATGTGGGCGCTAGCTGATCCGGGAACGAGTCCGGCGCCGGCTAATACGCCGGCGGCGTTTAATACTTCATATTTTGGACTTACGCGACTGGATGCATCGGTTTTGCAGAGTACGACATTTCGCATCGGGATCATGGATTATCGCGGCGACGGGCGCCCTGACTACGGCTATCATGCGCGGTTGTTTTATGGTGACACTGTCACTCCAGCGCGGGCGAGCGTGGCGGGAGGGACCGCGATTGCGATTCAGGGTTATGGGTTTCAATCGAATTCGATGTTGAATGTTGCAGGCGCAAATTTGGGCTTGTTATCGCAGACCAGCAACCAATTGATTGCGAATACTTTGCCGCAAGCAGACAGCCAGCAAAATATTTTGCTTAGCGATCCGGCGACGGGGGGAAGTTCAACGATGACGGGAGCGCTGATTATTGGCGCGGGACCGAACGATACGATCAAACTTATCGGTGGTTCGAACCAGCGAGCGCCGGTCGGAGGGCAGATTCCGAATCCGATTGTGATGCAGGCAGTTGCGTCGGATGGGGCGACGCCCGTAGCTGGGGCGACGGTAGAGTTTACCTCCATTCCCTCGGTTGGGTTTACGGCATGTGGCGGGGCGACGACTTGCACCATGCTGACCGACGAAACGGGCCGAGCAGCGACGGCGGCAACAGTGATGTCGTCGGGCGTGGCGGAAATTACGGCGCAGCTTGCGCCAGCGTCGTATCCATCGCCACAGCAAGCACAGGCAAATCTGGTGGGAAGTGAGAGCGCGCTCGATATTGCGTTGGTCCCGCAGTATTTAGAAGTTGCGCAGGGGGCGACCGTCAATTTGCCGCTGACGGCGCGGGTGCTGTCGAATGGCGTGCCGCAAGTGGGAGCGACCGTGGATTACATTCTGGTTAGAGGTGCGGGGTTTGCTTCGCTTGGAGCGACCACGCTGGTGACGGATTCGAATGGATACGCGACCAGTAATTTGCAAATCGCGGGAATGGCGGGAGATGTTCAGGTAGCAGCGTGCGTGGGGCCGCAGAATACTCCATGCCTGAGTTTCTACGGAACGTCAGTGCCGTTGAGTGTGATGCAGCTTCAACCGATTGCGGGAACGACACAGCTGTTGCAAGTCGGGCAGGCGTTCGCGCCGGTGACGGTACGGGCGACGGACCAGTCTTATCCGCCGAATCCGGTGATGGGCGCACCGGTGGCGTTTCAGACGGTGATCGCGCGGACGAACAGTAACACACCGATCATCACGATCGGAGAGTTGAATATTACCGAGCCGCAACCGCCGGTGATATTGTCGTCGTCCACGCAAACGATTTTGTCGGATGCGAATGGGTTGGCGACGACCCAGATCAACACGGGAGTGGAGGGCGCGACGGTGGTTTTGGGAACGGCGAGCGTAGGGAGCGCGAGCGTGAGATATCAGTTGCAGTCGCTGTGGCCGATTGGGCCGTGAGGCTGCGCTCGTCGTGCAAGACGTGAGAAACAGCAGGTCCCTCGACTGCGTGAATTCATTCGCAAAGCGAATGAATTCACTTCGCTCGGGATGACACTTCTTTAATTTAATTCAACAAAAAATCAAAAGCGGCGGACGGGAATGTCTGCCGGCGCATAAACCGAGCCATGCAACTTACAAAAGCAGATTCCTCGAGCGATAAAGCCGCTCTCGGAATGACAATGTGGAAAACAACAAAAGCTGATACGGTTTCTCACAACCTCAGGCGTGCAAAGAAATAGATGATCGGTGATGCCAAGGCTAGCGAAAGTACGCCTTGCCAGCGTGTTTGAGAATCCCCAAGGTCTCTAATTGCATAGATCACCGTGAATAATGCTATCCAAGGCGAGATGCCCAGAATTATTAGCATTGGCAAGACGTAAACGATGGCAGCTACCTTGGGTATCTTGTCCAAAAGATGGCCATTAAGCCAGCCAATAGATGTGAGCCGAGCACAGAGATATAGTGCAGTCAGCAAAAAAATATTTGCGCAGGCAAGAACGAGAGCTGTTGTTAACTTCTTCATACTGATTCAATCACTTCACTTCCCTATCCATTGGTCCACCCAGTCGTTGACGGTTTTGTACCAGAGCTGGGAATTTTGCGGTTTCAAGACCCAGTGGCCTTCGTCGGGGAAGTAGAGCATCTTCGAGGGAACGCCCCGCATTTGAAGAGTCGTGAAGAGCTGGAAGCCTTCGCTGACGTCGAGACGATAATCTTTTTGTCCGTGGACGACCAGCATGGGCGTCTTGAAGTTTTTCGCGTATTGATGCGGAGACCATTTTTGATAAAGGTCGCGGTTGTCATAAGGAGTGCCTTTGAACTCCCAGTTGTTAAACCAGAGTTCTTCGGTTGAGCCCCAAGCCGACTCGGCATTGAACATGCCGTCGTGCGAGACCAGGCATTTGAAACGGTCCGTGTGGCCTTCGATCCAGTTGATCATGTAGCCGCCGTAGCTGGCACCGAGGGCGCACTCGCGGTCTTTATCAATGAACGGATAAGTCTGCTCGGCGAAGTCGACGCCTTTCATTAAATCTTCGTAGGGCGCGCCACCCCAGTCGCCGTTGATGGCATCAATAAATTTTTGGCCGTATCCGGTTGAGCCGTGGAAGTTGATCATGATGACGACGTAACCATTGGCGGCAAAAAGTTCGGGATTCCAGCGGTAGCTCCAGTCGTCTCCCCAAGCGCCTTCGGGGCCGCCGTGGATGAGGAACTTCACGGGGTATTTTTTGTCAGGATTGAAGTTGGGGGGCTTGACCATGAAGCCCTGTACTTTGTCGCCGTGAGCTCCGGTGAACCAGAAGGATGTGAGCGGAGACATGGAGATTTGGGAGAGGAGCGCATCGTTGAAGTGGGTGAGCGCGCTAGGCGGCTTGGCACATACGGCGGATTGATAGTGGTCGGGTGACCCGGGAGTGCTTAATCGCTCAAATGTGCAGGGTTCCTGCGTTGCGCCAGGGCTGGTTACAAATATCTCATTTGGCCGCTCCAAACTCATGTGAGTGAATACCATTTTCCCATCGTGTGTTATTGCGAGATCATCATTGACCCCGTCAAGTACATCTTGAGGAAGTTTGGTTGATTCGATTTCTTTTTTATAGATTGGAGCTTCACCGCGGTTATCTCCAGAGAAATAAATTGTGCTTCCATCTCGCGACCAGACTATGGCTCCTACCCAGCGATCAAAATCTTCTGTCAGATTTTTCTTCTCTCCGGTTTTGCGGTCGTAGAGCATGAGGCGAAAGCGGTCGCTCTCGTATCCGGGGCGCTGCTGGGCGCGGTAAGCGATGTACTTGCCATCGGGCGAGTAGAGCGGCGTCGAATCGCTGGCGGGATTGTCGGCGGTGATGTTCTTCGTCATCGCGATGATTTGGGCGGACGAGGCGTCCGCCCCTACGTTGACAGGGACGAGCCAGAGATCGTTGTTGGTGGAGGCGGCGGGATTTTTATCGTGGTTGGAGGCGTAGCAAATCTCCTGGCCGTCGGGGGAGAAGGCGTAGTCGTCCTGCCCGCCGACGGAGAAGACGGGGGCGTCGTAGTCTCCGGGGGTGAGGTCGCGGGGGATGACTGCGAATGTACTCAACCTCTCATATCCGCCTGAGCTATCAACCTGAGGCACTGGATTAACAAAAATGTGCGTACGCTTCCCTTCTTTGTAGGCGTTCCAGTGGCGATAGAGAAGATGGGTGAAAATTTGTGCTTTGACTTTGGACTCCTCCGCCTCTTTCAACTTTTTCGCATTGCACGCATCCTCCTGGGCGGGAGCGCCGTCACACTCGGGATAAACGTCCGACGTAAACAAAATATTTTTCCCATCAGGAGACCAGAGTTCTCCGCTGGCTTCGGTGGCGATATTGGTGAACTGATGAACGCTGCTGACCGTGCCGGCAGCGCCGTCGAAGTCTGCGATCCAGACTTGCGAGCCGCCTTCTTTGGTTGAAAGAAATGCAAAGCGCTTGCCATCGGGAGACCAGCGGGGACGGTCGGCGTCCTGCTCGGCGATGATTTCACGTTCATCACTTCCCACGTCTCGCAAATTCGGCGAGACATGGGGCACCCCCGCTTTTTCTTGGCCACCGCCTAGAGGGACGATCCAGATGTGCGGGGTCTTCGTGTTGGCGGCGAGGTCCACATCCACAACGCTGAAGATGACCCACTTGCCGTCGGGGGAGACTTCGGGTTCGCCGACACGCTTGAGCTTCATCATGTCCTCGAAGGAGAAGGGATGTTTGGCGGCGGCGAAGAGCGCGGCGGATGAGCAAAGAATGAAAATAAGAGCGAGAAGACCACGCATGAGGCCTCCGGAGAAGAACGGAAAAGTTTAAATCATTTCGAGCAAGTGAATCGAGGGAACTCCCAGATGTGCCTGAGGAGATGCAGCGAAACATGGGGTCCTTCGACTTCGCAAAGACGTTCGCTATGCGAACTTCTTGCTTCGCTCAGGATGACAGTAATTTAAGAGTAAGTGCAAAAAGCAGGTCCCTCGACTATGTGAACTCATTCGCAAGACGAATGACTTCACTTCGCTCGGGATGACACCATTTCCAAGAGTCTTACTGAACGCAGGCGAGGATTTCGGATTCGGTGAGGGTGTGGTCAGAGGATTTGGCGCGCTGGAAAACGGCGTCCACAATTTTTTCGTCGGCAGGCAGGCCGCGGCGTTCGAGCCAATAGACGACGTTCGACTTGCCGCTCATGGGGCCGATGTCAATGGTCTGCTCCATGCCGAAAACGTGCGCGGGCACGCCGGAATAGACGGCGTTGGCGAGTTCGACGTCGTTCTTTTTATAAGCTTTGATGACGGCGGCGGCGTGGACTCCGGTGGCGGTGCGAAAAGCGTCCTCGCCAAAGACAGGATAGTTCGCGGGAATGGGTACGCCGGTCGCGCGAGACACCGCGAGGCAATATTCCTTGAGGCGAGTTAGATCCTGATCGGCCCAGGGCGCAACGCCCATGAGTTTGAGGTTGACGAGCATCTGGTCAATTTGTGTATTACCGACACGCTCGCCGATGCCCAGCGCAGTGCCGTGAGCGCAATCGGCGCCCGCGACGAGAGCGGCCATGGAGTTGGCGACGGCGAATCCGCGATCGTCGTGGCCATGCCAGTCGAGACGGACTTTTTCTTTGGAAGGCTTAATTGCTTCTTCGATGACAAAGCGTATCAATGCTCCTGCACCAGCGGGCGTGGAGTGGCCGGCGGTGTCGCAAACGACGACGGCCTTCGCTCCGCAAGAAATTGCAGTGGAGTAAAGGCGCTTGACGGTTTCAGGATCGCAGCGCGTGGTGTCTTCGGTAACGTACATGCAATCGAGGCCGACGGAAACGGTGAACTTCACGGCTTTCTCGGTGGTTTGCAGGAGGAAGTCGTCAGTCCAATTTTCGGTGTAGCGACGAATGGGGCTGGAGCCGATGAAGGCTGCAACTTCGATGGGCAATCCGGTGCGTTGGGTGATTTCGGCGATAGGACGGATATCGCTTTCGAGTGTTCGCGCGGCGCAGTAGGGCTTAATTTTCATCTTGGCCGAAACAATTTCGCGGGCGAGAGCTTCGACGTGCTCAACCGCACGAGGGCCGGCGCCAGGAAGGCCGAGATCAAGCGAGTTGATGCCAAGCGATTCCATTAGATGAAGAATGTGAATTTTTTCTTCGATGGATGGATCGCGGACGGAGGGCGATTGCAATCCGTCGCGGAGAGTTTCGTCAGTCAAGCGGACGGGCTTGTTGGGACGCAGCAGTTCTGGCTGGCGCTGGTTCCAGTCGAAGATGAGGTCGGTGTTCATTGACGAAGCTATTTTAGCGGATGGAGAGTCAAGTGCGTTAAGACGCGGATAAAAGCAGATTCCTCGCACGTTCTCGCTTCGCTACGAACGGCTCGGAATGACAAGGGATTGAAGTCAGAAATGCTAGTCAAATTCAAATTTGGGAGCGGGCTGGTTTGCTCCGACGCGGCCAGCGGTGACTTCTGCGATGAAATAATTTTCGCTCTTCACCGGAGTTGCGGCCATGCGGCGCAACATCGCGATCTGGCCGATGTGCGTGAGGGCATCCGCGATGGGTCCCTGAAATAAATTTTCTGGAACGGCATGCAATGGATTCCCTGTGGCGAGGTAATCATCAAAGCGCTCCAGCACGGCATGAAAACGCTCGCGCTCTTCGTTCCAAGCCATCGGCTCGGAGACATGCCAATGCTGCTTGCCTTGCGCCATGGAAAGCGCCCATTCCATGAGATCGCTGATGTGAGCAAGAATCTGGCGGGGCGTGCGGGCGCCCTCGCATGCACGGAAATCGCCGAAGGTTGCGGGGGCGTCACGCAACATTTTGCCGCCGCGATATGCGATGGTGGCAAGAGAGTGGCGAAGTAAATCGCGCCTGGGGTCGCTGGCCGATGAGTTGGTCATAGTTGTTCCTTTCGGCGCAAGAGACCGAGCGTTCGTAAAGCACCACGCAGCCGTTGCGCAGAGGATTTGGCGAATTGCATATCCACGAAGCCTTCCATCTGGCGCGTGAAAGCTTCTCCGTAACCATACCACCAGAGTTTTTTCATTTTTGGCAAGCGATCAGTGTCGAGATATTTGATGCGAACCATTTCTTCGAGGCCGTATTTCCCGTGAGTGCGACCGATGCCGCTGGCTTTCACACCGCCGTGCGGAGCTTCGCTGATGCCAAAGCAGGAAATCACGTCGTTGACCATGACGGTTCCCGCATGGATGCGGCGTGCCATGGCTTCGCCGCGGGATTGATTTTTTGTCCATACGGTGGCGGCTAGTCCGTAGTTGGAATCATTGGCGAAGCGTATCGCCTCGTCGTCGGAATCGAAGGGCATGATAGGAAGTACCGGGCCGAAAGTTTCTTCGCGCATGACGGTCATGGAGTGGTTGACATCGGCAAGAACAGTTGGTGCGTAGAAATTTGGGCCGAGATGCGTGAGGCGTTCGCCACCGGCCAGCACATGGGCGCCCCGTGCGCGTGCGTCTTCGACTTGCGCTTCGACGATGCGAAGCTGACGCTCATGAATCATGGGACCAATGTCGGTTTGTGGATCGAGGCCGCTGCCAACGCGCAATTGTTGGGTCTTGGCAACGCAAGCTTCGACGAACCGCATATAAATACTGCGGTGGACATAACAGCGCTCGACAGAGAGACAGGCTTGCCCTGCATTCACGAAAGCTCCCCAGACGGCTCCACTGGACGCGACGTCTATGTCGGCGTCATCGAGAACAAGCATGGGATCTTTGCCGCCGAGTTCGAGAACCACGGGCAGCAGACGGGCAGCAGCTGTTTGTGCAATTCGTTTTCCGGTGGCGACGCTACCCGTAAATATCAACTTATCAATATTGGAATTGACCAAAGCGGCGCCGGTTGGGGCGTCCCCTATGACAACTTGAAATACATCTTTCGGCACTCCAGCCTGGTGAAATAGAGAAGCAAGTTCCAATGCGATGAGCGGAGTCAACTCCGAGGGCTTCAAGATGACTGCATTGCCCGCTATCAGCGCGGCGAGAGTCTCTGTCGCGGGAATGGAAAAGGGGTAATTCCATGGAGAGATGATGCCGATGACGCCATAAGGCTCGCGGAGAATGCGTCCGGTTTTGGTCTTCATCGCGAGACTGCGGTGCAGCAAAGCCTCATCATGAAGAAACGAACGGGCATTTTCGATGCAAAAGCGCGCGGAGTCCAAGACCACGTTTACTTCTGTCAGCAGGGCTTCAACCACAGGCTTGCCAGCTTCCAAGGTGATGGCGCGAGCAATATCAGTTTTTTTAGCGTGAAGCAGATCTTGGAAATTGCGCAGAACCTCGATGCGTTTTGAGATTCGTAGAGCGTTCCATGCTGGTTGGGCTTGGCGCGCGCGAAGAACAGCTTGAGCGACTTCGGCATCCGGCTGGCACTCGATTTCGCGCAACAGTTCGCCGGTGGCAGGATTAAAAGATTGGATGGTCCGTCGCTCGATTTGTACTTCAGTGGCCACGGCAAGAGTTTACGCGGGCGAGGGCGCCCGCGCCACACGAACGTTCAGTATTCAACATTTACCAGATACAAACCGTTGGCGGGTGCGGTGGCTCCGGCGGTGGAGCGGTTTTTCGCCTGAAGGATGCGCGGGATGTCTTCCGGCTGAAGTGTGCCCTTCCCTACGAGCATGAATGTTCCGACAAGATTGCGGACCATATGATGAAGAAAACCGCTGCCACGGACTTCATAGATAAACTCGTCTTCGTCGCGCCGCCAGGCTGAAGCAAATATCGTCCGGATATTCGATGCAGGGGTCTCTTCCCTTCCGCGCTCCGGATCCACAGCAGCAAAGGAAGTGAAATCGTGCTCGCCGACGACCAACAACGCGGCGGCCTGCATCGCTTCTTCGTTCAGCGGATAGGGATGGTGCCAAACATATCGGGCCAAAAATGGCGGGCAGATATCATTGCGATAGATGCGATAGCGATAGGTTTTACCCCGAGCCGATTTCCGGGCATGAAAGGCCGAATCCACCTCCTGTAATCCGAAGACACGAATCGCCGGCGGTAATACATCGTTTAACGCGGTCTTCAGGTTCTCGGCAGGAATTGGCGATTCCAGAGAAAAGCTGGCGACCTGGGCCAAAGCGTGAACACCCGCATCGGTGCGGCCTGAGCCTTGCGGCAAGACCTTTTCGCCAGTGATACGTCCAATAGCCAAGGCGAGTGTGCCCTGGATGGTAGGGGCATCCGGCTGAACTTGCCAGCCGGCAAAATCGGCGCCATCGTAGGCAAG
>Ga0070738_10002094_pt1 | contig 33195 bp, 27 predicted proteins | sample Coa_R2_2_FD_66446 | JGI IMG/M metagenome (GOLD analysis project Ga0070738, IMG submission 66446) | Surface soil microbial communities from Centralia Pennsylvania, which are recovering from an underground coalmine fire - Coalmine... | ecosystem: Environmental > Terrestrial > Soil > Unclassified ...
CTGCTCGGGGGACAAATAGCTGAACATCTGATCTTGCTGATGATCGTTTCCGCGCATGCTCTCTGGTAGCATGCCTGCGCTGTGGATTACGAGTAGTTTTTCAGCAGCCTGCTAGGCATACATGTCGTATCAGCGACTTACGTTCTCTGCGGGGCTGCCAAGTCGCTGAAAGGGACTCTAGGAACCGCTCGCTGTGGGTAGATTTGTGGGTAAGAATCTTCAGACGAGAGTGCTTTTTGTGATTTGAGCGTCGCCTCACGCTGTCGTATACAAAAGACCTGTTATAAGCTTGTAATGCAGTTGATGCTGGGCTGGGTCATTTGCGTAAACTGTCGGCAGTCGCATCGTGCTGGGCTATTCTCTCCTCTTCGTGCTTCGGTGCGAAGAAGGACGACACCAACCTAAAATCACTCTACGACAGCCACCGCTGGTTCGAGCTTCGCGATACCGTCAGGAAAGGCGGTGCTTCACCGTTCTATCAGGGGGCTGTCGCGTGCGCCTTCAACCATGTGCGTCCGTGCGAAAAGAAGTTCAGAGATGTCTTTAACTCCGCACCGAAGTCGGACGACGCGGTCAAAGCACATAGGATTCTGGCTTCTGCCTATCTCATCCATGGTGAATACAGGAAGGCGCTGGCGCAAGTGGACGCTATTCTTGTACTTAAGCCGACTGATGCTGACGCCTTAGGCGATCGTCCTGTGCTCGCAGCCCTCGCAGACGCTCCCGACCAGCAGATCGCGGGAAGGCACACTAGCTTGCAACTCCAAGACGGAGGATTACCTTTCTCTATCAACGGTGTTCACGCAACATACTGGTTCGACACGGGAGCGGAGCTTTCGGTTCTAACCGAGTCCGAAGCCAAACGCTTCGGACTACGAGTACGCCCGGAGTCTGTCCAAGTGGGAGACGTTAGCGGAACTCAGGTCAACACACAGATTGCGGTCGCGGATGAACTTTCCATCGGCTCCATCCGACTAAAGCATGTGGCATTTCTGGTCTTGCCTGACAATCAACCGCCGTTCAATGAGCAAAACCCCGGCTCTCGCGGACTCATCGGAGTACCCGTCTTGTTGGCGTTCAAGACATTTGTCTGGGGTGACGATAAGAGTTTCGAGATCAGGATAGAATCTTCGCAGAAAAGTGCGCCTCACGCAGCTCTCTGCTTTGACGGGAACCATCCAGTCGTGCAGGTCGCGTACGACAATCGACCGTTGGCATTCACTTTAGATACGGGAGCCACGAATACCGACCTCTACCCACCTTTTGCGTCGGCATTTCCCGAACTCATCCGTCTCGCGACAAAAACGGATGCGTACAAAATCGAAGGTGTTGGCGGTGCCAAATACATGGAGGCTACCATTCTGGAATCATTGAAGTTCAGCATCGGTGGATTCCCCACTACACTAAAGTCGGTGGGGGTGCTGCTCAAGCCAACTACTAACGCGAGCAGATTTTTCGAGGGAAATCTCGGGATAGACCTCTTACAACAGGCTCATAAGACTACTTTCGACTTCGGAAAAATGACTCTTACCCTTCAATAATCCTAGAGGCTGCCTGACGCTAGCGACACCATCGCACATCAGTCGGTCGATGAGGAGAACTGCACTGCCAGCCCAAAGTCTGTGAACACCCAACCCATCCTTGAGCGCTACGTCCGCCACGTACTGCCCGAAGACGGCGCAAGGCACTTGGGTCATGCACGGATTCAGACGACTCTCGACCTCTAAACCGACGAAGACCTTGATGAAATGCTAGCGGCGCATGAAAAGTTTCTTCATGCCGTGGGATTCGAGTCTAAGTTCGCGCAATTGAGGGCTGTGGGTGAAATGGTGGGTAAGCTGAAGTGGAGATACGATTCACTAACTGCTTAAGAAAAAATGGCGGGGACGACGAGACTCGAACTCGCGACCTCTGCCGTGACAGGGCCTCTTGATGCCGGAACTTATTGACTCTTAACGGCACCGACACCCGATCAAGAGGACTCTAAGGGAACCTTCGAACCGACCTCTTGGACCCAGATCGGACCCAAATCCAAGACGATGCCCAGATTTGGCTCTTTGGCGCGGACCGAATGCCGCGCCGGAAACCGAATGTGCTCGAAACTTTATTCACGAGATTCGATCTGCCCCTCAGGCAACGCAAGCGCCAGACTACAATCAGACTGCGCTGCGCGAATCGTGTGAGACCGCGATTCCTGCCATACCGAATCGACATTGGCGAACGGAACTGCTCGGTCATCGATTCGCAACAGAACGTCACCGATCCGTATTCCAGCAAGATATGCGGGTGAATTCGGCAGGACACCAGAAATCACCATTTTCCCCGCTTCATACTCTGTGAAAAATCCTGGCATGAGACTCGATGTTTGTGCTCGGGTCGCATGAGCGCAGAAGAATTCACAACCTGTCTCCCAGCATCCACCGTTTGGCCTATCGTTTAGCGTCACGCAGAATTGTGCAACGGCAATCGGCGCGACGAAAGCAACTAGGCATGCCAATAGCAGAGTTTTCAGATGGTCCTCATGTCTTTACCTCCCAACGATTATCAACGCGTCCGTAGGCTACCTATCGGGACCGCAGGAGGGGAATAAGAAAGGAGGGGAATGCGATGCAACGGAAGGAAACCATTCTTAACGAGCCAGAACTGATTCCCTACGCACAGTTTTTCAACTTCCGACTCACAGCTCCTTAATTTGAACGAGCACCCCAGCGATGCGGATTCCCAAACAGATGAGTCCGCTTGAGGCAAATGATCCTACCCCCATTCGTTCTTTACGGTAAAAGTTTTTTTGGTTTGTTACAAAACACGAACGGAGTACCTTACTGACCTTTCCAACAGCGGAGGTACTTCTCTGGAATGACCGCCGGAATCATCTTTCCTTCATATCTCCGTTTCTGGTTCTCAGCCGCGATATCAGCCGCTTTCTCTAAGGGAAAACCAAAAGTCTTTAGAACACCGTCGCGGTCAACCACTAGTTTCATATTACTGGGAGAACGGCTACTGAAGAGCTTTTCGAGTTCGGCGATAGATTTCCCGCCCGGACTGACTCCATTTACTGACACAACGGAGTCCCCATAGTGAATCCCGGCTTTCTTAGCAGGACCAACCTCAATTCCTCCCACCATAACCGAATTCGGCGCATCCCAGACGAATAGTTCAAAGCCGGGATAGTAAAGATCCATGTCGTCGGGGTAGTGCCCTACGTTAAACACCTTCTTATCGCGAGGCGGCTCGGACTGGATTTTGCTCACGCGCTGCATTTCTTGGTCGGAAGCGTCTGAAGGAAAAAGCAAACCATCCGGACCCTCTTTCAATCCTTGTTTCACATAAATTTCGGAAGCTTTGATTCGCCCGACCTCCACACTGTACGGACCTTTTTCGCCCTCTAATTCCACAGCGCTCGATTTCGCCTCCGTGGTGCGAAGCAGCGGCAGGGCTTGGCGTATATCGATATCCCGGTGACCGTCAATGCTCAGTAAAACATCGCCGGGCTTGATGCCGACTTTAGCAGCTGGAGTATCTGGTGCGACAGTCCAAACAATTGGCGGACAAGAGGTCCCCGCATTCGGCCGTCCTATCACCGTCATTCCAGTGACGTATTGATCCCAATTCGATGTCTGAGCTAGGGCTTTCTGAGTGCTCTGAAGATTCCAAATAGTTAGGAACGCAACAAGTCCAATGAACGAGTTCCGAGCAAACTGGACTCGCACCTTGAAGTCGTCAAGTACGCGCAACCAGATCGCAATCTCTAGGGAGTCTTTCGAGATTTTGGAAGCTAGCGTGTACATTTGCTGCACAACTCCTTTGAATGCCCCCATACTGCTGCATTTCGTGCCGAAGCTGTTTACATCATTTCGCTCGCACGTAAGAGCGCACGCCGGCCCCCATGCGGGACGCGGCCTGCTGGCGACCGTTTTATGACGCGAAGGCTTCGCTTGTCCGTGGTGAGGTCGCACCATCGCACTGGAAGACATACTGAAACCTGCCACGGAGCCAAAGCAGCGAGCCACCGACCCGTCTAGCAACTGAGCAATCCACCTCTTGCCGATGCCTTTCGCGTATCAGCTGAAGGCCATAGGCAACCTCGACCTCAATGTGTTACGTTGGCTAAGCATCCAGTCACATTCAGCCGGCGTTCGCAAAGATCGGCATCACGGGAGTTGGTTGGCACACGTTTCGCCATACAGTGGGAACGATGTTAGCCGAGATGGGCGAACACCAACTTACGATCCGCGACTATTTGCGTCACAGCAACCTTCACGTGACCAACCAGTATCTGCAAGCAACATCGCAGAGCAAACGGATCGCACAGGAGAAGTTGGTGGAAGCGATCTTGCCTGGCGGAATTCTTTCGGCATCCAAAACAACAACGGTCCAATGAGCGGTCTAAACGGAATTGCCCAATTCCGGGATGCTGCTCGCGCTGATTGGACCCAAACAGACCCAGATTCGGTTTCTGGGATTTTTGCAAGTGCTTGAAAAAAATGGCGGGGACGACGAGACTCGAACTCGCGACCTCTGCCGTGACAGGGCAGCGTTCTAACCAACTGAACTACGTCCCCTTGCCTGGGTGACTACGATGGTGGGCAGTGCAGGACTCGAACCTGCGACCTCCTGCTTGTAAGGCAGGCGCTCTAACCAGCTGAGCTAACCGCCCTTACGCATGAAAACAAGCGACTTGCTGACTCCGCAAGCAGGGGGTCGAGCTTCGACCCGCTTGTCTACTGCACGAGGAAATTGTAACACACGCGCTTTTCACTCCTCGGCTGCGATCTCCGCAATCGCGGTTCCCTGCTGCTGCACATGCCGAATGCCTGACGAACTCGCAACAATGACATCGCTCGCCAACTGAACGAACATGCCGTGCTCGATAATTCCGGCACGTGCTGACAGCGTCGCCGCCAGCGCTGCCGGATCGGCAATTGGTCCGAACGTGCAATCCAGAATCATGTTGCCCGAGTCGGTAAGAAATTGCGATCCTTCGGCGACTCTTCGAATACTCACCCGTGCGCCTAGCGATTCCAGAAATCTCTGCTGCGAACGCCATCCAAAGGAAGAGACTTCCACCGGAAGAAAATGGTTCGTGCCCAGCGTCGGCGAGAGCTTTGAGTCATCCACGGCGATGATCTCGCGCCTGGTAGCCTGGGCCACAATCTTTTCGCGGAAGAGCGCGCCGCCTCCTCCCTTAATAAGGTTCAATTTCGGATCGATTTCATCGGCGCCATCGATGGTCAGGTCAAGATCGTTTGGCATGGAATCGTCCATCAAGGGAATTCCGAGCTTTTCTGCAAGTGCTCTCGCCTCCCGGGAAGTCGGAAATCCGACAATGTCCTTGAGCACGCCTTCGCGGATCAGTTCTCCGATGCGGCAGGTCGCGAAATACGCGGTGGAGCCGCTACCCAGTCCCACACGCATTCCGGAATGGATAAACCGCACAGCGTATTCCGCGGCAACCCGTTTCAGGTGATCGCGGCTGTTCTCCTGCGCAGATGAAATAGGCGATGTCATCGCTCGCTTGACGAATCGAGTATCAGTGTAATTGGTGCGGTGCTAGCTGCGGTCGGACGGAACCGGGGCAAAGAAGTTCACGAGAATCTCGGCGCAGAGTTCCAGGGTCGTAAGATCCGCCGGAGTAAAATCAGGTCCGGCCACGCGCGGCGTACGGCCTTTGCGCGAGATTTGCACTACGCCCACGCTCTTGCCGTCCGCAACGATGGGAGCAGACATCAGCTTTTGAATCACTTGATCAGAGAGATCCGCCTGCTCTCCCAGCTTAACTACTTCGAAGATGCTGGCGTGCTTTACACGGGTAAACGTGTTAAAGATTTCGGGTTTCTTTTCGCGAGCGGTTTGCGCTGCCACCGCCGAACTGGAAAGCGGAATCGAGCCACCGGTCTTGAGTTCGGGAGGATAAACAAACTCCAGAAAGCTGCGCTTCACCTGCAGCATAGCCACTTCCGTTTCACGAACGCTGAACAGGCGCGCCAATTCACTGCAGACCTCTGCCGGGTTCGCATTATGCGAAACCAGACTTTTTAGTGGCGCTAGATCCGTGGCGTTTTGCGATGAATGCACGATAAGGGCCTGCAAAGAAGAAGTTTAGTCAACTTTGAGGCGGAAAGCTATGATTTCGCGGGTACTTTGGTCACGAAGTAAAAGACGCAGGCTGGGCGGCGTTCCGCGCAAAAGGTCGCCCTATAAGAGGGCTCAGCCAGATAACTGTGGAAAAAGTGGCAATACTACAAGCGTGGAAGCACGGCCCACTCGTCCCGGGTAACTTACTTCAAGATCAGCGACGCTTTAGTGAACTACTACACTCGGTTTCTTTCCAATCATCAGCAAGTAGCTTCGGAGCCGGGATCGGGTTCCACCGGGCTAGACGGATCCCCCTCCTGCTCTTCCACTGTCCCGCTTGTCCCCAGGAATGCATCCCACTCTTCCTCGGTCAATTCTACCTGGAACATGTCATGAAGCTGCATCCACGCTTGCAACATTTCGAGGCGATCTTCGAACACCATAGGCGGATCGTATGTGTCTACTTCGATGATGGCGCCGCGGACCTTACGCAGGGCTACGCGCTCCCAGAGGGCAGGGACGTGTCCGCGGGCCTGAATCCGGAAAAGGATGGAGTTAATACTGTCGTCAATACACGCGAATACACGGCCGTCGTGGGTGGCGAATTGGAACTCTGGCCACGCCGTCGCGATCTCGCGGAGATAACGGGAAACGATATTGCTGAGACGCATGGGTCCCGCCTGGGGTCGGGTTTTTACACATGACGCGCGGCTCGGGGGAGTGCCACAGCAGTCGTGATATCCATATAGTGCACTTTTCTCTCCACCGCAAGCGCTTTCGATTCAGCACGCTAACTTCGTTTCTTACTACCAGGTTGCAAATTTATGCACAGCAATTAGGTGGATTTTCATCTCTCCCGACCAGTGCGGAATTACACGCTGCTGGCTGTTTTCGCACAGTCATGAAATGGACGCCCGTTTCCAGAAATTTGAAGTGACACGAAACGCTTTGGGGTTCCTATTCACTATTTAGCAGATTAGGTTTGACTCTCGTCCCGTTTTGGACGGGCGAGGGATGGGCAAGCGTCAGACGGGAGGGCCAGCAATGCCGTTGTCGTTCCTGGTAGCCACAGACCAAGAGATGCTCATTGTCGATGCGGAAACCACTCCACAGGTCCCAGTAAGCGCCGATAGTCTCAAACCAACCCACGCTTACAACATCTTCGCGTTCCTCCAGAATACGGACCCTATCGATCATCGCGATATCGAGGTCACGGCATGGCACGACACGTTCGGCATCGGCATTAGAGAGCAGGCCCTGGCAATCGTTCAGCCGGAAGCGATCACGGTACCAGCCCGGCGCGGGGATACTCCAGGCGTGGCCGCCGTGAATTTTTCGCTGGTTACGCCGCCCTCAGGACGAGGCCGCGTGGCACTGAAAGTTGTTCCGTATGGTCCAGCCTTGGTACAGCCCGTAAAGATTGTGGCTCCCGAAGCGCATGCCTGTAACCCGCAGGAGGACGGCTATCGCAGGGCAGCCATTGCAGCCGGAGAGTAAAAGACAGCGGTTGGTTCTGTTGCCTTTGTTCGTGACAACTTAGCAACCGGCTACTACTTGCCTTTCCGTATACGGTCTCTCAGTCGCCACCGGACGGAGGACGCGGGGTGGGTAGCTTAGGGTCCACCCGGCTTGAACCTTGATAGAGCTGAAATGGCGCCCAGTAGAACGGCCGGTGGTAGACGCTATCGGAATGCGCCATCGTTAGCTTGGCGGCTCGTAAGGCCACGGCTGGATCTTTTCCTGCGTCGATTCCCGCATAGAGCTTGTCCATGAGTTGCGCCGTGGAGTTGTCATTTACTTCCCACAGCGCTGCGATGGTGTTGTGCGCGCCCGCACGCAGAAACGCCCAGGAAAGCCCTACCAGTCCTTCGCCGGTGTAAGCGCGGCTGCCAGCGCCATAGCAGGTGGAGATGGTCACCAGGTCGGCATGCAGGGGTTTGCTGATGATGTCGCGGGCGTAGAGCTTGTAGGCGTCTCCCTGGGGCGACAGGATCACCGCCGACTCCAAGGGCGTGGTGCGACTGGCGGTGCCGTGCGCCACGAAATGGATGTAGGAGAACTGGCTGGTATTGCTGGAAAGATAGGCTTGCGGCGTGGCCTGCGCACCTTCAAGTATGACACGAACTTTGGCAGGGAAGTGTTGCTCAACGCGATCGATTTCTGTCGCTGCTTCTGGCAGGCGTGGATACTCAGGAGAAGCGGATATGGGATCGCCAACCAGCAGCAGTTTTCTGTTTTTCAGCATGACCTGATGCCGCGACCCGGCCAGCAGGGCGAGAGAACTGGCGTCGCTGAGAACGACGTCCTCGATCCAGTAGTGCGGCTTGGGATCTGGCGCGATGAGGGTCTCGAAGTTCAGGTTGTTGAGAGAGCCATCGGCGATGATGACGACGCGTGCGCCGGGCTTGATCAGCGTCTGGGCAGGCGCGACCAGCATTTGATACAGCTTCTGTCCGGCGGGATTGCCGGTTTCGAGCGGATCAAGCGGCCCAAGCAGCGCCTTGCGATAGTCCTGCACAGCGTTGTTGATTTCCGTGTCGGCGGGAAGTTTGTACAGCGCGACTCTGTTTGGCGTGATCGCCCACAGATACGACTGCTGTGGCTTCAGCCAATATTCGAGGATGACGGCTCCGGTCTGACGCGATATCTGTTCGGGGGCGAGCTTTGAGCTGAGCGAGACAGGTTGCAGTCCTAGTCCTTCAGCAAGCGTGCGCGCACGGCTGTGTTCGACAATACGGAGCGCGTCCTCGGTTCGGCCATGCTGAACCAGGAAATCGATATAGCTGTTGTAAAAGCGGCTGGCGCTGGTAAGGAACGAGAGGCGATGTTCTTCCACGCTTAGAGACGAGCGCGCCTCATCGATCGTGGCGAGACCCTTCTGGAACTCCCGGTTCGCCTCACTATCGCGCTGTTGAAGAGCACAGACCTGCGCGAGATCGGATTCCGCCGTCCATCGCAGCCATGGTTCTCTCGCTGACTGGATAACACGATTTAGCTTCTTTTCAGCGGGCTGGTAATCTTTCCGCGCCGCGTCAACCTGGGCGTCTGTGGTAAGCGCCTCGAGTTCACGCTCTGGGTCACCACTACTCCGGCTGAGCGCGAGAGCTTCAGACGTGTAAGTTGCCGCAATATCGACCTGAGCATTGTGTAGGGCCAAGTCAGCGAGGTTTCCGAGAGCATCAATTATGACATCTCTATTTTGAATGCTTCTCGAAATTGATAATGCCTGTTGAAGATAATTTGCGGAATTAGCGAATTCCCCCCGGTCGAAGCTGACGAGTCCGAGAGAATTCAGAAACTCTCCTTGTTGTTTCGGCATCCCGAGCTTCTGGAAAGCAGTTGCAGCCTGCTGGAGCAGTTCTTTGGCCCGATCCAGATCGCCAAGCCTGTAATAACACCATCCGAGGTTTCCAAGCGTTACTGCCTGTAGAACATTGTTTCCGATTCGATTTGCCACAGCTAAACTTTTACTAAACCAATCAATCGCCTCGTCATAATGAGCCTGCTGCATACTCGCAAAGCCAATACCGCCCAAGGCATTCGATTGAAGATAGTTATCGTTTGAGGCTTCCGCCCATTGAATGCTGCGGCGGTATTCGGCCTTAGACTTGTGAAATTCGTGTCGTGACGCGAAGAAAGTTCCTCGATTGATCGCCACCTCAGCTCTCAACTGTGGAGACTTATCCGTCGCAACTTTTTCCGCTTCATCAAGGTCTTCTTGGGCCTTCACGAAATTTTGCAGTCGAGAATAAGCCACAGCTTGAGCGATTAAACGTCTCACTGCTACATCATCGTGTGCCAAGGAAGACGGAAGAGGATTGTCGAGGATAGCGAGAGCCTGTTTGCTCTCTCCCCGTCGAAGTGCTATTTCACCTTTTAGTACAGAGAAGCGAGCAGCCCACTCAGGAGATCGGCCGCGGAAACGTTGGAGTGCGTCATTAGCAATTTGATCAGCATACGCCCAATCGGCGCGTTGCATATGCTGGCGTGCATCATTGTATAGAACCTCCGGTGGCCGCGGTTTTGCGCATCCACCGGAGATTAACAAAACAAGTACTATCCTCCAGCAGGCGGATAGCCGCTTCCATTTCCTCCGCCCCCGTCGCAAATCATGCCGTAGAACGGTTTCGCGATTTCCACTCTCACCATCTCCAGGCGAGCTGCATGTTTGTCCACGAAGTAGTCGCCGAGATAAATAGCTCCAAAGTCGGGCAATACGATCATGTTGCCGAAGATGTAGTCGCCCAGATTGGGGCTCTGGATTTCGTCGACGAGGCTGCACAGGATATGCCCGTGTTCGGGAAGCTTCTTCCTTAACCGTTCAGCCCATTTATATCTTGTCTGGACCGGCGGTGGAATCTTTCGTTTCGTTTTGCCCGGAATCCAATGGAATCGCTGCTGTACCTCATCGCGGAAAGAAGCCTTCTTGTAGGCCTCTCGCAGGCGGGTATAGTTCGAGTACCTCTTAAGGAGATTCTTGTTGTCGAGGTTTACCGTGAGAGGCTCGTCGTCGACCTTTGCGCCGATGATCTCGCTGTCGCCAGGAACAATCTCCGACCGGTCGCGGTTCTCTTTGCCGAAGTCACCGAGCGTGTGCGTGCAACGTATGTGAGTAACGACTTTGTCGGCGGTGAACCTGTTCATGATGTTCAGGCCCTCGATCGTCACTTTCATGTCAGTCACATGAAGGTTCTTTTTGGGCGAAGTGCCTGTGATGACCGTGTCGGAACGTTTGAAGGAAACGATATCTTTGTATGAGAAAGGTTCATCAACCGTCGCCGTAGCGGTTCCCCCGGTAGTTGCCAATGTCGCCATGCCCTGTGTGGGGATGTGTTCCTCGTCGGGGCGGAAGATCACGCCGCTGATGGCAAAGCCATGGGCTTGATACAGAAACGTTCTGGGGGTTTTCATTTCATCACCTTGTAAACACGAGATACCGCGCTTACTGCTGATGCTGAACTGCGAAAGGATAACGTGCTAATTCCCTGCCTTGTCCGCCAGCCTGCGTCGCGGGTTGTGCTACACCGCGAATCACCAGGACATAATTTCCAGCGGGCAGCGCCGACGCGGACAGCAGGATCTGCACCGGATCCTTCGCCTGCTCACTCGACACTGGCACGGCGAACTTGCGCTCGCCGGATTCGGTTTCAACCGCGGCACTATAGTATGCGAAGGAATCGCTGGCGGGAATATCTACGTAAAAACTAAATGGCTTGTTGGCAGGAATAACAAATCGAGGAGCGCCTCCGCCGCGCGTTCCGGCAGAAGTGAAGCTGAACGAAGTGAGCGCCTGCGGGGCCGTTACCGTGGCGATCTCGGTCTTGAGATGTGGAATGGTTACGAAGTTCTGATAACCAATTACGACGAGCACCATCGCGGCTGCTGCGATTCCCCATGCTGGGCGCAGCCACGCCCAGCCGAGCCAGCCTGTGGATTGGCGAGCAGGTTTCAATTGGCGGGCGGGAACTGGTGATTGGCGCAGGACAGAGCGAGCATTGTCAAGGAGAGCGGCCGTCATGCGAACATCTTGAGCGCATTCGGTGCACTCGAAGAAGTGGGCCTCGAAGGCCTCCCGCTGCTCCCTGTCGAAGTCGCCCAGCAGGTATTTTTCAGTCGCCTTCATTTGTACGGCCTCGGAATGGTTCATTTTTAGAACGCTCACTCGCTCTGTCGGAATCGATCACAGGTTAGCGTCCAGAAAGAAGGATGCAAACCTGGGACTTACACAGCGCCCTTTTAAAGACATCTGCGCATCAATCGGTCCCGGATGCCGCCGTCCTCCCCAGAAGCAGTCGCCACCCGGGACCAACTGGGTACTTCATCCGAATAGTGCAGGGGACGAGCAGACCGTTTCATCCCATTTTTGCCTTTTTGGAACTCTCGGCCATCATGCTCTCGTATAGGGACTTGAAGTTCTTCTTGGCCCGGTGCAGCAGCACCCGCAGATAGTCGCGATCGATGCCCAGACGTTCGCAAAGCTGATCACGGTCGCCGATCTCGTCTTCCAGGAATACCTCGCGCAAGACCTCCCGATCCCGTTCCGGGAGCTGCTCTAAGACCCTCCGGACGTGGGACTTAGCCTGTTGCGAGACGAGCACGCTGTCGAGATCGGCACGATGGTCGGGAGGATCAAGGAAACTGCCTTCCAACTGATCGTGGCGCGAATTCGAACGGAAGTGCTCGCGCATCACGTTGTTACAAACCGAGTTTACGAAAGCACCGAGGCGATCCGGCTTCTGCAGACCTGCGTCCTTGCGCAGCGCGACAAGCACGCGAGCAAACGTCTCCTGCTGGATTTCCTGGATTGTGTCGGAAGGAAGCAGGCGGGAGCGCAGCTTGATCAGGATCAGATCGCTGAAATAGCAGACGAAGTGGTGTTCCGTCTCAGGATCACCGTTCCTAAGGCGTTGATAATATGCCTCGTCAAATGCATAGAACTCCACGTCTGCCTCTGGGGGTGCCAGTATAGCTACCGCGACACGGTCAAAGCAATGGAACTGAAGAACTGGTGCATTCTTCGCGCAATGAACTACGAAGAAAGCGCGCGGGGACTGTTTTCGATACAATCGCTGGCCGGGCCATTTTGTACGCGTGCACAACTATTCTTCGTGAAGACTCCTGCCGATAAACCGCCGAAACAAAACAGCACAAGCGCATCAGCAGTGGTGGCGAACGCAAATTCCGTAATGCCCGAGCGCGTCGGACGTTTGCGATGGTCGATTTGCGGGCTGCTGTTCCTGGCGATGACCGTTAACTACGTCGATCGCCAGGTGATCGGGATTCTCAAGCCCACATTGCAGCACCAGTTGCACTGGAGCGAGATCGACTACAGCAACATCATTTTCGCTTTCCAACTCGCCTATGCGATGGGGTATCTGTTCGTCGGGCGACTGATCGACCGGTTAGGTACACGCAAAGGTTTTTCGCTCTCAGTCCTGCTATGGAGTTGCGCGTCGATGGCGCACGCCGCAGTCAGTTCCGTGCTTGGATTCGCGACCGTGCGCTTCGTCTTGGGACTCGGCGAAGGTGGCAGCTTTCCTGCGGCCGTGAAAACGGTCTCAGAATGGTTCCCGAAGAAAGAGCGCGCCCTCGCGATCGGCCTTTTCAACGCCGGAACCAACGTCGGGGCGATCGTCACTCCGCTGATCCTGCCGTGGATCGTAATCCATTTCGGATGGCGGCGAGCCTTCATCGCCACGGGTTCGTTGAGCATGTCGTGGCTGATCCTGTGGCTATGGCTTTACCGGCCGCCGCGCCAGCATAAACGCCTTTCTAGGGCGGAGTTGGCATACATCGAAGCCGATGGAGGAGAGCCGACCCTTCGTGTTCCATGGGGCACGCTGTTGAAGTATCGGCAGATGTGGGCGATCGCTCTCGGGAAGTTCATGACCGATCCATTCTGGTGGCTTTACCTGTTCTGGATTCCGGATTTCCTCAACAAAGCTCACGGCGTAACACTTCTTAACATCGGATTGCCGCTGGTAGCGATTTATCTTGCTGCAGACGTCGGCAGCATTGCCGGAGGCTGGTTGTCGTCGACCTTCATTGCGCACGGCTGGAGTGTCAACCGAGCTAGAAAAACAGCGATGTTCATTTGCGCTTTGGGGGTGGTGCCGATCTTTTTCGCGTCGCGCGTCTCTGGACTCTGGTCGGCCGTTGCACTTGTCGGACTGGCAGCGGCTTCCCATCAGGGATGGTCGGCCAATATGTATACACTAGCGTCCGATCTGTTTCCGCGCCGCACAGTAGCGTCGGTTGTTGGAGTGGGCGGGATGGCAGGATCCGTCGCAGGAATGCTTATTGCGGAGGCGGTGGGCCGAGTTCTCCAGTGGACCGGTTCCTATTCGCTGATCTTTGCCGCTGCCTCGGGAGCTTATTTGACCGCGTTGCTGGTGATACATCTCTTAGTTCCTAAGTTGAAGCCGGCGCCCATCGACGAAACAGCATAAGCGAGAAGACTTTATGACGATTTCTCGACGTAAATTTCTTGCCAGTGCAGGTGTTGTAGGCGGTGCTGCTCTGATAGAAGCGATTCCGCCTGCGAATGCATTGCTTCAGCAGCCGCTCTATCCGGCGATTAACCTTGCATATTTTCAGAAGCCAATTACGCCGGTTCCTGAGCTGCGCATAGGCTATGCGGCAATCACCTGGGGCGGACGCGATCGGGAGGCGATAAAGGATATTTCGGCGGTCGGCTACAAGGGCATACAGTTGCGCTCGAACTGTATTGCGGAATTCAGTAGTCCGCAAGCAGTTCACGATCTGTTGGCCGCGCATTCCTTGAGATTCGTAGCTCTTTCCAGCGGTGATCTCCAGGTCGATCCACCAGATCCGAAAGCGGCTGTCGGACATCACGTAGAGAATGCCAAGTTCCTGCGGGATGCCGGCGGCATGTATCTCCAGATCATCGATCGCAAGCCGAAGCATCAGCCCACTGCTGCCGATTACAAGCGCCTCGGGCAGTTGCTGACCGAATTAGGCAAACAGACGGCTGACATTGGCATTCCACTCGGCTACCACAATCACATGGGAGCTTTGGGACAAACTCCCGAAGCCGTGGACCGTATTATGGCTGCTTGCGACCCGCGATACGTGAAGCTCGAGCTCGACATTGCACACTACTTCGAAGGTGGCGATCCCGCCCACGCAATCCGCAAGTATCGCGATCGCTTGCTGTTCCTCCACATCAAGGATGTGAAGCAGTTCACGCCCGAAAGCAATCCGAAGCCTTTGTACGAGTTCGCCGAACTGGGGCAAGGCAAGGTCGACCTTCCCGCAGTGCTTGCCGCTCTGCGTGAGATCAACTTTCGAGGCTGGGGTATCGTCGAACTCGATGGCGAAACGGAAAGCAAGCACACGCCGAAAGAATCCGCCGAGGTGAGCAAGTCGTACTTGCAGAAAGCAGGTATCGCCCTATGAACTCGCCTTTCCGCGTAGCTGTCATCAATGACGAAATCGGCCAGGACTTCGGCAGGGTATGCGAGATCGTGGCGCGTGACTTCGGCATGCAGTGGATCGAAATTCGCGGCATGTGGAACAAGAACGTTCTGAATCTCGACGCCAAAGAGGTCGCCGAGTCTCGAAAGATCCTCGAGAAATATAAGCTGCGCGTGACCGATATTGGCAGTCCCCTATTCAAAGTCGATTGGCCGGGAGCACCGCAATCAAAGTTCAGCCCGAAGCGCGACCGGTTCCATGCGGACTTCACCTTCGATCAGCAGGACGAGGTGCTGGAACGCAGTATGGCGTTAGCGAAGGCATTTCAGACTGATCGCGTCCGTTGCTTCGATTTCTGGCGTCTCGAGGACCAGAAGTCGTATCGTGCCGCGATCAATGAGAAGTTGCGCCACGCTGCCGCAAAAGCTGCACGCGAAGGGATCATCCTTGTTCTTGAAAACGAGATGACCTGCAACACCGCAAATGCCGCTGAAGCGGCCAAAGTATTGAGTGAGGTGAGGGATGCCAATCTGATGTTGAATTGGGATCCCGGGAATGCCGCGACCACGGGAGAAGTTCCGTATCCGGACGGCTACAATCTGTTGCCGAAGGCTCGCATTGGCCATTGTCACTGCAAAGATGTGTCAAAAAAACCGGCTGGCAGTCATGAATGGGCGGCAATGGGAACCGGCATTATCGATTGGACGGGCCAGTTCAGGGCATTGAAGCGCGATGGATACCGTTATGCAGTGAGCCTGGAAACCCACTGGCGTGGCGCCGGAACTCCCGAGACTTCCACACGTCAAAGCTGGGCAGGGATGAAACAAGAATTGCAAAAAGCCGGAGCGTTACTTCCGGCATAAGGAAGATAGAGACGAAAATGGCATTTAAAGGACTCGATCTCACTGGCAAAACGGCAGTAGTCGTTGGAGGCACATCGGGCATCGGACGGGCAATTTCTCTCGGATTAGCAGAAGCGGGAGCGAATGTCGTCGCCAGCTCTCGACGAAAAGAGCAGGTCGACGCCGTTGCCGCAGAAATTGAGCAGCGTGGACGAAAGACGTTACGCTTCACCAGCGACGTTGGCGATCGCTCATCGCTGGAGAAATTGTTGGACGCGACGGTAAAGGCCTTCGGCAAAGTCCATATCCTGGTGAACTGTGCCGGCACAACCAAACGCGCGCCGACGGTCGATTTCTCCGAGGAAGATTGGAACCGCATCATGGACACGAACCTGACGGGCACCTTACGAGCCTGCCAGATTTTTGGCAAACACATGATCGGCAATCAATACGGACGCATTATCAATATTGCGTCGCTCTCCTCATTCGTTGCCCTGATGGAAGTTGCAGCGTACGGGGCAAGCAAGGCTGCAGTCGCATCGCTCACCAGGTCGCTTGCTGTCGAATGGGCGCAGCATGGCGTTTGCGTGAATGCCATTGCGCCCGGTGTGTTTCCCACCCCGCTGAATGAAAAGCTGCTAACTGGAAGCGCGCGCGGTCAGGAGTTCGTGTTGCGCACCCCCATGAAGCGGTTCGGCAAAGTCGATGAACTTGCCGGCGCCGCCGTGTTCCTGGCTTCCGATTCTGCATCGTTTGTGACAGGAGAAGTCCTCTGCGTCGACGGCGGTTTCCTGGCTAGCGGCGTGAACCAGTAATTCCGAGGAGATGAGATGGCCGACAGCACTCGACGCGAATTCGTGAAACAAACTGCTCTTGGAACCGCTGCCCTGATGACTTTTTCGGCCAACATTCTTGGCGCTAACGATCGTGTGCGTGTCGGGATGATCGGCGTCGGCGGACGCGGTCAGGAACTTCTCAAACAGGTGCAGCAAGTACCAAACACGCAACTTGTCGCCGTTGCTGACGTCTACACCCGCCGCCGAGACGAAGCGAAACAGTTGGCACCCGGCATCGATACGCTCGATGATTATCGACGCCTGCTCGATCGCAAAGACATCGATGCTGTCATCGTCGCTAGTCCTTTGCACATTCACAAGGTCCATTTCGTCGACGTGCTTGCAGCCGGCAAGGACCTTTACTCAGAGAAAACGATGACGTGGTCGATCCCCGAAGCGGAAGACTGCCTGGCTGCGGCAAGGAAATCGGACCGCGTGATCCAGATTGGCTTACAGCATGAGAGTTCCGGTTCGTTAGCCGACGCCCGCCAGTGGATCAATCGGGGAATTGTGGGTAGCGTCGCCCAGGTCGAATCCTGGATGAGTCGTAACACTCCCCATGGCAAAGGCCAATGGGTGCGGCCAGTCCCTGCCGATTGCGATGCGCAGCATGTTAACTGGCAAGCATTTCTAAATGGCCGTCCTGATCATGGCTTCGACGGCAACCAATTCATTAATTGGCGATTATTCTGGGAGTTTTCTGGTGGCAACATCACGGAAAACATGGTGCACCAGATCGCGTGGATCATGAGCGCGCTTGATCTTCCGTTGCCAACCGCTGCATACATGTCGGGTGGAATCTTCTCCGAAAAAGATGGACGCCAGGTGCCGGACACGATTGCTGTCACCTTCGATTTTCCAGAAAAAGTTGTGACTTGGCAGTCCACCTTCAGCAACAGCCACTTTGGATTGGGCGAACGCATTCTCGGCACTGACGGCAGCATCGAGCACCTATGGGGAACCAACGATATGGTCACCGGACGCTCGGTACAGAGCTGGCACTACTACCCCGAAAAGGTAAATCGTCCCGGCGGCTCCGCCATCACTGGTGAATCCAAAGATCAGGACCACATGGCAAATTGGATCGATTGCGTGCGAACTCGCAAAACTCCTAACGCGCCAGTCGAAATTGGCTACCGATCGGCAGTGGCTTGCCACATGGCGAATCTGTCGTATCGTCGCAGGCAACGCGTTACACTCGAACAGGCTCGCTCGATGCAACCGCAGTTCTCATAAAAGTTCTGCAAGCGGGTCGCAAACTGCTGATCCATGGACCTGGCTAAACTAGCAAGCACACCGCACCGCCGTTTGAATCCGCTCACCGGCGAGTGGGTTCTGGTTTCACCGCAGCGAACGCAACGCCCCTGGCAAGGAAAAGTTGAGCGCACCACCATTGGCACGCAACTCGCGTACGATCCAAATTGTTATTTGTGCCCTGGAAACGCTCGCGCGGGTGGCGAAAAAAATCCCCAGTACGACAGCACGTTTGCTTTCGACAACGACTATCCAGCGCTTCTGCCGGATGTAACCGACAGCCACGCGCAAACCTCGGATCTGCTGGTGGCCGAAACAGAGCGCGGCGTCTGTCGGGTCATCTGTTTTTCGCCGCGGCATGATTTGACAATTTCACGCATGACCGACTCCGAGATTGGGCGCGTCATAGACGTCTGGGCTGAGGAGTATTCCCGTCTCGGAGCGCAACCTTCGATCAACCACGTGGAGATCTTCGAAAACCGTGGTGCGATGATGGGCGCCAGTAATCCGCACCCGCACTGCCAGATCTGGGCCAACGCTACCATCCCAAACCTGCCGGCGAAGGAACAGTTACGCCAGGAAGAATACAAACGAGAACACGACGGCGCCTGTCTGCTTTGCGATTACATTGCGCTCGAAGTTCATCTGCAGCAGCGAATCGTGTGCCAAAACAAAGCCTTCGTCGCCCTCGTGCCCTTCTGGGCGGTTTGGCCCTTTGAAATCATGCTCGCTTGTAAGCGGCATTTCGGTTCGATGAGCGAACTATCGGACCGGGAACGAGCTTCGCTTGCCGATATGCTGCGCCAGATCACCACGCGCTACGACAATCTCTTTGAAGTTTCCTTTCCTTACACGATGGGATTTCATCAGACACCGACCGATAACAAAGCACATCCCGAATGGCATTTCCATGCGCACTATCTGCCGCCGCTGCTGCGATCTGCGACCGTGCAGAAATTCATGGTCGGATACGAGCTATTGGCGACCCCGCAGCGCGACATCACTCCGGAATCAGCAGCGGAAAGACTGCGCACACTTCCCCGAGAACACTTCCTCGGCCCTGTTCAATCGTAATCTTTGCTTTGTCATCACCGTGGGGACGCCAGTCCGCGAAGGATTTGCTAACGTTTCCTATGCCGCCGCCTTCTTCGTTGCGGGTGCCGGTTCCGCGTGTCCGAATATTGCAGCGTAAATGCCTGCCCCTACCGTTCCCCCCAGTATGGGTGCTACCCAGAACAGCCAGAGCTGCCGAAGTGCCCAACCGCCGACAAACAAGGCAGGTCCGGTGCTACGCGCTGGATTCACCGAAGTGTTTGTTACAGGAATTGCAACCAGGTGAATGAGGGTGAGCGCCAAGCCGATCGCAATCGGACCGCCCACTCCCTTCGGAGCTCGGTCGTCGGTAACCCCCATAATAATGATCAGAAAGAATGCAGTCAGCACTACTTCAGCAACCAGGCACGACAGCAGCGGATACTGCCCCGGAGAATGAGCGCCGTACCCGTTGGATGCGAAGCCACCGGTGATATCGAAGTTCGGGCTGCCGCTGGCGATGACGTACAACACTCCCGCCGCCGCAATTGCACCTGCCACTTGTGCAATGACGTACGGAATTACTTCCGAACCCGGGAATCGCTTGCCCACCGCGAGCCCCACGGTTACTGCCGGATTGATATGGCAACCTGAAATCGGCCCAATAGTGTAGGCCATCGTAAGCAGCGTTAAGCCAAACGCCAGTGCAACGCCCGCGAAACCAATTCCAAGCCCGGGAAATGCAGCGGCCAGCACTGCGCTGCCACACCCGCCAAAAACGAGCCAGAAGGTTCCGACAAATTCCGCAACAGATCGCTTTCCGATAGACATGCTTCCTCCGATCTTTAAATGCGCGTTGTGAACGGACTGCGACACCGGAATGCCCGGTGCCGCGATACAGAGGGCTGCCATTGTAGCTGGATATGATCCGTGAAGCGAATCAGGCAAATTGCTAATGTGGTAACGAAGTATTACTAGGGGATGGAACGCGGTTGCCAAAAAAATCAACTGAACTCGATTTACCAGGGGCACCGCGAAGCAACCTGCCGTGCTGCCTTTTCGACGGCTACCTACTACTCAATTGTTCGCTTCCCTTAAGCACTCATGGCCGAGGGTTGCGATTCAACTTCGTTGAAGCGCACCGAGACCAGTTTCGAGACGCCCGGTTCCTGCATGGTCACTCCGTACAGTGCCGGAGCTATGCTCATCGTCTTTTTGCTGTGTGTGATGATGATGAATTGGGTCCCCGTACTCATCTCGCGCACCAGTTGTGTGAACCGCCCAATGTTCGCTTCATCCAGCGGCGCATCGACTTCATCGAGTATGCAGAACGGGCTCGGCGCGAATTGGAAGATGCCGACCAGCAACGACAATGCCGTGAGCGCCTTTTCGCCACCCGAGAGCAGCAGCACATTCTGCAACTTCTTGCCCGGAGGCGATGCCACCACGTCGATGCCGCTTTCGTACGCATTCTCCTCGTCGGTCAGGCGCATGAACGCCGTGCCGCCGCCGAAGAGCTTCGTGAATGTAGCAGTGAAGTTCGTGTTGATGGCTGCGAATGCTTCTTCGAACTTCTGCCGCGAAACGGTCTCGATTTCCTTGATCGTCTTCTGCGTGTTCTCGATTGAATCGAGCAGATCTTTTCTCTGCGTATTCAGGAATTCATGGCGCTCGGCGGTTTCCTTGTACTCTTCCAGAGCCATCATGTTGACTGGCCCAATGGCCTCGAGCCGGGCACGCATCTGACGATACTCTTCATCTTGAAGCGCGAGTTCTTCGCCTGTTATGACCTGCAGGGTTTCGTCTGCAACTAATTCCTCAGGCCGAAGTCCAAGTTCTGCGACCGAGCTTTCAGCCATGTGGACCGAGTCTGATTCTAGTTTGCCGGCTTGTGCACCAAGTTCGCCGCGGCGATCGCGGGCCTGATCCAGCAGTTGGCGTTCGCTCTTCAAACCTTCTTCGATTTCCGCGATTCGCGCCCGCACCATCTCCGACTCCCCCTGCAGTTCGGCGATGCGCACCTCCAGTTGCTCGCGCTCGGCGATTAAGGCGGTGATCTGCTCGGCGATCTGGATGTTTTCTGCAGCACGCTGTTGCGACTCCGCTAGAGCCGACTCTGACTGGGCTCCCAGTGCTTCAATACGTACGCTCACTTCCGTCAGCATCGACTCGATGCGCTGCAAGCTGCCTGCTGCTCCGCGCCGGCGTTCTTCGAGCGCGGCAACCTGCGCCATCATTTCCGATGAAGCCTGCGCTGCCGCATCGCGGGCCGCACGCAAATTCGCTAGGCTTTCCTGGGCTTCGGCAATACTGTGCTCGAGTTCATCGCGCCGCATCTCGCAGGAAACCAGTACCTGCCGCCTTTCCGCAATGAAGCTTTCCTTCGCCGTACGAGCAAAGGCTACCTGCTGTAGTTCGCGCTCGTAGGTCGCCAGCCGCTCACGAGTGCGCCCCATCTCGGAATCCAGTTGCTTCAGCGAATGCCCTGATGTCATTGCCTGGCGGTCCGCATCGCGCTTGTCTGATTCAAGGCGTTCCAGCGTAGCCGTCAGCTCGCCGATTTCCTTGGTCAATAATGCTGCCCGGTGTTCTTCTTCTCGCAGCGTATTTTCCAGATCGGACACCTGGCGAGCGATGTCCCGCAACTCGCGCTTCATCGCCAGCGGGCCCTCGGCGCGCTGCTTGCCGCCTGTTACGGTCACGTTGTGGAAGCACTCGCCGCTTGATGCGAGGAAAAACGCGTCCGGATTCTCCAGCGCCAGATCGCGCGCTACCTTCGGATCTTCCACGATGTAGCCGTCGCGCAGCTTGGGCAGAATCACCTCGAGTGACTTCCCGAAGCCGTCCAGCACGCGGATGCATTGTTTCAATGGAACAACGGCATCGCGTCGCATAGACTCTGACGTATTCGGTTCGCCGGGTACGAACGAAAATTTTGCCTGCGCATCTTCCGGATGCACCAGGAACGTTGCCCGTCCTTCTACGTCCGTCCGTAGTAGTTGCAGGCCGTTCTCGGCGGCGTCCCACGACTTCACAACCACATAATTCAATTCATCGCGAAGGAAATCGTCGACCACATGCTCGTACCGATCTTCCACTTCCAGAAAATCGGCCAGCACACCCGCAGGTGTCGACGTTGCATTCATGGCACCCGACTGGAAGAGCCGCCGAACCGAGTCAGTGGAATATCCGTGCTCTGCAATGACCGCTTCGAGCGAAGCTTTCTTGCCTAGCATGGTTGCGAACTCGGCGCGGAGTCCGTCGAGGCGCTGTCTCGATTGGATCTCGGCCTGCCGCTTTTCAGCGAGCGTGCGCCGTGTGTTTTCAATCAGAGCCTGAAATGCGGTCACCTGTCCCGAGGCCGACTCGAACTCGAACGCAATCTGTCCGCGTTGTGCGCCGAAAGCCTCCACTTGCGTGTTCGCCGCCGTTAGTTCCATTGCCAACCGCGAGGACTCGCGCTCGTATCCGGCGATCTGCTCCGTAGCTTTGGCGATTTCGCTGCGCAGAGAAGATTCCTCCGCGACAGCCTGCATCACCTGCACGCGCCGCTGTTCCTGCTGGCGCTCCACCTCGGTCAGATTGGCGGTCGCCGCACGCGCCTCTTCCTGCCGGAAGCGCGCCTGCTCCTGTGCAGCCGCAACTTCTGCCGCGGCGTTCTCCAACGTTTGTCGATTCGCCTCACACTCCTGCTGCAAGGCTGCCAGGCGTTCTTCCGCAGCCGAGATTTCCTGCGACGAGGCCGCAACTCGCGCCGCCAGTTCCGCGCAACGCTCTTCGTTATTCCTCTGGCGACTGAACAGGCGGTCGTTTTCGCGGGTAATGTTGCTCAGACGTTCGCGGGTCTCGCGCGCCTCGTTTTCGATCGTGTAGCCGCGTTGCGTCTTTTCCGCGACTTCGGCTTCGAGCGTCTGCACCTGCTCGGACTTCCCGCGGATTTCCTCGGCCAACTGGCTAAGCAGCGTTTCTATCTCGGCCCGTTCGTCCTGCAGTGCCGTCCACTTGCTTGCCAGCACGATGCGAAGTTTCGCGCGCATCTCCTCACGGAGTTTTGCAAAACGTTCTGCTTTCGCAGCTTGCCGCTTAAGCGAGTTCATCTGCCGCGTGACTTCGTCGAAAATATCGTTCAGGCGTGAGAGGTTAAGCTTTGCTTCTTCCAAGCGTGCTTCCGCCAGCCGCTTCTTCGTCTTGAATTTCGTAATCCCGGCGGCTTCCTCGATGATCGCGCGACGATCCGTCGGTTTGCTGCTGAGAATCTGTCCGATACGCCCTTGCTCGATAATCGCGTAGGACTCCGGGCCTAACCCGGTGCCCATGAAGATGTCCTGGATGTCCCGCAGTCGACAAAGCTTTCCGTTCAGGAGATATTCGCTCTCGCCCGACCGGAACAGCCGGCGTGTGACAACAATCTCGCCTTTCTTAAACGTTGTGCGATTAAACTTGCGCCGTCGAATCTTCAAAACCACTGCAGGATGGTTTGTACCATCCGCACTGGTTCTTGCCTGGCTGTCCTCGGAAGCGGTTGTTGCCTCACCTGTGCCTCCCACGGTGGCTTCGCCTGGGCCGAGAGAAGTCGATGGGTTCCCTTCGGCTGTCACATTGCTGTCCTCGGCCGCACTCTTTATCTCGCCGGGAACTTCCTCGGTCTGCCCGGGCCGTACTTCCTCGATGTATTCGTCCGTTTCCTGTTCGGACTTGGTTCGCAACTGGGCTTCATCCCAGTCGGCTGGCATTTCATTGTGGATTTCGATCTCCGGCTCCGCCACTTGGGCGCCCTCGTACGCTTCGGGATCGATCATGGTCAGCGACACTTCGGCCATTCCAGTGGGCTTGCGATCGCGTGTCCCGGCAAAGATCACATCTTCCATGCGCGAACCGCGAAGCGTTTTGGCAGACTGTTCGCCCAACACCCACGCGATCGCGTCGGCAATATTGGATTTGCCACAGCCGTTCGGGCCAATGATTCCGGCAACTCCCTCGCCGTGGAACTTCAACTCGGTCCGGTCACAGAACGATTTGAAGCCAAGGATCTGTAACTTCTTTAGTTTCAGCAATGTGACTCCTTAATTGCCACTGTCTTCACCGAGCCACGAGGGATGTCTCGGCAGAACCCGATGCATCTTGCCCCCATCCACAACTGCGGAACAAGAACCCGGTCGCGCAGTGTGCGATATAGGAACGTCAACCCCACCTAGGCCAAAACATGCCTGGAGGGGCACCGTTTTTCTGCAAGCCCGCCAGAGCCTGCATCGTTGTTCGGATGACGGCCACCTGGGCTGGGAATGCTGTGGCTGCGTAACTCCGAAGTCTCGATAAATCTAGCGGGGGAGTGGGCGTGCGTCAACCCTATAAACACCACATATTGGGGCTTATCTGTGGAAACTACGGTATGTTGCACATCCAATGCAGCAACTTCGCAATACACGACAAACCACACAATTCGCACCGGAGAAAAGGAAGAGGAAGGGAGAACCGCTAGAGCAAGTTCAACTGTAGCGCGAATGGTGCAGAGAAGCAAGAACGTAGGTCTCAACATCGCGTGAAGGAAGAAGTTAAGTAAACCTTAGACAAATCTGGCTCCAGGTGAATACCGAATCCTCAAACCGGACTTTTGTCATACCTGTGCGCCGCAAGCTAATCTAAACATGTAGATATGCCAGTCCAGATTGGCGCCACCGCCCACAATTTCTCGAATCCCACCGGGCTTCTTTCCGATTGCCATCGCCGCATCGAGATGTTCTTGCGGTCATTGCAGGCGGTTGCCAGTGGAGGAAGGCAACTGGATCCCGAACGCCGGTCGGCACTCGGTTTGGCCTTACGGTACTTCCGCGAATCCGCGCCCAAGCACACAGCAGACGAAGAGGAGTCGCTGTTTCCAAGGCTCCGGAGCCTCCACAGCGAACAGGTGAAATCGGCTTTGGCGGACGTTGAAAGACTGGAGCACGATCACCGGGAAGCCGATGCCTTACATCGGCGCGTCGACGAAATGGGAACTCTCTGGCTACATACCGGCGACCTGTCCGCAGCGGATCTCGCCCAGTTCCGGGAAGCAGTCGCGAGGCTGGCCGAAATCTATCCGCGTCATATTGAAGTGGAAGACAAAGTTCTGTTTCCCGCAGCCGATAGCGCCCTTTCGCCTCAGCAGAAGTCAGAAATCGCGGCTGAGATGGCTGGCCGCCGAAGTGTCAAGCTGACAACCCTCTAGGACTGTTGGCGCAGCATCGGAGTGTCGCGACCTGTTTAGGGTCTCTCGTGTTCGCTTGAAGCAACCAGCATCCACAGAGTGCAAACACGAACATCCTCCGATTCGTGCATTTTTGATTTTTCTGCTCAAATGAAATCGTGCCTATTACGATCCGCGACTTCCGGGAAGGCGAGTTTCGCTTGCTGTGGCAACTCGATCAGGAATGCTTTCCGCGCGGTATCGCCTACTCGCAACGTGAGCTGAACACGTACATGAACATGCTCGGCACGTTTACCCTCGTTGCTGAAGCGGAAGCGGAAAACGGAAGCAAGCGGCTCGCTGGATTTCTTGTCGGCCAGCGCCACAAGCGTGGCATCGGACACGTGGTCACCATTGATGTGAGCCCGAGCTTTCGGCGCGAAGGTGTTGGTTCTTTGCTCATGAGCGAAGCCGAAACACGCCTGCATTTGCAGGGATGCCACTCAGTCTTTCTCGAAACGGCCGTCGATAACGCGACCGCCATCGCTTTCTACAAGCGGCTCGGATACACGATTTTGAAGACTCTTCCGCGCTACTACCTGCGCGACCTGGATGCCTATCTGCTCGGCAAACGACTTGATGTTCCTGCCCCTTAGAAAACAGCTGCAAGCAACCCATGAACTCACACGAGGTAGTGTTCTGCGACCCGATTCCGTGCCCCACGATGCTACAATCCTTTACTGAATGCTGATGTTACTCGCCATTTTCGGGGCTGGACTGTTACATGGCCTGGGTCCCGACCACTTGGCTGCGATAACGGCATTTGCCGTCGCGGTCGAGCACGATTTCCGGCGCGTGGTAGTATTCGCGGCGCGTTTCGCCGGCGGCCACGCTGTCGTAATTGGTATTGCCGGACTCCTTGGGCACTTTGGGCGCATGCTGCTCAGTCCTGAATGGGAGCGCCGATTCGATCTCAGCGCCGGATACCTTTTGGTATTCACGGGCATCCTGGCTGTCATAGGTCTGCTGACCGGCAAGTTGAAGATTCACCAACACCATCATTTTCACGGAACAGGACCTCACAAGCACTACCACCTGCACGTCCAACACGAGCAGGCGCCCCACCAGCATGTGGACCAGGAACACGAACACGTGCATGGCGGACTGGCTGCTTCTCTGGGTGTTCTCTTCGCTCTTGGCGGGACGCGCAGCCTTCTAGTGGTGGTTCCCATGGCGGTAGCCGCAACCCTGCCGATCACAATGTTGCGTGTGAGTGCTTTCGTAGTCGGGATCGTGCTGTCGATGGTGGGGTACGCATTCCTGACGCAGCGCGCCTTTGAGCGCCTTTCCGCCCGAGCCTCTGCGGCGGGCCGAGCGCCGGCATTCATGCTGGTTTCTTCGTACCTGCTCGCCGTCTTCTGTATTGTCGCTGGGCTTATGACCATCCGCGAACGCATGCTTGGCTGACATGCCGGGCAAGAAAACTTCCACAACTCCAGTTGTGATTGCCGTCGATACCGGCGGCACCTTTACCGATTGTGTCTGGATCGAATCGGGTCAAGTACGCATGCTAAAGATTTTCTCCACACCGGAGGACCCATCGCGCGCCATCGCGGATGCTGTAAAGCAAATTCTGCAGCCCCGCCGACCTTTGCGCCTCTTACACGGCACCACGGTCGGCACCAACGCCGTGCTGCAGCGAAAAGGTGCGCGAGTAGCGTTCGTAACGACTGCGGGCTTCGAAGACACCATCGAAATCGGACGGCAGGCACGGCCGAAGCTCTACGACTTGTTCTTCGATAGAGTCGAACCTCTTGTCCCAGCGGAATTGCGTTTCGGAGTCCGGGAGCGCGTAACCGCCGAAGGCACAATTCTTACGGCTACGAATGCCGGCGACCTGGCTCGATTGGCCGAGCGTATTGCCTTCACCAAGCCCGGCGCGATTGCCATCTCTCTTCTCTTCTCATTCGCGAATTCTGCCAATGAGCGCAGTGTAGCTGAGGCGTTGAAGAGTTTGGGCGTGCCCCTCTCCGTCTCCCATCAGATCCTGCCGGAATTCCGCGAGTATGAGCGCGCCAGCACCATCACCGTCAACGCCTACCTGCAGCCATTGATGGAGACGTATCTCCGTGGCTTGCAGAACAAGCTAGCTTCGAGTGGGAAAGCCAACGTTTTCGTCATGCAATCATCTGGCGGAATCACCGCGCTCGACTCCGCTGCACGCGAACCGGTGCGCACGGTGCTGTCCGGACCTGCTGGCGGCGTTGTTGGAGCATCCGCCATGGCACGATTGAGCGGATTCGACCGAATCATTTCCTTCGATATGGGAGGCACTTCCACCGATGTTGCTCTGGTTAATGGTGAAATCCACGCTACGAACGAAGCCGAAATTGCCGGCCTGCCGGTGCGAGTTCCGATGCTCGATATTCATACAGTTGGCGCAGGTGGAGGATCGATAGCGCGCTTCGATGCGGGTGGCGCGTTGCGTGTCGGACCAGAATCCGCAGGAGCCGATCCCGGGCCAATCTGCTATGGCAAAGGGGAACAGCCAACAGTTACCGATGCCAACCTATTGCTAGGCCGGTTGCAACCCGACGCTTTTCTTGGCGGCAATTTTCGTCTGGACCTTGAGCACACCCGTACCGTGGTTGCGGCCTGGTTGCGCGATCACAAATCAGATCTACGCATCGAAGAGTTCGCAACCGGAATGCTGCGCGTGGTGAATGCCACCATGGAAAAAGCCATCCGCGTGGTCTCGATTGAACGAGGTTATGACCCGCGCGATTTCAGTCTGGTGGCGTTCGGTGGCGCCGGCGGCCTGCATGCTTGCGAATTAGCGGCAAGTTTAGGAATTCCGCGCGTGATTGTTCCCGCATTTCCCGGTGCTCTCTCAGCCTTCGGGATTCTGGTCAGCGACGTGATCAAGGACTATTCACTCACAGTGTTGCGCCGGATCAGCGCTGAAGGAGAACTCCCAGCAAGTGCTGTGCAGCAGCTGGACCTGGAGTTTCGCAACCTACGAAATCAAGCTGAAGCTGATTTTTCCGCGGAAGGATGGCGCGGAAAACTCGACCTGTTTCTCTCGGTCGACGTTCGTTATCACGGCCAGGGCTTCGAGTTGAATGTGCCCTGGTCATCGAAGCTGCCGGCAAGTTTTGCGTCCGAGCACAAGCGCCGTTACGGATATGCGGATTCCTTGCGCGATATTGAACTGGTGACGTTGCGGCTGCGCGCTCGCTTAAAGTCGAAGCAAACTGTCATGGAAGCGCCCAAAGCGAAGCACAGCTTATCAACGCGCAGCAAGAAAGAAGAAGTCTGGCTCGAAGGAAAACCGGTCGGCACTCCGATCTATCATCGGGAATCTTTACCATTGGGGAGATGGTATCCCGGCCCCACAGTAATTACCGAGTACAGCGCAACGACATTAGTCCCCGTAAGTATGAGGTTTAAGGTTGATGCCGTTGGGAACTTGATTATTGAGCGCAAGCACGCCAGATAGAATGGGCGCCCTTCCCGGGCGCCCACGTTTGCTATTGTGTGATGTTCAGGCTACGTCTTCTTTATCTCTGTCCTCGCGCTCGCGGTCTGCCGTATCCCGGTCTGACTTGTTAGCGGCATCGCGAACGGCGTCTTTGGTTTTGCCCCAGGCGTTCTGGACTTTTCCTTCTACCTGTTTTGCTGCTCCCTTGGCTTGTGTGTCTTCGTCGCCAGTCCACTCGCCGGCTTGTCGTTGAATCCGTCCTGCGACGTCTTTTGCTTTACCTTTAATTTCGTCTTTGTCCATTTGGTCCTCCAAACTACTGCGTCTTGTCCGAAGCCGAATAGCGACGCCGAGTTGCTTTCGCAACTTAGGCGCGGCTTCCGTTTGTCACCAACTGGAATATGAGCGCCAACACTGCAAGCACCAGCAGAATGTGAATGAATCCGCCCAGTGTGTAGCTGCTCACCACGCCTACCAACCAGAGGACCAGTAAGACGATGAAGAGCGTCCAAAGCATCGCCCACCCCTTGGTATTTAAGTATGTTTTCGCTTTTGGCTTACTTACTCAGGTGCGGCCCGCGACGAGGAAGTTGCTAACATTCGTGAGCGCCTTCACAATCGAAAATGGCAGGACGGCATCACACACGCTTGTCACTGCAACGGACAATTAAATCATGAAGATAGCTATCCAGGGCGAAGCTGGCTCATTTAGTGACGAAGCCGCGCGCACGTTTGTGCCGGATTCGCGAGTCGTTCCATGCAGCGTTTCTGCCGAAGTATTCGACGCTCTCGAGTCACGAAAAGTGACGGCCGCCATGATCCCTATCGAGAACTCTCTCGCGGGTTCCGTAGCAGAACACTACGATCTGCTGCTCTCTCGCGACGTATTCATCATTCGTGAATTCCGGCTGCGTATTCGTCACAACCTGATCGCCCTGCCCGGAGTGTCACTGCGCGACATTAAACGCGTCCTCTCCCATCCGGTTGCGCTGGATCAGTGCCGCGATTTTTTTCGCAAGCATTCGAAAGTCGCAGCTGTTCCGTTTTACGACACGGCTGGCAGCGTGAAGCACGTCATCTCGGAAGGCTTGCGCGACACTGCCTGTATCGCAAGCAAACAGGCTGCCCGGGAATATGGCGGGAAGATCCTGCAGTCGGGATTGGAAGACGATAAGAAAAATTTCACCCGGTTCTTTCTGGTCCAGAAGCGACGTCAGGTTCTGCCTTCCGCGAACAAGACGTCCGTCGCATTTTCTTTGCGAAATGCGCCCGGCGCACTTTTCAAGGCGCTTAGTGTATTTGCCCTGCGCGATCTCAATCTCTCCAAGATCGAATCTCGCCCTCGCCGCGGCCACCCTTGGGAATACGTTTTTTATGTCGACTTCTTATCGGGAGAAGACGAGCCTGCCCGGTTGGCGCTGCGTCACCTGGAGGAGATCTCCGAGTTTGTAAAAGTTCTCGGCATTTATCCCGCTGCCAGTTGAAAGACGTCTTTCGCGCAACGTCGGGGCACTGGCCGCAATCTGTATGGCAAAGCTTTTGAGCCGGAGTTGAGCGGAACCTGTACGGCGGCTGTCGACGACGAAAACAATCCCGAATAGGAAGTTACTTTGACGGTATCCGGCCCCGCACCTTTCCGCGTTGCCGCGGGTTAGTTGCGGGGTTACAATGCCGACTCCTTGCAAGTAGGCCATTTGTTAGCGTTCTATTCTGGGTTCTTCTGTGGCCCTTTATTAGAATCTGTTGGTCCTTGGCAAAGTGATAGGAAAATAACAGGCTTACATAGGTTTTTTAGGTTCGATTTGCATCTTTTGGTGGTAAGCGTCATCAATATGCTTGAGTCTCATGCACTCAAGGGAGATATATGGCTAATACACCGCGCAATACAGAGCGCAAGGAACCGGAAGGAAGACAAGACCGGAGTTACCCGGTCCTCCCGGTTAGGGATACGGTACTGTTCCCGCATGCCGTCCTGCCCTTGACCGTCGGCCGCGAAAGTTCGGTTCAACTCATTAATTCGTTAGGCGAAGACAAAACCATCGTAGTAGTGGCCCAGCGCGAAGCGCGGGTGGATTCCCCCCAACCGCTGGACCTGTTCACCATTGGAACGCTGGCGGTGGTCCATAAAGTGGTGAAGATGCCTAACCAGAGCCTTTTTGTTTTTGCGGAAGGTCTGGATCGTGTACACGTGCAGGAATACACGCAGCTCGCGCCGTATATGATGGCGAAGGTTGCCACCATTGGTGAAATCACTCCGCCCAAAACGGCGGAGGAAGAAGCCCTGCAACGCAACGTTCTTACATTGTTCCAGCAGATCGTTTCCGGATCGCCCACGCTCTCCGATGAACTGGCTACCGTGGCCATGAACATCGAAGAGTCAGGCCGGCTGGTCGATTTCATCGCCTCCTCGCTGCCGACTCTTTCGACAAAGGATAAGCAGGAGGTGCTGGAGACGGCTGACGTCCGTATCCGTTTGGAAAAAATCAACCAGCACTTGGCAAAGGAGCTGGAAGTTCAACAGTTGCGTAACAAGATCCAGTCCGAAGTACAGGACAAGGTTCAGCAGACGCAGCGTGAGTTTTATCTGCGCGAGCAGATGAAGGCGATCCAGAAGGAACTTGGCGAGCAGGATGAAGGTCAGCGGGATGTCGAGGATCTCAGACAGAAGATCGAGCAGGCTGGCATGCCCGAGGAAGTGAAGAAAGAGGCGCTGAAGGAACTCACGCGCCTGCAGCGCATGTCGCCGATGGCGGCTGACTACGGTGTAACCCGCAACTACATTGAGTGGCTGGCGGTGCTGCCGTGGGCAAAATCCTCAGGCGGAGAAGTCGATATTCCTAAAGCGAAGGTGATCCTTGACGAAGACCACTGGGATCTGCAGAAGGTGAAGGACCGCATTCTCGATTACCTGAGCGTGCGCCGTCTGAAGCCCAATATGAAAGGTCCGATCCTGTGCTTCGTCGGACCTCCGGGTGTTGGCAAGACTTCGCTTGGCAAGTCGATCGCTCGCTCGCTCGGGCGCAAGTTTGTGCGCATCTCGCTCGGCGGCATGCACGACGAAGCCGAGATCCGCGGACATCGTCGCACGTATATCGGCGCATTGCCGGGACAGATCATCCAGGGCATTCGCCGTGCGGAGACCAACGATCCGGTCTTCATGCTCGACGAAATCGACAAGGTTGGCCGCGACTGGCGGGGAGATCCGGGATCAGCGCTCCTCGAAACGCTCGATCCGGAACAGAATGCCACGTTCCGCGACAACTACCTCGATGTGCCGTTCGATCTGTCGAAGGTGCTGTTCATCACCACGGCGAACATGCTGGACACCATCAGCGAACCACTGCGCGACCGCATGGAGATTATCGAGCTGCAGGGTTATACCGAGGACGACAAGGTTCATATCGCGCAGCGATACCTGGTTCCGCGGCAGATCGACGAGAACGGCGTCAGCGCAGACCAGATCGAGTTCCCGGAGGAAGCGATTCGTTTCATCATCCGGCACTACACACGCGAAGCAGGCGTTCGCAACCTCGAGCGCCTGATCGGAACGGTATGCCGCAAGCAGGTACGCCGCATCGCCGAAGGGAGTCAGGAGAAACTCATCGTGACTCCGGATATTCTGCAGCGCCGCGACTTCCTGGGCGGAATCAAGATCCGCACCGACAGCGAAATTGCTGAGCGGACGAAACGGCCCGGCGTAGTGGTCGGTCTGGCTTGGACGCCGGCTGGTGGCGACATTCTGTTTGTCGAAGCTACCAAGATGAAGGGCAAAGGCAATCTGAGCATCACCGGCCAGATTCAGGACGTCATGCGCGAATCGATGCAGGCGGCTCTCAGTTGGGTGCGGTCGAATGCCGAAAGGCTGGGTATCCCCGAGGATTTCTTTGCGAATCATGATATCCACATCCACGTGCCTGCGGGAGCAATCCCGAAGGATGGACCATCGGCAGGCGTGACCATCGCTACCGCGCTGGTTTCGCTCCTGACCGGAAAGCAGGTTCGGCCGCTGCTCGCCATGACCGGTGAAATCACGTTGAGCGGAAATGTTCTTCCAATCGGCGGCGTGAAAGAAAAATTCCTCGCCGCAAAACGTGCGGGCGTGCACGACGTGATCTTTCCGGCGGAAAACAAGACGAACGTGGAAGAGGACCTGATGCCCGAGCAAATCGAAGGTGTCAACATCCACTACGTTACAACTATCGACGAGGTGCTCGAGATCGCTCTGCCCTCGACACCCGCGGAAGCGAAGCGAGACGCCGAAGAGCGCGAGCACGTGCTCACCAGCGCGTAAGGCGTTTACCGTTTCGCGTTTCGTGTTTCAAACCCCACTCATATCGAGTGGGGTTTTCTTTTTGTAGCACCGGCGTCTCGCCGGCTGTTCCGTGCGGGTGCCCCATCTCTGCCCGCTTTTGGCAGAGGTGGGATCGTGTCCCTCCAAAGCGAATATCACCCGAGTCGAGATCTTGCGTCACTGGCCTTGCCCCTGGAATGCGTATCCCATAGCTGAGCGTGGTTCAGGTAGTTCGTAGTCGTCGTGGTTGTGGGAAAGTTGGAAAGCGGTTCTTTGCTTTCCTG